>Ga0081538_10006069_pt1 | contig 10735 bp, 8 predicted proteins | sample TabmetS5T2R1_FD_71022 | JGI IMG/M metagenome (GOLD analysis project Ga0081538, IMG submission 71022) | Tabebuia heterophylla rhizosphere microbial communities from the University of Puerto Rico - S5T2R1 | ecosystem: Host-associated > Plants > Roots > Rhizosphere ...
GGCAAGAACACCATCGACCTGCTCCTGGCCGCCCCGCCCGAGCAGATCCCGGCCATCACCCAGGCCCTGGGCGAGCTCGGCTTCCAACCCCAGGCCCCGGCGGCGTTCCTGGCGGACCAGCAGCCGCGCCGGCTCTACCAGGCCGACCTAGACCCGGACCGTCTCACCGGCGCGGATGACCGCGAACGCCGAGTGGTCGTCGAACCTGGTTTGGACCAGGATGCCGTGGTGGGACGGTCGTCGGCGATCAGGACCCGGATGGTCATGGCAGCTCCAGTGGCAGGCTGGCCTTGACCCGGCCACCGGTTGGGGTTGGGCCCACCTGGAGGGCGCCGCCGACCTCGGCGACCCGCTCGGCCATGGACAGCAGCCCGACCCCCGGTCGCCAGCGGTCGCCGTTGGCCGTGCTGGTGGCGCCGTCGTCGCTGACCGCGAGACAGAGCTCACCATCGATGGCGACCGTGATGGCGACCTGGTGGGCATGGGCGTGGCGGGCGATGTTGGTCAGCGCCTCGGCGATGATCCGGTAGGCGGCCACCTCGACCGCCGCCGGCAGCACCGGGAGCGCTGGCGGGGCGTCCAGGGTGATCGACAGCCCCTGGCGAGCGAATCGGTCGACCTGCTGGCAGAGCGCCCCCAGCAGGCCCAGCTCGTCCAACGCCGCCGGCCGCAGATCCTCGACGACCTGGCGCAGGTCGCCGATGGCCTGCTTGGCGTCGCCGCGCAACTCCGCCAGCAGCCCATCAGCCTGGTCGGGGGCGACCTCCAGGGCGCTGCGGGCGGCGTCGGCCTTGAGAGTCACCGCGGTCAGGATCGGTCCCAGGCCGTCGTGGAGGTCGCGGCGCAGCCGGCGGCGCTCCTCCTCGCGGGCGGCCACCAGCCGCTCCCGAGAGCGCTGCAGCTCCTGGGACAACAACACCGCATGCAGGGCCACGGCCACCGGGGCGGCCAGGATCGCAAGGACTTGCCGGTCGGCCGCCCCGAGGGCGTCCTCGCCTGCGCGCACCCCGACCAGCAGTGCTCCGATGCGCTGGCCCTCATGCTCCAGGGGGATGGACTCGCGCCCGGTGGCTGGCTGGCCGAAGGACGCCACCTCCGTCCCATCGTCGACCAGCAAGCTGGCCGAGGGCAGCCGCAGCGTCTCGCACACCTCCTGCAGCACTCCGGCCAGCACGTCCCCGCCCGGCACGCCACTCGGAGCGTCCCGGAGGCGCTCACCAAGCCGGGCCATGGCCCGCACGGGGTCGTGCCGATCGCCGTACAGCCGCCGGTCGACCCAGCGTTGCAGGCGGTCCCGGGCCGGCGCGAACCCGACCGCGATGGCCGCGGTCGCCAGCAGGCTGCCGCCCAACCCGGCGCCTTCGCGCAGCAGCCACTCGGCGGACTTGACGACCCCGACGTACACCGCGACCCCGCCGGCGGTCAGCAGCCCATAGACGAGCGTGCGGTTGATCAGCCGGTCGATGTCGTACAGCCGGTAGCGCAAGACCGCGATCCCAATCGCGATGTAGATCGCCCACAAGCCGCCCGCGATGTAGACGGCTCCCACCAGCCCGATCGGCTCCCACATGATCGGTCCGCCAATTCTTGGCGCCCTGATCGGCTGGAGTAGGTAGGATGCGAGCACGGGGACGGCTACATAGGCCAGCCACTTGATCTGCTGGCGCTCGCGATGGCGTGCGCGCCGGAAGCGGGCCAGGAGCGACAGCGCGCCCAGCGCCAGCAACAGCAGAGATGGCTGCCATAACTGTATGGCCAGCATCCGGCTGACATCATCCGCGGGCGTGCCGGAGAGCCAGCGGATCGGGTTCGGCATGCCCTCGACCATCGGGCCGGGCGCAACCGCCGCCAACAGCGTCCCGACCACGCAGACCACCCCGGTTGCCCAGACCACCGGTCGCCAGCGCGGCGACGGCGGCCGCCCGTCCGGGAACAGCAGCAGCACCAGCGGGACCAACCCCAGGGTCAGCCTGTCCATCACGTGGCCGAGCCAGGCCGCCTGCCAACCGCCCGGCTGGTACGGCGCCACATACCACGCCCAGATCTCGTAGGCGAAGGCGGCGCCACGCACCGCCACTACAAGGCCGAGCACACACCAGACCCAGCCGTACCGATTGCCCGGTTGGCGCCAGACAATCAGGCCGCCCAGGATTGGCGCCCCGACGGCCCCGAGCGCCTCCACCGTCAGCATCCGCCAGGGGTCGAAGGAGTTACCGAAGTACCAGTCGTAGCGGGTGGTCAGGTGAAACGCGATCGTCAGGGCGATCAGCAGCAGCGACAGCCCGCAGACCGACCACCACAGTAGGACGACTCGCCGTCTGTCCACGTAGCCCTCGATCCGTACATCCAAGACGGATGACTCTCCGTTCTGCCGCCATCATGCGCTTCCACGGTCCCGGTGTCGTGGGAGTAAGCACCCAATCTGCCCGGGCTGTCCTCCCGGTCGGCTGGGGGCCTGGGCTCATCTGCCAGGACCAGCCCATGACGCAGCCTGTCCTCGCAACGCGATGAGGAGGCTTCTCATGCCGATCAACGAGGCCACACCCGAACCCACGGCTCGAGCACGCCGCCTGAGCGCCTGTCCCAGGAGAAGAGGAGTCGTTGCCATGGCCAGGCCGCTGGTCCACCGCATGGTCCACAAGCAAGACCGCCGTGGGTTCCAGGGCGGGTCGGAGTGGGCCTGCCCGTTCTGCCCCCGCCAGGTCATCTACTGGCCGCTGTGCCACAAGGTCATGGTCAAGGGGCAGGCGGAGGTCCTCCACGTCCGGGCCATGGAGGAGGTCCCGGTCCACCTGGACGACGTCGTGCTGGAGTTGACCGAGGCCGACGAGAACTGGCTGACCGTCAACGCCATCACCTGGTCGGACATGGCGGCCCCATGACGCCCAGCCCGCCGCGCCGGTCACAACAGCACCAGCCCCCCTGCAGCCGGCGGACCACGCCGAACCGGGGCGTGTCCGAGGGCACACTCACGCGGTGCCGGGCGGCACAGCCTGGCCTGCGCTGGCGGCCGATAGTTGCGGTTGTGGGTCGGGAGAGAGGGGGGGCGACCCATGGGGTTCCGCATCGGGTTGCTGTACACGCGATTCGCCAGCATGCCGCAGGCGCTGTGGGCGGCGTTGCGCGAGGACGGGCACGAGGTCATCCGGCCGGAGGACCTGCAGATCCGCACCCCGATGTCTGCCCAGGACATGACGCGCTTCGCCAGGCTGGCGGCCCCCGACGTGATCCTGTGCCCGTTTCTGAAGGAGGTTGTGCCGCCGGAGGTCTGCGAGCGTACGCCGACCTGGGTCCCGCACCCGGGCATCCGGGGTGACCGCGGTCCCTCCTCGCTGTCCTGGGCGCTCCTCACCGGTGAGCCGACGTGGGGGTTGACCATGGTCCGGGCCGAGCCGGCGACCAGGCCCGAGGAGCTCGATGGCGGCAACGTCGGCGCCTGGCGGGAGTTCGCCATGCCGAACGAGGCCACCATGGGCGAGGTCTATGCCGGCTATGTCATCCCGGCGGCGATCGACTGTGCGCGCGAGATCCTCGCCCGGATGGCCGTCGACCCGGCCTACAGTGGCGTGCCGCTGGCCAGCTTCGGTCGCGCGGTTGTCGGGCGGCATCGCCCGGCGCTGCGGCAGGACCGGCTGGCGTTCGTCTGGGACGACCATCCCGAGCAGATCCTGCGGCACATCCGGGCCGCCCCGTTCGGCGTCCAGGCCGAGCTTGGCGGCCGGCCGGTCAACGCCTACGACGCCCACCCGCACGACCTCGAGGACGCCTGGTCCCGGCGACGTCGGACCAGGGCGGACCGCCCGGGCCAGATCGTCGCCCACCGCGACGGGGCGGTGCTGGTCGCGACCGGCGCCGGCGGCGCGGTGTGGATCGGCCACGCCAAGGTCAAGCCCGCCGACGGCGGCCGGGGGCTGAAGCTTCCCGCCGCGCACGCCGTGCCGGGGCAGCTGGCCGATACCAGGGAGCGGGTGCTGCACCCGGACCGCCGGGCCGGCCTGGGCCGCACCCACCAGGTGATCCGCTACCGCCGCGAGGGGCGGGTGGGATGGCTACACGCCGAGCCCTACAACGGCGCCGCCTCGACGGCGTTCTGCGGCCGGCTGCTGGAGGCGCTGCAGTACGCCGCCAACCAGGACACCACCGCCATCGCCGTGGTCGGCGGCAAGGTGGCCTTCAACAACGGGATCCACCTCGGGGTCATCGAGGCCGCCGAGGATCCCCGCGCCGAGGCGTGGGCGAATATCCAGCGCATCGATGATGTGGCCGAGCTCATCTTCAACCTGCCCCGCGGACGCCATGTGCCGCGGCCCCAGACCACGATCGCGGTGGTGGGTTCCTCTGCCGGCGCCGGCGGCGCGGTCCTGTCGGCCTGCTTCGAGGTCGTCCTGGCCCGGCCCTCCATCAACCTCAACTACCACTACGGCGCCATGGGACTCTCGGGCTCAGAGCTTCGCAGCCTGGTGCTGCCCCTTCGCGCTGGCGAGCAGGCCGCCAAGCAGCTCCTCACCGACCGCCTGCCGGTCAGCCCGATGGCCGCGCAGCGGCTCGGCCTGGTCGACGGCATCGGGCCCGACGACCCGGTGGCGTTCGACCGCTGGGCCAGGCAGGTCGCCACACAGGTCGCCGACCGGCCCTCCAGGGCCCTGCCACCCCCGCTCGACCCCACGCCGTACCGGCAGCGGGAGCTTGCCGACATGTGGCACGACATCTTCGAGGACCGCCACGGGTTCGAGGCCAACCGGCGCCGCTTCCTCGGCCTGGCCGCCTGAGTAGCTGCCCGCGGGTTCGCGGCCTTCAGGGTGTTCCCTTCTGCCTGGGCCAGGTCCAGGCGTACCAGACGATCAGCAGCAGAAGGGCGCTCTCGGTGATGCTCAAGAACCAGTAGTACGCCGACGTCTCGCCGATCGCCGACGCCACGATGGAGACGACGTACAGGCTCGGCAGGACGATGTTGATCCAGCGGTTGAGGGTCGGGCTGAGGACCAGCGACAGGAACACCATCACGCTCGCGACCGCGATATACAGCGAGACCGCGAACAGGAAGAATTGGGTGATCGCCATCCCCGAGATCTCGCCCGCCATCACTTCCTGGATCTGCCCCGGGCTGAAGAATCCGAAGATGTCGCCATAGGCGAACAGGAAGAGCATCGCGATCCACAGGGCCGCGATCTTGCATCGGACGCCGACCTTCACGTCCTCGAAGGTCCTGGAGCTGGCGCTGGACACCTTGGCACCTCCCTCGTCCCCTGTGCGCGCGGGCAAGCCTAGCTCTCCCGCGCCTGACCGGCTCAGCTGCCTGAGGCGTCAGCAGCCGGAGGGACGTCGATGCGGGTCCCGGTCTCGAACGAGCGGATGATGGCGTGGGCCAGGACGAGGGCGCGGCGGCCGGCGCGGGCGTGGATGGGTGGGGCCTGCCGGTTCCGGAAGGCGGACAGCAGCTCGTCGACGTGCTTGTCGAAGGTGCGGTGGAACCCGCGGTCGGCGTCGTTGAAGTAGCCGGCCTGCCAGACGCTGCTGGTCTCGCTCCCGACCCTCGTGAAGGTGTAGCGCCGGACGGTGTCCTCGACCAGGATCCGGCCGGCGCTGCCGTTCAGCTCCAGCCGATGGGTCTCCGGATAGGCGTAGGAAGAGTCGTAGGAGCCGACCAGGCTGCCGACCGCTCCGTTGGCGAAGTGCAGGGCGGCCACGAGCGTCGAGAAGCCCCGGCCGGTCTTGTCGGTCATCTGGGCGGTCACGGAGTCGATCGGCCCGCACAGGTGCTCGAGCATGTCGAGGCCGTGACACTGGGTCTCGATGAGGTTGGCGTGCGGGTGGGAGCTGGTCCCCGGGTCGCCGCCGAAGCGCCAGGTGGCGAAGACGAGCTCACCGAGGTCGCCGGCGCGGACGGCGTCGGCCGCCATGGCCACCGGCGTGGCGTAGCGATGGTTGAAGTTGATGGCGAAGAACAGGGAGCGGGCCTCCGCCTCGCGCAGCAGCACGTCGGCCTCGTCGAGGTCGAAGACCAGCGGCTTCTCGACCAGGAGCGGGAAGCCGGCGCGGATGACCGTGAGCGTCGGCTCGAAGTGGCCCTCGTTGGCCAGGCAGACCGAGACCAGGTCGGGTCGCTCCCGCTCCAGCATCTCCTCGAGGTCGACATACGGACGGGTCCCGAACTCGCGGGCCCGGGCGGCGGCGCGCTCGGGCGCGCGGCCGACCACCGCGCAGAGGTCGACATCGGGCCGCTCGGCATACACCCGGGCATGCTCGCGTCCCCACCACGGTCCGGTGCCCACGACCGCCACCCTGGTCCGCTGGTCCTGCGTCACGGTCCCCCCGCCGGTTGGCGTCGCCGGGCTCCTGGAACCGTTCCATGCTAAGCCTGCCCAGCGGCGTGGACACCGTCCATAGCATACGGTCGGTCACCCTCACGAGTAGGGTGCAGGCACGCCGTGGCGAGGATGGTGGGTGGATGAGCGACCGGATCCGTCTGGGCCGTAGTGATCTCGAGGCGCCGAGGCTGGGCGTGGGCGCGATGACCTGGGGCAAGCCCTCAGGCAGGAGCCGGTGGGGGCCGGCCAAGCTTGCCTACGGAGGTCCGGCGGGGCCGGAGGAAGAGGAGCGGGCCTTCCAGGCGAGCCTGTCGGCGGATGTGGACCTCTTCGACACGGCCGCCATGTACAGCGGGGGTGCTTCGGAGCGGCGCCTGGGCGAGCTCGCCGAGGGCAGGAGCGTGATGATCGCCACCAAGTTCCCGCCAGGCTGGTTGTCAAGGGCGGATGCGCTTCCCGAGGCGCTGGACCAGAGCCTGGCCCGGCTCCGGCGAAGCGCCATCGACCTCTATCAACACCACTTCCCTTCCCGTCGCGTCCCGATCCCCTCGCTCATGGGCTTGATGGCCGACGCGGTCGAGGCTGGGAAGGTCAGGGCGATCGGGGTCAGCAACTACTCCGCGGCGCAGCTCCGCACCGCCCACGCGGTCCTGGCCGAGCGGGGGATTCCGCTCGCTTCCAACCAGGTCGAGTACTCCCTGCTGCACCGGGCGCCCGAGACGAACGGGGTGCTGGACGCCTGCCGGGAGCTGGGGATCACGCTGATCGCGTACCAGCCGCTGGCGCAGGGAGCCCTCACCGGCAAGTACCGGCCAGGGGACCGGCCCAAGGGGATCCGGCGCTTCGGCCGCTACTACCGAGGGGACGGCCTCGAGAACGCGCAGCCGGTGGTGGCCCTGCTGCGGGAGCTGGGTGAGCGCCATTCCAGGACCCCGGCGCAGGTGGCGCTGCGGTGGCTCATCCAGCAGGAGAGCGTCCTGCCAATCCCCGGCGCGAAGAACGGCAGGCAGGCGGCCAGCAACGCCGAAGCGCTCTCCTTCGCACTGGCGCCGGCCGAGCTCGAGGCGCTTGACCGAGCGACGACGGCGTGGCGGAGGTGACGGCGGCCTCGGGATGGAACAACCGCGCCCCGGTGAACGCCACCAGGCTGTCACTGCCTGACCATAGACTCGGCGATGAAGCCCACGAGCCCAAGGGCGGGCGGGAGAGGTGCCGATGGACCCAGCCGATGTGACCACCCCTGCTGGCGTGCGGGCGGGCCGGCGTGAATGGGTCGGGCTGGCCGTGCTCGCCCTGGCCTGCCTGCTGTACGCCATGGACCTGACCGTGCTGCACCTGGCCGTCCCGGCCCTGAGCGCCGACCTGCAACCCAGCAGCGCCCAGCTGCTGTGGATCACCGACATCTACGGGTTCATGGTCGCCGGGTTCCTGGTCACCATGGGCACCCTTGGCGACCGGATCGGCCGCCGCCGGCTGCTGCTGGTGGGCGCCACCGCCTTCGGGGCGCTGTCGGTGCTCGCCGCCCTCTCCACCAGCGCCGAGCAGCTGATCGCCAGCCGGGCCCTGCTGGGGATCGCCGGGGCGACCCTGGCCCCCTCCACGCTGTCGCTGATCTTCAGCATGTTCCAGGACCCCGGGCAACGGTCGACCGCCATCGGGATCTGGATCACCAGCTTCTCGGCCGGTGGGGCCATCGGGCCGGTGCTGGGCGGGGTCCTGCTGGAGCACTACTGGTGGGGCTCGGTGTTCCTGCTGGCCGTGCCGGTGATGGCGCTGCTGCTGGCGCTGGGGCCCCGCGTCCTCCCCGAGTACAAGGACCCGGAGGCGGGCCGGCTCGACCTGATCAGCGCGGCCATGTCCCTGGTCGCGGTGCTGGCGGTGGTGTTCGGGCTGAAGCTGACCGCCCAGGACGGGTTCAGCGGGCTGGCCGGCGGCGCCATCCTGCTCGGGCTGGTCGTCGGCCTGCTGTTCGCGCGCCGGCAGCTGACGCTGACCGACCCGATGATCGACCTCCGGCTGTTCCAGAACACGACGTTCAACGCCTCCCTGGCCACCAACCTGCTCGGCATCTTCATCGCCGTCGGCTACTTCCTGTTCGTCGCCCAGTACCTCCAGCTCGTCCTGGGGCTGTCGCCGCTGGAGGCGGGCTTGTGGTCGCTGCCGTCGGCCGTCGGGTTCATCGTCGGCTCCAACCTCGCCCCCCGGATCCTGCGCCGGGTCCGCCCCGCCCCGGTGATCGGCGCCGGGCTGGCCATGGCGGCCGTCGGCCTGGCCGTGCTCACCCAGGTCGGCGGGTCCCACGACGCCGACCTGGCCATCCTGGCCGGCGCCTCCCTGGTCGTCTCGCTGGGGCTGGCCCCGGTGTTCACGGCCACGACCGACCTGATCGTCAGCTCGGCCCCGCCCGAGCGGGCCGGGGCGGCCGCGGGGATCTCGGAGACCGGGTCCGAGCTGGGCGGCGCCCTCGGCATCGCCATCCTGGGCTCGATCGGCGTCGCCGTCTACCGCGGCGCGCTGGCCGACACCCTCCCGGCCGACCTCCCGGCCCAGGCCGCCGCGGCCGCCCGGGACACCCTGGGCGGCGCCGTCGGCGTGGCCGCGCAGCTCCCGGCCGAGCTGGGCGCGGCCGTGGTCGCCGCCGCGCAGGAGGCGTTCGTCCAGGGCCTGCAGCTGACGGCCGCCCTCAGCGCCGCGGTCGCGGTCGTCATCGCCGTCGTGGCCACGGTCCTGCTCCGGGAGGTGCCTGCCGGCGCCGCGGCCGAGGCGGCCGAGCAGCCCGCCCCCGCCGCCGAGCCGGCGCCCTTCGTCCTCCCCGAGGACGCCTTCCAGGTCATCCGGTCGGGCTCCGGCTGCATGGCCTGCCCGGGCGAGAGCCGGCTGGAGGACGCCCACGGCGCCTAACGGTCAGGTTGTCGAACCACCCTTCAGGTACAGCACCGTGGGCCCGGACAGGTCCGGCGGGGGACTGAAGCTGGTGGCCGCCGGGCGCTCGACGGTCGTCGCGTCGCCGGGAACCGTCTGGCGACCCTCGATGCCGAACCACTCCGCCGCGTAGGTGCCCGGCTCCAGCAGCACCGTGAGCGGACCGGCCGCTCCGCTCGGCTGCAGGACGAGGTACTCCCGGCCGGGGTTGGCCAGCGCGTATCTTGTGGAGCTGAGGTCGTCCCGCGGCTCCATCTGGATCAGGCTCATCCGCTCGGCGAAGCGCAGGGTGTCGCCCATCGCATAGCGGGCGGGCTCGAACGAGGGGTCCGGCTGGGTGACGCCGCCGATGATCCCGAAGTCCATGAGGATGGGATGGTGGCCTCGGAGGAACGACTTCCAGGCCCAGAGCGCGTCGCCGCGGCCGGGGGCGTAGTGGTCGGTGTCGCTGATGACGACCTTGCGGCCGTCGGCGGCGGGCGGGTCCTCCAGCCAGCGGGACTGCGGGGAGCCCGGCGCCATGGGGTGGCCGCCGTCGGCGAAGACGTCGTCGTCGTAGCCGGGCGAGATCCACTCGGCCCGGCTGTCGAACAGCGGGTCGTTGACCTTGGTCTGCTCGGCGACGGGGAACTGCATCGTCATCCCCATCGGGTGCCGGTCGTAGCCCATCGCCTGCTCGTGCCGCCTGACGGTGTCGATCACCCAGTACTGCCAGGCCGTGGAGTCGCCCCACTCGGGGGTGGCGGCCAGTCCCAGCATCTCGGCGAAGGCCGGGTCGGCCTTGCCGCCGCCCGAGGACTCGTTGGCCACCTCCCAGAGAAGATTCGGCAGGTCGTGGAGGGTGTCGACCACCTTGCGGATGTAGGTCTCCTGGAGCGCCTGGACGCGCGGGTCCAGCGGCAGGACCTGGTAGTCCACGATCGAGCCGATCCCGACCCCGTTGATGTTGTTGGCGGCGTGGAAGGGGTGGCCCTCGACGTGATCGGGCGCCGGGCTGAGGTGCAGGCCCCAGCCGTCGAAGAGCATCGCCGCGACGTAGATGCCGCGCTGGCCGGCGGCGACGACGCGGTCGCGGAGCCGCTCGAAGAACGCCTCGTCGAACCGGTCCAGGTCGAACCTGGGCTGGCCGTCGGTGGCCGCTCCCGGGCCGGTTCGCGCCCAGGGCTGGGGGGTCATGCACAGGTGGTAGTCGCTGCCGGCGGCCTGGGACCTGAACTGCTCCCAGCGCCACAGCCGGATGAAGTTGTGGCCGCGCTCGACCAGGAAGTCGAGGTAGGCGCCGTAGTCCAGCTCCTCCGGGGTCTCGGCGCAGACCGGGCCGGGGCCCATGCCGTCGTGGAGGTTGTTCCAGATGTGCGAGCCGGTCAGGTAGACCGCCTTCTGGTCGGCGGTGTCGCCGGTCGCGGCCGTGAAGTAGCGTGGGTTGGTCGCCGAGACCGTCAGGGGGCCGGTGACGGTGACCTGTCCGGACGAGTGCGATTCGCTGGTGGACATGACGGTTCCTC
>Ga0081538_10006070_pt1 | contig 10735 bp, 9 predicted proteins | sample TabmetS5T2R1_FD_71022 | JGI IMG/M metagenome (GOLD analysis project Ga0081538, IMG submission 71022) | Tabebuia heterophylla rhizosphere microbial communities from the University of Puerto Rico - S5T2R1 | ecosystem: Host-associated > Plants > Roots > Rhizosphere ...
GGGCCGCTCGAGGAGGACGAGTGGGCGTTCATCCGGCGCCACACGATCATCGGCGAGCGGATAGTCGCCGCAGCGCCGGCGTTGACCCGCGTCGCGGCGCTCGTGCGCCATAGCCACGAGCGCTGGGACGGTGCCGGGTACCCCGACGGCCTCGCCGGCCCCGACATCCCGCTCGGCGCGCGGATCGTCGCCGTGGCGGACGCCTACGAGGCGATGACGAGCCCGCGGCCGTACGCGCTCCCGCGCTCGCCGCAAGAAGCGATCGACGAGCTGCGCCGCTGCGCCGGCACGCAGTTCGACCCCACGGTTGTCGAGGCGTTCGCCGTCGCGTGGCGCGATCGCGCGCTCGCCGCCGCTGCCTGAGACCGTAAGCTCCGCGGTTCGATGAAGCTGTACGTCTGCTGGGGCACGTTCCCCGCGCCCTGGAGGCCGGGCGGGCACCCGTGCGCGAACGCCTACCACGCGCTGCGCGACGCCGGACATGATCCCGAGATCGTGCGCTCGTACGGCTTCACGCTCTTCCCCGACGCGATCGCGAACCGCAGCGCCGGCCGCGAAGCGGCGCGGCGGCTGACCGGCAAGTCGACGGTGCCCGTGCTCGAGCTCGACGACGGCACCGCGGTCTGGGACTCCAAGCGCATCGTCGCCTGGGCGCGGGCGAACCCGGCGTAGCGCATGGGACGGACCTACGACCGCATCGACGACCACATGCGCGGCTGGATCGCCCGCCAGCCGCTGTTCTTCGTCGGCACCGCGCCGCGCGCCGACGACGGGCACGTGAACGTCTCGCCGAAGGGTCCGATCGGCACGCTGCGGGTGCTCGACGACCGGACGGTCGCCTACCTCGACGCGGTCGGAAGCGGCGCGGAGACGATCGCCCATCTGCGGGAGAACGGGCGCATCATCGTGATGCTGTGCGCGTTCGAGGGCCCACCGCGGATCGTCCGGCTGCACGGGCGCGGGCGGGTCGTGCGCGCGGGCGACGCGGAGTTCGCCGGGCTGCTCGAGCGCGCGGCGTTCGCGGTGCCGGCGGCGGCGGAGGCGCTGCGGGCGGTGATCGTCGTCGACGTGACGCGCATCTCGGACTCCTGCGGCTACGGCGTGCCGCTGCTTGCGTACCGGGGCGAGCGGCCGCACCAGGACGCCTGGGTGGCGAAGAAGCTGCGCACGGGCGGCCCGAACGCGCTCGCCGAGTACCAGGCCGAGAAGAACGCGGTCAGCATCGACGGGCTGCCGGCGCTGGACGCGTGACCGTGGAGCCCCAGCCGCTGATCGTCGTGAGCGACGTGGAGGCGAGCAGCCGCTGGTACCAGGCGGTGCTCGGGCTGGAGAGCGGGCACGGCGGCTGGGAGTACGAGCGGCTGGTCGCGCCCGGCGGCGACTTCATCCTGCAGCTGCACGCGACCGCGACCACGCACGACCATCCGGGCCTGTTCGACGCCGCGCGCCCGCCGGGAGCGAACGGCGTCGCGCTCTGGTTCCGCACGGACGACTTCGAGGATGCGGTCTCGCGGGCGCGGGCCGCCGGCGCGGAGGTCTTCGAGGGCCCGCTGTTCAACGAGCGCGCCGGCCACCACGAGCTCTGGCTGCACGATCCCGACGGTTACGTCGTCGTAGTCGCAAGCCGGCCGGCGTAGCGAGCGACTCTTCCGGCGCCGGGCCCACCGTCGATGCCGTCCCCGGCACGCTTCGGTGCCGACAGTCACTTCAGAGACGGCGCGCACGAGCGCTCGGTTCGAACCCGCCTGTTGCACTTCGAGCGAGTAGCGGCGACTCTGTCGACGATGGCGACGCCGTCCACGCCCGCTCAACGTCGCGCTCGCGCTGAGGCACTCGCGTCGATTCGCGCGTCGCAGGAGCGGATGGTTGAACGTCGGGAGGCGGTGCTGCGTTCGCTCGCCACGATGCTGCGGGCGGCCGAGGAGCTGCGAGATCGCCGGCGTTAGCCGGCGCCTGATTTCGCAAGTAGCTGACGACTCAGCCCGACGAGCGAAGTCGCGCTCCTCGTCAAGGCCGAAGGGTCTCGTATCGGGAGATCGGCGAGCGGCTGGGCTGGGCGTACACCGCTTCCTGCGCTCGTTCGCTCGCTTCATGTACCGCGTCCGAGCGCGCCTGATCCGCCAGGCGTCGCATCCGTACGCGGCCGGCGCGTCGCGGATCGTGACCGGGGATCTGCGGTGACGGTCAGCGCACGTGCACCGTGATGCGCTTGGAGTAGCCCGTCACGTAGCGCAGGTTGCGCTGGCGCCGAATGCGGACGCGGATCGGGTAGCTCCCCGGCCGTCCGCTGAAGCGGTATGAGGCACGCCAGCGGCCGCGCTTGCGCGTGCGCGTGTCCGCGAACGTCCGCCACTTGCCCGCCTCCTGACCCTGGAGGACGACGACCAGGTTGCGCCCCGCGCGGCCGCGGACCCGGCCGGAGAACCGCACGAGGCCCGAGCCGGTCAGCCGCAGCCGCGACGCCTTGATCGTGCTCGACGCCGGCACGCGCAACTTCAGCCGACGCTCGGCCGGCATGCTGCCGGGGACGCCGGGGAACCGGAGCGCCGCCGTGCGCGCCGGGCCTGCGCCGAGCCGGATCACGAAGCGGCCGTTCGCCCCGACCGTGGTGCTGCCCTCGACGTAGGGGACTGCGTTGCGGCCGATCGGCGTCGACGTGACGGTGATCGGCACGCCCTCCAGCGGCTGTCCCGCCGAGAGGACGAGCTGTCCCCGGATCGTGATCCGGCGGCCATGCTTCACTCGGACGCGGCCGCCCGTGCGAACGTGCGCGCGCAGCCGCTGCGACGTTACGCTCGTGATCCGGAAGCGCGCCGGCACTCCGGTGATCTCGTTGCCCGCGTTGTCGCGCACCGTCACGCGGACGTCGGTCTTCGAGGGCCTGCCGCGATCGAGCGGCGCGCGCAGCGCCCCGCGCACGTAGCGCGTCGGCAGCGGGCGGTAAGCCTCGGCCGAGCTGTTGCGCACGTCGATCTGACCGCTCGCGAAGCCGGAGGCATGGTCGGCCGCGCGCACGACGATCGTCCGATTGCGCGGCCGGCGCAGGTCGACCGCGGGCGGCGTCCCGTCGATCGCGACGGGCGCCGTGACGGTCCGCGGGTTGTCGGCGGCGTCCGTGACCCGGAGGGTCAGCGGATAGATCCCGTCGGGAAGCGTGCTGGGGAAACTGAGCGACCGGTTCGACGCGTTGGAGCACGGCACCTTGTAGGTGAAGTCGCACGAGCGCCGGTCGGTCGCGACCAGCGGCCCAGCGCTCAGCGTCGCGGAACGGATGCCCGTGTTGTCCGAGGCCGAGTACGTCACCGGCTCGTTCGGGCGATGCCAGCCGGGCGCGAACAGCGAGCCCGCGAGTGACGCCGCCGGCGCGCTCCTGTCCTCCAGCGTGACCTGCGTGCCGTAGACCACCATCGTCGCGAGCGGATAGCCGCCGTACGACGTGTAACACCCGGCGACGATCTGACCGCCGCAGCCGACCCGCCAGCTCAGCCGCTCCGTGATCACGCGGTGGGATGCACGCTGGCCGCCGGGCGCGCCGATCTGGCAGAACGGGCGATCCGTTCCGTGCGAGCAGGTCTCGGCGCCTCCCGGTCCGCCGACGGGCCCCGAGTCGTCGGCGACCACGACCTCCCAGTGCTCGCCCTCGTCGACATACGGCGTATTGGGATCGTCGCCGCCGCTGTCGCGCGCCTCGCCGAAGCGCCAGCTCGTGAAGGCCACGATGTCGGTGCCCGCCGGCGCCGTGAAGTTCCAGCCCGCGCCGGTGAGCCACTTCGCGAACGTGCCGTCAACGGTGCGACTGCGGGCGACGAGACCGTCGGCGCAGCTCGAGTCCGCCTCGTACCACGCGGAGGCGTCGTACTGCGGGTCCAAGCTGTCCGCCGAGTACGTGAGGCTGTGGTTCACGCCGCCCGCCCCCGGCGCGCGGCAGCTGACCACGTCGTAGGTCCCCGCCTTCGCCGCAGCCGGCGCGAGCAGCGCCAGCGCGGCGATCGGCACGACGATCCGCATCCCTGCCAACTGAACACCTCCGGAGACCTCGGCGACCCCGCTCGACTACCCCGCGAACGCGCGCAATGCACCAGAGTTGCGGAGCGACCCCGGTGCTAGGGTCCGAGCGCCGATATGGCAGCCGGGACGGAGACACTCAAGCGGACGCCGCTGCGCGAGCGACACGTCGCAGCCGGGGCGAAGCTGGTCCCGTTCGCCGGATGGGAGATGCCGGTCCAGTACGGCGGCATCCGCGAGGAGCACATCGCCGTGCGGAACGACGTCGGCGTCTTCGACGTCAGCCACATGGGCGAGATCGAGACGTCCGGGCCGCAAGCGGAGCAGCTGCTCCAGCGGCTCCTCTCCAACGACGTTTCCAAGATTGCCGAGCGAGGCGCGCAGTACTCCGTGCTGTGCGACGAGCGCGGCGGCGTCCTCGACGACCTGTTCACGTATCGGCTCGGCCCCGATCGCTTCCTGACCGTCACGAACGCGAGCAACCACGAGTCCGACCTCGCGTGGTTCGAGCGCCACTCCGCCAACGTCGACGCCACCGTCACCGACCGGATCGCCGACTTCGCGATGCTCGCGGTCCAGGGCCCGCGGGCGCGCGCGCTCGTGCAGGACCTCACCGACGGCGAGCTGCCCAAGCGTTTCACCACCGTCGAGCGGACCGTCGCCGGCGTGCCCGACGTGCTCGTCTGCGGCACCGGCTACACCGGCGAGGACGGCGTCGAGCTGCTGGTCCGCCCGGAGCAGGCCCCGGCCGTCTGGGACGCGGTGACCGCGGCGGGCGCGACCCCGGCGGGCCTCGGCGCGCGCGACACGCTGCGGATCGAAGCCTGCTTCCACCTCTACGGCAACGACCTCACGCAAGACCGCAACCCGATCGAGGCCGGCCTCGGCTGGTGCTGCAAGGAGGACACCGGCTTCATCGGCGCCGAGGCCGTGCGCAAGGCGCGCGCGAACGGGACCAAGGAGAAGCTCGTCCCGTTCGCGATCAGCGGTCAGGGCATCGCACGCCAGGGCAACCCCGTGATCGGCGGCGGCGTCGTGACCTCCGGCACGCATTCGCCCGTCCTCGGGTATGGCATCGGCATGGCCTACCTGCCCGCCGAGCGCACGGAGCCCGGCACGGCGTTCGAGATCGACGTGCGCGGCAAGACCCGCAGCGCCGAAGTACGCACCAAGCCACTCATCCCCGAGGAGCGCTGAATTGGCCGAGGCCAGCTATCCGTCGGATCTCAAGTACTACGAGGAGCACGACTGGGCGCGGATCGACGGCGACGTCGCCACGTTCGGCATCACCTGGTACGCGCAGGACCAGCTCGGTGAGGTCGTCTACTTCGACCTGCCGGAGGTCGGCAAGACCGTCCGCAAGGGCGACCCGTACGCCGAGGTGGAATCGGTCAAGGCGGTCTCGGACGTGATCGCGCCGCTGTCCGGCGAGATCATCGAGGTCAACGAAGCGCTGTCGAGCGGCCCCGAGGCGATCAACGACGATCCGTACGAGTCCGGCTGGATGGTGCGCGTCCGGATGAGCGACCCGTCCGAGGTGGACAGCCTTATGGACGCGGCGGCGTACGAGGAGTCGCTCAGCTGAGCCGCTACACGTCAGCCACGGACGACGATCGCCGCGCAATGCTCGCGGCGATCGGCGCCGAGTCGATCGACGCGCTGTTCTCCGACGTCCCCGAGGGCGTCCGCCTCGGCCGTGCGATCGACCTGCCGCCCGGCAAGCCGGAGCAGGAGGTCTACGAGTACCTGCGCGATCTGGCGGCGATGAACGTGTCCACCGAGGACGAGGTCTCGTTCGTCGGCGCCGGCATGTACGACCACTACGTGCCGGCGCTGATCGACTCGATCCTCGCGCGCTCCGAGTTCCTGACGCCGTACACGCCGTACCAGCCCGAAGTGTCACAGGGCACGCTGCAGCTGATGTTCGAGTACCAGACGGCGATCTCGGAGCTGACGGGCCTGCCGGTCTCGAACGCCACGCTCTACGAGGCGGCGTCCGCCGTCGCGTCGGCGGGCTGGCTCGCACACCAGCACAACCGCCGCGGGCGCTTCGTCGTCTCGCGCGGGCTGCACCCTCACTCGCGCGAGGCGCTCGCGACCACCGGAGCGGGCTGGAACACGGAGATCGACGAGATCCCGCTCGCCGACGGCGTGACCGACGCGTCCGCGCTCGAGCAGGCGCTGTCCGACGACGTCAGCGCCGTCTTCCTGCAGTACCCGAACTTCCTCGGCGCCGTCGAGGACCTCGAGGCGCTGGTCGCGCCCGCCAAGGAGGCCGGCGCGATCGTCGTGGTCCAGTGCGACGCGATCGCGCTGGGCATCCTGCGCACGCCGGGCGACTTCGACGTCGACATCGCCGTGGGGGAGGGGCAGCCGCTCGGCAACCGGCTCGACTACGGCGGCCCGAGCTTCGGCTTCTTCGCCGCGAAACAGGACTACATCCGCCGCATGCCGGGCCGGATCGCGGGCGAGACGACCGACGTCGACGGCCGCCGTGGCTTCGTGCTCACGCTGCAGACGCGCGAGCAGCACATCCGGCGCGAGAAGGCCACCCACAACATCACGACCGCACAGACGCTCAACGCGCTGGCGGGCGTGATCTACCTGAGCTGGCTCGGCCGCCAGGGCCTCGTCGAGCTCGGCGAGCTGCTGCTCCAGCGCACCGCCTACGCGCGCGACGCGCTGGCCGCGGTCGAGGGCGTCGAGCCGCTCCACTCGCAGCCCGTCGTGCGCGAGTTCGCCGTCGCGCTCGACGCCGACGTCGACGCCGTGATCGAGCGCTGCGCGGCCGATGGCGTCAATCCCGGCTACCCGCTCGCGCGCGACTACCCCGACCTCGAGAACGGGCTGCTGGTCGCGATCACCGAGCAGCGCACGAAGGCGGACATCGACCGGCTGGCGACCACGCTGCAGGCGGCGGTGCGGGAGGCGGTCCCGGCGTGACGGCGCACCTCACCGAGACGGCGCAGCAGCGCGACCGCGCACGCACGATCTTCGAGAAGTCGCGGCCGGGCAGACGCGCGTTCGTCGCGCCCGAGCTCGACGTGCCGCAGCAGGAAGGGCTGCTGCCCGATCGCTTCCGCCGCACGGAGCCGGCGCGGCTGCCCGAGATCGCCGAGCCCGAGATCGTGCGCCACTACAACCGCATCTCCAAGCGCAACTTCGACGTCGACACCGGCTTCTATCCGCTCGGCTCGTGCACGATGAAGCACAACCCGAAGCTGCACGAGCGCGTCGCCGCGCTGCCGGGCAATGCGCGCCTGCACCCGCTCCAGCACCCGCGCCGCGCGCAGGGCGCGCTGCGGCTGATGTGGGAGCTCCAGCGCGCGCTCGCCGAGGTCGCCGGCCTGCCCCACGTGTCGCTGCAGCCGAGCGCCGGCTCGCATGGCGAGCTCGCGGGCGTGCTGCTCACGCGCGCCTACCACGAGGACCGCGGCGAGCGGCGCACGAAGGTGCTGACGCCCGACACGGCGCACGGCACGAACCCGGCGACGGTCACGATGGGCGGGTACGAGCTCGTCAAGCTCGGCACCAGCGACCGCGGCGACGTCGACGTCGACGACCTGCGCGCGAAGGTGGGCGAAGACGTCGCCTGCCTGATGCTGACCAACCCGAACACGCTCGGCCTGTTCGACCCGAACATCGAGGAGATCGCGCGCATCGTCCACGACGCCGGCGCGACGCTCTACTACGACGGCGCGAACCTCAACGCCGTGATGGGCCGCACGCGGCCGGGCGACATGGGGTTCGACATCGTCCACTACAACCTGCACAAGACGTTCACGCAGCCGCACGGCGGCGGCGGCCCGGGCGCCGGCCCGATCGCCGTGTCCGAGCGCATCGAGCCGTTCCTGCCGCGGCCGCAGGTCGTGCGACGCGAGTCGGGCAACGGCGCAGGGCCGGCGTTCGACCTTGACTTCGACCGGCCCAAGTCGATCGGCCGGCTGCGCAGCTTCCAGGGCAACTACGGCGTCTTCGTCCGCTCCTACGCCTACATCCTGTCGCTCGGCTCCGACGGCCTGCAGGAGGCGTCGGAGACGGCGGTGCTCAACGCGAACTACCTGATGGCGCGGATCGCGGAGACCGCGGGCGAGCACGTCCCGCCCGCGTTCGAGCGCACCTGCATGCACGAGTTCGTGCTCAGCGGCGGCCCGATGAAGCGTGCGCTGGGTATCCGCACGCTCGACCTCGCCAAGCGGCTGCTGGACTACGGCTTTCACCCGCCGACGGTGTACTTCCCGCTGCTGGTCGACGAGGCGCTGCTGATCGAGCCGACCGAGACCGAGACGCGCGAGACGCTCGACGCGTTCGCGGAGGTGATCGGCGAGATCGTCACCGAGGCCGCCGAGGACCCGGACGCGGCGCGCAACGCGCCCTACACGACGCCGGTGCGGCGGCTCGACGAGGCGGGCGCGGCGAAGCGCCCGGTCGTCAGGCAGCCGCTCTGAGCCGCCGGCGCCGCCTCAACGGCCGAGCACGCTCTCGTCGTCCAGCTTCGCGCCCGCACGCGAAAGGCGGATCATAAGCACGACCGGGGCAAGGCTCACGGCCACGATCAGCAGCGCCGGCAGCGCGGCGGTGTCGAAGCGCGAGTCCTTCGTCGCCTCCCACACGGCGATCGCGAGCGTGTCGTCGCCGAGCGGCCGGAGCAGCGCCGTCGCCGGCAGCTCCTTCATCACCTCGACGAACACGAGCAGCGCGGCGGTGACGAGACCCGGCCACAGCAGCGGCACGTGCACGTCGGCGAGCACGCGGTTGCGGTCGGCGCCGAGGCTCTGGGCCGCGTGGTCCAGCGCCGGGTCGAGCCGCTCCATGCGCGCCTCGACCGCGAAGTAGGCGAGCGCCTGGAAGCGCACGAGATACGCGAGCACCAGGCCGAACGCGCTGCCGGTGAGCAGCAGCCCGGTGCCCAACGCGCCGTCGATCCTCCGGTCGAGCCAGGCGAGCGGGATGTAGACGGCGACCGCGACGACCGTGCCGGGGATCGCATAGCCCAGCGTCTGTAGGCGCGCGCTGGCGCCGCCGACCCGCGACGGCCGCGACCGGCGGCCGTAGACGACGACGGTGGCGGCGGCGACGGCGACGAGCGCGGCCACGGTGGCGAGCCCGATGCTGACGAACGCAGAGTGCACGAGGTCGCGGGCCGCGGCGCCCTCGCCCAGCGATCGCACGGACCAGATGCACAGCTGCACGACCGGGCCGACCAGCACGACCAGCAGCAGCGCCAAGGGGGCGGCGGCCGCGAGCCACGCGGCGGGACCGCGCAGGCGGCGCGGCACGACCGCCTCGCCGCGCGCCAGCGCCCCGTGGTAGCGCGCGCGACCCCGCAGCATCCGCTCGAGCAGCACGAGCGAGACGGTGAGCGTGACGAGGACCATGGCGAGCTGCAGCGCGGCCGCCCGGTCGAACGCCCCGTACCAGACGCGGTAGATCGCGTCGGTCATCGCGCGGTAGTTGAGGAGGTTGACCGCGCCGAAGTCGGCCAGCGCCTCCATCACCGCGAGCGCGACGCCGGCCGCGAGCGCCGGCCGGGCGAGCGGCAGCGCCAGCCGTCCGATCGCGCGGGCGTGGCTCAGCCCGAGGCTGCGGGCGGCCTCGAACGTGTCGCGCGTCTGCTCGAGGAACGCCGCGCGCCCGAGCACGTAGACGTACGGGTAGAGCACGGCGGTGAGCACGAGGATCGTGCCGCCGGTGGAGCGGAGCTCCGGCAGCTGGACGCCCAGCACGTCGTGCGCGGCCCGCTGGAGCCAGCCGTCGGCGTCGTACTGGCCGAGCAGCACGAACACCAGCACGTAGGCGGGCATCGCCAGCGGCAGCACCAGCGCCCAGTCAAGCCAGCGGCGGCCCGGGAAGTCGTAGAACGACACCAGCGCGGCGAGCCCGCCGCCCAGCACGAGCGTGCCGGCGCCGACGCCGAGCGCCAGGACCGCGCTGGCGCGGAGCGCATCCGGCAGCAGGTCGTCGGCGATCTGGTCGAACGCGCCGGGATCGGTGACGAAGGAGGCGGGGAGGACGATCAGCGGGCCGGCGACCAGCAGCGCCACCAGGATCCCGACGACCGGCCACGACGCCGGGCGCGGTGGCGGCGCGGGCGCCGCTACTGCCACCCGACGTCCTGCATAAGCGCGACCGCGTCCGGCAGCAGCGCGCCCGCCTGCTCGACGTCGATCGGGTCGAGCTTGACGTCGGCCCAGTCGCGGATGTGCTCGGCCGGGGGCACCTCGACCGCGAACTCGCCGTTCTTGACGATCTCGCGCTGGGCGTCCGGCGAGGTGAGGTGCTCCATCAGCGCGACGGCGTCGTCGCGACGGTCGGTCGACGCGACCAGCCCGACACCGGACAGGTTCGTGTGCGCGCCGGCGCCGTCCTGGTCGGGCCAGGCCGGCGTGACGGGGAAGTCCGGGTTCTCGGCGAGCTCGCGCGCCAGGTAGTAGTGGTTGGTGAGCCCGACCTGGCAGCGCCCGGACGCGATCGCGTCGAGCACGTCGACGTCGGAGCCGACGATCTGCGGGTCGTTCGCCATCCACGACTCGAGCAGCGCGCGGGTCTGCTCCGGCCCGCGCTTGGCGAGCATGTCGGCGACCAGCGACTGGTTGTACTCGTTGTTCGACGTGCGCAGGCAGAGCCGACCCTTCCAGCGCGCGTCGCCGAGGTCCTCGTAGCTCTGCACGGCGTCCTCGGGCACGCTCGTGTTGCGCATCGGCGTGCGGACGCGCAGGCTCATGCCCCA
>Ga0081538_10006071_pt1 | contig 10735 bp, 12 predicted proteins | sample TabmetS5T2R1_FD_71022 | JGI IMG/M metagenome (GOLD analysis project Ga0081538, IMG submission 71022) | Tabebuia heterophylla rhizosphere microbial communities from the University of Puerto Rico - S5T2R1 | ecosystem: Host-associated > Plants > Roots > Rhizosphere ...
CAAGCGAGCATCGCCGCCCCGCCGAGGCCCTGCAAGGTGCGGGCGAGGATTAACACGGGCGCGTTCGGGGCGAGCGCGCCGAGCAACGAGGAGCCGGTCAGCAACAGCGTCCCGGCCAGGAACGTACGGCGCCGCCCGTAATCGTCGCCGATCGCCCCGCTGCTCAGCAGCCCCGCGGCCGCCCCGACGGGCATCGCGCTGAGCACCCAGGCCTGAGCGCCGGGTCCGGCGCCCAGGCCCGCAGCGGTGCTTACCAGCGTCGTCAGCGGGGTGGTGAACGTAACGAGGACCAGCAGCGCCCCGGCCGCACCGACGGCGAGGGTGCCGCCCGTGTCGGACCGCGACGCCGTCTGTGCGGCGGAAGGTTCTTCGATCATCCTGCCCTTGCGCATAGAGCCCCCGATCATAGCAAGGGCAGGGCCTATCGGTGACCCAGCTAGACGTTATGCACCGAAGTGCGTGGAATTAGAATTCTGCGAACTTCGCATAAGGTGCTTTCTGCGAAGTTCGTAGCCAGGGATAGCCACATGGTATACAAAGATAAGCCATATGGGGGATGCGCCTAGCACCTCATGCTAGCTACGGTAGTGGCGTTAGGCAACACGGCGGACCTGACGAGCTTCTCCCTACAGAGAGGGAGCGTAGGGTGAGAGATAGGGCTGGGTCCAAGGATCCAGCCCTCGAGATTGCCCGACGGGGAACGTACTGAATCGCTTACAAATCGCCAGGCTTCGCCGGGCGACGTGCTGAAAAGCGAAGCCCGAAGGGCGAAGCGTGCCGAAATGCTATCCTCCAAGAGCCATACGGAAGGGAGAGGACGGCATGAGAAGCAAACTCGCGATGGGCGGCCTGATCCTGGGCGCGGCCTGGGGAGTCTACAGGCGACTACGCAAGCCCTTCTCGCTCCAGGGCAGCTACGCGCACGCCCCGACCAGGGTCCTCATCATCGGCGGTGGATTCGGAGGCCTCTCTGTGGCGAGAGTTTTGGCCCGAGCGCTCAGCGGGACCGAAGATGTGGGCGTCGCCCTGGTGGATCGCATGAATTACACCACGTTCTGGCCGATGGTACCTTCGGTCATCCCGAGTAATACGGAGTTGCGCCATGTGGCCCACTCCCTCAGACGCATCCTCAGGCCGCTGGGGGTCGAGTACTTTCAGGGTGAGGTAACAGGCGTGGACTTCGAGGCCCGCCGGGTAAAGACGGCTGAGCGCGATTTTCCTTACGACTACCTCGTCTTGGCCCCGGGCAGCCGCACGACCTACTTCGGCACCCCCGGCGCAGAGGAGAACGCCATGGATGTCAAAGGTCTGCGAGACGCTCTGCGGGTACGCAACCACGTGATCGACCTCTTCGAGAGAGCCGAGCACCTCGACGAGGAGGCTCCCGACGATCTGCTCACGTTCGTCGTCGTCGGCGGAGGTCCCACCGGGGTCGAGGCCGCAGCCGATATGCACGACTTGATCTTCGACGTGCTCCAGGATGACTATCCCAACGTCGACTTCGGTCGTGTGCGGGTCGTGCTGGTGAACGCCGGCGACCAGATCCTCAAGGGTCTCGATTCTTCGCTGGTAAACGCTGCAACGCGCAGGCTCGCTTCTCAGCGCATAGAGGTCATAAACGACGCCAGGGTCGAAGAGGTCAGGTCCGATGCCGTGGTGATCTCGAACGGACGCACGATACCGACCCAGACGACCGTCTGGGCCGCCGGAATCGAACCCCCTCCTCTGGTGGGCGACCTGGACGTGCAAAAAGACCAACGCGGAAGGATCCTCATCGACCAGTATCTGCGCGTGAAAGACAGGCCAGGGGTCTATGCTGTCGGCGATTGCACGAGCATACAGTACGACGGACCACCGGTTCCAGCCCTCGCCCAGGCCGCAGAACAGGAGGGCAAACGGGCGGCTTCGAACCTTGTAGCAGAGCTCGAAAACCAGGCACCCGTCGCCTTCCGTTACCGCTCCGTAGGCCAGCTGGTGGATCTCGGGCAGGGTAGCGCCCTCGTCGACATCCTGGGAGTCAAGCTCGGTGGGCTGCTGGGGGCGTTTATCTGGAAGGGGGTTTACCTGTACGAACTCGGCTACGACCTCAACCGGGCGCACGTACTCGCCGACTGGACCATCGACATGTTCAGCCGCCCGGACACCTCCAAACTATTCGAAGCCACAGAGCAGCCGAATCCTGATACCTGAAACCCGAGCCAAATACTTGCGGGTACCCCCAGAGTTTACAATACATCCATGACGGTCTACCTGTTACTCGGAGACGACGAAGAGAGGAAGTCCCGCGGCGTCGAGAAGCTACGTGCCGGAAGGACGGTCGAGGCATACGACGCCTCGGAGACCAGTCCGGAAACGCTCGTCTCGGCCTGCAACTCCTTCTCTTTGTTCGGGGAAGGGCCATTCGTAGTCTTGAAGAACCTCGACGCCTGGAACGCGGCCCAGAAGGCGGTGATCGTCGACTACCTAAAGGACCCTTCGCCCGGCTCAGACCTGATCTTGCTCGGCAAGAAACTCGGCGCCCGTGAGAGGCTGCTCTCGGCCGTCAAGAACTCGGGAGAGGTCCATACCTTCGATCAACCCACAGGCAAGGCCCTCGTCCGATGGCTCATCGGGCACGCGAAGAAGATAGACCTGGACCTTCCCGAGGACGTCGCCGAAGACCTTGCCAAACGCTGCTCGGACGACAAGATGCGTCTGCTGCAGGAGACGGAGAAGCTGGCGCTCTACGTCGGTGATCGCACACCTACCCACGACGATGTGGCCGTCCTGTGCCCGCCGGACGTCCAGTCCAACATCTTCGCCTTCGTCGACTCCCTGGCCGCCGGGCGACGAGACAGAGCACTCGCGTTGCTCGAAGATCTGATCTCCACAGGCGAGTCCCCGCTACGCCTCACGTTCATGATCCGTCGCCAGTTCCAGCTCGTCGCCCGCTCCCGCGCCCTGATCGAACGCGGAACTCCTCAGAAGGAGATTGCGAGCCAACTCAAAGTACCGCCGTTTGTAGCGCGCAAGCTCGAGGAGCAGGGCCGCAAGCTCGACGAGCAAGACCTGGAACGCGCCCTGGCCCAGATCCAGAACCTCGAAGGCGGCCTCAAAGGGGGGAGCCATCTCTCCGACGAACTCCAGGTGGAGATGACCGTGCTCACCCTCTCCGAGGAATCCGCATGACCCCGAAGGATACGAACAACGTCAGGTTCGTCGAACTCGAGAATGGGCAATACCGTGAGTACAGAAAGAATCTGGTACGCCATTACGCGGCGGATAAAGTGCGGGCCGGAGCCTGGTCACAAGCCGAGGCCGAGGGCCGCGCAGTCAGGGACGTAGACGGACTGCTACCAGAAGGTCCCGCTACGCAGGGCCATCTCCTCTATTCGGTCAGGGACGATTCTATGGGCGCCGAAGTGGGCACCGTATGGTTTGCGCTCAGGGACTCGGGCGTCGGCCGGTCGGTCTGGATCTACGACATCATCATCCACGAGGACTTCAGGCGTAAAGGCTACGCCTCCCGCACGCTGGAGCTCGTCGAGGAAAGGGCCAGAGACCTCGGCGCCAAGAGCGTAGAGCTACACGTGTTCGGCCACAACCGCGGGGCACAGGCACTCTACGAAAAGCTGGGCTACAACATAATGAGTATCACCATGGCCAAGCCCGTACACACCGCGCAGACCTGAAATCCACGTAGCCTACTGCAGCCCCATGCGCAGGACGCCCATGGCTTCGTCATGCTGCTCGGCCCAGGTCTACCCTTCGGTGCACTTCGCCAGTTTTCGAGCTGTGCGGGACCTGCCTCGTGTGAGAAGTGCACCCGGTGGAGAGCCTCCCAAAGGTGTGGGTGGTGCACCTTCATACGCTCCAGGACGGAGTGCAGCTCGTGGTCTCCCTCGGGCTCCGAGAGGCTCCGCAACGCTTCCACGTTGGCCGGGTGGCCACCTTCGCCCATGGTCATCTCCCTTCTATGACCATCGCCCGCAAGTGTTCGTTAGGACACGGAGCAGCTCCAAAGCCTAGTCTGCGAGGAAAACACCCACCAGGATCGCCATGGCGACGACCAGGAGCGCGATGGACAGGTAAGCCAATCCCCTGGACCGTTCCGTGCTACCGCTTGCGGTCAGGGCCCCGAACGCGGTGAAGCCGAACCAGGCCACGGCATTGAGCGTATCGCGATCGATGACCGCAGCGATAGCCCCGACGAGCCACAGCGCCGTGGCTATCCACATAAAGAGCCTGAAACTTTGGCTGCCTGTTCCTCTACTTCTGCCCATCCTCTAACCCTCCGGGTGTCTGTTGCTGGAACACAGTAAGTATTTCATCTTCTGCGCCGTCCCGCTATTTACCGAAGCGCCTGCAGGAGAAGCCCGTACCATACTGCAGCGGATTGTAGAAGGTCTAATCATGAGGAGAAAGGGATGAGTATCGTTTATGCGGTTCGTGCTGATTCGGCGCAAGCACCGCCACTCGCGCGGCCGAGCAGATCGAACCGACATTCGAAGAGAATCTGCCCGCCGCGATGGAGTTCATCAGGCGCATACTCTAGAGGTAACCAGGCGGTAGCCACGCATACAAGAAAGCGGAAAAGCGAATGGATGCCCAGACGGGCGGGATCCTCGACCTCAGTCTCTAGTTGAGGTGGTTACTCGCCCCGGTCGGTCGCGAGTGCCTTGTCGAGGCGGCTGACTTTACGGGCGGCCCTGTTCGGATGGATTATGCCTTTGCCCGCGGCCATGTTGTACTCCCTCTGGGACTCGTCCCGGATGCGGCGGGCTTCCTCCTCGTCCCCCGACTCGACGGCCTTGTAGAAGCTCTTCGAGAGGTTGCGAAGGCGGGTCCTGACGCCCTTGTTGTGAGCGCCACGCTTGACGCTCTGCTTGTCGCGTTTGGATGGTGCGGGCACGCTGGCTCCTCGAATCTGATACTTACCTGACCGGAAGAATGTAACACAAAGAGAGCAAAGCAGCAATCATGGTAGAATCTCCCGGTGAAAAACATCGAGCGTATTCGCAATTTCTGCATCATAGCGCATATAGACCACGGTAAGAGTACCCTCGCCGACAGGCTACTCGACATAACGGAGGCCGTCCCCGAGCGCGATAGGATGGACCAGATCCTCGACACCATGGACCTGGAGCGCGAACGTGGCATCACGATCAAGGCCCAGGCTGTGCGTGTCCTCTACAACAGGGAAGACGGCGAGTACAACCTGAACCTGATCGACACGCCCGGTCACGTCGACTTCGCCTACGAGGTCTCTCGGGCCATAGCGGCCTGTGAAGGCGCGCTCCTCATCGTGGACGCGAGCCAGGGCATACAGGCCCAGACCCTCGCGAACCTCTACCTGGCGATGGAGCACGACCTCGAGATCATCCCCGTGCTCAACAAGATAGACCTCCCCATAGCCGATGTTCCGGCCGTCACGGAGGAACTCGTGGAACTGCTCGGCGTGGAAGAGGAGGAGATCATCAAGATCTCCGCCAAGACCGGCGAGAACGTAACAGGGGTGCTCGACGCGATCGTGGACCGCGTCCCCGCGCCGCACACCGAGCACGACGAGACACGGGCCCTCATCTTCGACTCCCTCTACGACCCTTACCGGGGCGTCATTTCACTGGCGCGTCTGTTCGACGGGGAACTGAAGAAGGGCGACAGGGTCAAGGCGATGGGGAGCGAGGAGCACTTCGAGCTTCTGGAGGTCGGCTGCTACTCACCGAAACCCACGGCCCTCCCCGTACTCGGAACGGGCGAGGTGGGATACGTGATCGCAGGCCTCAAAGACATCGAAGCCCTACGCGTCGGCGATACGGTCACGCGGACGAAAGCGCCCGCTTCTGAACCGCTGCCGGGCTACGCGAAGGCGTTGCCGACGGTCTTCTCCGGCCTCTATCCTACGGAGGGCGACGACTTCGAACGGCTAAGGGAGGCCCTCTCCAAGCTGCAGCTAAACGACGCCTCGCTCTTCTTCGAGCCCGAGAACTCCAGGATGGGCTTCGGGTTCAGGTGCGGTTTTCTGGGCCTCTTGCACATGGAGATCATCCAGGAGCGGCTCGAGCGTGAGTTCGATCTCGACCTCATAGCGTCCTCCCCGAGCGTGAAGTACGAGGTCGTCGCCGGAGGCGACGTCGTCGAGGTCACCAATCCGAGCGAGCTACCGGAGATCTTCGATGAGATCAGGGAGCCCATAGTGCGCGCGACCGTGATCTGCCCCAAGGAGTACGTGGGGGCCGTGATGGGGCTCTGCCACGAGAGGCGCGGGGTCTCCGTCGGGATGGAGTACATCTCGACCCGCAGAGTGCAGCTCACCTACGACCTGCCGCTGGCCGAGATCATCACAGACTTCTTCGACGCCATGAAGAGCCGCACAAAAGGCTACGCCTCCTACGACTACGAGCCCTTGGGCTACCAGCCTTCCGACCTCGTGAAGGTCGAGGTCCTCGTCTCCGGTGAGACCGTCGATGCGCTCTCCATCATCGTCCACCGCGACAAGGCCTATCAGCGCGCCCGCGCCCTCGTCGAGAAACTCAAAGAGTTGATCCCACGCCAGCAGTTCGAGGTGCCGGTCCAAGCCACCATGGGCAAGCGCGTGATCGCCCGCGAGACCGTCCGCGCTTACCGCAAGGACGTTACCGCCAAATGCTACGGTGGCGACATAACCCGTAAACGCAAGCTCCTCGAGCAACAGAAAAAGGGCAAGCGCCGCATGAAGCAGGTCGGCAGCGTGGAGATACCCCAAGAAGCCTTCCTGGCCGCGCTTCGCATCTGAGCATTTCAGCACGCTTCGGGACTATAAGGCCCTCGCTTGTCAGCATCTCGGCTTCTCCCGCTTCGGCCGCGCCCTGGCGCGCACCACGAACCGCTAAGGGCGGCGGTCGGGAACGACGCTCAAGGCGAGGCCACGAATCGACTGGCTGAAATGCTGACAAGTCGCCTGGAACAGGCGACGTGCTGACAAGCGAAGGCGTTAGCCTGAGCGTGCTGAAATGCGGACAAGCGCCCATGTTAGAATCACGTACGACATGAAGCACCTCGAGCTCTCAGAGAGACAACGCGAGCTACTGCTGAAGACGCTGGAGATCTACATCTCCACGGGCGCCCCTGTCGGTAGCCATGCCTTATCCGACGAACTGGGCGCGAGCAGCTCCACGATCCGTGTGGAGCTGGCCCACCTGGAGTCGCTGGGCTTGCTCGACCATCCGCACACCTCGGCCGGAAGGGTCCCTACGGACAGCGGCTACCGCTACTACGTCGACGCCCTGATGGAGGCGAGTCCGAAAGATGACACGGCGTTCGCGGTCCTCGAAGGTTACGGCAACGTGGACGAGCTGCTGCGTGGCGTCTCGGAGGGAATGAGCGAGGTTACCCGTCTTCTGGCCGTGGTCGCGGGGCCCAGTGTGCTAGGCGAGTCGCTCGCCCGTGTCGACTATCTGCCTCTGGGCGAAGGAAGGCTTTTGCTCGCCGTATCGATGGAGAGCGGCGCCTCTTCGAGCGCCGCGATCACTCTGCCCGTCCCCGTCGAGGATGATGAATTGCGCCACATCTTCGCAGCCCTCAACTCCTGGCTGGGAGGTCGCCCGCTCGGCACCGACCTGGAGCTCGGTCTCGCCGCGCGCACAGCGCTCTCGGATCACGACCCCATGACGGTGGGGGCCGTCCTCGAGGCCGTAGGCGCGCTGGGAAGGGCTACTGAGCGCGGTGTCTTCATCCAAGGCGCCTCGGCCCTCCTCAGCCGCCTGGACGACCTCGACCCGGGCAGCCTCTCGGCCGTGATCGAGATCTTCGAACGGCGGCGCTGGTTGCTGCGCCTGATGGGCGACGCCCTCCGTCGCTCCGTTTCCAGCAGCGGGGTCGTCGTCTCCATCGGCACGGAGAGTGGCTTCTTGAACCTGATGGGCACGAGCCTCGTGGCCTCGGCCTACAGCCGCCACGAGCGGCCATACGGTGTTGTCAGCCTGATCGGCCCCAAGCGCATGGATTACGACGCCGCGATCACGACGGTCCGCTCGGCTGCGGAGGCCCTGACCAACTGTCTGGACGCCAGGTTCTAGTTGGCAACCAAGCGCGACTACTACGAGATTCTGGGCGTGTCCAGGGAAGCTTCGGACGCGGAGATCAAGAAGTCTTACCGTCGTCTCGCCCGCTCCCACCACCCCGACGCGAACCCCGGCGACCACACAGCCGAGGAACGCTTCAAAGAACTCACCGAGGCCTACGAGGTACTCTCGAACCCGGAAGCCAGACGCGCCTACGACACATACGGCCACCAGGTACCGCGCGGCGCTGGAGCGGCAGGCTACCCGGGCGCGGGAGACCCGTTCGGTGGCTTCCAGGACATCTTCGAAGCTTTCTTCGGCGACCGCTCTTTCGGCGGCTCCTTCTTCGGTGCCTCCACCGCGCAGGGTCCCAGTCGTGGTAGCGACGCCGAGGTCGAAGTAGAAGTCTCCTTGTACGAAGCGGCGTTCGGGGCTGACCGTGAGGTCAACGTTCAGGTAGTCAGTAACTGTGGCGTCTGCGACGGCGTAGGGGGAACGGAGTCACACGTGTGTCCCACTTGCAGTGGCGCCGGGTCGGTAAGGACGGTGCGGGAGAGCATCCTCGGGCAGATGGTGACGACCCAAACTTGCTCGACGTGCGGCGGCCGCGGCCGCGTCATCGACGTGGTGTGCGACAACTGTCGCGGCAGCGGGAGAGTCTCCGAGGTACAGACGAGACGGCTGCGGGTGCCCGAGGGTATCGAGAGCGGAATGAGGCTCAGGGTCTCGGGTGGGGGGCACGCAGGAGACCCGGGCGCGCCACCGGGAGACCTGTACGTGAGAATAAACGTTAAAGAAGACGAAGAGCTCATGCGAGACGGGGAGGACTTGATCCACCGCATGAGGATCAGCTTCGTCGATGCGGCGCTCGGGGCCGAAGTGGAAGTGCCCACCCTCGAAGGAGCGAGACGGGTGAGGGTGGATCCCGGTACCCAGCCGGGTGCGACGCTCACGCTCAGGGGCGATGGTATGCCGCGGCTGCGGCGGCGAGGGCGCGGAGACCTCAAGGTGGTCGTCGACGTCATGGTACCGACGCGCCTAACGTCTGAACAGCGGGATCTGCTCGAGAGGTTCGAGGCAACTACCGGCGAAGAGACGTACAACGGTAGTGGAGGCTCCTTCTTCGACCGCCTCCGGGGTGTCTTCCGGTAGGAGGCTTCGTTACGCGCACGCCGATAACCCGAATCTTCGTCGACTCCGAACTGGAGCCGGGCGGAGTGCTGGAGCTGCCACCGGGCGACACCAACCACGTTCGCAACGTCCTGCGTGGCAGGAACGGGGATTTCATGGAGGTCGTGGACGGCGGGGGGAGGCTCTTCACTGCCAGATTGCGCAGTGGAGGAGGGGCGGCCGTCGTGGAGGAGTTGGCGGCGCCGGATGGAGTTGGGGTAGAGATTACCCTCTACCAGGCGGTGCCCAAGGGTGGAAGGATGGACCTCGTCGTCGAGAAGGCCACGGAGGTTGGGGCCACGCGTATCGTGCCGCTGTTGGCCGAGCGTGGGGTTGTGACCCCGCGTGGGGGGAAGGTCGGGCGCTGGCGGCGGGTGGCCGAGGCGGCGGCGCGCCAGGCTTTGCGGCTCGGCGTGCCCGATGTGGCCGAACCCGTACGATTCGAGGAAGCCGCCTCGGAGGTGGAAGGGACCGGAATCCTACTCCACACTGCCCCCGACCTCCAGCCGGTCGAGGCCGTCGTTGGGGCTCCTGCGAGCCTCTTTGTGGGCCCGGAGGGTGGGTGGAGCGCGGGCGAGTTGCGACTCGCTGAGGAGGTTGGCATCACTTTCGGCGGGTTGGGACCGTACAGGCTCCGCAGCGAGACCGCAGGTATCATCGCGGTGGCGCGTACGCTGGCTGCATTGGAGAGCAGGGTCGAACGTTAGAGGAGGTGGCCGTGAGCGAGGCCGACTGCGTATTCTGTAGAATAGTGCGAGGGGAGATAGAGGCCGAGGTGGTCTACGACGAGGACGATGTGCTGGCTATCGAAGACATAAATAGCAAGGCACCCGTCCACGTCCTCGTCATCCCCAGGCAGCACGTCGCTAACCTGGAGGAGATCGGCGCCCTGCCCGACACCGTAGTCAAGCGGCTCTTCGAAGTGGCGAGCACCGTCGCCGAGAAACTCGGTGTATCAGAGGGTGGGTACGCTGTCACGATCAACAACGGCCCCGACGCGGGGCAGGAGGTCTTCCACCTCCACCTGCACGTCATGGGTGGCAGGAGGCTGGGAATGCCGTGACCATAAGAGACCGCATACAGAGTGACACCAAGGCCGCCATGAAACAACGCGACAGGACCCGCGTCGGGGCCCTACGTATGCTCGGCGCCGCGCTCAAGAACGCCGAGATAGAGGCAGGGAGGCCGCTCGACGAGCAGGAGGAGCAGACCATCCTCAGGCGCCAGCTCAAGCAGCGCGACGAGTCAGCAGAAGCGTTCCGCAAGGCCGGACGAGAGGAGCGGGCGGCATCCGAGTCAGCCGAAGCCGAGATCGTCCGCACATACCTTCCCGAACCCCTCTCACAGGATGACCTCCAAGCGATAGTGGACAGGGCCATCAATGAGACAGGAGCAAAGGGCATGAAAGACATGGGTACCGTCATGAACCGTGCCATGGAGCTCTCGGAAGGCCGCGCCGAAGGCCGCACCCTCTCCACCCTTGCCCGCGCCAGATTACAATGAAGTCAACAGGTTCCAGGTATCAGAAAGCTGAAATGCTGACG
>Ga0081538_10006072_pt1 | contig 10735 bp, 12 predicted proteins | sample TabmetS5T2R1_FD_71022 | JGI IMG/M metagenome (GOLD analysis project Ga0081538, IMG submission 71022) | Tabebuia heterophylla rhizosphere microbial communities from the University of Puerto Rico - S5T2R1 | ecosystem: Host-associated > Plants > Roots > Rhizosphere ...
ACTCCTCGCCTCCGGTGCGGGCGATCGAGTCGCCCACCCGCCGGCGCGTGTGGAGGATCTGGCCGACCTTGACGAGGGCCTCGTCGCCCGCCCGGTGCCCGAGTTCGTCGTTGACGGCCTTGAAGTGGTCGAGGTCGCCGATCACGATGCTCAGCTCCTCCTCCGACCGCAGAGTGCGCTCCACCTCCACGTGGATCTCCTGCTCGAGCGCGAGACGGTTCTTGAGGCCCGTCAGCGTGTCCGTCCGCGCCGCCTCCGCGAGGCTCCGGACGAGACCGGTGACCGTGTCGCGCACCATCCGGAGCAGGGCCGCGGAGGGGAAGATCACGCCGACCAGCGTGAGCCAGGAGCCGGCCACCGCGTCGTGGGGCACGGAGACCAGCAGCACCACGAGGTAGGCGCCGCTCATCAGGGCGAGCTGGGCGGCGGCCTGGCGGACCGTGAAGAAGTACGCCGCGTAGAGGGCGAGCCAGCCGTAGATCATCTCGTCCGACAGCGAGTTGGTGTCCACCGACAGGAGCAGGTGCAGCGAGATGAGCGCCGTCCCGCAGGTGGCGGCAGCCTGCAGCAGCACCGGGCCGATCCGATCGGCGCTCAGGTGGAGGATCACGGCGAAGACCGCACAGGCCCCGGCGATCACGAGCCTGGCGACGTACGCGGGCCCCTGGTGGGGCAGCACCCCGATCACGAACAGGATGAGCGCCTGTCCAGCGAAGATTCCGCTTGCGACACGCGCAGCGAACCGAGTGCTCGGTTCCACGGGAGGAATGGCAGGGGCGAGCTGCGCGTCCCGCTGGGCCACCGGGAGCATGCACCTTTTTTCGGCAGCTTCACCCTCGGGGTGAAGGGCCTAAACGTCCAGTGGCCGAATGGTGCGGGCCCGTCAGGCGCCCAGTTTCTCGCGCAGGGAGAGGAGCTCGGAGCGAAGGGCCGCGACCTCGGTCTCGAGCCGCTCGACGCGCTCGCCCAGTCCCGGGTGGGCGGGCGCGGGCACGGTGCGCTCGGGCGCCGCCGGGGCGGGCCCGTCCACGGCCCCATCCGCGTCCGCGGCCTCGCCCTGCAGCAGGTGCGCGTAGCGCTGGCCGCGCTCGCCGGGACGGCGCGGCAGCGGCGCCACGAACCGGCGCTCGATCAGCTCGCTCAGCGTCCGGTCGAGCTCCTCGCTCGAGTCGAAGCGATACATCCGCTCGGTGCGCGTGCGCAGCTCGCCGGGCGTCTGCGGCCCGCGCAGCATGAGCACGGCGAGGAGCGAGAGCTGGGCGGGATCGAGGCCGAGCGCCTGGTCGAGCACGTGCTTGTACTTGACCGAGCGCGCGGTCGACCAGCTCGCGAGCGTCGTCCACTTGCGCCGGCCGAGGCGGTCGAGCGCCGAGCGGATCGTGCCCTCGTCGTACTCCACGACCGGGTCGCGGTTCGTCGACTGGTTGCAGGCGAGCCGCAGCGAGTTGAGCGTGAGCGGGTACTGGTCGGGCGTGGTGCGCTGCTTCTCGACGAGGCAGGCCGCCACGCGAATCTCGACCGCATCCGGTTCCACGGCGGCGTAGCTTGTCATCCTCAGTGGGTGCGCGTCTACGGCCGCATCCTCGGCACCCCGGGCGTTGCCCTGATCGTGCTGGCCACCCTGATCGGCCGCCTCCCGATCGGCATCAGCGGCCTGGCGATCCTGCTCTACGTGGAGGAGGTGAGCGACTCCTTCGCCGCGGCCGGCGTGTGCGCCGGGGCGCTGGCGCTCGGCAGCGCCGCCGGCGCGCCCTTCCAGGGACGGTTGATCGACCGGCGCGGCGTGGAGATGCTCCTGCCGCTGGCGGTCGTGCATGCCGGGGGCCTGCTTTCGATTTGGATCGCGGGCGCCGCGAGCTCTCCCGTGGCGGTGCTGGCGGTGGCCTCGCTCGTCACCGGCGTGGCCATCCCGCCGCTGTCGTCTGTGCTGCGGTCGCGCTGGCCCTACCTGCTCCCCGGCCGGCCCGAGCTGCTCGCGGGCGCCTTCGCGCTCGACTCGGTTCTGATCGAGGTGATCTTCGTCACCGGCCCGCTGCTGACGACCGTCGTGGTCGCCACCGTGGGGGCGCAGTACGCGCTGCTCGTGTCGGCAGCATGCGTCCTGTTCGGCACGTCGTTGATGCTCACCGCGCTGGCCGGCAAGCCCGGACCCGAGCCGGCCGAAGGCGGCCGCCCGGTGTTCGGCCTCGGCGCGCTCGCCTCGCCCGGCCTGCGCACGCTGATGTTCGCGAGCCTTCCTGTGGGCTTCACGTTCGGCACGCTCGAGGTGGTGCTGCCGGCCTTCAGCGAGGCCGAGGGGTCGAAGGAGCTGGCGGGCCTGCTGCTCGCCGTCTGGTCGGCCGCGAGCGGCGTGAGCGGGCTCGCCTGGGGCGCGCGGGGCGCGGACGCTCCGCTGCTGCGGGCCCACCTCCTGTTCGCGTGCATGCTCCCGTTCGGCGTGGCGCCGCTGGTGCTCGCCACCTCCCCGCTGTCCATGGGCATTCTCGTGATCCTGGCGGGGCTACCGATCGCCCCGCTGATCGCGTCCCGCAACCAGCTGGTCGACCGGGTCGCCCTGCCCGGCACGGCGACGGAGGCCTTCACGTGGCCGCTGACCGCGCTGGTGGCGGGCGTGGCACTCGGCGCGGCGGCCGGCGGCGCGGTGGTCGAGGCCGGCTCGTGGACCTCGGGCGTGCTGCTGGCGACGGCCGTGGCGCTCGCGGGCGCGAGCGTGGTGCTGGCCCGCCGCGGGACCCTGTCGCGGCCGCTCGCGGTGTCCGGCTAGCATCGCGCGCCATGGGCACCATCAAGGGCGATCGCACCGTGGAGATCGACGCGCCAATCGAGCGCTGCTACGAGATAGCAGCCGATATCGAGAACGCGCCTGAGTGGCAGGGCTCGCTGAAGGACGTCGAGGTCCTGGAGCGGGACGGCGAGCGCCGCCCCGCCCTCGTCGAGACCGAGTCCGACGCGAAGGTGAAGAGCGTGCGCGCTCTGCTCCGCTTCTCCTACGAACCGCCCACCGCGATCCACTGGGTGCAGGAGAAGGGCGACACCAAGTCGCTGACCGGCTCGTGGAGCTTCGAGGACCTCGGCGACGGGCGCACCAGGGCCACCTACGCGCTCGAGGCCGACCCGGGCCGGATGCTCGGCATGCTGCTGCGCGGCCCGGCCGAGGCGAAGGTGCGCGACTTCCTGGTCGGCAACGCCGCTGACGGGCTGAAGGAGAAGGCCGAGGCCGCCTAGCCGCAGGCTGCCGGGCGCTCGTGCCTTCGAAGCACCCGCTCGAGCGCCGTCGACCGCGAGGTCATGATGCCGTCCACGCACATGTCGATCAGGCGGCGCCAGGTGGCCGGGGCGTCGCGGTCGTCGCCCGAGAACCAGTTCTGCCAGGCGTAGCCCTCCCGGTGCGCGCGGGCCACGTTGTCGGGCGTCGTCACCTCGATGACCGTCCCGCCGAATTCGAACGTGATCGGCACCTGGAAGGCGGCCACGCCTTCTCCCGGCGATCCCCCGCTCAGGAGCCAGCTGGCGGCGCCGGTGATGCCCGGCGAGAGGTCGATGCGCGGCACCAGCTCGTGGAAGCGGTCGACCGCCGCCTGCTGGAACGACGCGACGATCAGGTTCCGCCGCTTCGTGCGCCGGAGCAGGCGGGCGAGCGCCTCGGCGTTACGGACGTACTCACGGGTCTCCTCGTCCGGCGTCCGGCCCTTGATCTCGACGTTGATCGGGATCCGCGGGAACGCCCGGAGCACCTCGGAGAGCGTCGGCACGCGGAAGTCGGCGGGCCGGAACCCCTTGGGCGGTTCCCTGTCCCCGGTGGCCACCCCGCGGAAGCGGTAGGCCCGGCGGGGCAGGTCGTGGTCGTAGTGGTCGCGCGCGCGGGGTGCGAACCAGTAGGCCGCATCGAGCCGCCGGATCGCCTTCAGCGTCTTCGAGGCCACCGTTCCCCGCCCGTTCGTGGTCCGGTTGACCGTCGTGTCGTGCAGAACGACGACCTTCCCGTCGCGGGTCACCCCGATGTCGAGCTCCAGCATGTCCGCCCCGGCCCCCACCGCCTTCCGGAACGCGTACATGGTGTTCGACGGGAACTCGTCCTCGCCCCCCTGGTGCGCGATGTTGAGCGGGGCGCGGTCCCCGCGGATCCATCGATTGCCGCTCTGCGCTGAGGCCGTCGCGGCCGCGAGTAGGAAGACGGCCAGGGAGAGCGCTGCGAGCCTGAGCATCGGCCGAGAGCCTAAGGCACTTTGCGCAGCGCCTCGCGGGCCGACTCGAGGTCGGGGTGCGGCTGCATCCGCGTGATCTTGCCGTCCTCGATCCAGTGGACGACCGCCGTGGGCTGCTCCACCTCGATGCCGCTGGACACGCCGCGGCCCTTCAGGATCAGCTCGGCGATGACCTGGTCGCCCTCGTCGTGGAGCTCCACCAGCTCGAATTGGACGTCTTCCAGCATCCCGTCGAACCCGTCGATGTAGCGCCGTATGCCGGCGTGGCCCTCGTAGACGTCCGGCTCGGCCGAGAGCGAGGGCGGGACCTCGACGAAGATGTCCTCCGACAGGAGCTCGTAGACCCCGTCGCGATCGGAGTTGAAGCGCCGCAGGGATTCCCGCACGAGGTCCACGCTCGACTCTGGCATGGCATGACATCCTCCCACCTCGTGAACACGGCCTCGCGCTGGGCGAGCTTCGACTGCTACGGGACGCTGGTGGACTGGAACGCCGGCATCGGAGCCGAGCTCGACCGGCTGCTCGGAGACGGCTCGTCGCTGCTCGAGCGGTACCACGAGCTGGAGCAGCGCGTGCAGCGGGAGCGGCCGGACGCGCGCTACCGCGACGTGATGGCATCCGTGCTGGCGGAGCTGGCGGCGGAGAGCGGGACCGAGCTCCCGGACGAGGAGCGCGACGCGCTGGGGCGATCGCTGCCGGGCTGGCCCGTCTTCCCGGAGGTGCCCGGGGCGCTCGCCGAGGCCCGCTCGCGCGGGTGGCAGCTGGCTGTGCTGACGAACAGCGACCGGGACCTGATCGAGGCCTCCGTCGAAGCGATCGGCGTCCCGTTCGACGCGTTCGTGGTGGCATCGGAGATCGGGTCCTACAAGCCGGCGCACGGTCACTGGCGGACCTTCTACGAGACGACCGGCGCCGATCGCGCCCGCCACGTGCACGTGGCGCAGAGCCACTTCCACGACATCGCGGCGGCGCACGAGCTCGATATCGCCTCGGTGTGGATCAACCGGCTGGACGAGCGTGGGGAGCCGGCCCCGACGCGGGAGCTGCGCGACCTGAACGGGCTGGCGGACGTGCTCGACGAGCTGGTGCCGGAGCGCTAGGGGAGCGACCGCTAGGCGCCGGGCGGCGGCCCCGAGCGCAGGACGATCTTGGTCTCGGTGTCCGCGGCGCCCAGCGCCATGCGCAGGGCCCTGAGAAGGACGTCGAGCTCGGCCGTGTCGCGGCACGCGACGCGAAGCTGGTAGTCGGGCGCCCCGGCCAGGTGGAGCACTTCCGTGACCGGCTCGAGCCGGTGGGCCTGCGTCGCGAACTCGTCCGAGTCGGTGGTGGGAGCCAGCGTCACACCCACGAGGGCCTCGAGCCGGCGGCCACCGGCGGCGGGGTCGACGAGCGCGACGAAGCCGGTGACGATGCCCGCGCGCCGGAGCCGCCGGACGCGATCCGCCGCGGCGTTGGCGCTGAGGCCGACGGCGGCCCCGAGGTCGCGCCAGGAGAGACGCCCGTCATCGCGGAGCAGCCTGAGTATCTCACTGTCTACGGCGTCCACGACCGAGATTGTCACAGACTTTCAGCACTTTCGCTTGCGTTGGCGCAGTTACGGGGCTACCACCACGGCATGGAACCGAACGCCGCGCTCCTCGCCGGACTGGCCGCGGGACTCGCGATCGCGATGCAGGTAGGGGCGGTGAGCCTGCTCCTGGTGGACGCCGCCGTGACGGCGGGACCCCGCGCCGGGATGGCCGCGGGAATGGGAGTGGCGGCAGCCGACCTCGGCTTCGCGGCGGTCGCGGCGGCCGCCGGCGGAACGGCGGGCGCCGCCCTGGCAAGCCACGAGACCGAGATCCGGGTGGTCGCGGCGATCGCAGTGGCGGCGATCGCGATCCACGGACTACTCGCGCTCGCCCGCGAGAGCGGCATCCCCGCCACCGAAACCGCCGCCGGCGATCCTGCGGTGCTTCGCGGCGGCGGACCGCGGGCCCACTTCGCCCGCTTCCTCGCCATCACCGCCGCCAATCCGCTCACGATCGCGTCGTTCGCCGCCGTCGCGGCCGCGCTGTCGCTCGAGGGGCCGCTCGCCGCCGTCGCGTTCGCGGCCGGCGTCGGGCTTGCCTCGGCCGCGTGGCACCTCATCCTTTCGCTGGCCGCGGGCCATGCGGGGCGCTGGATGACGCCGCGGTTCCGGCGCGGCTTCGGCGTGGCCGGCCGCCTCGCCGTGCTCGCCATCGCCGCGCACCTGGCCCTCGGGTAGGCGACACTTCGCGGCATTCCCGGCCAGCGTCACCTCTTCGAGATCCCGGATGACGTCGTCTACCTCAACACCGCCGCTCTCGCCCCACAGCTCAGGTCGGTCCGTGCGGCCGGCGAGCGCGCGCTCGCTCGCACCGCCGCCCCGTGGACCGTCGGCGCCGAGGACTGGTTCGCCGGCGTCGAGCGCCTCCGCGAGCTCTTTGCCCGCCTGATCGGCGCGGACGCCGGCGGCGTGGCCATCGTGCCCGCCACGAGCTACGGCCTCGCCGTCGCGGCGCGCAACGTCGAGGCCCGCCCCGGCGACCGCGTCGTACTGGTGGCGGGTGACTTCCCGTCGACCGTCCACACCTGGGCGACGTGGGCGGAGCGGGGCGGCGCCGGCCTGCACACCGTCGAGCGGAACGCGGTACTCGATGCCATCGACGAGCGGGTCCGCGTGGTGTCGGTGCCGAGCGTGCACTGGGTCGACGGCGCAGTCCTCGACCTGGAGCGCATCGCCGCGCGCGCCCGCGAGGCCGGGGCGCTCCTGGTCGTGGACGCCACGCAGTCGCTCGGCGCGATGCCGCTCGACCTCGCCGCCATGCGACCCGACTACCTCGTCGCCGCCGGCTACAAGTGGCTGCTCGGACCGCTCGGGGTGAGCTACCTCTACGTCGCCGAGGCCCACCGCGAGGGCCTGCCGGTAGAGGAGAACTGGGCGAACCGTGCCGGCGCCGAGGACTTCGAGGACCCCACCGCCGGCGGCGGCTACCGCCCCGGCTCCCGCCGCTTCGACGTCGGACAGCGCAGCAACTTCGTGCTCATCCCGATGGCGCTGGCCGCGCTCGGGCAGCTGCTCGACTGGGGCGTCGAGCGGGTGGCCGCCGGCCTCGAGCCGATCACCGGCCGCATCGAGGTGGAGACCCGCGCACGCGGTCTCGAGGCGTTGCCGGCTCGCAGGCGTGGCTCGCACATGCTCGGCGTCACCCTCCCCGCGGAGGCGGCCAGCGCGATCCGCGAGGAGCTGCGTGCGGCAAACGTGTTCGTGGAGCTGCTCGGCTCAGTGATGCGGGTGAGCCCCCACCTCCACGCGGTCGACGCCGACGTGGACCGCCTGCTCGCGGCGCTCGACCGCGCCCTCGCGGCCCGCTAGTCGAACAGGTCGTCCAGGAAGCTCTTGCGCTTTCGCTGCTTCTTGTGCGCGCGGTAGTCGGCGTACATCCGCTCGGCGCTCTGCCGGTTCAGGCCGTACTCCTGCCTGGGCCGGTCCCGGCCTGTCATCTCACGGAGGAAGCTCTCGTCGTCCTCCTCGGCGCCGGCCACGACCTGGCGCTCGCGTTCGAGGATGCGGTCGAGCTCGCCGCGGTCGAGCCACACCCCGCGGCATTGCCGGCAGGCGTCGATCCGCACGCCGCTGCGATCGAGCTCGACCAGCTCGCCGCCGCAGCTCGGACAGGACATGTCGCGGCGATCGTTCATGGGCGCGAAGCCTAGCCATCGCGTCCGTTAGGCAGCTAATCGATGTGTTGCTAACGTTTTGTGAGATGACAGCCAAGGCCGAGCAGATCACCCCCGCGGACGCTCTCAGCGACGCCCTCCACGACTTCTTCCGCGCCGCCCGCCGCGCGCGAGGGCGCGCGGCCGGGCGCCCCTCGGACGGCGGCCTCTCGCTCGCCCAGTTCCATCTGCTGGAGCCGCTCATGGACGGCCCGCTGACCAACCGCCAGCTCGCGGAGCAAGCCGGCGTGGCCTCGCCCACGGCCACGCGCATGGTCGACGTGCTCCTCGACCGCCGTCTCGTCACGCGCCTCGAGGACCCCGTCGACCGGCGCGCGGTGCTCATCTCGCTGACGCCGAAGGGCCGTGAGGCGCTCTCCTCGAAGTTGCGCGACTACGACGCGGTGCGGCGTCGCATCGCCGGCGCGCTCGAGCCGGGCGAGCAGCGCGTGGCCGCGGACCTCCTGCGGCGCCTGGCCGACGTGATCGAGGAGCTGTGAGCGAGCCGGTCGCGCGCCAGTCCCACAACGTCACGCTGGCGGTGCTCGCGGTGGCGGCGCTGGCCTACGCGCTCCTGCAGACGATGGTCGCCCCGGCCCTCCCCGCGATCCAGCGAGAGCTCGACACGTCGACCACGTCGGTGACCTGGGTGCTCACCGTCTACCTGCTCACCGCTTCCATCGCAACGCCCGTGCTCGGGCGCCTGGGCGACATGTTCGGCAAGGAACGCGTGCTCGTGATGGTCTTGTGCCTCTTTGCGCTGGGCTCGATCATCGCCGCCCTCTCGGAGAGCATCGGCATGCTCGTGGCCGGCCGCGCGGTGCAGGGCGCCGGCGGTGCGGTCTTCCCGCTGGCATTCGGGATCATCCGCGACGAGTTCCCCGCCGAGCGCGTGCCCACCGGCATCGGCCTGATCTCGGCCACGTTCGGGATCGGCGGCGGGGCGGGGCTCGTGCTGAGCGGTCTGATCGTGGACCACCTCTCGTACGAGTGGATCTTCTGGTTCGGACTGGCGGTGGTGCTAGTGGCCATCGTGGCCACTCACCTCTTCGTGCCGGAGTCGCCGGTCAAGACGCCGGCCCGGGTCGACGTCAAGGGCGCCGCGCTGCTGTCGGCCGGCCTGGTCAGCCTGCTGCTCGCGCTGAGCGAGGGCGAGCGCTGGGGCTGGACCTCGCCGGAGATCATGGGGCTGTTCGCGCTCGCCGCGTTGATCCTCGCGGCGTGGGTGCGCTTCGAGCAGCGCGTGCCGGAGCCGCTCGTGGACATCGGGCTGCTGCGCGCCCGCCCGGTGTGGACCACCAACCTGACCGGCTTCCTGATCGGCTTCGGGATGTTCGGCTCCTTCATCCTCACGCCGCAGTTCGTGCAGACCCCAGAGGGCGCCGGCTACGGCTTCGGCGTCGACGTGACCGGCGCCGGCCTGTTCATGCTCCCCTCCGCCGCGATCATGCTGGTGGCCGGACCGCTGGCGGGCACGCTGGCCATGCGGGTGGGGGCGAAGCTGCCGCTCGTGCTGGGGACGCTCTTCGCGGCCTCGAGCTTCGCGCTCCTGGCGCTCGCCCACTCCGAGCCGTGGCACGTGATCGCCGCGGTCACCTTGCTCGGGCTCGGAATCGGGCTGTCGTTCGCTTCGATGGCGAACCTGATCGTCGCCGCCGTCCCGCAGACCCAGACCGGTGAGGCCACGGGCATGAACACGATCATGCGGACCGTGGGCGGCGCCTTCGGCGGGCAGATCGCAGCGGCGATCGTGGCGGGTCACGTGAACCCCGCCACCGGCTTCCCCTCGGAGGGCGGCTTCACAGCGGCCTTCGCGCTCGGGGCGATCGCGCTGGTGCTCGCCCTCGCGGCGGCGGCGGCGATCCCGGGACGCCGCACGGCGCGGACACCCGTGGCGGGCCACCCCTCCGAGGCTCACGCGGGCGGCTGAGAGGCAAGTCCGAGACGCGCGGCCACCGCATCGGCGAGCACACGCGACATCGCGGGGATCGCGGGCGTGCGCCGTCCCCGCAGCCACGTCGCGTAGAGCGCCCGCACGGGGTCGAGGCCACGCACCGGCCGTACGACCACGTCCGGACGCGGCTCGTGGACGGCGAGCTCGGGCATCAGCGCGACGCTCACCCCGGCCGCCACGAAGGCGCGGCCGACGGTGACGTCGTGCACCACATACGCGACGTCAGGCTTGAAGCCGGCGTCCTCGCACAGGCGGTCCAGCAGCTCGCGATAGGCACGGGATGAGTCCGCCGGCGGCCCGTTGAAGCGTTCTCGGGCCAGGTCCTCCATGCGGACCTCTCGGCGGCGCGCGAGCCTGTGCCCGATGGGCAGCACCATCCGGTACGGGTCGTCGGCGAGGTACATGTACTCGAGGCCGTCCTCCGTCCGGTCCTCGCGTGGGCCCGGCCGAGCGAAGGGCTCCCACGTGACGGCGATGTCGAGCTCGCCCGCCCGCAGTCGCCGCAGCGCGGCGGGCGGCTCCAGCTGCTCGAGCTCGACCTTCATGTCGGGATGAGCGGCCTCAAAGCGCGCCAGCGCCGCCGGCACGAACGAGGTGCAGGCGGTGAGGAAGGCGCCCACCCGGACCGTGCCGGTGAGCAGCCCCGCGAGCGCTCGCATCTCCTCCTCGGCGGTGGCCACCTGGCCCAGGACGACCGCGGCGTGCTCGCGCAGCCGCTCGCCCGCCTCCGTCAGGCCGACCGGCCGCGTGCCGCGGTCCACGAGCGTCATGCCGAACTCCCGCTCCAGCGCCGCCACGTGGTGCGAGACCACCGACTGCGCGTAGCCCAGCGCCAGGGCGGCCTCGGAGAACG
>Ga0081538_10006073_pt1 | contig 10735 bp, 13 predicted proteins | sample TabmetS5T2R1_FD_71022 | JGI IMG/M metagenome (GOLD analysis project Ga0081538, IMG submission 71022) | Tabebuia heterophylla rhizosphere microbial communities from the University of Puerto Rico - S5T2R1 | ecosystem: Host-associated > Plants > Roots > Rhizosphere ...
TCCGAGGTCTCGGTACATGGCCCACTCCTCGTCGTTGACGCAGGAGCGCAACAGCTCCCGGGCGCGCTGCTCGGCGCGCCGCTCGCGACCCGGGTCATACAGCTCGAGGTCGAGCGGACTGGTGGCGGCCCGTTGGGCGGCGCGGCGCTTGCGCCAGCGAGCCACGCTCCGCAGCACGATGGGCGCGGCGAGCACGATCGCGATCAGGGCGAGAACGAGCAGTGCCAGCAGCATCGGGTCGCCCCGATCAGCCGCCGGCGGCGCGCGGGAAGAAGATCACGCGCTCGGCGTCTGCTGGGATGTCCGCGTAGCTCTTGACCATTCGGGCCTCACGTCGGCCACTTCTCGGATTGGTGGTCGGGACGGCCGCCCACATGCCCTCGTCGAGCTGGCGCCTGAAGGCCTCTACGAGCCGCTCTTCCTCCTCGCGAACGCGTGGGTCGCCCTCGGCGAGAAGCACCTCACCGTGACCGGGCTTCATCCGAAGAAACTTGATCGGGTCTCTCCTCGCAGCGGCTCGATGGTCGGCCACCAGGATCCCCCGGCGGCTCCGTCGATTATGGCACGCACCCCTCTTGGCCGGACCCGTCCGCTTTGGCCCGATCACCGCCTCGCCAGCCCGAATACGTCCACCGGGCCTGCCCCGGAGCCCAGGCCGCGAAGGCCGTCGCGCACCGCCTCGGACGCGATCTGCTTGGCGCGCCGGGCGGCCTCGAGCGGATCGGCGCCCAGTGCGAGCTGAGCGGCGAGCGCGGAGGAGTGCGTGCAGCCGGAGCCGTGCGACGCCCCGCCCGGGTAGCGAACGCCCGGGATCTCTACGACCCGCTCGCCGTCGAAGAAAAGGTCGGCGGCCCGCTCGCGGTGACCGCCCGTCACGACGACGGCGCGCGGGCCGAGCGCGTAGATCGCCCGCGCGAGGAGCTCGGCTTCGTCGTCGGGGTGCTCGCCTGTCATGGGCTGGGCGTGCTGTCCCGCGACGGAATCGTTCCCGGCCAGAACGGCCGCCTCCGAGAGATTCGGCGTGACGACAGTTACGCGCGGCACAAGGCGAGTGCGCAGCGCGTCCTCGGCCGTCTCGTCGAGCAGCCGGGCGCCGCTCTCGGCCACCATCACCGGGTCGAGCACCACGGGCGCGTCGGGTATCAGATCGAGCGCTCGATCCACCGCGTTGACGGTTTCCGCGTTCCCGAGCATCCCGATCTTCACGGCGTCGACCCCGATGTCCTCGGCGACTGCCCGCACCTGCTCCACGATCGCCTCGGGCGGGAGCGGATAGACGGCCGTCACCGCTGTCGTGTTCTGTGCCGTGACGGCCGTGATCGCGGTCATCCCGTGAACGCCGCAGCGCGCGAACGCTTTTAGGTCCGCCTGGATGCCGGCGCCCCCGCCGGAATCCGAGCCGGCGATGGACAGAACTCGCGGCGGTAGCCCAGCGCGGCGAGCGGGGGTCTCGGACATCACCGACGAGACCCGCCCAAACGCGCCGGTGCTCGCTCCCGGAGCTCCCGCCCCGACGCCGGGTGATTCAGGCACACACAGTGCTCGCGGACGCGCATCCCGAGAATCCTATGGTCGCTCCGAGTGCGTGAGCGGTGGCCTTGGCTATGTCGTCACGTGGCAGTCCGTTCCCAACCTCCCAGGTCGCGCCGCACCAGCCAGCCCTCGGCCTCGAGGCGGCCCAGGGCGGCGCGGACGTTTGACGCGGTCAGATTGAGCTCACGGGCGATCGCGTCGATCGAGGCGAAGCGCTCGGCCGCCTCGAGCACCGCGCGCTGTCGCGGCTCGGCCGGCTCGGGACGGTCGTCGGCGATGGGCGGCGCCCGGCGGACGCCTACCCCGTAGAGCTCGTCGAGGACATCCTGAGTGCCCGTGACGGGAGCCGCCCCGTCCTTCAGGAGGCCGTTGGTACCGCGGGCGATACTCGACGTGACGCGGCCCGGCACCGCCGCCACCGCTCGACCGAGATCGCGGGCAAAGTCGGCGGTGATGAGGCTGCCGCTCGGTTCGGCGGCCTCAACCACAACAGTCATCCGCGCCAACGCAGCCATGATCCGGTTGCGGGCCGGAAAGCTCCACCGGAACGGTCTGGTGCCGGGAGGGAGTTCGGACAGGACGATGCCCTCCGCCCGAATGAGCTCGTGCAGGCGCTTGTGGCGACGCGGATACACGACGTCCGGCCCGCACGCGAGCACGGCGATCGTCACGCCCGATCCGTCGAGACAGCCACGGTGGGCCGTGCCGTCTATCCCCACTGCCAGCCCGCTAACGACGGGAACGCCGGCGGCGCCGAGCCCACGGCCGAGCGCGTAGGCCACTTCGGTGCCGTACGCGCTCGCCCTGCGGCTGCCTACGACCGTGACGGCCGGATCCTTTCGCAGCGCTCTCAACGCCTCGATGCTGCCCAGTCCGAACAACACCGCCGGCGGGTCCGCGAGCTCGTGCACCGGGGCGGGGTACTCGTCGGCGTGGCGGCAGAGCGTCACGACCCGGAAGCTCTCGAGCGCCTCGCGCGCCCAGTCGACCTCGAACCCGTCGAGGAACGCGCGCGCGTCATCGCGGTCATCGCCCGCCACGGCCGCCACGAAAGCGTCATCCGGAAGCGCGAGCAAGCCGGCGATTCGCGGGGGTCGGTGGTCGAGCAGGCCGGCGATCCGGGGGGCGAGGTGCGCAACAAGGAAGGCGCGGCGCAGGCAACGGTCACACGCGTCGATCACGCCGCGTCCCTCGCCCCGTACAGGTCGTGATCGGGGTATTGAACGGCTCACGCGGCGATCGCCTCCCAGCCATGGAGGCGGTAGGAGAGAGCCTCGTCGAGGTCCGTCGGGGTGACCCGCTCGCGACCGGCGAGGTCACCGATCGTGCGTGCCACGCGCAGGATGCGATCGTGAGCGCGTCCGCTGAGGGTCGCGGTCCCGCGAGCGCCCAGCAGCCGCGCTCTGAGAACGGAGTTCAGGGGCACCTGCCGGCGGGTCAGCCGTGCGTCCAGGTCGCCGTTGCAGAGCGCGCCGGTCCCGGAGAGCCGAGCGCGCTGGCGCTCGCGCGCGGCGATCACACGATCGCGCACACCCGCCGAGGACGTTCGCACTCGACCCCCGTCGTCCTCGCCGACCAACTGGACCGCGGGTACCGACTCCACCTGACAGACGAGGTCGATCCGGTCGAGCAGCGGCCCGCTCAGGCGTCGCAGGTAGCGCCCTAGCTCGAGCGCCGTGCACGTGCAGTTATCTGGCGGCCGGGCGCAGGGACAGCGGTTGCACGCGGCGACGACGGTGGCGTTGGCGGGGAACTCCAAGGTCCGCTGCCCGCGCATGATCTCCACTCGGCCCTCTTCGAGCGGTTGACGCAGCGCGTCGACCGCCGCCCGGCCGAATTCCGGGAGCTCGTCGAGGAAGAGCACCCCGCGGTGAGCGAGTGTTATCTCGCCGGGCATCGGCCGGGCGCCGCCGCCTACTAGACCTTGCGCTGAAATGGTGTGGTGCGGGGCGCGGAACGGACGCTCCGTCACAAGTCGCCCACTGCCCACGCCGGCGGCGCTGTGCACCTGAGTGACCTCAAGCGCCTCCTCGAACGTAGGCGGCGGGAGGATGCCGGGCAGCCGCCGCGCGAGCATGGTCTTGCCCGCGCCCGGCGGCCCGATCATCAGGACGTTGTGTCCACCGGCCGCGGCGATCTCAAGCGCCCGCTTAGCGTCCTCTTGTCCGCGCACGTCGGCCAGGTCCGGCCCGCCGCCCACTCCTTCCGCGGCGTTCGGAACTGCCGGCAGCGCGGCCTCCGGTGTCCAGCGGCCGTGCAACACGTCTGCGAGGCGGGCCAGCGTTGGGATCCCGTAGACCTCGACGCCTTCGACGAGTGCCGCCTCCGGGCCGTTCGGGGCCGGAACCAGGAGACGCCGGTAGCCGGCGTCCCGGGCCCCGAGGGCGGCGGCCAGCGCGCCCCGGACCGGCCGCAGCTCACCGCTCAGCGACAGCTCGCCGCAGAGTGCGCAGTCGCGGAGCGCGTCGGACGGCACCTGACCGCTCGCTGCCAGCACGCCCACCGCGATCGCCAGGTCGAAGCTCGGCCCGGCCTTCCGCACGTGCGCGGGCGCGAGGTTGACGGTCAGGCGCTTCTTCGGGAAGTCGAGCCCAGAGTTGAGGAGCGCGGCGCGCACCCGCTCGCGCGACTCCCGAACGGCCCGGTCCGGCAGGCCGACGAGCGTGAAGATGGCGATCCCGCTCCGCACGTCCACCTCCGCAGTTACCTCGTGACTGCGGACTCCCTCGAGGGCAAAGGTGGCGACGGCGGCGAGCACATCGCGCGAGGCTACGGTGGAGAGTGCGACCCGTGGGCCGCTGAGCGTGACAAGTCAGTGACGACTTCGTGACGAGTCGGCAGCGTTGCGATTTGTCACGTTCGTTGCACACATGTGCGTCTTGCATCCGTAGCGTCGCCGGCCATGGGCACCGATCGAACGAGCACGTCCGGGGACGCGCCGCAGAGGCCGGCGGACGCGCGTTCGGGCGGAGGCGATGCGAGCACGACCATGCGCGGGGCGGAGGCGGGACGGGGCGATCCCCGGCGCAGGCTCGGCGGGCTCGGGGAGCGCCTCGCGCGGGAACATCTGGAGGCGCGCGGGTTCGAGATCCTCGACGCCAACTTCCGCACTCGCCTCGGGGAGCTCGACGTGGTCGCGCGGAACGACCGGTTTCTCGTCTTCTGCGAAGTCAAGACGAGGATCCGGAAGGGCGAGCGCGGAGTGCTGGGGCCGTTCGCGGCCATCGGCTCACGCAAGCGGCGTCGGGTTCGCATGATGGCTCGAGAGTGGCTGGGCGCTCGGAGGATCACCGGCCCGCGGCCGCCCGAGATCCGCTTCGACGCGATCGGCGTCGAGCTCGCCCCGTCGGGGCGGCTGGTGGAGCTCGAGCATTTGGAGGACGCGTTTTGAGTGGCCCGGCGACCGAGCGGATCCCGAGCGAGCGGCCGCCCGTCAGCCTTCGAGCGCGAGCTGCGTGTAGGCGATCGACTGGAAGGAGAGGCGATGCAGCGCGCAGACTCCGTTGACCGCGATCGCGGCGCGGTGCTCGGGAGTGGAGTAGCCGACGTTGGTCTCGAAGTCCCAGCCCGGGTGGCGCTGGGCGGCGCGCCGCATGTAGCGGTCCCGCGTGACCTTGGCAAGCACCGAGGCGGCCGCAATCGCGGCGCTGCGGCAGTCGCCGTCGACGACCGCCCGCTGCTCGAAGCCGAAATCCGCGACCCTGAAGCCGTCCACGAGGCATACGCTGCCTTCGCGCGCCACGCCCAGCAGCGCGGTACGCAGCGCCTCGAGATTGGTGTTGTGGAGGCCTCGGCTGTCGATGACTCCCACGCAGCGGGAAACGATCACGGAACGCGCCGCCGCCCGGAGGACGAGCGGGTAGAGCTCCTCGCGAGCTTCGGCGGTGTGCTGCTTGGAATCGTTGAGGCGGCTGAGAGCGCGGCGGTCGGAGAGGGTCAGGCGCTCGAGGTCGAAGAGCACGGCGGCGGCAACCAACGGGCCCGCGAGCGATCCCCGCCCCGCCTCGTCGGCTCCCGCCACGAAGCGGCAGCCGATCGCGCGATCGAAGGCGAACAAACGACGGCCGCTGTGGGTGCGGCGGCGCGGTCGATCCTTCCCGGCCTCTGGGGGCCTGGAGTCACGCGGCGACTGCGACGGCGATGTGTCGGCGTTGCCCGGTCTCCCCACGATCGGAGCCGATCATAGGACCGAGAACGGCGGAAGGCGTCGCGAGCGGGTTGGCGGGTTCGATCTGAGGTCGCGTGTTCCGGTGCTGACGCGGCGGTCGCGCCGGGTCCCGAGCAGGCGCCGCGATGTGCTCTGACGCAGCGCGGCACGGGCGGAGTGTGAGTTACAGGAAGCCGATCTTGCCCGGCGGCCAGTAGGTCATGAAGGCCTTGCCGATGATCCACTTCTTCGGGACCGGGCCCCACTCGCGGCTGTCGGCGCTCTCGCCGCGGTTGTCGCCCATCATGAAGTAGTGGTCCTTCGGGATCGTGATCGGCTGGCGCAGGTTGCAGATCCCGCAGCTGGAGTCGAGCCGCGCGTACGACTGCTTCTGCCGCCGGCCGTTGATGTAGACGGCGCCGTCGATGACGGTTACGCGGTCTCCCGGGATCGCGACGACCCGCTTGATGAAGTTCGTGTCGGAGCGCTGGGGCGTCGGCGTGGGGCAGGCGCTGTCGCTCGAGTGCTCGACGCCGCACACGTTCGAGTCTGCGCCCGCCGGGGGCTTGAAGACCACGATGTTGCCGCGGTCGGGGTCGGTGAAGCGGAAGCTCACCCGATCGACCAGCACGCGCTGACCGACCGAGAGGGTCGGCACCATCGACTCGCTCGGAATCCTGAACGGCTTGACCAGGAAGGCCTGGATCCCGAGCGCCAGGCCGAGGGCGACGGCAACGATCGTGACCAGCTCGAACAGCGAGCCGCGAGTGGTCTTCTGCTTGCTCCGCGCCACCTAGCTGAGCCTGCTCGAGGCCATAGCCCCGCCTAGGACCCGGCGTCGCCGGGCTTGTCCTCGTCGCCGGTCTCCGCCGAGGCCTGCTCCTCGCCGGCGGTCTCTGACTCGGGCTCTCCCGCGCCGCCGCCCTCGTCCGAGGCGTCGGGGCCGGCGGCATCGCCCGGCGCGTCCTGATCGGCGGAATCCGAAGCTTCGGCATCCGCAGCGTTCGCAGCATCCGCAGCGCCCGAATCGCCCCCCTCGGCCGCCGGTGTGTCGGCTTGTTCGGCGCTGCCGGCGGGGGCCTCAGCCGCAGCCGCAGCCTCCTCGGGGGCAGCCTCCCCGGCCGCCGCCTCGGCCGCGGCCGCCTCTGCCGCGGTCTGGTCGGCCAGCTCCTCCTCGCCCGGGCGCGGCGCGTCGTCCGGAGGCATGACGCCGGCCTCGGCCGGCTCGGCCGGCCCGGTCCAGCGGCGCTCGCGCACGCGCGCCCCGCGGCCTACCCGCTCGCGCAGGTAGTACAGCTTCGCCCGCCGGACGTCGCCGCGGGCCGCCACCTCGATCCGCTCGATCTTGGGCGAGTGCAGCGGGAACGTACGCTCCACGCCCACGCCGAACGACTGCTTGCGGACCGTGAACGTCTCGCGTACGCCGCTGCCCTGGCGTCTCAGCACGACACCCTCGAACACCTGCGTACGGCGGCGCGTGCCTTCCACGACCTGGAAGTGCACGCGCACGCGGTCGCCCGCCTGGAAGATGGGCACGCGACGCAGCTGGGCGCGCTCGAGGCTTTCGATGACGCGGGACATGGATGGGCGGTAATCAGCGGAGACCCCGCGGGAGGCACAAAAGAGGCGCGACCTCCCAGGAGCCGTCGCGCGGGATCGAAATGGTAGCGAAGCATCTGCGGTTCTCAGGGGTCTCCCGCGGCCCGCTGGCGGCTGCGTTCGCGCCGCCACTCGCGCACGCGGGCGTGATCACCCGAGAGGAGGATCTCGGGGACTGTGTGGCCGCGCCAGTCGAACGGACGCGTGTAGTGCGGGTACTCGGGCGCGCCCTCGAGCGCCTCGCTGAACGACTCCTCCAGCGCGCTTTCCTCGTGCCCCAGCGCGCCCGGCAGCTTGCGGATCACCGCGTCGCAGACCACCATCGCGGCGAGCTCTCCGCCTGAGAGGACATACGGCCCGATCGAGACGACGTCGCTCGCGAGCTGCTCGTGCACGCGTTCGTCGAAGCCCTCATAGCGCCCGCACAGCAGCGTGAGGTCGGGCTCGGCGGCGAGTTCCGCCACGAGCGCGTCGTCCAGCCGGCGGCCCCCGGCCGCCAGCGCGATCACCCGGCGCCCGGAGGGGAGCTCGAGCGGATCCACCCCGTAGCGCGCTCGCAGGGCGGCCTCGACCACGTCGACCCGTATCACCATCCCCGCGCCGCCGCCGTAGGGCGTGTCGTCGACCTGGCCCGCCTTCAGTGGCGTCGTTGCCCGCAGGTCGACGAAACCCAGCTCGTTGCCGAGCTCGAGTGCGTTGCGCACATGGCGCTGCCCCGTGAACCAGTCGAACCACGAGGGGAAGAGCGTGAAGACGTCGATCCTCAACCCAGGAACTCCAGCCTCACCTCGATGCGGCGGGCATGCGGATCGATGCTCACGATCGCGTCAGAGACGAGCGGCACGAGCGTGCCGTCGCTGAGCTCGAGCACGTCGCACGACGGGCCGTCGAGCACCCGGCGCACCGTTCCGAGCCCCGGCACGTCGCAACCGACCAGGTCGCCGGCCAGCCACTCCCCCTCAACCAGCTCGGCCTCCACCAGGAGAAGCTCGCCGCGCATTGACACGACCGCGTCGCGATCCCCGAGTCCCGAGAGCCGGATCAGCGGCCGGTCGTCGGCACCGGCTCGCCGCTCGACCGTGTGTGCGCGCGACGTCATCACCACTGCGGTCCCCTCGGGCAGCGGATGGTCCGGGTCCTCGACGTAGAAGCTCCCGTCCCGGCCGTGGGCCTTACCCACGCGGCCGGCGGTCACGAGTGTCAATCGACGACGTCGACCAGCACCCGGTGCCCGGAGCGGACCGAGGCCGCCTTCATGACCGTCCGCAGCGCGGCGACTGTGCGTCCCCCGCGGCCGATGACCTTTCCGGCCTCGTCCTCCGCGACGTGCAGCTCCAGCACCACGGTCCCGTCTTCCTCCTCGAACGACTCGATCGATACCTCGTCCGGCTTGTCGACCAATGACCGGGCGAGGTATTCGAGCAGGTCCTCCACTATGAGTCGGCCGCAGGGGGCTCCGGCGGACCCTCGGCCGCCTCGTCGGAGGCGGCCGGAGCGGACTCGGGAGCGGTTGAAGCGGACTCCGCGGCCGCCTCGGCCGGCTCAGGCTCGGCCGCGGCGGGCTCGGACGCCGCCTCGGCGAGCTCAGGCGCCGCCTCGGCGGGCTCAGGCGCGGCCTCGGCAGGCTCGGCCACCATCTCAGCCGGCTCGGACGGCTCAGCCGCGACCTCGGGGGGCTCAGCTGCGGTCGCAGCGGGCTCCGGCGCGGCCTCGGCCGCCGCACCCGCAGCCTCCGCGTCTGGAACATGCGGCCCGCCGGCCTTCGTCTGAGCCTTCATGAGCTGCTTCACGGCACCGGTCGGCTGCGCGCCGCGGGCGAGCCAGTGCTGGAGGCGCTCCTCGTCGATCGCGATCGTCGACGGGTTGGTCTGGGGGTTGTAGCGGCCGATCGTCTCGATGAAGCGGCCGTCGCGCGGCGAGCGCTGGTCGGCGACCACCACGCGCCAGATCGGATTCTTCTTGCTGCCCACACGCGTGAGCCGGACTCGGACTGACATAGACCGCAGGAGGTTAGCGACCGCCGGCGAGTTGCTGCAGGGAAGGCATCTTCCCGCGCGACAGCTGCCGCATCAGCTTCTTCATCTGTCCGAACTGCTTCACCAGTTGGGAGACGGCCTGCACTGTGGTCCCCGAGCCGCGCGCGATCCGGCGGCGGCGCGAGCCGTCGATGATCGACGGATTTGCCCGCTCCGCGGGCGTCATCGAGAGGATGATCGCCTCGAGGCGGTCGAGCTCGCGCTCGCTCACCTGGAGCGAGCCGAGCTGCTGGCCGACACCGGGCATGAGCCGCAGCAGGTTCTGGAGCGGCCCCATGTTGCGCACCTGCTTCATCTGATCGAGGAAGTCGTCGAGCGTGAACTGCTGCTTGCGGATCTTGCGCTCGAGCTCCTGCGCCTGGCTCTCGTCAATCTGGCGCTCGGCCTTCTCGACCAGGGTCATCACGTCCCCCATGCCGAGGATCCGCTGAGCCATGCGGTCCGGGTGGAAGCGCTCGAAGTCGCCGAGCTTCTCTCCCATGGAGGCATAGAGGATTGGCTTGCCGGTGACGGCCTTCACGGACAGCGCGGCACCGCCGCGGGCATCGCCGTCGAGCTTGGTGAGCACGACACCGTCGAAGTTCGCCGTCTCGGCGAACTGCTCGGCGACGTTCACGGCGTCCTGGCCGGTCATGGCGTCGACCACGAGCAGGACGTCGTGCGGCTTCGTGCGCTTCCGGATCTGCGCGAGCTCCTTCATCAGCTCCTCGTCGATGTGGAGCCGGCCGCTCGTGTCGATGATCAGGGCGTCGCGCCGGTCCTGCTTGGCCTGGTCGAGCGCCCACTCCGCGATATCGACCGGGTCGCGCCCGGTGCCCTGCTCGTATACGTGCGCGCCCGCCTGGCGGCCCACCTTGACGAGCTGGTCCACCGCCGCGGGGCGATAGACATCGCAGGCCGCCAGCGCGACGTCCATGCCGTGCTCCTCGCGCAGGTGACGGGCGAGTTTGGCGCAGGCTGTGGTCTTGCCCGAGCCCTGAAGGCCCGCCATCAGGATCACGGTAGGTCCCGGCTTGGCGAAGGCGAGGTCGCGACCCGCTCCGCCCATCACCTCCGTGAGCTCGTCGGAGACGATCTTCACGACCTGCTGGCCCGGATTCAGGGACTCGAGCACGTCCTGCCCGAGTGCCCTCTCCTTTACGGAGTCGGTGAACTGCTTGACGACCTTGAAGTTGACATCGGCCTCCAGCAACGCCAGGCGCACCTGGCGCATGGCCTTGGAAACGTCGTCCTCGGTCAGCTTGCCGCGCGAGCGGACGTCGTCAAGGGCTGCCTGGAGCCGGTCGGAGAGCGCGTCGAACATGCCTATCTGAGGCTAGCGCGGCGGCGCGGGCTTGGCTTTCCGGCCGCAGCTCCGCACCCGCCTCCCCCCGCGGCTCTATCCGACCGCCCGCGCCCCGCACTCCTGGCCCCGGGCGGC
>Ga0081538_10006074_pt1 | contig 10734 bp, 10 predicted proteins | sample TabmetS5T2R1_FD_71022 | JGI IMG/M metagenome (GOLD analysis project Ga0081538, IMG submission 71022) | Tabebuia heterophylla rhizosphere microbial communities from the University of Puerto Rico - S5T2R1 | ecosystem: Host-associated > Plants > Roots > Rhizosphere ...
GCTGCAGCGGGAGCCATCTATGATATCACCCGCTAGGTGAACGTCGACTTCTACGCTGTTGCCCACACGGGAGCGGCTACTTCCCAAAGAGCGCAGGCCCGCTCCCGTGTGGGTGGCACTCCGGTAGTTTCTGTGGGGCATGCTCTCTCCGCTACCCGCCTACTGCGCTGCATCCGGTGCTGGTACAGCTCACGTCTTATCCAGATGACCTGCCCACGAACATCGCTCACAGAATGCTTCTGTCGCGAGAACACGACAGCGTAGAGGGAGCCCTGCGCTCTTGCGCAGTGTCGCGCGTATGTGCTACCACTCGCATCATCCGGATGGACAAGACACTTTACGGTGTCGTCGCAGAGCAACAAGCATGCTGACGAGGCTTCTAGCGCACCCATACTTGACCGGTGCTCTAGGCGTTCAGAGGACGCATGCCTGTTGTCAGCGACCGACGCCACACACCGTTGCATGCATGGGGTGCACCGTGCACAAGCTCCTGAGCGAACTCCAAGCCAGGCACTGGAAACACCACCGGCATGACAAAGATTAGGAACACCGCCGCGCATCATTGGCACCAAGAAGACCACTCTCTCCAAACAGACGATGGCAAAGGTAGGTGTGAAATCACTTTTATCTAGCGATAGGAGGATGTATTATAGGCTTCAGACCACCGGATGAGGCGCTGTATAGGCACAAGGATTTCGCATCGCTTCTGGGGAGGAGCGCCGGCAACGTGCTGATAACCCGTGGTGGAGAACAGCAGTGGCCAGGAAAGTCCAGCAACCTTATATAGTTGAGACATGCCCGGCGTGCGGTGCTAGCGGCAGAACCGCCTGGGGGACCTGCCAGGCCTGTGGCCACTATTATCTGGCGGAGGGTTGGACGCAAGTCCCCAGACGTACACACCCCTCACGGTGGCTAGCACTCGGTCTTCTAGGGGTCGTCGCCGTCCTGTGCGCCTGGATCACGGCGCCTTTCCTGCCTGACCCCCTCACCAGTGTACTCCATAGGCCCATGACCCAACTCAGCTCTACTTCTCTCGCCAATCACTGGGCTATGTGGGGTGGGGATCTGCAGCAACGACGATATGTAGCCGAGGCCCCGCGCCAGCCAGAAGGCCGCCGCTCCTGGTCAGTAGCCCTGGGGACTCCTACGCGCTCCGTCCCTGTGGTGGTGGACGACGTCCTCTATATCGGCGGCCATTTTACGCTCCTCGCTCTGGATGCCCGCACAGGACAGCGCCGCTGGGAGATACGCACGACGGGTCCCGTCCATACGTCTCCGGCTGTCGCTGGGAACCGGCTGTATCTTGGCTTGCAAGACTGGCGCGTCCTCGCACTGGACCGCGAGACGGGCCAGACCCGGTGGGAGTTCCAGATGCAGAATCCGGTCGCCGGCTCGGCCGCAGTGGCACAGGGCATGGTCTACATTGGTTCTCTGGACGGTTACCTGTATGCCCTGGATGCAGCTACCGGGAAGCGCATCTGGCAGTTCAAGACCCAGGAACAGCCCCTCTCCCCACCCGCATTCTCTGCGGGCACGCTTTTTGTCAGCTCTACGGAGGGGATTCTGTACGCGCTGCATGCCAGGACAGGATATACTCGTCTTCGTTTCCGCACCCGAGACCGTCTGCAGGACACCCCGGTCGTGGCCAACGGGCTGGTCTATTTCCCTTCGGGAAGTCAGATATATGCGGTGGCAGCCGATGCGCGTGAGATCCCCGGGCAATACCAGCTCCAACTGGTCTGGGCGCAGCTCTGGATCTGGCAATTCCCGGTGCCTCGACCGCCTAGTCAGCCCGGGAGCAGGTGGCGTTTTTCTCCCTGGAAACCTCCGCATGGGATTCTCTCGGCACCAGCAGTGGCCCCCCAGGCGTTCTATGTCGGCGATGTCGAAGGCTATCTGTATGCCCGGGATGCTCTGACAGGTGAAGGGCTGTGGCGGTTTCAGGCCGGAAGCGCTCTGATGGCCTCACCGGTGATCGTTGGCTCACGGGTCTACTTTGGTACCGATGACGGATGGCTCTATGCGCTGGATCGTACACACGGGGAACTCCTATGGAAACTCTCCTTAGGAGCATCCATCCATGCTACCCCGGTGTTTGCCAGTGGTCGCTTGTACGTCCAGACCGACGACGGGTGGCTCCACGCTATCGAATGACCAGAGTGGACAAGAACGCCAGAGCAAGCTGACATCATGGCCGCTCGCAGACCAGGAGCACCGTACGCAGGCGATCCTCCGCGGTGTTGCGGGCCCTGGCCTCCTGAATTGCTGTGAGACGCTCTCCCATAACGAGGGATTGGATGGTGTGTGGTGCGGCCTCTGGACTGGGAGCCGATTCCCGAAATGTGGCTGCCGGGTGCCAATACCGTGTAGTGAATCCGGTGGCCAGGATGACTGCATGGAGGGCGTCCGCCGCGAGCAAGTGACTGTCTGCCGCTTCCCTGGCCCACATCAGCGGAAAGTGTGGCGGCTGGACTGGCCCAGCCACTGGCTCTAACTGTGCCAGGCGGCCTCCTGAACGCAGGACGCGGAAGAACTCACTATAGAGCCGGACCTTATCCGCGATCTGCATGCCGCTATTCTGCGTCCACACGAGATCGAAGCAGCCATCGGGAAAGGGCAGGTTGAGCGCATGCCCACAGCAAAAGCGGACCTGCTCCGTCAGTCCCATGCGTGCCGTCAGCAGTGCACCGGCGCGTAGATAATCGGCCGTCAGGTCGAGTATGGTCACATGCGCACCGTACTCCACGGCGAGCATGCGTGCCGGTCCACCAAGACCGCCACCCACGTCGAGCACACGCAGGCTGGATGTTATCTCCGCTTGGCCGGCCAGGGCGCGCGTCGCATCTGTGCCGCCACCGTGAAACTGGTCCAGCGGCGCCAGCTCCTCGGGGGTGGCGGTGCGTAGGTCGAGGCCTGAGGCGGCCACGGCGTTGAGCAGCGTCCCCACGAGCTGCGGCCGGCTCCAATAGGTGCTGCTGCCACTACTACCATCTGATGTGGTCATTACCGCCTCCTGCGTACCAAGTGTGATACGTTGGACTACTCTTGTTGCAGGTGTAACAGGTCCCAATACTGCCGATCGAGGATATAGCCACAACAATTCTGTGCTCCACAGTGGCAGGGATACTCTGTGTAGTTCTTGATATCGTAGCCGTAATTGTAGAGGAGCTCCTCACCCGCCTGAATATGCCGGAGGGCGACAACCCAGATCGTGTGGGTGGTCGTGAAAATTTCGCAGTTCGGATCACAGGAATGATTGATATAGCGGGCGAGATTGGTGAGCGCCTTGCCGTCGATGTCATAGCGCTCATTTAATTCAAAGATGTAGGCATTCCCCGCCGCGGCTCTCCTGGCACCTTCGGCTTTGGAAATCTTTTCACCCAGATATTGGATAATCCGGGTGCCTTTCTTGATCTCCTGGGTCGCGAAGAGTCCTTGTCGGTCAATACGCGATGGGCCAACACGAATCATGTCTCACCGTTTCTCTGCCGTATACACATATTGCTTCCTTTTCCCTCGTCTGAGGATAGCGCGTCCGCAGTGGGTAAGCAAGCCGAACAGCGGCCTCGACCCGGTAACTCACAGCACGCGGACAGAGCGTAACATGGAGTTGTCCAGAAGCATTTTTATAAGAATTATCAGAAAAAAGTTGACCGTATCGGCGGCGAAATGCCCGATCAAGGAGGTACAATCGTTGTGGAAATTTTTTTCTTGGCTTACGCGAGCATCGCAGCTATCATGCCGGCACCTGGTGATGCTCGCAAATATGAGGGCATTGATGCAGCAGCAGTTAAGATGTCGCACAGCCTTATAGGAAGGAGCCATAGTTTGTTACAGAGTGGCATCTCCTATCGATGCTCGCAAAGTCGGGGCGAAGCTCTGGTAGAGTGCCTTCTCCTCCTCCTGGGAGTACTCCTTCTCCTGGGGCTGTGGCAGGCAAGCCACGCTGACCATACCGCGTCCCTGCGCTGGATGCGGGGCTATCGCAGTGCCGACGGGGTGGGCTGCTGCTCGGAGCACGATTGCATCCAGTGGCCCGTGGCCCTGCTCCAGATCACCGGCAATGAAGCCACGGTCCTGCTCGGTGACACCGTGCTCCAGCTCCCCGTCAAGTCCGTACATGCAACGCAGGATGGCCAGACCTACTGGTGCTGTCAGACCAATACGGCGGGACGCTGCCCGGATGTCCCCACCCGTGCGACGACGCGCTGTGTCTTTTATACAGTGGGGATGTAAGGCCACGGCGGTGCCGCATGACTGCGGAGGAGAGCTCTTGCCTTATCCGGCCGGATAAGGCACCGCGAGCAGTTGATCCGAATCCAGCGTGTCCGCCTGCCACAGGTCGAGGAGTTTTTTGACAATGGGACCAGGTGTGCCGTCGCCTATCGGCTGACCGTCCCATTGCACGATAGGGGCGACCTTGATGGAACTGCCGAGCATCAGCATCTCCGCAGCGGCGCGGGCTTCTGCTACCGGCAGATCCGCTACTTTGATAGCACGTAAGTCGCCCTGCTCCACCAGGCGTTGCGCCAGTTGCAGGACCCGTTGCACGGTAATGCCAGTCAGAATGGCGTCAAAGGTCGGGTGCCACAGGACGCGATCGTGCGTCACACAGGCGACATTCATATTCGAGCTCTCACCCACCATGCCGCGATGATCAATGAAAATGCCATTATCAGCGCCGTGGTCCTTGGCTTCCATAATGACGAGCGCATTGGGCAGGTAGTTGGTCGATTTGACGCGTGCAAAGAAAGGGGGCTTGATTGGCACAGTGCTGGTGACGACTTTCACGCCCTCAGTATAGGACCGTTCAGGCTCGGGCTGGGCCCGGAAGATCATCACGTAAAAACTACCGTGCACGCACTCGCCTGGCGCCAAACCAAACCCGCCGGGTCCGGCGGAGAGCCAGTAGCGTACTGAGGCATCGCGCTGACGGCTGGCTGCAGCAGTGTCAATGATGATCTGCCGCAGTTGTTCCGGGGTATGGGGGAGTTGCAAGCGGGCCATTTCGGCGGAGCGCAGCAGGCGTTCCAGGTGCGCATCGAGCTGGTACAGCTTGCCATTGACGATCATGGCTGTATCGAACACCGCATGGCCACGATGCACCATGTGGTCGTCGAGCGGCAGGACCATGAACGCCGGGTCGGTGACAATGCCTCCCAGGACACTGGAGTACATGGCGTGGAAATTGACAGCCTTGGCATGCACCGCGTGTCGCAGGCGCGCACTGGCTTCATCAGGGGTAAAAACGGGGGTCGATCCGACTGTTGACATCTATGATCCTCCTGTGTGTGCCCTCAGAGGTCTATAAGTATTGCCCACACTGTACCCCACTCCACCGTGGAGCGCAAAGCTGGCGTGTCGTATGCCGCACGTCAGAGCGCTTGCAGCACCTGCTGCACGACGCACCGCACTTCTGTGGCCGTAAAGGGCTTGCTGAGACGCGGCGCTCCAACCTGCTCCAGCCGCCGCGTAGTCTCGGCGTTGAGCGTATCCCCGGTCAGGAAAATGAGGCGCGGCAACAAGTATGGATAGTGTCGCGCCAACTCCTCGTAGAGGCCCATGCCATCGAGTTCTGGCATGCGCAGGTCACTCAGGAGCAGATCGTACGTGCGCTCGCGGAGCTTTTCAAGGGCCATACGCCCGTTCGCTGCGGTCTCAACCTGGTAGCCATCGCGCTGCAGAAGATACTCGAGGGCACTGGTGATGCCAGACTCATCGTCCACGACTAAAATCGTCCCTTCCCGGGGCGTCGCCAGGGTTTCGACAGGAGGCGGGGCTAGAACAGCCTCGGGGGCATCCTCGACCGGCAGCTCAATGCGGAACACGGCCCCCTGTCCGAGGGCACTCTCCACGTTGATCGTACCGCCATGGCTCTCAACAATCCCCTGGCATAACGACAGGCCGAGGCCTGTCCCTAGGCCTGGGGACTTGGTGGTGAAAAACGGTTCGAAGATGCGCTGCTGCAGGTCATGTGGAATGCCAGGACCTGTATCAGCAACAGTCAGCTGCACGCGGCGACGCGTCGCATCGACCGCCGTGGCGATAGTTAAGCGCCGTGGCGTGGCCACAGCCTGCATGGCCTGGTGCGCATTGGAGAGCAGATTCACCACGACCTGCTGGAGCTGATGCGGATCAGCCCAGCCGGTCTCTACTCTGAGGAGGTCGCTCTGGACCATACCATAGGCACGATACGCGACTCCATACGCGCCACAGAGCCCGGCCAGACGAGCCCAGCCGCCCAGCAGCGCGAGCAAGCCACTGCCGCAGAGTAGGAGCCCGAGGGCAGCGTTATATTGCATCGGGGCAAAGGTAGGTAGCATCTGGAGCAGGTGGACATTGTGCGTATGCCACCCTAGCAACACGAGCAGCCCCAAGACAACTGCGAATCCTCCGGTCACGAGCATGATGCTAGGGGCTAGACGCGTAGGGAGAAGCCGTATTGGCTTTGTCATAGGCGACCTACCTTTCCACACCTACAACAGTGACCCAGCTAGAAGCGATAAAACGTCTGCATCTTTGCATAAGTCACGGCAAATTGCCAGACACTTGCTCTTTCTTTCCGCATCGATCATGATACAATAGCCAGCATCCGCGAGCACGCTTCTGGAAGAGAGGGGGCCAGAGACGGTGGCAGCACCACAGGATCGAGCCGTGTCTATGCAGATGCCTATGGAGCAACACTCGAGAGAGCCAGAGTTTCTCGAGAGCGCAGCCCGTCTCACGATGTTGAGTCGGCTGGCAGGTGTGCTGGCGCACGAGTTCCGTAATCCACTGACGACGATCTTTTTGCACGCCGATATCCTCGCAGATGCACTGCGCCGACTGGAGACGAGTCAGGGCCCGCAGCTCTTACACTTTCTGCACGTGATGCGGGAAGAGGTGGGGCGCATTGATGACCTGATACAGCAATACTTTTGGCTGGCGCGCTTGCCGGACCTCGAGCGTCAACCAGAAGACCTGGGCGTGTATATTGACGCCTTTGCCCTTGAGATGCAGGCATTCGTGGCGGCCCATGGCATCACGCTGGAGGTGGAAGGCATACGTGGCCTCGGTCAGATGTCGCTGCACAAACAAACCTTCCGCCGTGTTTTACTGCATCTGCTCCACAACGCCGTCGAAGCGATGCCGCACGGTGGTGTGCTACGCTTACGCGGCCAGCGCCTGGGGCAGCAACTGTGCCTTGAGGTGGGTGATACGGGCTGTGGCATGCCAGCCACACAGCTGCGTGGGCTCTTCCAGCCTTTGCAGACGACCAAAGCCGGGAAACTCGGATTGGGCCTGTATGTGACGCATGAGATTGTCACAGCGCATGACGGTGTGATCGAGGTGTGCAGTACACCTGGTGCCGGCACGACAGTGCGCCTCACCTTTCCGGCGTGTCCTGATTCTGGGCCGACATGAGACGTGCGTGCGGTAAGGAGCGAGATCCCCATGGCCAGCATTGTGGTGGTGGATGACGAACCCAATACCCGCGATGCCCTCGAGTTCATCTTGTGCCAAGAAGGGCATGCCGTGTGCACGGCGGCGTCTGGATATGAGGCACTCGCCCATATGCGCACTGGCGAGCTGGATGTGCTCCTGAGCGACATCAAAATGCCGCACATGGATGGGCTCGCCCTCCTGCGGCACGTCAAAGCGCACGCCAGTGACGTGGTCGTGGTCATGATGTCCGGGTATCACGATGTCGCCGCAGCCGTGGAAGCCATGAAGCAAGGCGCCTTCGATTATCTCGTCAAACCCTTTGGCAAAGACGACGTGCTGCGCACGGTGCAGAAGGCCTTGACCGTGCGTGCCCTCCTAGTCGAAAATTCGCTGTTGCAACGCCAGATGCACGACGATTTTAGCAGCGCCAATGTGATTGGTTCCAGTCCGCCCTGGCGCCGGGTCTGCGAGATGGTGCAGCAGGTGGCGCCGGCACGTGCGACGGTGCTGATCACCGGGGAAAGTGGTACGGGCAAGGAATTGATTGCTGGCCTGCTGCATAGTCTGAGCCCACGGGCCGCGGGACCGTTCATGACCCTCAACGCCGCAGCCCTGCCGGCAACATTGCTGGAAGCGGAGCTGTTTGGCTATGAAAAGGGTGCCTTTACGGGGGCGCAACAGCGCAAACAAGGCTGTTTTGAACTGACTGACGGTGGCACGTTGCTGCTGGACGAGATTGGCGATATGCCACTGGAAATCCAGGCGAAGTTGTTACGGGTATTGCAGGACGGGACGTTTGAGCGGCTCGGGAGCAGTCGCACGTTACAGGCTGACGTGCGGATCGTCGCGGCGACGAACAAAGATCTGTCCCAAGCCGTCGCGGAGCAGCGGTTTCGGGCTGACCTGTTCTATCGTATTCATGTCATTACGCTGCACCTGCCCCCCCTGCGTCAGCGCTGTGCAGACATTCCCCTCCTGGTGTCGCACTTCCTGCGCAAATATACACAGCAAAACGCCAAACCGATCACGGCCATGACGCCGCAGGCTCTCGAACGCTTACAGGCATACGCCTGGCCAGGCAATGTGCGTGAGCTCGAGAACGTCATCGAGCGCGCTGTCGTCCTGGCCCAGGGAGCCGTGATTGGGATTGAGGATTTGCCCCCTGAGCTGCAAGACCAGGAGCCGGTATCCATACCAGAGCATCATTTTGTCTTAACCGCCGATGCTACCCTCGCCCAGATTGAGCGAGAGGCTATTGTGCAAACGCTGCAGCGGCATGCTGGCAATCGGCAGGTTGCCGCCCGCGTTCTGAATATCGGCCTGGCCACGCTGTACCGCAAGCTCAAAGAGTACAACCTGGCCTGAGTTTTCTCGGCCTTCCCTGCTGTAAGCTCTATGGCTACGCCTACGTCCTCACGTCTGGTCAATAATGCGCGTTTTGGTACGCTGCAGGGCGGGCTCCGTCCTGATAGCGGCTGTGAGCTTGCCACACATATCATGGAAGATGGCGGCGTACACTGAGTCAGGTTCCTCCACCACGATAGGTCTCCCGGCATCACCGCCACGACGGATTTTGGGGTCAAGCGGCAGCGCACCTAGAAATGGCACATGATACGCCTCAGCAGCTTTCTGCGCCCCACCATGATCGAAAATGTCGGTCCTGGCCTGACAGTGGGGGCAGAGAAAATAGCTCATGTTTTCGATGAGACCCAGGATCGGCACCTGCATCGTGCGCAACATTTCCAGGCCGCGCAACGCGTCCTCGAGCGCCACATCCTGGGGTGTGGAGACAATCACTCCACCCGTTAAGGGTACCGCTTGACACAGGGTCAGTTGGGCGTCGCCAGTGCCAGGAGGCAGATCGACAATAAGATAATCGAGCTGGCCCCAGTCTACCTGCATAAGAAATTGCTTGATAATCTTGCCGATGAGCGGACCACGCCAGATCACTGGCCTGGTGCCACCTGCCAGAAAGCCGACTGACATGAGCGCCACGCCGTAATTGTGCAGGGGCATCATGGTCCCATCCGGACCTTGCTGCGGTTGCCCTGCTACACCCATCATCCTGGGGATATTGGGGCCGTGGATGTCCGCATCCAGGAGCCCGACAGCAGCTCCAGTCTGGGCCAGCGCGATAGCCAGATTGACCGCAATGGTCGATTTCCCCACTCCCCCTTTGCCGCTCGCGACGGCGATCACGTGTTGACTGATATGGTCGTGTGCCTCCATGGGTTCTCTCCTTACTGCTTTATTCCTATCCTCTCTCTGTGAGAGAGGGAGTGCACGGGTGGTGCGTATCGTTGAGACGGGTCAGGATAGCCCCCTGCTCGTAAATACACAGCTCTGACAGGGAGGCAGGAGACACGGCAAACTGCCAGTAGGCCTGAGGCGGTAGACCGAGGGCGAGGCAAAGGAGGAGTTGTAGCGGGCCACCATGGGCCACGAGCCCGACCGTCTTGTCCTGACCATCTACCAGCATACTGGCATAGGCTGCCCTGACGCGTGCGGTCATCTGCAGCAGCGTTTCGCCGCCTGGTGGGGCGCTGTGGAGCTGATCACGCTCCCAGGCAGCCAGGCTCCGGGCATCCTGCTGTTGAATCTCGGCATACGTCAAACCTTCCCAACGTCCAAAGGCCATCTCCCGCAGACGAGGTTCGGCGTGGACATGCAGGGCATGCGGCGCCGCAATGGCCCGGGCTGTCTCCCAGGCGCGCTGCAGATCGCTGGCATAGAGCCTGTGCAGCGTCTCGGCCATAAGCCTCTGGGCCAGCGCGGTCGCCTGGCGCCGGCCGTGCGGACTCAGGGGGATATCTGTCTGCCCCTGAAAACGCCCCTGCGCCGTCCAGGCGGTGGCGGCGTGTCGGATTAACAAGATCCGCACCATGGGTGTAGCTCCTCCAGGGCTGTGAGCAAACGGGCATTCTCCTCTGGACGACGCGTCGCCATACGGACGTACTCGGGCAGGCCGAACGAGGCACAGTCGCGCACCAGCATACCACGTTGCAGGAGCGCCTGACGACAGGACGCGCCGTTGCCCACACGGACGAGAAAAAAGTGCGTGGTCGAAGGCACTGGCGTGAGTTCAAGGGCGTGCAGGCCCGTCACGAAGTCGTGTTTGGCTTGCGCTATGCGTGTCAGGCAGTGCGCCAGGTGCGTCGTATCCTGGAGCGCTGCGATACCGGCTGCCTGGGCCAGGGCGTTGACACTCCAGGGGGGCCGGGCACGCCGCAAGGCGTCTAGGATATCTGGGGAGCCTATGGCGTAACCCAGGCGCAGCCCGGCGAGGGCATATGCCTTGGTCATCGAGCG
>Ga0081538_10006075_pt1 | contig 10734 bp, 7 predicted proteins | sample TabmetS5T2R1_FD_71022 | JGI IMG/M metagenome (GOLD analysis project Ga0081538, IMG submission 71022) | Tabebuia heterophylla rhizosphere microbial communities from the University of Puerto Rico - S5T2R1 | ecosystem: Host-associated > Plants > Roots > Rhizosphere ...
CCGCCCAGCCCCCGCTCCTCGAACCACTGGAACCGCCGGCGGGCGGTCTGGGAGCGTCCGCTGGCGTAGGCGGGGAAGGCGAGGCTCTCGACCAGCCTGGCCACCCGATCGGCGTCCCCGGCGGCCTGGGCATGGTCGATGGCCAGCTCCGGCAGGCCATTGGCCTCGCACCAGGCCGCCGCCCGGGCTTGGAGTTGCTGGATCAGCTCGGGCTCGCGCCGCTCGAGCTCCGCGCCGAGCAGGTCGTGGAACAGGTGGTGGTAGTGGTACCACTCGCGCCGTCGGTCCAGGGGAATGCCGAGCGGGCTGCCGCCCTCCCGCGGCTCCAGGGCGCGGCCCGGCCTCCCCGTATCCAGGGCGGCGTCGCGGAGCGGCCGGCTGGCCTGGTCGAGCAGGGCGATTCCACGGTGGCTGGTGGCGCGGCTTGCTGCTGGATGTTGCGAGCTCATGACCCGCCTCCCGGCGTCCATGGCCGCCACCTCGCCTGCGGCCGAACCGCATAATCACAGGTGGGCGACGGCAGATCATCGGTCGAGCGACGCAAGCTCGGCGCGACAGATGACGTAAGTCCGATCTAGAGTCGATCTCGACCAATCTGTCGTGGGTGAGGACCGTGCAACAGACGCCAGTCAGGGTGTTCGTCGTCGACGACCACGCCGTGGTCCGCCGCGGGCTGCGCGCCTATCTCGAGTCGGTGGAGGACATGGAGGTGGTCGGCGAGGCGGCCGACGGGCAGGAGGCCTTGGAGGGAATCGCGGCGCTGGTCGCGGCCGGGCGGGCGCCCGATGTGGTGCTGATGGACCTGCTGATGCCCGGGATGGACGGCATCAGCGCCATCGCGGCCATCAGCCGGCGCCATCCGGAGCTGGCGGTGGTGGCGATGACCAGCTTCACCCAGGCCGACCTGGTCCACGGCGCCCTGCAGGCCGGCGCGGCCGGGTATCTGCTCAAGGACGCCGAGGCCGATGAGGTCGCCGCGGCGATCCGGGCGGCATGTCGCGGCGAGGTGCATCTGGATGCGACCATCGCCAAGCAGCTGACGCGGTCGCTGGTGGCCCCCGGGCCGCATGCGGTGACCGCGCTGACCGATCGGGAGCGCGAGGTCCTGGTCCTGGTGGCCCGGGGCCTGTCCAACCAGCAGATCGCCGATTCGCTGGTGATCAGCGAACGGACCGCGCGGACCCATGTGAGCAACATCCTCAGCAAGCTCGAGGTGGCCTCCCGGACCCAGGCCGCCCTGGTGGCGATCCGGGAGGGCATCGCGCCGGCGCCCTCGGCCTTCTAGCCGTCAGCCGGGGCCCCGGTAGGTCATCTGTCGCATCGCAGTCGGGTCGTTCGTCCGAGGCTCCCGTGAGCGCGCTTCCGTACCGTCGAAGGGTGTGCGACCACGTCACCGTTGAGGAAGGAACCGATGCGCAGGAGACCGGCGATCCGTTGAAGGCGCTCAAGCTCAGGGTCCTGGTCGTGGACGACGATATCCGGGTCCGGCGGGCGCTCCGCGGTCTGATCGAGTGCGCGGCGGACCTGACGGTGGTCGGCGAGGCAGGGTGCGCCCGCGGCGCCGGCCGCCTGGACCTGGAGCTGGGTCCCGACGTGGTCGTCCTGGATCTCCTGCTGCCTCGGGCATCGGATGGGATTCGGGTCCTCCAGGAGTTGCGAGGCCGGGGCCGCCCGGTCGTGGCCATCAGCCGCATGGGCGAGCTCGGGCCCCAGGCGATGGCGGAGGGCGCGCATGCCTTCCTGGAGAAGCACGGCCGCGACGTCGACGACCTCCTCGAGATGATCCGCGCCGCCTACCGCCACGATCCCTGGCCAGCTGGCGGCTGAGGCCGCCGCCGCGCGGGCCTCGCCGGTCGACTCCGGATGCGCGCGGCGGTACCGTTCTGCGACAGCTCTGCGCAGACCTGGGAGGCCCGACGAACACCGACGCACCGCTCCCCGCCGGGCAGCCGACGTGGCGGAGCTTGCTGATCTCCGGGCAGTCGGTGCGGTATGCGGCCGGGGTGCTGCTGGTCGCCGCCGGCTACTACGCCGCCGCCCAGGGCGGCCAGGCGCTCTTGCTGACGGGCCCGGCGGGGGCGTTCTGGCCGGCCACCGGTGTGGGCATCGCGGTGCTGTACCTCGGTGGCTGGCGCTGGTGGCCCGGGCTCCTGCTCGGGGACCTGCTCACGCGGGAGTTCGCGCTGCCGCTCTGGGCGGTGCTCGCCGAGACGGCGGGCAACATGGCCAGGGCGCTGCTGGCGGTGGTCATCCTCCGGCGGCTGGTCGGCCGGCGGGCGGCGATGGACCAGCTCCCGCAGGTCGGCGCCGTGTTCGTCGCCGTCGCCGCCGGTGAGGCGGTCAGCGCGACCATCGCCATGCTCGTCCGGCAGGCGGGCGGCCTCATCGACGTGCCCGAGACGGGGCTGTTCTGGCGGAGCTGGTGGCTGGGCGGCCTCTCGGGCGGGTTGGTCGTGGTCCCGCTCGCTCTCGCCTGGGCGCGGGCCCGCGTGTCGGACTGGCGAGGCCGCCGCGCGGTCGAGGGCGCGCTGGTGCTGGCCGCCGTGGCCGGCCTGAGCATCATCGCGATGTCCGCTGCCCAGCCGCTCACCTACATCGTGTTCCCGGCGTTGATCTGGGCCGCGCTACGCCTCGGCCCGCAGGGAGCGACCCTGGCGGTCGCGGTCGGGGCGGTGATCGCGGTCCTGTCCACCTCCTACGAGGTGGGACCCTTCGTCGAGCACTCCGCGACCGACAGCGCGCTGAATCTCCAGCTCTACATCGTCTTCGCGGCGCTGACGACGTGCTGTCTGGCGGCGATCGTGAGCGAGCGCCGGCGCGCCGCGCTGGAGCTGGTCGAATCGCAGCGCCGCGAGGGCGAGCGCGCCGCCCTCGAGCGACAGCGCATCGCCCGCGACCTGCACGACTCGGTCTCCCAGTCGCTGTTCTCGACCACCCTGCACGTCCGGACCGCCCAGCGGGCGCTGGAGCTCGAGCAGCACGACCCCGGCGGCCCGGTCGGGGAGGAGCTGGACGAGATCGGCCAGTTGACCCGGGGCGCGCTGGCCGAGATGCGCGCCCTCATCCTCGAGCTGCGGCCCGGCGCCCTCGCCGAGGAGGGGCTGGTCGCCGCGCTGGCCAAGCAGGCGGCGGCCCTGAGCGCCCGGGAAGGGCTGGTCATCGAGGTCGACGGGCCCGACGAGCGCCTCCCGATCGGAGCCGATGTCGAGGAGCAGCTGTACCGTCTCGGCCAGGAGGCCCTGGCCAACGTGGTCAAGCACGCCCGGGCGAGCCGGGCCAGGGTCCACATCGCCGCGGCCGGCGGCGCCGTCTCGGTGGAGGTGTCCGACGACGGCCGCGGCTTCGACCCGGCCACCGTGGGCCCCGAGCACTTCGGCCTGCGATCCATGCGGGGCCGAGTCGCCGACCTCGGAGGCCGGCTCGAGGTCACCAGCGCTCCGGGCCGTGGCACCGTCCTGCGCGTCCAGGTCCCAGCCCAGCGATGACGGCCATCGCGAGCAGGCGTATCCGGTGACGGCCTGCGCGTTGCTGGCCGCGGACCGGTTGCCGGCGGGGTCGACCGCCTTGGTCGTGACCGTATCGGGCCCGACGTATGGGCCTGGCGCCCATGGCGTAGGCATCTACGACGCCTGCTGTATTAGCGACGAACGTCATTTGAGGGCGGAACCGGGCAAGTCGCTGTGCAAACGTCTCCTGGTGGCTCATGGGTGAGGAGGGTGCCGATCGTGGATTTCGGCTGGACGGACGAGCAGCTGGAGCTGCGCGCCGAGGCAGTCGCATTCGCCCAGAAGGTCCTCGACGACGACGTCCAAGCCGACGACCGGGACGGCCGGTTCCCGGCCGAGAAATGGGACAAGCTCGCCTCCTGGGGCTATTTCGGCTTGTCCGTCCCGACCGCGCTGGGCGGTTCCGGGCTGGATCCCATGACCGCGCTCCTGGTGAGCGAAGGACTGGGGGTCGGCTGCTCCGACCGTGGCCTGCTGTTCTCGGCGGCCGTTCAGGCGTGGGTCATCATCCCCACCGTGCTGCGGTTCGCCCGCGAGGAGCAGCGGGACCGCTACCTGCCCGGCCTGATCGACGGCACGGTCGTCGGGGCCTTCGCCGTGACCGAGCCGGAGTCGGGGTCCGACGCCTTCGCGATGAAGACCACCGCCGAGCGCGTCGAGGGCGGCTGGCGCCTGCGCGGGTCGAAGCTGTACATCACCAACGCCCCGGTCGCCGACCTGATCGTCTGCTTCGCCCGCACCGGAGCGGGCACGGTCGGTGGCATCAGCGCGTTCCTGGTCGACGTCGAGGCGCCTGGCGTCAGGCGCGGGTCGGCCATGCCGGCCCAAGGGCTGCGCACCGCACCCATCGGGGAGGTCGCGTTCGAGGACGTGCTCGTCCCCGAGGCGGGCGCCCTCGGCGGCCAAGGCCTCGGCCTGGCGATCTTCAACGAGGCCATGGAATGGGAGCGGTCCTTCGCCACCGCGATCTACGTCGGCATGCTCGAACGCCAGCTCGAGGAGGGGTGCCGCTACGCCAGGCAGCGTCGGGCGTATGGCGGGGCCATCTCGGGCATCCAGTCGGTGAGCAACAAGCTGGTGGACATGAAGCTGCGGCTGGAGACCGCCCGCCTGCTGCTGTACCGGGCGTGCTGGCTCAAGGCCGCCGGAAGGCCGGTCCTGGCCGCGGCGGCCATGGCCAAGCTCTGGCTGAGCGAGAGCCTGGTGGCCAGCAGCCTGGACGCCATCCAGGTGCACGGAGCCTACGGCTACATGGCCGAGAGCGGGGTGGAGCGCGCCCTGCGTGACGCCGTCGGCACCCGGATCCACTCGGGCACCTCCGAGATCCAAAAGGTCCTCATCGCCAAGAGCTTGCAGCTATGACGCGGTACCTGATCCATGAGGCGCTGGCCGACGCCGCCCAGCGCTGGCCGGACAAGACCGCCGCGCGCGCCGAGGGCAGGTCGCTCACCTATGGAGCGCTCGACCTGGCCGCCGACCGCGTCGCCGGGGCACTCGCCGCCATGGGCGTCGCCGGCGGCGACCGGGTCGGGGTGTACATGGACAAGACCGTCGAGGCCGTCGCCGCCATCTACGGGATCCTGCGCAGCGGCGCCGCGTACGTGCCGCTCGATCCGGACGCCCCACCGGCCCGGTGCGCCCTGATCGGCCAGGACTGCGCGCTGGCCGCCCTGGTCGCCGACGAGCCACGGGTCCGGGCCTTGCAGGAGACCGGCGGCGCGGTCGCGGCTCGCGGCATCGTCTGCGGCGCGGAGGCGCCGAGCGGCTTCGAGACCTGGGCGGCGGTTCAGGCGGGAGCGCAGACCAGCCCCGCCGCCGGCACGATCGACCTGGATCTGGCCTACATCCTCTACACCTCCGGCTCCACCGGGCGGCCAAAGGGCGTGATGATCTCGCACCGCAGCGCCCTCACCTTCGTGGACTGGGCGTGTGGGGAGTTCTCGCTGCAGCCGGACGACACCTTCTCGAGCCATGCGCCGTTCCACTTCGACCTGTCGACCTTCGACCTGTTCGCCGCGGCCAGCGCCGGTGGGACCGTCACGGTGGTGCCCCGCATGACCACCCTGTTCCCCGTGCGGCTCGCCCAGTGGATCGCCTCGGAAGCGATCACGGTCTGGTACTCGGTGCCGTCGGCCCTGTCGATGCTGGTCCGCTACGGCGCCTTGGACGAGCACCCGATCGACAGCATCCGCCTGCTGCTGTTCGCCGGCGAGGTCTTCCCCAACAAGTACCTCGCTGAGCTCATGCGGCTGGCGCCCAAGGCGAGGTACTTCAATCTCTATGGACCGACCGAGACCAACGTCTGCACCTTTCACGAGGTCCTTGACGCACCCGCCCCGGGCGACGCCCCCGTCCCGATCGGCCGGCCCTGCGCCAACACGCGCTGCCTGGTCGAGGACGAGCAGGGCAACGTCGTCACCGCGGCCGGCGTCGAGGGCGAGCTGATCGTGCAGGGCTCCATCGTGGCCAGAGGCTACTGGGGCGACCAGGAGAAAACCGTCGAGCGCTTCACGGCACCCGGCACCTACCGGACCGGCGACGTCGTGCGGTGGTCCGACCAGTCCCACGGGCGGGTGCTGCGGTTCGTCGGCCGGCGCGACCACATGGTCAAGAGCCGCGGCTACCGGATCGAGCTCGGCGAGATCGAGGCGGCGCTCTACGCCCACGCCGAGGTCGAGGAGGCGGCGGCCGTCGCCGTCCCGGACGAGCTGCTCGGGAGCCGGATCCTCGCATTCTGCGCCGCCCCAGGAGCGCTGGACGAGGCGCAGCTGCACCAGCTCTGCCAGGACCGCCTGCCCCGCTACATGGTCCCCGAGCGGATCGCCACCCTCCGGCGGCTTCCTCGAACCCCCAACGGCAAGGTCGACCGGACCCACCTGCTGCAAGAGGCCACCCGCCTCGCTGTCTCGTCCACGAGGTCGCCATGATGCCCAACATCCACCAGGTCGACCGCCTGGGAACGGTCCGGGAGCTGCTGGCCAATATCGTCGGAGGCGAGGTCCTCAGGGGCGTCGCCGACGAGGACCAGCTCTTCGAGCGGATGGTGCTCGACTCTCTTCACCTGATCACCCTCGTCTCCTCCCTGGAGGAGCGGTTCGGGGTGGTCGTGACCCCGGAGGACCTGGTGCCCGAGAACTTCCAGTCGATCGCGGCGATCGCGGGGCTCGTCGACCTCAAGATGCAGAGGTGACCGGCGCGACGCGGTCACGGCGGGGCCTGGGCGTCTCCGCGGTCGACCGTCGCGACCTGCGGTCGCTGTCGGGCGCGGTCCTCCGGCGAATCGCCGCCCTGTACACCGTCGACGTCGTGCGGCGCGAGACCGCCCAGGCGCCGCCGGCGGTCAAGTCGGGCGCCGGGTTCGCGCTCCGGCGGGCGGCGGCCGCGGACGATCCGCTCCTGCTGGCCGCCCCGGTGGGTGCCCAGCGCCTCCGGAAGGTCCCCCGCGCCGTCGCCCGGGGTGACGTCGCGTACCTGGCGTGCGTCGACGAGCAGGTTGTCGGCTGGATCTGGCTGAGCCGACAGTCGCACCGCGACCCGTGGAGCGGCCTGTCCTTCCGCCTGGCGCCCGCCGAGTGCTACGCCTACGACCTGTGGTCGGTACCCGAGTACCGGACACGCGGGGTCGGGGCGTTCCTGGTGGCCGGGCTGCTCGGCAAGCTCGCCGAGGACCCGAGCCTACGGTGGGTGTACGGCTACGTCGATCGACGAAACGCCCGCAACCAGACGCTGATGCGCATGGTGTTCGGTTTCCGCACCGTCCAGACGGTGAAGCACCTCTGCGTCCTGAACGCTCGCGGATGGCAGATCCCGCTCACGGACCGCCCGCGGCATGGGCCGTGCTCCCGCAGCCGAGAGCGCGAGTAGGAGCGTCAGATCTGCCTGGCAGGGTCTTCGGCGCTCACCTCCGCGCGTCGGCACGCCGTGCAGGCCCGCCTCCTCGCACTCGCCTGACCGGCGCTCGCGATCTGCGGCTGCGCAAAGGCACAAGATCGGCCGAACTGCGTACGCTGGACGCGCCAGCCCGAGCAGTGGAGGGCGACCAGACAGCAGCATGGCTTGCTGGCTAGGGTGTGGACCATGCGGACGCGCGCGGATGCAGGCGGGCCCGGTGCCCTGGGGCGGGTGCGGGCGAGCTGGCGGGCCGCGCTCGGTGGCCTGTGGCTGGCCGCGCGCGCCCTCGCCGCCCGGGCGGGGCTGACGCTGGCGCTGATCGCCCTGACCGCGTTCGCGGTCGGCGTGGCCGCGGCCGGGGCGATGTACCTGCGGGCGGCTGGCGAGTCCCTGCTGCAGGACCGGCTCGCAGCGACCTCGCCGTTCAGCGCCGGGCTGCTGGTCGAGCGGAGGGTCGCGACCAGCACCGAGGTGGAGCGGCTCCAGCACCTGCTGCGGCACGATCCCAGGCTGGCCGTGCCCGCGCTGAAGGCGCCGTTGTTCGGGCTGGAGAGCGAGGGCTTTCTGACGTACTCGCGGCCCGGGGACGGCGGCGGACCGAGGGCGCGGATCGCCGCCCGCGAGGGCCTCTGCGAGCACCTGCGGCTACGCGCCGGCCGCTGCCCGGCGGCCGGCGCGCAGGGCCGGCGGATGCAGGCCGCGGTGAGCCCGCGCATGGCGCGGCGGCTCGGCCTGCGGCCGGGAAGCCGCCTGGAGGCCGCCACCCTGCGGGGCGAGGCGGTCGCTCCCGGCCTTGTGGTGACGGGGATCTACGAGCCCACCCCCGCCGACCCCTGGTGGGGGCTGCGCGCGTACGCTCCCCCGCCGCCCGAGCCTGGGGCCGGCGGCGACCCGCCCATCGACGCGGTCCTGGTGGATCACACGGCGCTGCTGCGGGAGCTCGACCGCTCGCTGGCCAGGAACCTGTCGGTGTCGGCGGAGCGCGCGCTCGACCCGGGAGGTGTGCGCCTGGGCAACGCCGCCGCCCTGGTCGGGGCGGTGACGCAGGTCCGCCGGGAGGCCTGGGCCTCCGCTGGCGGCACGCGCGTCGAGAGCCGGCTGCCCTCCCTGGTCGACCGGGCCGGGCTCGACCGCCGGGCGCTCACCACCCCGGTGCTGCTCGCCACCGTCCAGCTCGTCGCCGTGGCCATGCTCATGCTGCTCGTCGTCGCGCGCATGGCGGCGGACGCCAGGGCGGGCGAGATCGCGCTGGCCAAGCTGCGCGGCGCCTCCAGCCGGCAGGCGCTCCTGCTCGCCACCTATGAGCTCGCGCTGGTCACCCTCGTGGCGTTCCCGCTGGCGCTCGCGGTCGGCTGGTTCGGGACGTCCGCGCTCGCCCGCGCGCAGCTTCGGCCCGGGGTGCCGGTTGCGGTCACCCTGCCCGCGCTGGGCGTCGCCGCCGGCGTCAGCTTGGCCGCGCTCGCGGCGGCGGCGCTGGCGGGCGCGGGACAGGTGCGCCGGCGCGCGCTGGAGCTCTGGCGCCGCGACCGGCCCGCCCCGGGCGCCCGGCACGGGCTTGTGCTGGAGCTGGTCCTGCTTGCGACCGCGACCCTGGGGATGGTGAGCCTGCGCCTGGGTGGCCCGCGGCAGGGCGGCGGCTGGGACCCGGTCGCGCTGCTCGCGCCCGTCCTGGCCGTGCTCGCGGGCGGCCTGCTCGCCGCCCGGGTGCTGCCCGCGCTCGCCGGTGGGCTGATGCGGGCGAGCGCCGGCTCCCGGTCCCTGGCCCCCTACCTCGCCGCCAGGCAGGTCGCCCGCCGCAGCGGCGCGGCGCTGCGGGTCGTGGTCCTGCTGACCGCCGCCTTCGGACTGGTCGCGTTCGCCATGACCGCGCGTCAGGACCAGCGGCGCAACCACCACGACCGCGCCTGGACCGAGGTCGGCGCGGCCCGTGCCCTCCAGGTCCGCCTTCCCCCGGGCATGCGGGGCGAGCGGATCGCCGCGGTGGCCGACCCGGGCGGCCGGCAGCTGCTGCCGGGGCTGCGGACCGGGGCCGCGGTGGCCTTCTCGGGCACGCCGTTCACGCTGCTCGGCGTCGACCCGGACCGCTACGCCCGCGTCGCGTTCTGGCGTGAGGACTTCGCCGGGCAGCCGCTCGGCCGGCTGCTCGCCCCGCTGCGGCCGCCCGCCAGAATCCCGCCGCCGGAGCTGGGACCGGCCGAGGAGATCGAGGTCCGGCTCGCGGCCGGCTCGGTGGCGCGCCCGGCGCCGCCTGAGCTGACCGCCGAGCTGCTCGGCGGGGACGGGCGCATCCTCCAGGTGTTGCTCGGACCGGTCCGGCCGGGCCGGCACGCTTACCGCGCGATCGTGGGCGCGGGCGGGGCGGCCTCGACCGAATCCTACCGGCTGCTGCGGTTGCGGCTCGATGAGAGCGAGGAGCTTGCGGGCGTCGCCGGCGTCTACCGGTTCGAGGCGGTGCGGGCACGCCAGGGCGGCAGGTGGCGCCTGGTCGGCGGGTTCGACCCCGGCCGCTGGTACGTCCGCAGCGCGCAGGGACGGGCGCTGCCCGTGACCGCCGCCGGTAGCGGAGCGCTCGTCCTCGCGCTGGACCGTGACCCCGAGGCGAGGGTCACGGTCAACTCCGCAGCGGTCCCTGAAGAGCTGCCCGCGGTGGTCACCACCGGCCTGCTGGAGGACACCGGCCAGGCGGTGGGCGGGCTCATGGTCGTGAACGACGCGCAGGGTAGCCTGCTCAAGCTCAAGGTGACCGGCGTCGCCCGGGCGCTGCCCGGGACCGATGGGGCGTTCGTCGCCGCGCTGGTGGATCTGGAGAGTCTGCTCCTGTACGGGCGTGACACCCGCCTCGCCGGGCGCGCTCATCTCTGGGCGGCGGCCGGACCCGAGGCGGCCGCCGCGGTCGGCCGGCTGGAGGGGCTGGGCGTGCAGATCGAGGAGGACCTGACCGCCGCGCAGCGCCGCGCGGACCTGGGCCGCCAGGCGCCCGCCCTCGCGCTGCTGCTGCTGGTGGTGGGTGCTGCTGCGGCGGCGGTGCTGGCTACTGGCGGGGTGATGCTGCACCTGTACCTGGACGGGCGGCGGCGGCGGTTCGAGCTCGCCGTGCTCGACGCGCTCGGCGCGCGCCACCGGGACCAGTGGCTGCCGCTCGCGCTGGAGCACGCCGTCCTCGTCGGCTGGGGGGTGCTCGCCGGTGGCGCCGTCGGGCTGGCCACCGCGCTGGTCGCCCTGCCGGCGGTGCCGCAGTTCCTGGACCCGCCGAGGGTGCCGCCGGCCCTGCACCTGCCCGACTGGCCGGTGCTGACCGTCGGCGCCGGGCTGGCCCTGGCGCTCGTCGCCGCAGGCC
>Ga0081538_10006076_pt1 | contig 10734 bp, 6 predicted proteins | sample TabmetS5T2R1_FD_71022 | JGI IMG/M metagenome (GOLD analysis project Ga0081538, IMG submission 71022) | Tabebuia heterophylla rhizosphere microbial communities from the University of Puerto Rico - S5T2R1 | ecosystem: Host-associated > Plants > Roots > Rhizosphere ...
CGCGCCCCCGCCCCCGCCCCCCCCCGGCACCGGGGTGCTGGCGCCGGGAGCCATGCCGCTGCGCGACCATTTGGCCAGCCATGGCAGCCCCACCCACAGGGCCCGGTCGATGCCGTAGTGGTCGAAGCCGTCGATCCCCTGGAACATCACCACATCGGAGCTGGTCCAGGCGCCGAGGCTCTCCCCGAAGACCAGCACCCGCGGCCGCCGCTCGGGCGGGCGCTCCGCCAGCCGCTGCCTGATGCCCCAGAGCAGCAGCCGGAACTGGCTCTGGCCCAGGGCGACCTTCTGCACCGACAGGAACGAGGGGTAGCGGCCGTACTGGACACAACAGGTGGCGATGTCGCCGCGGCAGAGGAGCTCGGCCGTCTCGATCAGGGTGTGGTCCACCCAGCCGGTGCCGGTCGGCGACACCAGCAGGAGATGGGAGCGGTCGAAGGCGCCCGTGCGGTCGAGCTCGGCCAGGGCCAGTTCCGCCCGCCCCGTCTGGTAGAGCGGCTGGCTGTTGAAGCCGACGTAGGTGCGGATCGGGTGGGCGACCGCCGCCTCGCCCATCACCTCCTCGATCAGCTCCGGGGTGACGACGTCGGTGACGTAGCGGCGGCCCTGCTGGCCCAGGTCGGCAAAGGGCAGCAGGCTCTCGGCGCTCCCCGACACCAGCGGGGTGCCGGGAGGGGTCGCGTACGCGGGCTCGACCTTCTCGTTGGCCCGGCCCACATACGCCACCCCGGCGTTGTAGGCGATGGTCGCCGCCCCGGCCCACAGCCCGGCGTTGACCAGCCGGGCCAGCAGCCGCTTGGACGGCCCCGGCCCGAAATAGGCCTCCAGCGCCCCCCGGGACCATACGAAGCCCCTGGTGAGCCCCGTTCCCACCGCCGTGACCGCATAGGAGGTGGCCAGGGTGGCCGGCAGCGTGGTCGTCTGCGGCAGCGGCCATCGCTGTACCGCCGCCTCGCTGGCCCGCAGCCGCCGGGCACCCCATCCCACGAGCCCGCCGGCGAGCGCCGTGCTGACCACCAGCGGGCGCACGGCCCGCTGGGCCGGGTAGCGTTCCTGTACGGCCCGGCCCAGGTCGTGGACGGTCCCGCCGGCGGCGCCGGCCCGCAGCAGCCGCCCGGCCGTCCGCGCCGACGCCACCCACAGCCGCTCGCCGTCGCGTTCCGGCAGCGCCGCCAGCGCCGTGCCGGCGACGCCGACCAGCGCCCGCGTCGCCAGCTGCCGCTCCAGCGGCGCCTCGGCCGGGAGGACCACCCGGGTCAGCCGCTCGGCGGCGCCGGCGGTGGCCCGCGCGGCCAGCACGCTCAGGCCCATGGCGACACCCTGCAGCCGGGAGGTCCGTGGCATCAGCGACGGGCCCAAGGCATCCAGGGCGGCGAACGTCTCCAGCGGCGCCGCCGGGGAGGCGACCACCGGGTTCAGCCACCGCGCCAGCCGCCGCACCCGATCCGGCCGGCCCGCCTCAGCGACCAGGCCGCGCAAGCTCGTCATCGGTCGCGGACTGGCACTAGCGGTGCATCCGATCCTCGGCCTCGGCGTCCTTCAGCTCCTTGAACTGGCGGCCGTGGGCGGCCAGCGCCCAGATCACGAGGACATTCACGGCGATGATCAGCATCGACCACAGCGGGTAGTAGGGGATGAACAGGAAGTTGGCGATGGCGCTGAGCACGGCCAGGGTGATCCCCACGGCCCGGGCCCAGGTCTGGCCTGACAGCAGCCCCCAACCGGCGAAGGCCACGACCAGGCCGATCACGAGATGGATCCAGCCCCAGGTGGTGGCGTCGGCCTCGAACAGGTAGTTGCGGGTGGCCACGTAGAACTCGTTCTCGAAGATGGCGATCAGGCCGGCCAGGGCCTGCCAGACGCCGACCATGATCATCATCACGGCGGCGAACACGGTGAAGCCGACCGCCCAACCGCTCGGGTCCTCCCCGCGGCTGGTCGACCGGTACTGCGACGCGTCGTCGGTCATCTGGGTTCCTCCTCGTCCTGCTCCGACCCGGCCGCGTCCGGGGCGGGCCCGGTGCACCATCTGGACAACGCTTCCACGGGGCCCGACTCCGGACCTCCTCCGTTTGGGGTGAGGTTGGGCCTAGCGCATGCCCCGCTCCGTCGCCGGGTCCGGCTCGTCGACGAGCGGATCCAGCAGGATCCAGTGCGTGTCGCGGCGCGGGCGCAGGTAGACCGCATCGTAGAGCGCTCCGGCGGCGAGGATGCCGGCCACGATGGCCAGGTCCCGGCCGGTCTGCAGCGCGACGGTGACGGCCACACCGACCAGCGCCACCATCGGCGGCAGGGGCCACAGGGGCATGCGGTAGGGCCGCACCGGGCCGGCTTCCCGGACCCGGCTGACCAGTGCCGACGTGGCGATCAGCGCGAAGGTGACGACGACGGTCAGGCTGGCGAAGGTGACCGCGGCCGCGTAGTCGGAGACGGCGGTCAGCGTCAGGGCGGCGGCGCCGATGGTCAGGCTGGCCACGACCGGCGTCCTCGTCCTTGGGTGGATGTGGGCGAAGGCGCGGCTGAGCGGCCTCGGCCAGGCCAGGTCCCGCCCGGAGCTGTACAGGATCCTGGCGTACTCCAGCAGCACCGCCAGGACGATGTTGAAGAAGGTGGCCACCAGGGCCAGGGTGACGATGGTGACCAGCCGGTCGCCGCCCAGCGAGCGGACCAGATAGGACATGGGGGCGGCCGCGGTGGTCAGCTCCGCCTGTGCGGGCGCCCCCAGCAGCGCGGCGGTGATCGCCAGCAGCTCGGCGACGACCGCGACGCCAAGCGCGCCCAGCATCGCCCGGGCGATGCCGCGACGTGGGCCCCGGGTCTCCTCCGAGAGGATGACCGCGCCGCCGTAGCCGGCGTAGGCGCCCAGCCCCAGCACCACCCCGGCCAGCAGCATCCGCAGGCTGGTCGGGGCCATGGCGCCGTCGGTGCCGTACACCCGCGGGTCGATGAGCGTGCCGGCCAGCGACCAGTCGGCGTTGGCGAAGCCGAGGGCGGACACGACCAGGATGATGGCCAGCTCCAGGGCGAGCAGGGCGGCGGTGACGGCGGCGTTGAGCCGGATCCCGGCAACGGTCAGTCCCGCGGCGGCGGCCAGCAGGGCCAGGGCGGCCGTCCGGGGGCTGATCGCCGGCCAGACGGCGTTCATGTACTGGCCGGCGGCCAGGGCGAACGCACTCGGGACGATGACGAACAGGGCGAGCTGCAGGGTCAGGGCCAGGAAGCCGGCTCGGCGGCCGAGGACCCGGCCGACGATGCCGTACAGGCCACCGGCGGTGGGGTACAGGGCGCCCAGCTCGGCCCAGGCCACCGCCAGGCAGCCGCTGATCAGGGCCGCGGCCAGGAACGCGAGGAAGGCGCCGCTGCCCTGCTGGCGCAGCGCGATCGAGCCGATGGCGAACACCGACGCCGCCGGGCCGATCACCGACAGGGTGATGGTCAGGTTGCCGGCCACTCTCAGCGTCCGGGCAAGCTGCTGCCGGTAGCGGCGGGGTGACACGGCTACGGGTCGGGGGGTGTCGACCGTGGCAGCAGACCGAGCTCCCGCGCCTGGGCGACCGCCTCGGCCCGGGTGGAGGTTTGGAGCTTGCGGTAGATGGACTGGACCTGGCTCCTGACGGTGGTGACCGAGACGGACAGCTCCCGGCTGATCTCCCGGGTCGAGAGCCGAGTGGGAAGCAGCCGCAGGACCGTGAGCTCCCGCTCGCTCAGGGGCGCCGCCACCTCGAGTCGGCGCCGCGGCGCCGTGGCGATCGCCTGCTCGGTCTGCTCCAGCAGCAGGGGCAGCGCGCCGGGATCCGTGAACCGCTCGATCAGCTGGCGGGCCTGCTCGGCCAGGGCCCGGGCGCCAGCCAGGTCACCCCGACCGCGGCGTACGGGCGCCAGCAGCAACAGGGTGAACGCTTGCTGTCCCAGCATGCTGTCGATCCCGACCGGCGCCAGCGCCCGCCGCAGCTGCACCTCGGCCTCGGCAAGTTCGCCCTGGCGGGCCAGCGCCCGACCCAGCGCCGCGTAGGCGATCCCGCAGATCGGTTCGGCGCTGAGCCCTTGGCTGTCGGCAGTCGCCGTTGCCTGACAGGCGAGCGCCATGGCGGTGTCGTCGTCATCCCGGTCGCCGGCGAGCAGCGACAGCACCGCCAGCGCGAGCACGACCGCGACCGGTTGGGCGGCCGCGGGCACGCGCCGGACGAGCTCCTCCAGCTGCGGCCGCGTCTCGTCCGCCTTTCCCGACAGGTACAGGGCATGGCCGAGCGCGGACTGCGCCATCCACCAGTACTGGAAGGAGTCCGGGCCGGCCAGCTCGAGCGCCCGCCGGCCCGCGGCGATCGAGCGCCCCAGGTCGTCGAAGACCAGCGAGGCACGGGCCAGGCTGGCCCCGAAGGCCAGCGAGCTCACGCCGTCGGGCAGGTTCCCGTCCGAGCTGACGCCGTTCGGCAGGTCTCCGTGGGCCCCGTCGCGCTCCACGGCGGCCAGCCAGTCCTCGGTCTGCTGCTTGGAGGCGCCGCTGTACCCACGGATCCAGGCGGCCACGTAGGCGACCGGCGGGTCGGCCAGGATCGCCGCATCCGGGAGCCCGTCCAGCCAGCGGGCCACGGTCACCCGCTGCCCTCGGCGCCAGTAGGTGAGCCAGTGCTGCGCGATCAGCGCCGCGGCCTGGGTGAAGTCCTCGGCCGCGCTGGCGTGACCGATGGCCTGGTCGAGGTTGCCCGCCCCCCGATGCCACGCCGCGGCCCGCCGGTGCAGGGTCGCCACGACCCCGGGCTCGCGGCTGGCCAGCTCCAGGCGCAGCAGCTGCGCGAACAGGTGGTGGTAGCGATACCACTCCCGGCGGTCGTCCAGGGACACCAGGAACAGGTTCGCCCGCTCCAGCTCGGCCAGCAGCCCCGCCGACCCTCGGGCCTCCAGGACGGCGTCGCACAACGGGCCGGACAGGCGCTCCAGGATCGAGGTTCGGAGCAGGAACGTCCTGAGCTCCTCCGGTTGGCGTTCGAGCACCTCGGCGGCCAGGTAGTCGGCGACATGGCGGTTGTCGCCGTGAAACGAGGCGATGAAGCCGCTCGCGTCCCGCCGGCCGCGAAGCGAGAGCCCGGCCAGGACCAGCCCGGCCGCCCAGCCCTCGGTTCGCTCCGTCAGGCGCTCCACGTCCTCGGCTGGGAGCTGCAGCCGCATCGAGCCGTTCAGCAGTGCTGCCGCCTCCTGGTCCGTGAACTGCAGGTCGGCGACGCGAATCTCGGCCATCTCGCCCCTCGCTCGCATCCTGGCCAGGGGCAACGGCGGGTCGGCACGGCCTGACAGCGCCACGTGGACGCCTGCTGGGAGGTGGTCCAGGAAGAAGGTCAGGGTCTGGTGGCAGGTCGGGTTGGTGATCTCGTGGTAGTCGTCCAGCACCAGGAACAGCGGCGAGCCGGCCGCGTGGAGGTCGTTGAGCAGTTCCGGCAGGACCGCCCGGTACAGGTCCGCACTCGGCCGCCCCAGGGCCGCGAAACTGGCCGTGGCCACGCCCGGCTCGACGGTGCGAAGGGCCTCGACGACATAGGTCCAGAAGCGGGTGGGGTCGTTGTCCCCCTCGTCCAACGAGACCCAGGCCACCCGGCCCCCGCCGCCCGCCGCCTGCCATTGGGCGAGCAGGGTGGTCTTGCCGGATCCGGCCGGCGCGTCGACCAGGCACAGCTTGGCCTGCAGGCCGGCCTGGAGCAGCGACTCGAGCCCGGCCCGGGTGATCAGCCCAGCTCGGGGGGCCGGCGGCACCAGCTTGGACCACAGCAGACCAGGACCCGGCAAGGCCATTGGCCCGGCACCACCGCGGCCGGCGTCAACCTCGCCATCGGCACCAGCTCCCTGCTGGCTGGACTGCTCGATCTGCATCGCGGCCTCCCACCTCCGGCCGGTCTATATCGTTCAAGCATCCCATCCTCGAGGTCCGCCCGCCAACGCCACCCACTCCGGGTGACCGGTCGTACGCGACGATGATGCGTGGCACCATGCAGAGCAAGCGCAAGCGACGTGCAACGTCGCCCGGCATCAGGCCTGCCCGCACACGGGGGACGCCATCAGCTCCACCGACCTGGACATCATCTTGGCCGTGATCGCGGCCGCGGCCGCCGCGGTCGCCGTGTGGCGGTCGATCCTGGCCGGCCGGCAGGCCAGGGAGGCCAAGAAGTCGCGTGAGCTGAGCGCGGTCATCTCGCTGTTCAACGCCCTGGAGTCGGAGGACTCCCTGCGGATCCGTCAGCTCATCAGGAAAGGCGAGATCGGCGATCGGCTCGACGACCCGGAGATCCGGTTCCAGCTGCGTCACTACATCCACCAGCTCAACTTCGTCGCCACCCTGCGGGCTCGGCAGCTGCTCGGCGACGAGCTGGTGAAGGACCTGTTCTATGAGGCAGCGAGGATGTGCTGGCAGCAGTGCGCCAAGCTGTTCATCCGCGAGATCCGTGCCACCCAGAATCCCGACTTCGCCCGGGAGCTGCAGCACTGGGTCGGCGCCCCCGATCCGTAGCTCGCGCCCCACACCCCGACGGCAGCACTCTCTGGACCGCGCTGCACGCGGTCGACCCCACAGGGGCGGTGGTGCTCGTGACCCGGGTCGCCGAACCACTCGTGGCCACCGCCCGGGCCCGGCTGCCGTTCGAGATCCCCTGACCAGCCCCGACCAGCTCCCGGGGGCGATGCACCTCCTGCTCAGCCGGGCCCAGTCCTGCTGCCGCGACCGGCTCGGCCCGGGCTCGGGTCCCCGCCAGACTGGCCGAGCCGCGCGAACCCAAGAGGATGCCTCGTGCGGGTGGTGTCGCTGCTGCCGTCGGCCACCGAGATCGTCTGCGCCCTCGGGGCCGGCCCGGAGCTCGTCGGCGTCTCCCACGAATGCGACCACCCGCCCGAGGTGGCCGGGCTGCCGGCCCTGACCGGCTCCCGGCTCCCGGCCGGCGGCACCAGCGGGGACCTGGACCGGTCGGTGCGGGAGCTGCTGCGGGCCGCCCTGGCCATCTACGACCTGGACGTCGACCTGCTGGCCAAGCTGGAACCGGACCTGGTCGTCACCCAGGACCTGTGCGAGGTCTGCGCCGTCTCCTACGACGCCGTGTGCGCCGCCGCCGACCTGCTGACCGGACGGCCGATGGCCGTGGTCAGCCTGTACCCCCAACGCCTGGATGACGTCTTCGACGACATCGCACGGGTGGCGGCCGCCCTCGGCCGTCCCGGGGACGGCGAGGCGCTGCTGGCCAGGCTGCGGGGCCGGCTCGAGCTGGTCGGGCGGCAGGCGGCCGCCGCCACCACCCGGCCGCGGGTGGTCAGCATCGAGTGGCTGGACCCGGTCATGCTCGGCGGCACCTGGATGCCGGAGCTGATCACCGCCGCCGGCGGCACCCCGCTCGGGGTGACGGCGGGGCAGCGGGCGCCCACACTCGACCGGGCCGGCCTCGAGCGGCTGGAGCCCGACGTGGTGGTGGTCAAGCCCTGCGGCTACCCGGTCGAGCGGACCCTGGCCGAGCTGGAGCTGCTCCCGCGGGCGCTGCCCTGGGACACCTGGCCGGCGGTGCGGGCCGGCCGTGTGTACGTGGCCGACGGCAACGCCTACTTCAACCGCTCCGGTCCCCGGATCGTCGACTCGGCCGAGCTCCTGGCCGCCTGCCTGCACCCCCTGCGGTTCCCCGCCCACCTGGCCAGCTACCGGGACGCCGTCCGACGGGTCGACGCCAACCTCGAAGTCCACGACTGGGCATAGCCCGCCCAGGCTCGCTCCGCGGATCCGAAAGCTACTTGCTATCCAGTTACATCTGCAAGTAATTTGCAACAAGCCTGGGTCGTCGGCGAGTGGAGGGACCATGCCGCTGCGGTGGGCGAGATCGAGGAGGCTGCAATGGGCTCGGTGAGCTCGCGGCTGCTGCGCCTGGCCCCGGGGGCGAGGTGGGGGATGGCCGGGCTGGTGGTGCTGCTCCTGGTCGTCACGGCCACCCATGTGGGCCAGGCGATCCTCATCGCGCGGGTGCTGGCCGGCGTCTTCGCCGGGGAGACCCTGACGGCGGTCCTGGCCGAGCTGGGAGGCATCGTGGCCCTCCAGCTGGTCAGGGCGTTGGTGCTGGCGATGCGGGATGCGCAGGCGCTCAAGGTGTCGGGGGCGGTGAAGGAGGCCGTCCGGGACGCCCTGACGGCCAAGCTGCTCCAGCTCGGGCCGGGATCGCTGCAGCGCACCCGGACCGGCACCGTCCAGTCCTCGATGGTGGACGGCGTGGAGCTGCTCGACCCGCTGGTCGGGCGGTTCCTGCCCCAGGTGGCGGCGTCGGTGCTCGGGGCCGCCGCCGTGACCGCCTACATCGTGGTCCTGGACCCGCTCGTCGGCGCCGTGGTGCTGGCCTGCGCGCTGGCCGCGCCCGTGGTCGCCTGGGGTGGGGACCGGCTGATGGAGCCCCGCGCCTCGGCCTGGACCAGCTCCTACCGTGGCCTGTACGCCGAGAACCTCGACGCCCTCCAGGGGATGGCCACCCTCAAGGCGTTCAACGCCAGCCGGACCTGGGGGGCCAAGCTGGACCGGCGGGCCCGGGACTTCTGCCGCGACTCCGAGCGGCTCATGGTGGCCTGGTGCGCCTCCTCGGGCGGGGTCGGGCTGGCCATCGCCGTCGGCACCGTGGTCTCGGTCGCCTTGGCGGCGCTGCACCGGGCCGAGGGGTCGCTGTCCACCACCGAGCTGTTCACGATCCTGATCCTGGCCCGGGAGGCCTTCCGGCCCTTCCACGACTTCCAGGCCGCCTACCACGCCAGCTACCAGGCCCTGCCGGCCAGCAGGGGCATCTTCGAGCTGCTCGACACCGCCCCCGAGGTGAGCAGGGGCTCGGCCCGGGCCGGCGCGCCGCCGGTGGCCAGCCCGCCCGGGCTGCGGCTGGACGGCATCGGCTTCACCTACGGCGAGCGGGCCCGCCCGGCCCTGGACGACTTCTCCCTCGAGGTCGCCCCGGGCGAACGGGTCGCCCTGGTCGGCCGCTCCGGCGCCGGCAAGACCACCGTGGTCTCGCTGCTGCTGGGCTTCTTCGAGCTCCAGCAGGGCCAGATCCTGGTCGGGGGACGCGACCTGCGGCGGCTGCCCCTGGAGGAGCTGCGGTCCCTGATCGGGGTGGTGGCCCAGGACACCTACCTGTTCCACGGCTCGGTTCGGGACAACCTGCTGCTCGCCCGGCCTGGCGCCGGCCAGGACGAGCTGGAGGCGGCCGCCCGGGCGGCCCGGGCCCACGAGTTCATCCGGGCCCTGCCCGACGGCTACGACACGGTCGTGGGCGAACGGGGCCTGAAGCTGTCGGGGGGCGAGCGCCAGCGGGTGGCCATCGCCCGGGCCCTCCTCAAGGCCGCTCCCATCCTCGTGCTGGACGAGCCCACCTCCAGCGTCGACGCCGCCAACGAGGCCCAGATCCAGCTGGCCCTGGACGAGCTCACCCGGGGCCGCACCACCCTGGTGATCGCCCACCGGCTGTCCACCGTGCGCAACGCCGACCGGATCGTGGTCATGGAGGCGGGGCGGGTGACCGAGACCGGCGAGCACGCCGGCCTGCTCGCCCGCGGCGGCGCCTACGCCCGGCTGGTGGCCGCCCAGGCGGGGGCGGCGCCATGAGCACGACCGCGGCCGCTGCGCCGGAGGTGGCCGGCCAGGCCTCGCAGGCCGCCCGCCTGCGGGCCCTGCTGCCCCTGCTCGGCCGCCACCGGCTCCTGCTGGCCGGGGCGGTGCTGGCCGGCATGGCCAACCAGCTGGCCATGCTGGCCTCGGCCGGGACCGGGGCCTGGCTGGTCAGCCAGGCGGCCACCGGGGCCGATGCGGCGCGGCTGCGGACCGGGCTGATCGTGCTCGGCCTGCTGGTCGTCCCCTTGGCCGTGCTGGTGCTGGTCGACACCTACCTGGCGCATGTCGCCGCCTTCCGGGCCCTGGCCGACATCCGGAGCCGGATCTACGCCGCCTTCGAGCGCCTGGCCCCCGGGTACATGCTGGAGCGGCGCTCGGGCGACCTGGGGGCGGCGGCGATCGCCGACGTCGAGCAGCTGGAGCTGTTCTACGCCCACACTCTGAGCCCGCTGGTCGTGGCGGCCACCGTCCCGCTGGCCACCCTGATCGCCCTGCTGGTGTTCCACTGGTCCCTGGCCGCCGCCTTCGCCCCGGCGCTGGTCCTGCTGGCCACCGTGCCGGCCTGGCTGCGCCGCCGGGCCGAGGCCCAGGGCCGCGAGCTGCGCGAGCGCCTGGGCGAGGTCGGCGCCGAGGTCGTCGACACCGTCCAGGGCCTGCGCGAGCTGGTCGTCTTCGGCGCCGGGCCGCGCCGCCGCCGGTTCCTGCGGGCGCAGGGGCGGCTGCTGCTGGCGGCCAAGGTCGCCCACGGCCGCCGCTCGGGGCTGGAGCTGGCCGCCACCGACACCATCACCGCCGCCGGCGTGCTGGCCGTGCTGGTCACCGGGGCGGCGCTGGTCGAGCGGGGCGCGCTCGACGCCTCGCTGTACCCGGTGGCGGTGGTCCTGGCCGCCGTCTCGTTCCTCCCCGTGGTCGCCGTCACCGACGTCGCCCGCGAGCTCAACCAGGTGGCGGCGGCCGCCGGCCGGATCGGCGCCATCCTGGGGGCGTCCCCCCCGGTCCGCGACCTCGTCGACGAGCCACCACCCGGCCCGGTCGAGCCGCGGGTGCGCTTCGACGCCGTCAGCTTCCGCTACGGCCCCCGCCTGCCCGACGCCGTCCGCGGGGGCCGCCTCCAGGTCGCCCCGGGGGGGACG
>Ga0081538_10006077_pt1 | contig 10733 bp, 11 predicted proteins | sample TabmetS5T2R1_FD_71022 | JGI IMG/M metagenome (GOLD analysis project Ga0081538, IMG submission 71022) | Tabebuia heterophylla rhizosphere microbial communities from the University of Puerto Rico - S5T2R1 | ecosystem: Host-associated > Plants > Roots > Rhizosphere ...
CGCCGGCGGCCTGTATGCCCCGCCAGACCCGCCCGGCGCGGACCGGCTTGCCCAGCGACTCGACCCCGAGCGGCCGCAGCGCGTCGGCGACGGCGTTGACCACCGCCGGCGGCGAGGCGATCGTGCCGGCCTCGCCGATGCCCTTGACCCCCATCGGGTTGGTGGTCGAGGGGGTGACGGTGCGGTCGAGGGTGAAGCCGGGCAGCTCGGCCGCGGAGGGGACCCGGTAGGTCGACATGTTGCCGGTCAGCAGGGTGCCGTTCTCGTCGTAGAGGGCCTCCTCGTACAGCGCCTCGGCGATGCCCTGGGCGATGCCGCCGTGGATCTGCCCGTCCACGATCATCGGGTTGATGATCGTGCCGCAGTCGTCGACCGCCACGTACCTGACGATGAAGACCTGCCCGGTGTCGGGGTCGACCTCGACCACGCAGATGTGGGCGCCGGACGGGAAGGTGAAGTTGGGCGGGTCGTAGACGGCGGTGGCGAACAGGCCGGGCTCCACCTCGGCGGGGAGCGCGTGCGCGGTCCAGGCGGAGAAGGCCACCTCGGGGATCGTCTTGGCCCTGTCGGGCGCGCCGCTGACCTGGAACTTGCCGTCCATCCACTGCAGGTCCTCCTCGGCGACCTCCAGCTCGTGGGCGGCGATGGTGCGGGCCTTGGCGCGGATCTTCTCGGCCGCCCGGTACAGGGCGGTGCCGCCGACCGCGAGGCTGCGGCTGCCGTAGGTGTCCATGCCGACCGGGGAGACCGCGGTGTCGCCGTGGAGCACCTCGACGTCGTCGGGGCTGACGCCGAGCTCGTCGGCGGCGATCTGCGACCAGGTGGTGACGTGGCCCTGGCCGTGCGGCGAGGTGCCGGTGATGACGGTGACCTTGCCGGTCGGGTGGCAGCGAATGGTGGCCGCGTCCCAGCCGCCCGCGCCGTACTTGAGGGCGGCCAGCACCTGGGAGGGCGCCAGGCCGCACATCTCGATGTAGGTCGAGATCCCGACCCCGAGCAGCCGGCCGTCCCGGCGGCCGCCGGAGGCCTGCTGCTCGCGCCGCAGCTCGTCGTAGCCGACCAGCTCCTTGGCCTTGTCGAGCGCCGCGTGGTAGTTGCCGGAGTCGAACGACAGGCCGCTGAGGATCTCGCGGGCCTCGTCGAACGGCGGGATGAAGTTCATCTCGCGGATCTCGGCCGGGTCCTTGCCGACCCGGCGGGCGAGCGCGTCCATGATCCGCTCGACCGCGTAGGTCGCCTCCGGCCGGCCGGCGCCCCGGTAGGCGTCGGTCGGGGTCTTGTTGGTGAACACCCCGGTGCACTCGAACTTGTAGGCCTGGCCCTCGTAGAGGCCGTGGTACAGCCAGGCGCCGAGGATCGGGATGCCGGGGGTGACCAGCTGCAGGTAGGCGCCGAAGTCGGCGTACAGCTTGACCCGGAACCCCAGCGTCTTGCCGTCCTCGGTGGCGGCGACCTCCATGTCCTGGATCACGTCGCGGCCGTGGATGGTGGCCAGGTAGCCCTCGGTGCGCTCCTCGATCCACTTGACCGGCTGGCCCAGCCGGCGGGCGACCGCGACCGCCGCCAGCTCCTCGGCGTAGACGTTCAGCTTGGAGCCGAAGCCACCGCCGACGTCGGGGGCGATCACCCGGATCTTGGCCTCGTGGATGTTCATGGTGAGGCCGATCAGCACCTTGAGGATGTGCGGGATCTGGGTGGCCGACCAGATGGTGTACTCGCCCTGGGCGGGTACCGGCTGCACCACCACGCCGCGCGGCTCGATCGCGTTGGGGATCAGCCGCGGGTGGTAGTAGCGCTCCTTGACCACCACCGGCGCCTCGGCGAACACCCTGTCGACCTCGCCGTTGGACATCCCCCAGGTGTAGGCCTCGTTGGAGCCGAAGTCCTCGTGGATCACGGGGGCGCCGTCCCGCAGGGCGTCCTCCATGTCGGTGAGGACGGGCAGCTCGTCGTAGTCGACCTCGACCGCCTCGATGGCGTCGGCGGCGCGCTCGCGGCTGTCGGCCACCACCACCGCGACGATCTCGCCCATGAACCGCACCCGGTCCTTGGCCAACGGCCAGTGGTCGGGGATGCGGGCGTCGTCGGTCGGCTCCTCCGGCAGGGTGCGGTTGGCGATCGGCCAGGCGCAGGGCATGCCGGCGGCCCACTCGTCGGCCAGGTCCTGGCCGGTGAAGACGGCCACCACCCCTGGCATGGACTTCGCCGCGGAGACGTCGACCCTGGCCAGGTTGGCGTGGGCGACCGGGCTGCGCACGAACGACAGCCACAGCATGCCCGGCAGGGCGATGTCGTCGACAAAGCGGCCCTGACCGGTCAGCAGCTCGGGGTCCTCCTTGCGGAGGACGCCGCCGCCGACCCAGCGCTTGGCCTCAGGCTCGGCCACTTGCGTCATTCGGAGCCTCCCTGAACGCCGGCGGGGGCGGCCTGCCGCATCTTGCCGGCCGCGTCCTGGATCGCCGTCACGATGTTCTGGTAGCCGGTGCAGCGGCAGAGGTTGCCCTCCAGGCCCAGGCGGACCTCCTCGTCGCTCATGCCGGCGCCGCTCTCGATCAGGCCGAGGCCGGCCATGATCATGCCGGGGGTGCAGAAGCCGCACTGCAGCCCGTGGTGCTGCCGGAACGCCTCCTGCAGGGGGTGGAGCTGGCCGTCCTGGGCCAGCCCTTCGATGGTGGTGATCTCCGTCCCGTCCGCCTGGACCGCCAGCATCGTGCACGACTTGACCGACTGCCCGTCGACCATGACCGTGCAGGCCCCGCACGACGACGTGTCGCAGCCCACGTTGGTGCCGGTGAGCCCCAGGTTCTCGCGGAGGAAGTAGACGAGGAGCAAGCGAGGCTCGACCTCGGCCTCGCGCCGGACCCCGTTCACGGTGAGAGCGATGCGCCTCAAGGGCCGCCACCTCCGTCCTTTTCGACCGGATCGATACGCCGGCGCACCTTCGCGGTGAGCTGCCCCGTCACGGCCGAACGCTTGGCCGACAGTGGTTGAACGTGCTGCACAATAGCATCGGCCCGACCACTGGAAAACGGGCGGATTTTCCACACCGGCTATGCTGGCGGGACCATCAGGAGGTGGCGCATGCGCGACGTGCTCGACGCGATCGAGGGCTGGCGGGCCGAGGGACACCGGGTCGCGCTGGCGACGGTCACCAAGGTCAAGGGGTCGGCGCCACGCCCGCCGGGGGCCAAGATGGCCGTCAGCGACGACGGCCGCTGGGTGGGCAGCGTCTCCGGCGGCTGCGTCGAGGGCGCGGTGCTGGAGGAGGCCGGCCGGGTCCTCGCCGGTGAGCCGGCCAAGCTGGTCACCTTCGGCATCACCGACGAGATGGTCTGGGACGTCGGGCTCGCCTGCGGCGGCGTCATCGACGTGTTCGTCGAGCCCCTCCCCTGACCGTGGGCGATCTCCGGCCGGAGGGGTCCGGGGAACCCCGCAGGGGTGCCCCGGTGGACCCGGAGGGGTCCGGGGAACCCCGGAGGGGTGCCCCGGTCAAGTGGGAGGCGGTCCGCGACCTGGTGCGGGCGGACCGGCGCGGGGCGCTGGTCACGGTGGTGGCCGGGCAGGGGGCCGGCGCCAAGCTGCTGGTGACCCCGGAGGCGGTGGAGGGCTCGCTGGGCGACCCGGCCCTCGACGAGGAGGCCGCCCGCATCGCCAGGGAGCTGCTGCCCGCCGAGGAGGCCGCCGTCCGCGAGGTCGCCGGGCGCGAGCTGTTCTTCGACGTCTACGCGCCCCAGCCGCGGCTGCTGATCGTCGGCGCGGTCGACTTCGCCGAGGCGCTCGCCCGCCTGGCGCGCTTCACCGGCTTCAAGGTCACCGTGGTCGACGCCCGGGAGCGCTTCGCCACCACCGAGCGCATCCCCGACGCCGACGAGGTGGTGGTCGCCTGGCCGCAGGAGCACCTGGCGGCCAACCCGCCGGACGACGCGACCTACGCGGCCGTGCTGACCCACGAGCCACGCTTCGACGACCCGACCCTGGCCGCCCTGCTGCGCTCCAAGGTCGCCTACATCGGCGCGATGGGCAGCCGCCGCGCCCACGCCGAGCGCCTGGAGCGGCTGCGCGAGGCCGGCTTCGGCGACGCCGACATCGCGCGCATCTCCGGGCCGATCGGGCTCGACATCGGCGCCGCCAGCCCGGAGGAGACCGCCGTGTCGATCCTGGCCGAGGTGATCGCGGCGCGCCACGGCCGCCCCGGCGGGCCGCTGTCGCAGCGGTCGGCGCCGGTCCACTCGATCAGGGAACGGGGCCAGGTGTAGCGGTGGCGGTGCTCGGGCTCGTGCTGGCCGCGGGGGCCTCGACCCGCATGGGCCGCCCCAAGCAGCTCGCCGAGCTCGACGGCCGGCCGCTGCTGGAGCACGTGCTGCGGGCGCTGGAGGACGCACCGGTCGACGCCGTGGTGGTGGCCCTCGGCGCCAACGCCGCCGAGGTCCGGGCCCGGGTCGACCTCGGCAGGGCCGTGCCCCTGGTGGTGGAGGACTGGGCCGAGGGCATGGGGCACGTGCTGGCCAGCGCCCTGGCCGCCGAGCCGGCCGGCGGCCACCGGGCCACGGTGGTGCTGCTGGGCGACCAGCCGCTGGTCTCCGGCCGGGCGGTCGCCCGCCTGGTCGAGGCGTGGCGCTCGGGCGCCGGCCCGGTGGTGACCGCCGCCTACGGCGGCCGGCCCGGCCACCCCAAGCTGTTCGACCACCGGCTGCTGCCGGAGCTGCTGCGGCTCTCCGGGGACGCGGGCGCCCGCGACCTGCTCGCCGCCAACCCGGGATGGGTCCACGAGGTCGAGGTCGGCGACCTCGGCAGCGACGCCGACGTGGACGTCGAGGACGACCTGCGGCGGGTCGGCCGGCTGCTGGCGCCCGCCGGCGAGGCCCGCCGCGCCGCTTCCCTGCACCGCCCTGGTCCCGCAGGCCGCCGTCCCTGAGGAGGCACCCATGAGGATCGAGAACGTGGTCGAGGTCGACGCGCCCGTCGACCGCGTCTGGGCCCTGGTCAACGACATCCCGAGGGTGGCGCCCTGCATGCCGGGGGCGGCGCTCACCAACGTGGTCGACGAGCAGACCTACGAGGGCACCGTGGCGGTCAAGCTCGGCCCGCTGCGCATGTCCTACAAGGGCACGGTCGTGATCCAGGACGTCGACGAGGCCGGCCGCAGTGCCCGCCTGGCCGCCAGCGGCAAGGACACCAAGGGGGCCGGCACCGCCAGGGCCACGGTCGACACCCGGCTGGAGCCGGTCGGCGACGCCCGCACCCGCATGTCGGTCACCAGCGAGGTCCAGCTCACCGGCCGGGTCGCCTCCTTCGGCCGCGGCGGCGCCATCAACGACGTCGCCACCCGGCTGTTCCGCGAGTTCGCCGACTGCCTGCGCACCACCCTGGAGGCCGGGCAGGCCCCGGCGGCCGCGGCGGCGGGCCCCGCGGCCGGCGAGCCGGCCGCGCCCGCCGCCGAGACCCCGGCCGCCACGGTGACGCCGCCAGCGGCGCCGGTGCACGCGGAGCCCGCCCAGGCGCCGCGCCCCCTGGACGCCGGCAGCCTCGCCGGAACGGTGATCATGGGCCGCCTGCGGGCCTTCTTCCAGGCGATCGGCGCGTTCTTCCGGCGCCTCTTCGGCCGCGGGTCGCGCGCGTAGCGCGGCTCAGATCCACTGCTCCGCGGCGGTCCGGTCGGTGTCCGGACGGTCGCCGGTGTTGGGCGTCCCCGCCGGTTCGAGGAGCAGCAGGTGGCACTCCTCGGACGCCACCGGGCAGTGGGGCAGGCCACAGGGCACGACGAACAGCTGCCCCGGGCCGAGCTGGACGTCGTCCCGGCCCTCGAGGCTGATCGTGAGCCGGCCGGCCACCACGATGAAGGTCTCGTCGGTGTCGTCATGCTGGTGCCAGACGAACTCGCCGAGCACCTTCACCGCCTTGACGTGCAGCTCGTTGACCTGCGCGATGATCTTCGGCGCCCACAGCTCGTCGAAGGCCGCGAACTTCTCGGCGAGGTCCACCACGGTGTCCGGTGCCGCCACCTTGCCCTCCCGCTCGGTCGACCAGGTCGGTCCCGCCAGGCTACTGCCCGCGGTCGGGCAGGAGGCAGGCGACGAGGCCGGCCGCGAAGCGCCTGCGCTCGGCGGCGGGGATCGGCTCGCCGCCGAAGGCGCTGAAGAAGGCGCGCTGGAAGCAGGCGCCCAGGAGCAGGGCGGCGGCGGCGTCGGGGTCCACCGCGGGGTCGACGCGCCCCAGCTCGCGCTCGGCCCGGAGGTAGGCGGCGAGCGCCTGGTTGGCCCGGTGGGGGCCGGCCCCGGCCGCGGCCAGGTCCTGGCGGTAGCGGTCCAGCAGGACCGGCTCGGCGAACAGCGAGGCCAGGATGGGGACCGCGCGCTCGTAGAACTGCAGGGCCTGGTCGGCGACCTGTTCCAGGCGCTCGGCCACCACGCCCTGGCCCACCTCGTCGGGTAGGCGCTTGAGCAGCCCCACCAGGCCCGGCAGGCGCTCGCCGAGCACCGCCAGCAGCAGCTCGCTCTTGTCGCTGAAGTGCTTGTACAGCGTCGCCTCGGAGTAGCCGGCCGCCCTGGCGATCTCCTTGGTGGTGGCCCTGGCCAGGCCCAGGGTCTCCATCACCTGGGCGGCGGCGTCCACGATGCGCCCGCGGGTGTCGGCGGCCGAGGCCCGGACCCGCCGCCCACCGTCGTCTGCCGCCGTGGCCATCGCCGCCCTTCCCGCTGGTCGCCTCCTGGATCGTCGCTTGACAGGATAGTGAGTGTTTACTTACCATGCCAGTTAGTAAGTGCGCACTCACTGGGAGGTCGCCATGCGGCTCACCGTCTTCGGCGCCAGCGGCGCCACCGGGCGCCAGGTCGTCGAGCAGGCCCTTGGCGCCGGCCACGACGTCACCGCGGTGGTCAGGGACCCGGCCAAGCTCCCCCTGCGCCACCACCGGCTGTCGGTGGTGGTGGCCGACGTGCTCGACCCGGCCGCGATCGGGCCGGCCGTGGCCGGCGCCGACGCGGTCGTCTCGGCCCTCGGGCCCCGCTCGGACCGCAACCGCTCGTCGATCATCTCGGCCGGGACGGCCAGCATCCTCGACGCCATGCGGGACGCGGGCACCGGCCGGCTGGTCGTCATCAGCGCCGCGCCCGTGGCCACAGACGACCATGGCACCACCCTGCCCTATCGGCTGCTGGGCGGCCCGCTGCTGCGGAGGCTGCTGGGTGGCCTGTACGCCGACATGGCCGTGATGGAGGAGACCGTCCGGCGCAGCGGCACCGACTGGACGATCATGCGGCCCCCTTGGCTCACCGGCGGCCCCCGGACCGGGGCCTACCGCCAGGCCAGGGACGCCAACCTGCGCGGTGGCGCCCGCATCTCCAGGGCCGACCTGGCCGACGCGATCCTGGCCAGCCTGCGCGACCCGGACGCGGTCAAGGCCACCATCGCCGTCGCGTACTGACGCCCCGCGCCGGCGGCCGGCCGCGCGGCCGCGCGGCCGCACCCCCTGCCGGCGGGGCCATCGTCAGCTGTAGCGGGTGACGTAGCCGCGGCGGCGGAACAGGCGCAGCATCCAGGCGAGGAAGGCGAGCGCGGCGGCGGCGATCGCCAGCGTCCCGGCGGCGGCCAGGCCCAGCTCGCCCCACGGCATCCCGCCGCCGTCGACCAGCGCGCGGCCGGCGGCGAAGGCGTGGGTGGTCGGCAGCAGCTCCGACAGCGGCCGCAACGCCACCGGCAGCGCCTCGACCGGGTAGAAGACGCCGCCGAGCGGCATCACCACGAACATGATCCCCCACGCCAGCGCCTCGGCCCCGTTGCCGTAGCGCAGGATCAGGCCGACCACCACCAGGGCGATCGCCCAGCCGCTCAGCAGCAGGACGGCGAACACCGGCAGCAGCCCGAGCCCGAGGGCGGTCACGTCGAAGGCGTACAGGCCCAGGGCCGCGAGCGCCACCACGCCGACCCCCATGAGCAGCTTGACGAGCCCGAACACCGCGATGCCCGCGAGCAGCTCCAGCTCCTTGAGGGGCGTGACCATGAGGCCCAGCAGGTTGCGCGACCAGGTCTCCTCCATGAAGCCGGTGGAGACGGCGATCTGCGCCTGGTAGACCACGTGCCACAGCACGATGCCGGAGAGCAGGTACGCCACCCCGGCCTGCGCCGCGCCGGACGGCCCGCCCTGCCTGGCGAAGAACACCCCCAGCGAGCCGAACAGCACCGTGTCGACGATCGGCCAGACGGTCACGTCGAACATCCGGTGCGGGCTGCGCCGCAGCACGTAGGCGTGGCGGCGCGCGACCGCGGAGACCCGCAGCCGGGCCGCCCGCCTGGGCGGCACGCGCGCCGCCCGCGCCGGGACGGCGGGGTGCGTCGTCATGGCCGCGCCCCCTCGACGTGCTCCGGCGCCTGACGCCCGGCGGCCAGGTGCAGGAAGACCTCCTCGAGGTCGTCGCGGCCGAAGCGGGCGGCCACCTCGGCGGGCGGGCCGTCGGCCACCACCCGGCCGTCGGACAGGAACACCACCCGCTCGGCGATGCGCTCGACCTCGACCATGTTGTGGCTGGTGACCAGCATGGCGGTGCCGCGCTCCTCGCAGAGGTCGGCCAGCCCGGTGCGGACCCGCCAGGCCACGTCGGGGTCGAGCGAGGCGGTCGGCTCGTCGAGCACCAGCAGCTCCGGGTCGTGCATGGTCGCCTTGACGACCCCGATCAGGGTCTTCTGGCCGGAGGACAGCTCGGTCCCCATCGCCTGGGCGAGCCGGCCGATGCCGAAGCGCTCCAGGCCCTTCTGCGCCTGGCCGTCCGGGTCGGCCAGGCCGTAGAGCTGGCCGAACATGCGCAGGTACTCGCGCACCCGAAGCCGCTCGGGCAGGGGCAGGTAGCCGGCCGCGAAGCCGACCCGCGCCATGGCGGCGCTGCGGCCCCTGGGCAGCCGGTGGCCGGCGATCTCGACCGTGCCGGCGTCCGGCTCGACCACCCCGAGGCACATCAGCAGGGTGGTGGTCTTGCCGGCGCCGTTGGGGCCCAGGAGCGCCACGCGCTCGCCCAGCCGTACGGTGAGGTCGACGCCGTCGACGGCCCGGCCGCGACGGTACGCCTTCACCAGCCCGCGGGCGCGGAGAACGTCGCTCATGACGGCCAGTCTTCCAGGGCGTCCCGGCCGCCCGCCAGCGAATTCCGGCCTTGTGCGCGCCGCGGCGGCAGGAGGAGGATGCGGCGCGTGAGCGAGGAGCTGGCCAAGCGCCATTGCCAGGCGTGCGCGCCGGGCACGCCCCCGATCGAGGAGGCCAGGGCGGTCGAGCTGCAGGCCCAGCTCGACCCGGCGTGGAGCCGCGAGGGCACCGCGCGGCTGCGGCGCGGGCTGCGCTTCCGCAACTTCCGCGACGCCTTCGGCTTCACCGCCAGGGTGGCGCTGCTGGCCGAGTCCGAGGGCCACCATCCCGACCTCGAGCTGGGCTGGGGGCGGGTCGCGGTCAGCCTCACCACCCACGCCGCCGGCGGCCTGACCGACAACGACTTCATCCTGGCCGCGAAGATCGACCGCCTCTGACCCTGAAGCGGCGGCCTGTCCCGCTTCGCCGAGTGAGCCGCCCGGCCGGGCGCGCCGGGCCGGAGGCGTTTCGCAGTGCACCCGGAAGCGGGACAATGGCGTCGGGGAACGCAGACACCGCCGAGGTGGAGGGCATGCCGGACGACCAGCAGCGGTCCGCCGCGACCGCCCGGTTCGCACGCACGCGGGCCGTGCTGGCGCTGGCGGCCGCGCTCGGCCTGGTGGCCGTCGCAGCGGCGCCGGCGGCGGCGGGGCCGTGGGTGGACCGGACGGCCGGCAGCCTGCGGGGGGACCCCCTCCACGTCCACCAGGCGGCCCGGCCCACGCTCACGCCGGCCGCCGCCGCGCAGGTGCGGGCGGAGCTGGCCCGCGCCGGCACGCCGGTGTTCGTCGCGCTGCTGCCCCGCCAGGCCCTCGCCGAGGCCGGCGGCAGCGCCACGCGGCTGGCGGCCCTGGTCGCCGGGTCGCTCGGCCGGCCGGGGACCTACCTGGTGGTGGCGGGCGGCAGGCCGGGCGCCGGCAGCGACACCCTCGGCCGCGGCGAGGCGGCGGGGCTGGCGAGCGCCGCGTTCCGCCGCCACCCGGGGGACCTGCGGGCGTCGCTGCTCGACTTCACCGGACGGGTGCGCCAAGCCGCCGGGGTGCCGCCCAGCACGGCCCCGGCGGCGCAGCAGCCCGCACCCGCCCCCGACGCGGCCACCCGCGAGACGGCGCTGCAGGTGGTGCTGGCGTTCGCGCTGCTCGCCGCCCTGGCCGTGGTGGCCAACATCGTCGCCCGGAACCTCGGGCAGCAGCGCACGGTCCGCCGCGGCGCGGAGGTCGGCGAGGTCCGGGCGCTGGTCGAGGAGGACCTGCGCGCCCTCAGCGACGACCTGCGCAACCTGGACGTCGACCTCCGTGCGGTCGAGGCCGAGCACCCGCGTGCGGTGCCCCTGTACACCCGCGCCTACGAGCAGCTGGAGCGGGCCAGCGACGCCTTCGACAGGGCCACCACGGTGGAGGACGCCGCCCCGGTGAGCTCCGCGCTGGAGTCCGGCCGCTTCGCGATGGACGCCGCCAGGGCGCTGTTCGAGGGGCGCACCCCGCCGCGACGGCGGCCGCCGTGCTTCTTCGACACCAGGCACGGGACCTCGGTCGACGACGTCGGCTGGGAGCCCGAGCACGGCCCGCCGCGGCCGGGGCCCGCCTGCCCGGCCTGCCTGCAGGTGATCGCCAGCGGGCCC
>Ga0081538_10006078_pt1 | contig 10733 bp, 10 predicted proteins | sample TabmetS5T2R1_FD_71022 | JGI IMG/M metagenome (GOLD analysis project Ga0081538, IMG submission 71022) | Tabebuia heterophylla rhizosphere microbial communities from the University of Puerto Rico - S5T2R1 | ecosystem: Host-associated > Plants > Roots > Rhizosphere ...
TGAGGGACCCTCCCGGTCCCCCCCCACCCCCTCCCCGTGTTCACAGGCGGGTGGGCCCGTGAACACCGACCGCCGTCCGCCCGAGGCCCTCGTCTCCGAGGACGTCAGGCTTCCGTACTCGAAGGGCCTCATGGCCAAGACGCTCATGGGCACCGGCATCCGGCCGGAGCGGGCGTACGAGCTCGCGCGCCTGATCGAAGGCGAGCTCGTCCGCACACGCGAGGACGAGGCGGTCGGCGCCGAGCGCCTGTACGACGTCGCTGCCTCCGTGCTCTCCGATCACGAAAGCGGCGAGGCGGTTCTGCTCCTCCGTCGCCTTCAGGCGCTGCGCGAGCTCGATCTGCCGATCGTCCTCCTGGTCGGCGGCGCCACCGGCACCGGCAAGTCGACGGTGGCCACGGAGGTCGCGCACCGGCTCGGAGTCACCCGCGTCACCTCCACAGACACGGTGCGGCAGACGATGCGGGCGTTCTTCTCGCAGAAGTTCATGCCCTCGATCCACTACTCGAGCTTCGAGGCCGGCCCCGCCGTTCGCGCCCACGAGGGCGAGGAGGCCGACGTAACCCTCCTCGGCTTCAAGGAGCAGACGAGGAACGTGCTGGTCGGCGTCAAGGCGGTGATCTCGCGCGCGCTCGAGGAGGGATACTCGCTTGCCGTCGAAGGCGTGCACCTCGTGCCGGGCGCGTTGCCGCGGTCGTATGACGGCGCCGTCGTCGTCCAGTGCATGCTCGCGATCGCCGACGAGGACGAGCATGCGCGCCATTTCTGGGTTCGTGACGCCGGCTCGGAGGGAATGCGCCCGATGCAGAAGTACCTCCGCGCGCTTCCCGAGATCCGGCACATCCAGGGCTACCTGGTCGAGCGCGCCGCGAAGGCCGGAGTACCGGTGCTCGAGAACACGCGCATGGAATCCGCGGTGAACGGGGTCATCCACCTCGTGCTCGCCGAGGTCGAGCGGGCCCAGGCTCAGGCCACGACTTGAGCGCCCTCTGTCGGTGCGAGGCCTACGCAGCCGTCACGGAGCGGGCTGCCCTCGCGGGCGCGCGCTGGCTGGGACGAGGCGACGTCAAGGGGGCCGAGGAGTCAGCGGCGACCGCGATGCGAGACGGGCTCGACGCGCTCGAGATCACCGGCCGCGTGGTCGTCGGCGGCGACGAAGAGGTCGACGCGCTTGCCATCGGCGCAACGGTCGGGGACGGCGGCCCCGAGGTCGACCTGGCCGTCGACCCGCTCGAGGGAAGGGCGGTCGTCGCGCGCGGCGACTACGGCGCGATGTCCATGATCGCGTCGGGCGAGGCCGGTTCCTTCCCGCGCCTCCCGCAGATGTACATGCGCAAGATGGCCGTCGGTCCCGTCGCGCGCGGCCGCATCGACCTGGGGAAGTCGATCGGAGAGAACGTCTTGTCGATCGCGGAAGCCTACGGCCGGCGCCCGGGGGACATCACCGCGATCGTCCTCGACCGCCCTCGCCATCACGACCTGATCGAGGAGATCCGCGCAGCCGGCGCCCGCATCAAGCTCATCCAGGACGGGGACGTGACCGCTTCGATCACGGCCTCGGTCCGCGGCACCAACGACCATCTCGCCGTCGGCATCGGTGGTGCCCGGCAGGCTGTTCTCTCCGCGGCCGCTCTTCGCTGCCTGGGCGGCGAGCTCCAGGCGCAGTTCTGGCCGACCTCCCGGGACGAGATCGACCAGGCACGCGAGCACGGCATCGACGACATCTACAAGGTCTTCGAGACCGATGAGCTCGCCCCCGGCCAGGTGATCGTCGCCGCCACCGGGGTGACGAACGGCGACCTGCTCCGCGGCGTGCGCTTCCTCACAGACAGCGCCCGCACTCATTCCCTCGTCCTCTGCACGCGTCACAACTGGGTACGTTTCGTCGACGGCATCCACTTCTTCGCCCGGGAGCGGCGCGAAGAGGTGCGCCTGCTCGGGTAGCCTTGGACGCATGCCCAGTCGCGAGGAAGTGATCGACGCCCTTCGGGTCGTGGAGGACCCGGAGCTCGGGATGGACATCGTCGAGCTCGGCCTCCTCTACGACGCGGAGGTCGAAGGCCCGAAGGTGCACGTCACCTACAGCCTGACGTCGATGGGATGCCCGGTCGGGCCGATGATCGAGCAGCAGATCCAGGAGGTCGTCGAGAGCCTCGACGGCGTCGAGCAGGTCGAGACGGAGCTCACGTGGGAGCCGCCCTGGAGCCCCGAGCGCATGTCCGACGACGCGAAGTTCATCCTCGGCTTCGGCTAGACCCGCGCGAGCAACAGTCTGTTACGTGGAGGGCTCCCGGATCCTGAGGACGACCTTGCCGAGCTGGCGGCCCGCCTCCAGGTGCTCGTGCGCCGCCGCCGCCTCCGTCAGAGGGAAGACCCGGTCGACGACGGGCTTTGCGCGGCCGCTCGCGACGAGCTCGTAGACGGCCCGGAAATCGTCCTGCGTTCCCATCGTCGAGCCGACGACCGTCAGCTGCTTCCACCAGATCCGGTGCAGGTTCGCCGGCGGGTTGGGCCCGCTGGTCGCGCCGCAGACCGCGATGCGCCCGGCGGGGGCCGCGACCTGGAGCGAGGTCTTCCACGTCGCCTCGCCGACGTGCTCGACGACGACATCGGCGCCGTGCCCGCCGGTGACCTCGCGGACGGTCCCGGCGACATCGCCTTCCGCATGGTTGACGGCCGCGTCGGCACCGAGCTCGAGCGCGCGCTCGAGCTTCTCGTCGCTCGAGGAGGTGACGATCACGCGGGCTCCGAGCGCCTTCGCGACTTGGAGCGAGGCGGTCGCTACGCCGCTCCCGATCCCCCAGACGAAGACCCACTCGCCCTCGATCAGGCCCGCCCGCGTCACGAGCATGCGGTACGCCGTCTCGAAGACGAGGGGGAAGGCGGCCGCCTCCTCGAACGAGAGGCCGTCGGGGAGCGGGTAGACGTAGTCCGCGGGGAGCGCGATCAGCTCGGCATGGGTCCCGTCCATGTGCTCGCCGACGATCCTGGCTCCCTCGTCGAGGCCCGGGTTGATCACGACGGCGTCGCCCTCGGAGAAGCGGTCGACGCCCTCGCCGAGACCGACGACGACGCCCGCTCCGTCGGCGCCGAGGATCCGCGGCTTCGGCGCGGACGGGAGCCCGCGGCGCAGCCAGAGGTCGAGATGGTTGAGCGAGGCCGCCTCGAGGCCGATCAGCACCTCGCCCGGCCCGGGAGCGGGATTGGGGGCGTCCTCGTACCTCAGGACCTCGGGCCCGCCGTCCTCGTGGATGCGTACCGCCTTCACCGCGCGATCGTATCGCGGGTCGGGTGCTACCTTGCGGGACAGTGGGGCACGCGATGACTGCTGCAGAGCTCACCCGGCTCGGGGAGGAGCTCGGGATCGACGTCGTCGGGGCCGCGGCCGCCCGGCCGTACGCCGAGACCGAGCAGGCGATCCGGGAGCGCCGCGCCCGCGGCCTCTTCGCCGACATGCGCTTCACGATGGCGCAGCCGGAGGTCTCCTGTCACCCCGAGACGCTGCTCTCGGACGCGCGCACGGTCGTGTCCGCGGCGCTCTGCTACTACGCGCCGGGACCGGAGCCGGGCGCAGGGGAGGGTCGGTTGCCGCGCTACACGTGGGCCGATGCGTACGCGGACCTCCGCGAGAAGCTCGAGGCGCTCGGCGCCCGTCTCGGCGGCGAATATCGCGTGCTTGTCGACGCGAACCAACACGTCGACCGCGAGGGCGCCGCCCGTGCGGGCGTCGGCTTCTACGGCAAGAACACGATGCTGATCACCCGCACGCACGGCTCCTGGGTCGTGCTGGGGACGCTCGTCACCGACGTCGAGATCGAGCCCAGCGCTCCACTCGAGCTCGACTGCGGCTCGTGCACGCTCTGCATCGAGGCCTGCCCGACCGGCGCGCTCGACGAGCCGGGCGTCGTCGACTCGACGAAGTGCCTCTCCTACTGGACGCAGGCACCCGACGCGATCCCCGAGCCCTACCGGGAGGAGCTCGGCGCGCAGGTCTACGGGTGCGACATCTGCCAGGACGCGTGCCCGTGGAACCGCGGGATCGAGAAGCGCCGAGCCGACCGTGAAGCGCCCGCCGGAGCGGAACCGGTCGTCTCGCTGCTCGACTGGCTTCAGGCGCCGGGCGAGGAGCTGCGCGAGCGCTACGCACGGCTCTACTTTCCCCGCAACGATCCCCGCTACCTGCGGCGGAACGCCCTCGTCGCGGCAGGCAATTCGGGAGACTCGACTCTCGTCGAAGCCGTTCGCCCGTATGCCGAGGACGACGACGAGCTGCTCCACGAGCACGCTGAGTGGGCGCTCGTCCGCCTCGACGCGCGCAGCTAGCCGCGCGCCCGCGCGGGGCGCTTCCCGAGCGCGGTCCTGAGCTTCTTCGCCCGCGCGGCGACTTCCTTGCGCAGGTCCTCCGGCTCGAGCACCTCCGCGAAGCCGCGGTGCGAGAGGATCTCGCCCACGAACCAGTCCGTGCCGCCGACGCCGATCTCCTCGAGCGCGTAGCCCTTCGCGAGCGGGAGCGCCCCGCGCTCGATGCGCCAGCGCGCGACCTCGGGGTCGAAGAGGACCCTGGCCACCCGGACGTCGCGCAGCTTGCGCGGTTCCAGGCCGGGGCGTGGGTCGAAGGACTCCTTCAGGAGCTCGGCCCGGCGCATGCGGTCGAGGCGGAAGCTGCGCTGGGCATCGCGCGTGCGGTCCCACGAGTGGACGTACCACCACGGCAGCTCGCGCTCGAGGGCGTGCGGCTCGATCACGCGGACGCTCGTCTCCTCGCCGACGGCCACGTACTCGATCTCGACGACCCGCTGCTCGCGGATCGCCTCGGAGAGCGTGCGAATGTGCTGCTCCTCCTCGGTGCCGGCCTCGGCCTGCTCGGCCGGCTCCGGCAGAGCGAACTCGCCGAAGGTCTCCTCGAGCTTCTTGCGCACCCGCTCGAGCGGCGTCTGGGCCTCAGCGGCGATCATCGGCCCGACGAACTCGAGCGCGAGCCGGATCGCGCGAGCCTCGAGAGGCGTCAGTCGGGGCGGGCGGCGGAAGGCGTCCCCGAAGAGCTCCTTGTCCACGCGCACCTCGTCGCCGTCCAGGGAGGCGTAGACCGCATAGCACCCGCCGCCGAAGTTGACGAGGTTCAGGAGCTGGAGGTGGTCGTCGAGCTGGTCGTAGGGGATGTGGAAGCGATCGACGAGCTCCTGCGCGGGAATCGTCGCGCGCGTCTCGTCCCCGCAGCGCGCGAGCAGGTGCGCCAGGAGGGCCTGGAGGACGCCGAAGCGCTCGGGCGCGAGCGGGCCGGCCGGACGCTCGAGCTGCTCGGCCTCGCGCTGCGCCTTGGGTCGCGGAGGCTTGGTCGGGTCGCCCTGATGGCGCTCGAGCACGCGCTCGAGCCCTGCGGCCACCTCGTCCACCAGCTCGGGCGGCGAGAGCGGCCGGGCGCGGCCCTCCTGCCGGAGGACCCAGCCGGCGAGCAGGTCGAGGCGCGAATACGGCGTCGTGAAGACGCCGTCGGAGACCTCGCCGCGCTCGACCATCCGCTCGACCCACCAGGCTGTGTCCGGATCGAGCTCGATCTCGGCCTCGCCCTTCGCCTCCCCGTACTGCCAGGGCTGGCGGCCGCGGAAGTCGGACGGGTCGTACTCGGGCATGCGGAAGTCCCGCTCCCGCCGGGTGGCGAAGCGGATGTCGCCGACGATGCGCGAGACGCGGAACGTGCGCTCGTCGTCCTCGTCGAGGTCGCGCCCGATCAGGTACCAGGAACCGGCCTCCGGCAGGAGCGCGTACGGGTTGACGGTGCGCTCGCGGGTGCGGTCCCGGGAGATCGACCAGTACGTGAACTTGACGGTTCGCTGCTTCGAGATGGCACCCTCGAGCTTCGTCAGGCGGCCCGACATCTCGTCCGAGTAGTCCGGGTCGCGCACCTCGACCCGCAGCGCGCTCTCGGGCGCCGCCTCGAGCTGGGTCGGCCGGCCGAGCGCGAGGTTCTGGAGCGCCAGGCGCAGCGGCTCCGCATAGGCGAACTGCCCCTCGAGGAGGTACAGCGCCACCTGGAGCGCGGCGAGCTCCTCGTCGTCGAGGTCGAGCTTCGGGAGGAAGTACTGCTCGGCGCGGAGCGTGTACAGCTCCTCTCCGGTGAACTCGTCCCGCTGGGAGTGGAGCGGTACCCCGAGCGCGACGAGCTCGCTGCGATCGGAGTAGAACCGGCGGGCGAAGGCCTCGTCCGACATCTCCGAGTAGCCCTCGACCACCGACTTGATCTCCCGCGCCGTCAGCGGCCGCCGCTCGGCCATGAGGAAGGCGACGAGCGAGAGCTGCCGGATCAGCTTGTCGGTGTCGTGGGACACGCTTCCTATTCTTTCAACCGCATGGTCATCGTCGCGCATCTCGACCTGGACGCCTTCTTCGCCGCCGTGGAGGAGCTCGAGCGCCCCGAGCTCGCCGCACAACCGCTCGTCGTCGGGGGAGATCCCCGCGGCCGGGGCGTCGTCGCCACCGCCAACTACGTCGCCCGCGCCTACGGTATCCGCTCGGCGATGAGCTGCGCCGAGGCGCTGCGCCGCTGCCCGCACGCCGTCTTCGTCACGCCACGCCATCGCACGTACTCGGAGTACTCGCGCACGGTGTGGGCGGCGATCCGCGAGGTCGTGCCCACCGTCGAGCGCACCGGGCTGGACGAGGGCTACCTCGACATCGGCGAGGTGGCGCCCGACTTCCGGCGCGCGCGGGTGGTGGCGGAGGCCGTGCAGGCCGCCGTCCGCGGCGCGACCAGCCTCTCGTGCTCGCTGGGGGTGGCGAGCTGCAAGGTGGTCGCCAAGGTGGCCAGCGACCGCAGGAAGCCGGGCGGGATCACGGTGGTTCCCGCCGGCCGCGAGGCCGCCTTCCTGGCGCCGTTCCCGGTCCGCCTGCTGCCGGGGGTCGGTCCCCGGGCTGAGGAGCGGCTCACGCGAGCCGGGGTGGAGTCGATCGGCGCGCTCGCGGCGCTCTCCGACGGGGAGCTGGCCCGGCTGCTCCCCGGGAAGATCGGCCACCTGCTCCGCGACCGCGCGCAGGGCATCGACCCGCGCCCGCTCGAGGAGCCGGTGGCGAGCATCTCCATCGGGCACGAAGAGACGTTCCCGCAGGACGTGTCCGACCGGGAGCGGCTCCACGACGAGCTCCGCCGCATGGCGCTCCGGGTCGCCGGCCACCTGGCGGAGTCCGGCCAGGTCGCGCGCACGGTGACGACCAAGCTCCGCTACCCGGACTTCTCCATTCGCAGCCGCTCGACGACGCTCCAGGCCGGGCTCGCGGACGGCGAGCGAATCGGGCAGCTCGCCTGCGACCTCCTCGACCGCGCCCTCGCGGAGCGCCCCGGAGCGCTACGGCTGGTCGGCGTCACGGTCTCGAAGATCGAGGATTTCGAGCAGCTGGCCCTCGAGGCCGGCTAGAAGTCCCCCCAGGAGGCGCACGCGCACCGCCGCCCAGACATTCGGGCGCGGCGCGGACGTCGCCGTGGCTCGAAGCGAACGCGTTCTAGCGTCAACCAGGCACGTCGTCGATCGTACTCGCTAGTCAATCAGCGCGTCGAGCCCGCGCGTGAGGCCGACCCGCTCCTGCACGGAGCGGATCGCGAGCAGCGTGCCCGCGACGTAGGGCGCCGGGCTCTCGCCGGGATCGTGGCGCAGCGTGAGGCGCTCGCCCTCGGCCCCGAAGACGATCTCGGTCGAGACGACGAAGCTCGGCAGGCGGACTGAGTGGACCTGCGTGCCGGCGATCGTGGCTCCGCGCGTCTCGAACGGGCCGTGGAGGGTGTCCGGCGCCCGCTCGACGACCGGCCCGCGGATCTCGCCGAGTCGCTCCGCCAGCTCGCGCGCGGTGCCGCTCGGGACGTCCGGCTTGGCGGCGCCCGCGTAGTCGACGATCTCCCAGGAGGGAACGTGGCGCGCGATCTCGGCGGCGCTGCGGGCGAGGAGCGCGGCCATGAGCGAGAAATTGCCCGCCGCGATCACGCCGACACCCGCCTCGCGGGCCCGCCGGTCGATCTCCTCGTAGTCGGCGGCGGTGAGGCCGCTCGAGCCGACGACGACGGAGACTGTACGTGCGAGCGCGGCCATGACGTTCTCCCTGACGGCCGCCGCAGCCGTGTAGTCGACGACGACATCGGCCTCGACGGTCTCCAGCGCCTCCCACACGGAGCCGAAGACGGGCACGGCGGGAGCCTCGAGCGTCGTGCCGGCACTCGTGCGCGAGACGCCGGCGACGAGCTCCATGTCGGCCGTCCCGGCGACGGCCCGGGCGAGCGGTCGGCCGGTCCAGCCGGTCACGCCGGCCACGCAGACGCGGATCATGCGCCGCACCCTATCGCGGCGCGAACGAGGCTAGGCGGCCGCGGGACGCGCTTCGAGGTGCTGGTGCGAGGGGCAGTACTCCCGTTCGGGCAGCGGCGTGCGCTGGCACGGCTTGCCCTTGCGCGTCGTCGCGCGGCAGCGGGAGACCCCTCCGTCGAACGCGCCGGCCTCGATCTGCGCCTCGATGTAGTCCACCGCCGCGCCGATCCCCTCGGTCACCGCCCACGCGACCTGCGCCTGGTAGGTGATGGGGAAGTAGCGGCGGATGTCCTGGAAGAGCGTCCGGTCGGGATGCGCGAAGTAGCGAGGATCCTTGGCGAGCCGTTCGACGCACTCCTCGCAGGCTGCCAGGACTTCGCGGCGGTAGACGAGCTGCTTCTCGGGCTCTGCCCACGGGTCGATGAGATCCTTGATCGACCGGTAGATGGCCCTCGAATACTGATACATGCGGATGCGAATCCTCTCTGGTGCTTGCTCGCTCACACGTTATCCCCTGCCGGCGCGAAATACCTGCAAATCAAGTTAACATCGGGTTAAGAGCGCCCCCCAACCGCTGCGTGCAGGGGAGTCTAACACGGTGCGGGAGGTTGTTACAAAGTCCTGCCCGGAAACGCTCGAGACAAACCTAACGAACGGTATTCGTCAGTCGGCCACCCGGCGGACGTACGCCGTCGGGAAGCCTTTGCTGCGCGCGTTCGGAAGCGCGCTCTCCGCGGCGCTCTCGCTCGTGTAGATGCCCGTGAAGGTGACGTAGTAGCCCGGGTTCAGGCTCTGGTAGTCCGAGGAGTTGAGGACGCCCACCTGGGGAAGCCCGGCGTTGATCGCCTGCTGCCCGGCCGCCTCGGCGGGGCCGCGGCCCTGGCTCGTGGGCGTCGAGCGCAGGACGACCGTGTAGCCGTCCGTCCCGGAGGGCCATGAGATGAGCGTCCCGGAGGGGTTCGTCGTCGTCGGCTGGGTGGTCGTCGTCGGCTGGGTCGTGGTCGTGAGGCCGGTAGTCGTCGGCGGCTCCAGCGTGATCGTGGAAGGCGTCGTCAGCGTGTCGGCGGTGGGGACGATCGTCGGCAGGACAGTGGTCGGTGTGAGGCTCGAGACGGCCCCGGCGTCCTGCTCGTCGTCCGTCGCCGCCAGCGCGACGATGCCGCCGGCCGCGAGCGCGACGAGCAGCAGGGCCGCGAGGGCGAGCCAGAGCCAGATGGGCGAGTCGCGCGACCAGACGATCGTGCGCGTGTACCGGGGCAGAGGGACGAGGCGGAGCCCGCATTCGAGGCAGTACTCCTGGAGCGGGTCGTGCGGCGCGCCGCACCGCGGGCAGTGGGGCTCGGCGGCCTGTGCCGGCTGTTGCCCCGGTGGGCCGTCCGGCCGCTCGTCGGGAGGCCGCGGCTCGTGGGGTGGGGTGCTCACAGCCGGCCCTGCTTGTCCTCGTCCGCGGGCGGGCGCACCAGGGTCTCGTCGGGCGCCTCAGGGCTCGGCGCGTACTCCTCGGTCGTCGCCGCGTTCCCGCAGAACGAGCAGAAGTTCACCTCTGCGGGAAGAGGCTGACCGCAGTGCGCGCACGTGAGCACCGGCGGTGCGGTCCGCGCGGGGCGACCGCAATGCCCGCAGAAGTGGACGCCTGGGACGAGCGGGGAGCCGCACTTGCAGTAAACGACGTTTGGGAAGCTCCGCACCGTCGCCTCGGCCACGAGCAGCGAGTCGAGCTCGTGGATGCGCTGCTCCAGGGCGAGCACCTCCTGCGCGCGGGAGACGAGGAGGTCGGCGTTCCAGCGGTCGCGCCGCACCATCTCGACCGCGAGGCCGCCGACGTCCCGCAGCTCGATCTCGCGGCCCTCGGCCAGCTCGCGCCGCTCGCGCTGCAGCCGGACCGGATCGGGCTCGGGCGGCCCGACCGGGGATTCGACCACGTCGACGACCTCGACGATCTCCCCGCCGGGGTCGGGAGGCCCGCCTCCGCGGGCGGAGAAGTCGCTCATGCGTCCGGGCATCGCAGCCAGCCGTCGAGTGTACGCGAACCCTGGCTCAGAGCGCGATCACGACGAGCCGCTCCTCGGTCATCTCGCGCACCGAGTAGTGCGGCCCCTCTTTCGTGTTGCCCGATGCCTTCACGCCCCCGTACGGCATCTGGTCGGCGCGGAAGGTCGGCGCCTCGTTCACGAGCACGCCGCCGAACTCGAGCGCGCTCCCGGCCGCGAAGGCCGTCTTGACGTTGCTCGTGAAGATGGCCGCCTGGAGGCCGTACTCCGTCGCGTTCGCGAGCTCGAAGGCCTCCTCGAGCGTGTCGTATGGAGTGACGGTGCAGAGCGGTCCGAAGACCTCGAGGCGCGAGACCTTCATCTCGGGGGTCACGTCGCCGAGCACGGTCGGCCCGATCAGGCCCTCGTCGGTCGTCTCGCCGCCGGCGAGCACGGTGGCGCCCTGCGCCTTCGC
>Ga0081538_10006079_pt1 | contig 10732 bp, 10 predicted proteins | sample TabmetS5T2R1_FD_71022 | JGI IMG/M metagenome (GOLD analysis project Ga0081538, IMG submission 71022) | Tabebuia heterophylla rhizosphere microbial communities from the University of Puerto Rico - S5T2R1 | ecosystem: Host-associated > Plants > Roots > Rhizosphere ...
ATGTATTTTTTGCTTTTAGTTTCTTCTTTTAGTTTCTTAGTTACGGGATCTTTCCAGTACTTGTTGTCCTCTATTATCAAAGTTTAGCTTTTCTAATTAATACGGTAGGTATATACAAAGCTGACAGGAACGAAGTTGGTGATGATGTGTTTACGTTGTGGAACTGGAGTACTACTAATAATTAATGTCACAAAAGTCCATTTATGATTGAATGGCATAGTGCACCTTCTCCTCAACAGGTAGACTAAAGTGGAAGCTTGCTCCTTTCGCACCGTTGAAGGTATTGTTCTCGGCCCATATTCTACCTCCATGTGCTTCTACTATGCTTTTGGAAATATACAATCCTAGTCCTGTCCCTTGCTGAGACTTCGTAGAAAATTTGGTAAATAACTTTGGAATTAATTCTCTATCTATACCCTTTCCGCTATCCATCACGGTTACAACAACCTGGTCGTCGTCTTGCTTTCTGGTTGTTATAGTGATAACACCTTCTTCTGTAAACTTTAGAGAATTACTCAACAAATTGGAGATAACCTCTGTGATTCTCTGTTTGTCTGCGTTGATGAAGATAGCATCATCATATGAAAATTCTATTTTTATATCTTTATTTCCTTTGATTTGATTTTGTAAGTCAACTATGGCATTAGAAATAGTGTCATTCAAGTTAAAGTGCTCTTTATTCAATCTTAACAACTGGCTTTCAATCCTAGTAACATCCAAAATATTTTCTGTGAGCCGGTGTAATCTTCTGGCATTTCTTATTATTACATCCAAATATCCACGCTCCTCTTCACTTACTTTGTGGCTAATAATCTCAGACAAACCAAGTATAGGTTGTATCGGTGTTCTCAACTCATGCGCTGCAATATTGATAAAGTCCCTTTTCATACTGTCTGCTTTTTTTAGCTCATCATTTAACACATGCTCCTTCCACAGCAATTCAAATACCGATTTAAATGACTCTACACTTAGTTTGCTGTTTGAATAGATGGTAAAGCCAATTGCGTCTGAGAAGTTTTCAGCATCAGGATCGCTAAGTTCTGCCCGAATAAATTTTTCACCATCTACTATGAACATGCCAGAAGTCGAATTATTTCCATTAAGAATTTTTATATCAGGTGCATCCCGAGATAGTCTTTTTACTAGCTCAGAATTCCTTTCAGACAATGGACAGATAATTTTGATGATTGCACCAGTTTCGGATTCTTTTGTGAGATAGTCAATTATACCTAACCTGTCTATTCTCATGAGTGCTTTGTCATTTGGGAGAAGAATAAGTGCTTCTTTCTTTACGGATTTTGCTAACTCAATAAGAATTTGACTGGCTTTTTTATGGTCGTTTATTACATCAAGAAATTCTGGTTCTAGTCCTTGTTCAATAGATTTTATCCTATCTTTTGCATCAGTCCCTTCAGCCCACAAGTCGTTGAAGATAGAGACAAAATGATCAATATATTCAGATTCACTGCTAACCAAGAGGTTCTGAATTGAGTGGCCTCCTTTTTCTAGTTTCTGTATTGTAGCAACCAACTCTTTATCAGAAAGTGCAAAATCAATAGGCGGCATATTTTTTACATGCCTTATTTCTATACCTATTCTTAGAAATGCTTTGACTAGATCCGCTGTATTTTGGTCTACGGTCGTAACCCATCTTATTCCTTTATGTTGCCCTTTTTTATATTTCTCCATAATTCTTTCATATATGTTAAAGTAGTTGTCATATGCTAATCGGAGTCCCGTATATTTTAGACATGCTAAAAACTCTGAAGAGCTTTCCAAAATCTCTTTTCCCTTGTCTAATATTTCATCAAAATTATGCAGTAGCTTTATCTCCTTTAGAACGTTAGACAGATATTGCTTCATTTCTTGTGTCGTAAGCGAAGGCTGAACTCCAGTCTCATCTATGAGAACCTTTTCTTGTCTTTGTGCTTTAGTTAGTACCCTTCTTTCTATTTCTTGCTCTACGTGAGGTAAACCAACGCTTACTAAGAGATTAGATTCCTCTATTGCAGAGTTTTTGATTGCTCTTCTTAATTTTGCATCCTGAGATAAGAATATAGCTGAAGCATAAAACCCGATAATGAAAAGATAAGAAGACAGTAGCACCAAAGAATGAGCAGCCACTCCAAATGTCTGCTGCAACGCAGAAGCACCAAATGATATTCCTACTGTAGCAATACCAATTGCTGCTACTGTTAGATAGTCTTTTACTCTCTCTGAAGGAACATTTCTTGCTATTATAAAAATAGCTACAGCAAATAAGAGGTTGCTTCCTATAGAACCAGCCCTATATATTATCCTCTGATAATATCGATAATCTGAATCATTAGGTAATGAAAATATCAGGCCGCTTCCTACCAAATAAAGAATCAAGGGGATGGTAAGTAAAATCCAGTACTTGATAGGGAATTTTGTTATTTTCTGACCAATCCGCTGAAAATACATATGTAAAAGAACAAATGTACCAATCCACAAAAAGACATATCTAGGATCAGAAGTTAGTACAACAATGAACTTGTGGAGTGCTTTGAGTGCATCTGGAACTATATACAGAGTAGTAATATTGGGATCTACTACTTTATACTGTATTTGACCCGGATATTTTTCAAAGCTTTCGTATAAGAAAGATGCTTCATGAGTCACTCCGGGCAATGTTTTTTCTTCTATTACTTGTTGTATTCCTATTTTGGCAAGAGCATCGCCTCCAATAGATAGAGCAAGAATCGCAGCGGCTACGCCATACAATAAGAGAACGAAATTTTTATTACTTAATTTATACCATGCAAAGAATTTGTAGCTGAATAGACCCAAGATTATAACAGCAGCGGCAGAAGCAATAGCATTAACAGAAACACTGGCAATTCTTGCGCTCATACAAAAGTTCAAATTCTCAGCGCCGCAACTTACAGTATTAAAGTATATTGTAAACAGCAAAATGCCCAGCAGGGAAAACTGAACTATAGTCACGAACAAGTGCATTCGCCTTATAAATTGGGACTTACTTCTCAATGCTGTGGTTATTCGCTTAGTGTACTCTAAAAGAATCCATGATCCAATTCCATAGCCAATCGTTACAATCAGAACAAAAAGCAAAGTTTGCGAACTTTGATCAAGCTCTATGAGCTGACGAGTCGATAGCAAAGCAACTATTATAAGGACAAGTACGACAGAAGCAGTACAGATAGCCACCGTCCGACTGCCCATAACAGAAGTCAGAAGATTTTGATTACTCATGACCCTTTGATTCGATTATGCCTAAGCAAATGTGGCAGTGCAATAAATACTTTTTATAGAAAATTGTTCCAGAAGTAGGCGTATTCCGAAAAGAGTTGATTATAATTTTTTTATCATAATCCAAATCATCGGAGTCTACCAAACATGAAAGCATCCAGTTCTACGCCCCTATCTATCTATACGCTGAATCTTTTAGATTAACCATAGTCAAATTCATGCAGAAGGTATCAAGCAAAAGAATGTATAATCATAAGTCATGATTACTGCTAAGCACTGCATCTTTTGATAACATTAAAAGAGCTTAATCGCACATGTATAATCATTACATAATGAACAAAGACAAGCATACGGATTCAGAGATAAGAAAATTTTATGATTTAAAAAATATTGCAGTAGTCGGGATGTCTAGAAATGAAGAAAAGCCAGCACACCTCGTACCAAAGTTCTTGATAGAACATGGCTATAATATAATTCCAGTAAATCCGACTACAACAGAAGTACTTGGAAGAAAGTCATATCCATCTGTCTCAAAAATACCTAATGATCTGAATATAGACATAGTTGATGTTTTTAGAAGATCGGAAGATGTACCAGATGTAGTGGAAGATGCTATAATGAAAAAGGGAATCAAATTAATTTGGATGCAAGAGGGTATTAGTAATGAGGAAGCGGAAAGGAAAGCAAAAGAAAATGGGATAGATGTAGTTTACAACAGATGTATGTTGGAAGAATACAAAAGATTATTCAATTAATACAAAAAAAATCTGAGCAATATTAGTAAACAAAAATACTTAGATAGAATATTTAACGATAAATAAAAAGGGCAAGCAGTAAATTATCGTATGATGCCGATATACAAGTGATCCTACTCGAGAAGAGAGTAGATTTCAATGGTGTTGGAGTCATGATACAATAAATTCTGATAAAATGGGATAGGTTGGGGGAAGATCTGTTTTATTGTTACCCATCGCAGTTAATTCGAATATTACTTTGTATGTTCCTGGTTGAGAAAATATTTCTCCTCCTCTTATTATTATGGAACCTCCGGGATCTGCCATCCATGCGTTGACTAACGCATCAGAGGTGGCTCTCACTGTATAATTAGTGGTGAGGGTTGTTTTACTGGTATCTTTAATGATATTCTCACATCCCTTGATGACTATGAAAAAATTCTGACAGAATATGTTTTCCCTCTTTGGAAATATCTATTCTAAGTGTGACATGACCCACTTTCTATTTTGCATTTTCGTCATCAAGACTGAGCTGCACCTCTGCATTTTGGCCAGCTATTATCGAATTCGGTTGACTATTTAAATTCAATGAAATTTTTCTGTCATCGATATTGGCCGCTGGAGGTGATGCTTCATGATGTTGTGCTGAAGCAACTAGAGGAGAAACTATGATAAGGACAAGTAAAGAAACCATTACTAAGAGGAATAGATAAATTTTATTTGTTGCAAGATTCCTAAACTGCACCCATGTTTTCTTGAATCTACCATAAATATTATTTAATTAGTAAGTGCCACTACCTTTTTTGGAATCGATTCTGGATAATAGTGAAATATTATATCCATATTCCAAATTGTGCTTCTGATTATGAGACCATAATATCCAGAGCAATAAGAGGACTTTAACTATGATCTTATTTGGTCTTTTGCTTTATGACAAGAACAGGACATGGTGAATAAGTAACCAATCCTGAGGCAATGCTTCCAAGTAACATTCTTTTAACACCCGACCTACCTCTAGTACCTACGACAACTAAACTAATATTCTGTTCTTCAATATATTCTAACATTGTACTTAATACAGATTTCTTGGCTACAATTAATTCTGTCTTCAATCGAACCCTTTTGGCATTTGCTGTATCCTTGATTTGGTCAAACCATTTTTTTGCCTCATCTTCGGCTAGCAATATTATTTCACCTATTGTCAGGGGGGGACTTTCAACACCAGGTGAAGAATAAATATATCCAATATCAGAGGTCAGGAAATTGATAGCGATTAGCTCTGCATCATACATCTTTGCCACGGAAATAGCATATTCTGCAGCTTTCATGGATTCATCTGAGCCATCAATACCAACCACTATTTTCGGAAATCCAATTTCCATAGCAATACCATTACTCCTGCAATATTCCTGAATTTATCATTTACCTTGTACATAATCTACCTAACCCGCCGATAAGTCCTATTCCACATAGAGTTAAATAGTAATTTTGTAAAAGCAGACCAAACAACCAGATAAGATGTTTCGTTTTAAATCTTTATAGAGATCAGCGTCAAATCATATTCCCAGAATGACATTTTTATCTGCCGGAGATCTAATGACTGAAAAGCTCGAAAGAATTAGCACCCTAAGTTCTGCTCAAGAAGCATCGAAAAAAATGAGAGACAAGAGTATCAGTTCACTTATTGTAATCGAGGCTGACAATAACAAACCTCTGGGTATAGTGACGGAACGTGATTTGGTAAGAAAAGCCTGTGTTAGGGATATTGGAACCGGCAATGTACCAATTAAGGATATAGTGTCAACCTTACCTTTGGTTACCATAGATTCTAGATCCACTGTTGAAGTGGCGGCTAATACAATGATACAAAATAAAGTAAGACATTTACTTGTTATAAATGATAATGATATAAATAAAATTGCAGGAATAATTACACCCACAGACTTTGTTGGTTACCTAAAAGAGAACCTTAATATGGATAACGAATTAAATGCAAAGCTGCTAGATTTTTTAAGAGAACCAAGAGGAGAAGACTTAGTGCAAGAATTGGAACAGGAAGGAAGATTACGAAAAAGTTCACAAGTAGGCGGTCAAAAATACGAGGACGAAAAACCGAGGCAAGGATAACAAAAAAATCCTCACACTCAAGCTGTCGGATCTCTAGATATAATATTCTAACAACTTTTCAATTGTATCATTTTCGTCACTACCTACATAGCGTTCAGATCTTGTAAAATCAAGCGGAGTAACTATGCCAAGGGGTTTGTTTATCCCTTCGGAGGATCTACTGTCAACGACTAGCAGATGTCTTACATTGTTTTGTAACATCATATCCATTGCTTCTGACGCCGATGAATTGAGATCTATAGCAATCAGAGGAGAGGACATTATCTCTTTGTTAATTAGCTTGCTTGTGGAGACATCGTGGGTACAGACCTTTCTTACCAAATCACGTTCTGTAATCAGACCTTGTGGTCTTCTAATTTCATCAATTACAACCAGTGAACTGACGTTCTTGTCATTCATCCTATTGGCAGCTTCTTGAACAGAGGCTGATTCTTCTATAGTTATCAAATTTTTTCTCATGAAATCTCCAACAGTTTCTTTCATAGTATCAATACTCATACTTTATTTAGTCCTAGTTAAATATAACAATTAAGGATTCGGTGCATCGCATTGCAATATTTTAGTCACATCATCAATTCCTCAAAGTCTAGGGTTTGAATGTTCTAAAAGTATACTAGCCCATCCTTATATTTTTAGAAGAATCAAAAAGCGAAAGTAATCGACAAGTGAACAATTGAGAAACACTAATTTGTAAAGCGTTGTACAATGTTGACAGTATTAAATGAAAGAGGAGATTAACGTTGAAGCAGAATGCAAGAATTGCAATCATGCTATAAGCCTACATACACCTAGATGCCACATACAATATCGCGAATTTAATAGGGAACGATTATGTGATTGTGAAAGACCTCAATATTATGGAGCTATCATTTCGGACACTAATATAGGGTGGACGGAATTTCATTGCAATAATTGTGGGAAGCTCACTAGCTTCTTAAATTCCATAGATGAAGATATCTATGAGATCGTACAGGACACACTTCATTTGTGTACAGACTGCATCAAAATACAGAAATGAATAACCAAAAGACCTCCAAGTTAATCCTCTTGTGATTTATGTAAATTTTGGGACTGGCCAAATTAATGCTGGGGAAGAATGTAACTACTTTTCATTGTAGTCAGGAGAATTTAGATCCGTTATAATACACTCTCTTACGTCTAAAGCGAGTCTTGAAACTTGTTCATATCATTTAGAAAATTATATATAATATGGTATCTTCAACTCAGCCCGATCTTTATGACTAATGATCCTAGCGATATTAATGATGCCATTGAACAATACAAGAGAACATGTTCCGTCATATTTGGAAAGACAAGTAGTTCTCAGATAAGATATCTCCAGGCCTCTATTGATGTCCAGCAAAGTTTGTTGACCTCATGTGATAGCACGATAGCAAAGCAGATGGACTGGCTAGATAATTTTGCAAGACGGAAGAATAATAATAATGATAAGTCCAAGACCTGGCTTGAGATAATTTTAGAACCTTTCTTGCGTAGTTATTCCGCAGCAGTTGAAGCATCTATGGCTATGTTATCTATCTCATATGACATTGCTAGCACTCAACTTGAAAATTATAAGAAGATAATTGATCTTTCTAACAAATCGTATCTTTCATGATGGCCAGGATTAGGGGATTATAAGCTGGTCGCTTGATGCTCTTCTTCTATCCATCTATTCGCCTATTTGAAATTTAATTCATTTTAAGTAGAAAGCCTTAACTCAATGATAAACTTCGGAAGGAGAAGTAAGAGTATGCGATTGTCCTTAGCAGCGTATTAATCTTGCTTTAATGGATTTTAGCTTGTGCGGGTTCGATTATCTTGTTGATTTCATCACAGATCTGAAGTACACGACGGCCTTTTTCTGTGATTGTATAATTGAGTCTATGATTGGGATCTTTTCCTATTTCCTCTTTTCCTATTTCCTCATTCTTTTCCGATTCATTTTGGGGAGGATATTCTTTGATTAGACCTTTTATAAGAAGAATTGGAAGATATCCTTTCAGTTGTGCATAGGAAAGAAATGATCTATACATAAGAGGGGTTCTTGATGTGCCCGCAATACCACTATCAATAACCGTATGCAACATCGCAGCGATTATTTCATGTCTTTCACGATAATGCCTTGTTATCATTTTTCCTACGTTGAATTAGGTTCTATATTAGATAATTACAATACTTGTCTAGATTTTTGGATCATTCGATTAAATGCCTCTGACTATGGCTTTCTGGCCGCCATCAGGAGGTTTCTACCTGCGCTATGAGGGTGTCAGATGATGCAGCTATGATCTTGATTGTTTTTTTATTGAGGAAAACCAATTTTTTGAGAATCACTTTTTAGACACTATGATCATAATCAAATTAGGGCTAAATATGAATACAGAAAACGCTAATAAAAAGACATTTTCTAAAATTCTCGTAGCCATGGATGAATTGAAGACCTCAACTGCTACAACTGATAGGGCTATAGAATATGCTGTAAATATTGCTCAAGATTATGATGCACAACTAGTTATTCTTCACGTCATCAGAGCGGATACCAAAGTCCATGGTATAAATCCTCCAAGCCATATAATTGAGATGAGAAAACGAGCCGAAGCCAATTTTGTTAAGATAATAGAAAAGATACATGAAAATAGCTATCAGAATCGTTATAAAAGTGCCTTAAAAATACGAACAGATATTATTGCTTCCGTTAGGATTGCTGATGCTATTGTAAATTATGCTAAAGATAACCATATAGATTTGATTATAACCGGAACTCGAGGTCGGGACAAGCTAAAGAGTGTGCTACTTGGTAGCGTAGTGTACGATGTAATAACACACGCTCACTGTCCAGTGATAGTGGCAAAGTAGACAAAAGGCTATGGTTCAATATCAAATGGCAATGTTAGAAAGAAATTGCAATTTGGTTCTACTGTAACTCTGCAAAAACGATTTTCTACGTAATAACTCACTATCTATGACGAATAGCTTTGGTAAGAACAGATCTTATTTTACTTAAACCTGGGATGACAAAACTCCTAGCGACAATAACAGGACATTCTAGTATCTCCAACATAGATACAAAGTGACTATTATCAAATACACTAAATTTACCGATCCTCTTGCCAGTAACTACCAAGTCTGGCTGGGAAGCATTAATTGAAGATAAAATTAACTGACAAAACTTTTGACTATTGTTTTGTGTGCTTTCTGATACGAAAACCTCCTTAAATCGGACGCCAATCTGTTCTAAATATTCTACATGCTTTTCCTTTTCCTTTTCCTTTTTAATTCTTGTGTCTTCATTTTCAATTCTGCTGTAACCAATATGCTCTCTTTCCTCCTTTTTCTTTATAGAGATTACAGTTATATTGAATCTTCCAGAATGTTCTAGCCAGCTAGCCGTCTTCAAGACCATATCAGAATGATCACCCCCGTCGTAGAGAACAACCAAGTTTTTCTTTATTCCTTCCTCTCCTTCATTTTGTAGTTCTTCTCCTTTGGCAACAACATCTTCAAGTATCAGTTCCTCATCGCTGCTTCCGCCTGTTAGAATAGCAAGCATATCGCAGGTAGCAAGAGTTTGTAATGCCTTGTTATTTCTCAAAGTTTCATAGTCTGTTATCAAAAGGTTAATTCTCTGTTCTTCAACAGTTGACAGTATAGCTTCAGTTGAATCATGTGAAATTCGTACAAAATAGTGGTTTAGTATATTTGCTTTGTCTATTATTTTTTCTAGCGGCTCAAAAGCCTTCGCTGCATATTCTGTGAATGCAGTTCCTGCGGAAAGAGGAGTTTGATTTGGTACTGTAATTACTCTTAAGATGTTTATCTCACCATCATTTTCCTTTGCGACTCTAATTGCATATTTTGTTAATCTGTCGGGATTGTCAGGAGTATATGGAATCAAAACTCTAAAGTGTTTTCTTGTAAGATCACCTTCGCTTGTAACTATTGGCGCATAGTGGTCAATTTCCTTTCTGAAAATGTATATTCTATAAATCGCGAAACCTATCGCAATCCATAGGATGCTGATAAGCCAGCTTGTAGGCTGTGTAATTAATAGGAAAATTGCAAGTCCCAGTTTCAGAAATATGCCGATGAGAGGTATAACAGGAAAGAAGGGAGTCTTAAATCCATAATGAAGCTTATCCCCATACATTCTTCTTATAGTGATGACAGAAATATTCACTTGTGTAAACAACAACAAGAATATGACACCGGATGCTAATGCTATCTCAGTAAGTGGGAGTGCGTAGGCCATAGTAGCCATTATTATAGCCGATATCACTGTAGCAATGTATGGAGTTTTGAATTTGTGGTGAATGTTGCTGAGTTGATGTGGCAAGTTATAGTGTCGACCCATTGCAAATGCTACTCTAGCTGAAGAGTACATCGTCGCATTCAGAGCAGCTAAGCTGGATACAATTCCTCCAGCCAGGATGATAAACGATCCATATGGCAAAAATATCTCTGCAGCTTTACTTATTCCTAGATCACCATATTGACCTATGAATTTCCATGCAGGAATACTTTCTGTGTCTTGGGGCGAAAGTGCACTTATGGATACGAATGCAACAAGACAATATAATAAAACCACAAGAGTCAGAGAAATGAAAATTGCTCTTGGTATATTCCTCCTAGGATTCTTTACT
>Ga0081538_10006080_pt1 | contig 10730 bp, 10 predicted proteins | sample TabmetS5T2R1_FD_71022 | JGI IMG/M metagenome (GOLD analysis project Ga0081538, IMG submission 71022) | Tabebuia heterophylla rhizosphere microbial communities from the University of Puerto Rico - S5T2R1 | ecosystem: Host-associated > Plants > Roots > Rhizosphere ...
CACCAGAAGCTAATCGTTCACGCCGCTCGTGCGCTCACCATTTCATCTCTTTTGCCAGGTGCCTCCAGGTGTTTGGAGAGGGTATCACTCGCAACTTACTGCCCAAGGGAAGGGGTACTAGTTCCGGCCCCTGATCAGCGGATTCATGGCGTTGATCAGTGCCACCGGGGCGATGAATACCAGCGGTGGCAGCGCCCTGTATGGCTCGCACCGTTCTACGTGTTAGTACTCTGGGGAACGCCATTCAAACGCCAGGAAGGCATACCGGACGAAGACGGCGCCTCCAGGCGCGGCCAACGGGCCGTTCGCAGCCAGCAGGGCGATGGTGTAGGTGTGGCCCGGTTGGGGGTCGGTGGTGATGAGCACGCGCTGCGGCACATTGAAGCCCTGGATAGCGCCGCGTTCGCGGTCGCACTCACCGTTAATCCAGATTTCGCCATAGTCGTCTATACAGGTCTCGAACAGGCACCGTGCACCGCGGATGTCTCTCCCCGCGACCGTCTCGGGCAGCGTGACCTTGATACGGTACCAGGCAAACGTAAAGCCGTGCGAACGTCCCGGGGTAATGTCATGGCACACCTCCCAGCCGGTATCGTCATAATCGGGGAGGCGCGCCGGGCTCCCTTCAGCCTGGGCGATGAGGCCTTCATTGGGCTGGCCAGGAATGAAGCCTGGTGCGAAACGCCACTGGCCCTGCACGGCGCGTAAATCGGCTGGATCCTGAAGATTTAAAATGGCTCTTGGCATGCTCATCGTGCTCCTGATCTGGGGTGTCCTATAAACGCTCGCGAATGTCTTCAATTTCGGCAATAAGGTTCCTGTCGCCGCTGCGCACGGCCGGGCCCCAGCCACGTTCCAGGGTGTCGCGGACCATGTCTGGCTGGTTGCTCTCCTCATAGGCCCGTGCCAGGTACACGTAGACCGCGGCGTATTCTGGGTCGACCCGGACAGCTTCCTCAAAGTAGGGAATCGCCTCAGTATATTGCCCCAAACTAAAAAGCTCATTCCCCAGGCCAAAGAGCAGCATCGTGTCGTGTGGCTCCTGCTCCAGCAACTGTTTCAGTGCCTCAATGCGGTTTTCACTCATCCTGCTGTACTCCTTCTCGGCGGCTCTGGCACCCTGCCTGTGGTGCCACATTGTACGCCAGGTTAGCGCCTGGCACCAGCCACCTGTCCCGTAGCCTGCCATAACCTATCCTGATATACTCACAACTGCGATGTTGCTGCCCTTCTCTAGTGTGGAGTGCCAACCATGCAACAGGTACTGTAGGTGGACCCAGTAGCCCAGGATAGAGCCGACGGAGACGAATTTGGGAAATGACAGAGGTATATTGAGGGAGTCACAGGGTTGGATTGAGTAAGAACGCTTGGAGCTGCAGAGAAATTCGCCGGCCTTGATTGGGGTGGGCACGGGTGGAAACAACCTCCTTGTATAGAGCCGTCACTCCGGCAGAACTGCGTGATTTAGCCAGGCAGGCTAGGGTGTTTAGAAACCCTCCTGGTGTCGAGGTGAAATATTTCTCTGAAACGGCGGAAGGGGCAGCGTCATACGCGCAACACACGTTTGGAACTGGACTTTATGAAGGGCCTTATACGATCGTGAGCACAGAGATAGCAGCGCATCTTATCACTCCTCTTATGCGAGCTACTACTGATCGTGGCATACCGACGGTGGTTGTCCCAACAGACTTGTTGCCGAGGTTAAGCTCAGCACACCCACTGCCCTTCACCCTATTGCCACGCCTGGACAGAGGCTAAACGTTATGGCAGCAACCAAACCAGATATTATGGCATCTTTACGGCTCTATACGACGGCAGAAGGTGGCCGGAAAGGACCGACACCACCGGATAAATTGGGTTGCCCCTTTGAGTTTCAGGGGGAATTATTTGACTGTCGGTTGCTCCTTGACGCCACTGGTCCCCTCGAACCAGGGGCAAAAGCCACTGTCCCGATTCTCTTTCTTCGCCCCGATTTAATTAAAGATCGATTGCAGATTGGCAGCCGGTTTACCTTATGGGAGATGGGCACGATTGCTGAAGGTGTGGTGCAAGAAATCGTCGCGTGATCTCCCAGGAAGAAAGGAAAGCCGGCCTATGCCATCGTACCGTTTCTGCCGCCCGGACGATCTTGCCCTGATTATCAGGGCGATCAACACCTGTTACCTCATGCACTACCCGGAGGAGCCGGCTATGACTGAGGAGCGTTTAAAAGAACACATGACGCTCTTCCAGGTGCGGCCTGGGAATTGCATGGTTGCCCTGGAGCGGCAACAGCCCGTTGGAGTGGTGGTGAGCACCAAACGGGACTACGGGGTCTGGATTCAGGCGCTCGGCTGTCAACCAGCCTTTCAACGCCGTGGCATTGCGACCCAACTGCTCGAGGCTCTGGTCCGTAAAATAGCCATTCAGCGTGCACCGTTGGTGACGGTCGATGTCCCGGCCACCAACACCCCGGCGCTACGATTTTTCGAGGCGGTGCATTTCACGGTGCGTGGGCGCTACGTGAGCTACCAGGGTTTTTTAACGGTGGTGCCTGGCATCCCTGGCAGTATTGAGGCTGTGCCCCCCCCAGATTTGCTGGCCTACTACGCGCCGTTTCATACTACCCCAGCGTGTTGGGAGCGTAATGCCGAATCGCTTGCTGGCTATGGGACACTGCCTCAAGGCTATGCCTACTACGCCCAGGGCACAGTCCAGGGCTATCTCATCCACCGGGACAACACCATCTTGGACCTGGCGTTCGCTCCGCAAGCCGATGCCGAACAGGTCAGCACTGCCCTCCTCGGCCGTATGGGCGCTGCTGGTTGGACACACGCCACACTTGCGAAAGTGCCCGAGGGCGAGCCCATCGGTCGGGTGCTGGCGCACCTGGGTTTCACTCCCACAGCGGACTACCTCTTGATGGGCCAGGATTTACAATAGCGGTATAATAAAGACCCCGAGTCATCAGAGGAGAAAGGTCGTATGATCCGCCAATGGGTAAAGATCATGCTTGTAGCTATTCTTACGCTCGTACAGACTGCGTGCCCGAAGTATCTCCTGCAACAGAATAGCGATGTGAGAGTACATCATCCTTCTGATGATTCTGGTGGCTCCGATAGTGGCTCAGGGTGATAAGTGATACGTGGCGCGGCGCGTCACGAACTGCCTGGTGTGGACCAGAATCTCCAGGATCACTCTAGCATAGAAGCTCTCCTGCCGGAGGCCTGTAGCAAGGGGTGGGCATGCAAAAAATCCGTATGGGTATTGTGGGGTTGGGCATCATGGGCCGCAGATATTACACTATGCTCCGCGCCCTGGCAGGCGTGGAAGTGACGGCCCTCTGCGTACGCCATCTGGACACCATAGATGATCTCCCCGGGGCAAAATTTGCCGACTACCGTAGGCTTTTCGCCTCGGGGCAGATTGACGCCGTGATCATTGCCACACCCCATTACAGCCATCCGCAGGTGGCCATCGAAGCATTGCACTGCGGCATCCACGTGTTAGTGGACAAACCGCTGGCGGTGCATGTGGCAGACGGCCGTCGCATGCTGGCTGCACACCGCGATAAAGCACTGCGCTTTGGCGTCATGTTTCAGGAACGGTCCCGGCCCCTCTATGGCACCATCAAAGCAATGATTCAGGGAGGTGTGCTCGGCGACATCCGCCGTGTGCATTGGATTGTCACGGATTGGTTCCGTTCTCAAGCGTACTATCAATCTAGCTCCTGGCGCGCCACGTGGAAAGGTGAGGGTGGTGGTTTGCTCATCAACCAGTGCCCGCATAATCTCGACCTGTTGCAATGGTTTGTAGGGCTGCCAGTGTGTGTCACGGCCCACCTCGGCCTGGGAAAATATCACCCGATTGAGGTGGAAGATGAGGTCCATGCGTTTTTGGAATATCCCAATGGTGCCACCGGGGTGTTTATTGCCAGCACCGGTGAGGCACCAGGCACCAATCGCCTTGAAATTGCGGGGGAAAAAGGCAAGCTGGTACTGGAACACGGTAAACTCACCTTGTTCGAGAATGCTATTGAAACGTCCGTATTCAGCCGCACCACGCGGGAATTGTTTGCCCGTCCATCCTGCCAGGCGAGGGATATTCCGGTGACCGGTGAAGGCGAGGGCCACGCCGGCGTGCTCGCGAATTTTCGCGATGCCATTCTGGACGGGGTGCCCTTGCTGGTGCCGGCAGAAGAGGGCCTCGGATCCCTGGAATTGGGCAACGCCATGCTGTTATCCGGACTGTTGCACCGGCCAGTAGACGTGCCGCTGGACGCACAATGCATGGAGCGGGAACTCATACGCCTGGCATCGGTTCGTTGAAGGAGGAGAACGTATCACGCTGGGGAAGCGCATCTGGCAAATTGCCGCTGAGGATGTCTATATCAAGAGTATCTCTCGACCGGTCACTTACTTCTACAAGTAAGGTATATAAAACCTATGGCTGTTCTGGCACTCGAGCGCGTGTCGCTCGCCTTTGACCACATACCCTTACTCGATGATGTCGTGCTGCAGATCGAGCCTAGAGAGCGGCTGGCGCTGGTGGGCCGCAATGGCAGCGGCAAATCGACCTTGCTCAAGCTCCTGGCCGGAGAGGTGCAACCCGATACCGGCGTGATTTCCCGCACGCACGCTCTGCGTCTGGCCTATGTCCCTCAGGAGCCCGTCCTCAGCCCGGAAGACACGGTGACCCAGGCCGTGACCCAGGCCCTGGGGGCTGTTGGCGAACTGGTCGCGGCCTATCAGCACACGGCAGTGTGTCTGGCGACAGCGCAAGGAGCTGAGGCCAGGCGTCTGCTGGCGCAGTTATACGACCTCCAGGCACACCTGGAGCAGGGCGACGGTTGGCGCTTGCAGACGCAGGTCGAGATGGTTCTGACTCGCTTGCAGCTCCCCCCTGAGGCACGACTCAGAGAGCTCTCCAGTGGCTGGCAGCGGCGCGTGTCCCTGGCGCAAGCACTCGTGGGCAATCCTGAGGTGCTCCTGCTCGACGAACCAACCAATCACCTGGACCTGGTGGCCATTGATTGGCTGGAACAGTACTTGGCGAATTTTCCGGGAACGCTCATGTTTGTGACGCACGATCGCGTGTTCTTAGATCGCCTGGCAACGGGTATAGTGGAACTGGACCGTGGCCAGCTCCGGCGCTTTCCCAGCAATTGGGCTGCCTATTGCGCCCAGAAGCAAGAGTTGCTGGCGGTGGAGGAGGCCCAGGCCGAGCAATTTGATAAGCGTCTCGCCCAGGAAGAAGCCTGGGTACGCCAGGGGGTGCGGGCGCGGCGCACGCGCAACGAGGGCCGCGTACGCCGCCTGCTGAATCTGCGAGAGGTGCGCCGGGCCCGCCGGGACGCACCCGGGCAAGTTGCCTTTACGCTGGCGAGTGGGACGCCCTCCGGCCAGATGGTTATTGAACTCGATCATATCGTGAAAACCTTCGGTGATCAGGTGGTGCTGCGTGACTTCTCGACCCGTATCATGCGCGGCGACCGTATTGGCCTGGTTGGGCCGAACGGCATTGGCAAATCCACCCTCTTACGCATCATCCTTGGAGAGCTGCAGCCCGACACCGGGCGCGTGCGCCATGGCACCAGGCTGTCTGTGGCCTACTTTGATCAGTGCCGCGAGCAACTCGATCCAGAAGCAACGCTGTGGGAGACTGTCTGTCCGCATGGCGGCGATACGGTGACGGTGGGCGGAAAGCAGCGCCATATCATGAGCTATCTCGCCGAGTTTTTGTTTCCATCCCACATGGTGCGAGGGCGTGTCAAGACGCTGTCCGGTGGTGAGCGCAATCGGCTCTTACTGGCGCGCCTGTTTACCCGGCCGGCTAATCTACTGGTGCTCGATGAGCCGACGAATGATCTGGACGTCGACACCCTGGAGCTGCTCGAGGGTCTCCTGGTGGAATACGACGGCACATTACTCCTGGCCTCGCACGACCGCGCCTTCCTGGATGGTGTTGTCACCTCCATCTATGCTTTTGAGGGCAACGGTCGTGTGCGTGAGTACGTGGGCGGCTACAGTGACTGGCGCCAGGCCAGCCAACCGCGTTCCACCCCAGCGCCGCGTCGTCCACCCCTCGTTAAAAAGGCGCGCCAGGGGCTGACCTATCTGGAGCAGCGTGAACTCGACACCTTTCCTGAGCGCATCGAAGCCCTGGAAGCGGAGCAGGCGCGGCTGCATGCGCGGTTGGAAGACCCTGACCTGTTCCGCCGTGATCCTGCTGCGTTTCAGACGATTATGGAGCGTCTTACCGCTCTGGAGACAGAGCTACCGGTGGCCTATGCGCGCTGGGAGGAGTTGGAACAGCGCCAGTAGTTGCGCACGTCACCCATACCACAACAGTCAGTCAGAGGAGAGCCAGCGCTATGAGCAGTGATCCAGTCAACATCTATGAGTACGAGGCACGCGCCAGGGAGGGGCTGCCACAGGCGGAGTATGACTTTATTGCCGGCGGGGCCACGGATGAGATCACCCTGCGGCGGACGCGCGCGGTCTTTGACGCGATCATGCTACGACCGCGCATGCTGGTGGATATCAGCCAGCCAGACTTATCGACGACGGTGTTGGGCCAGCGCATCCCTTTCCCCATTCTGGTCGACCCGGCCGGCGGCCATGGCCGCGCTCATCCGCAGGCGGAGCTGGCCACGGTGCGCGCTGCCGGAGCGATGGGGACGGTCATGATCCTCAGCTCCGGGTCGACCTATACCCTGGAAGATGTGGCGCAGGCCGCGACGGGCACCATCTGGTTCCAGCAATATCTGTATAAGGATCAGGGGCTGACCCAGCGTATGGCGCACCGTGCGCAGGAGGCGGGCTACACGGCCCTCTGTCTGACCCTGGATTCGTCCGTGCGGGCGAAGCGCGAGCGCAATATCCGCAACAACTACTCGAGCCCTTCGTCCCCCAACTACGCCGGGCTAGAGGTGCCGGAGTACGCCTGGCAGATGAGTTCGGATGCCCCACGTGGGGTCAATACCCTGATTGACCGCGCCGCCACCTGGTCGTACGTGGACTGGCTGGCGGCGCACACGCCGTTGCCACTGGTAGTCAAGGGCATCATGACCGCGGAAGATGCCCGGCTGTGCGCGGCGCATGGCGTGCGAGCGATTATTGTCTCGAACCATGGCGCCCGGCAACTGGACACCACCTTCGCCAGTATCGAGGTCTTGCCGGAAGTCGTCGAGGCGGTGGACGGCAAGTGTGAGGTCTACCTCGATGGCGGCATTCGGCGCGGCACGGATGTGCTGAAAGCCCTGGCGCTGGGCGCCCGCGCCGTGCTCATTGGGCGCCCGCTGTTCTGGGGCCTGGCAGTGGATGGGGAGGCTGGTGTACGCGCCGTTCTGCAGATGCTCCGGGACGAGTTGGAGATGGCCATGGGCATGTGCGGTCGTCCTACCATCGCGAGCATCGACCGCAGCCTGCTGGGCACTGTGTCACCGCTGCTCTCGGTATTGCAGCAGCCGCCAGGGCTGCAGATTCCCTCCTTGTAGCGCCGTGGGAGAGGGCAGGGTGAGAGCAGCCCTTCACCCTGCCCTCTCTCTACTTCGCGTGTAACGCACGGTACACCTTCTCCGCCGTGACTGGCAGCTCCGTAATGCTGGCGCCGGTGGCGTCCAGCACCGCATTGACGATGGCCGGCGCTACGGCCCCGATGGGTTGTTCGCCTATGGATTTGCCCCCATACGGGGTTGGACCACCACTTTCACTGGGGACCAGTACCGTGCGCAGCTCAGGGATATCACCTGTGGTCGGAATCTTGTACTCCCCGAAGGATAGTGTCGAGACGCGTCCCTCGTCGTACTGGAGTTCCTCCATCAGGGCATAGCCAATGCCCTGCATCACCGCGCCTTCAATCTGCCCCTGATGCGAGATGGGATTGAGAATCGTGCCCACATCATGCGCCGTGGTGAAGGTTTTGAGCGTGACTTCGCCCGTGTCCTCTTCGACCTCCACTTCGGCTATCTGGGCGCAAAAGGCTGTGATGTGCTCATCGCGCTCAGCGGTGTATGTGAACTCGGCCTCGACAGGACCACCAGACTGCGCCACCAGGTCGGCCAGGCGCACGGGTGGTTGGCCAGGCACCAGCATCTGCTCTTCCTTAAAGAGAATCTCCTCGGCGTTCCAGCCATAGCGTGCTGCCGCCAGCTCGCGCAATTTCTGACACACGGCATGCACTGCTCCGTAGGTTGCCTGGCCTCCTACGTGCGTGACACGACTGCCGCCCACACCAGTATCGAACACCGTGTCATCAGTCGTCCAGGCCTCCATGCGCACCGTGTTATAGGGGACGCCCAATTCCTGCCCGATGATCTGGCGCAGCACGGTGTAAAAGCCGGAGCCGGTATCGCGCAGGGCTGTATAGAGAGTCACCGTCCCATCCGGCGCGACCACCACTTTGGCTACTGAGGTGCCAGCCCCTATGTGCCGTTCGTAGATAGCCACGCCACGCCCGACCTTTTTGCCAGGGATGACGGGCTTTGGCTGATGATATCCTGCGGCCTGCGCCGCGGCCTCCAGGGTACGCGTACCCATGACGTTATGCCAGTGGTGCCCGAGGGGAGAGACATCGCCGTCGCGTACTAAGTTACGCATGCGAAAGTCGTACGGGTCGATGCCGAGTTCGCGTGCGATGAGGTCCAACTGGGCTTCCGAGGCAAAGATCGACTGCGGGTCCCCCGGCGAGCGCATGCTGCCACAGGGTACATGATTGGTGTAGACCATGTACGCATCGATCTGGACATGACCTATCTTGTACGGTCCAGCACAGTGCGAGCCATAGTTCACGCCCCGTGCTGGCTTAAAACCCGCATAGCCACCACTGTCGTAGACCAGACGCGCCTGGCGGGCGGTGATGGTGCCATCGGCCCTGACCCCGGTTTTGAACGTCATCACCGCCGGATGCCGCGGGTTGGCGGCCATCAATTCTTCTACGTAAGTCATGACCATACGGACCGGCTGCCCGGTGGTACGCGCCAGCCAGTAGGCCACGTGTGTATCCATGAAGGAGCCCTTGCCCCCGAAGTCGCCGCCAATGAACGTGGGATAGACGCACACCATATCCTGAGGGACATCAATGCCTTCAGCCAGCTGTTGGCGCACCTGGAACGGCATTTTACTGTTAATCCAGACCTGCACCCGCCCGTTGCTGTCCAGGGAGAGCACGGACGCATGCGGCTCGATGTATGCCTGGTGCTGGTGCTGGGTGCGGAAGGTATGCTCGAAGACGTGCGCCGCCTCGCCAAAGCCCTGTTCGACATCGCCATTTTTCCAGGTGTTGCGCGCCACCACGTTGGGATGTTCCTGCGGTCCAGGCACGCGACCCGTATAGCTCATGAAGTTGGGGTGCAGCACTGGTGCGTCAGGGCGTATGGCCTCGAGCGGATCGAGCACCGGGGTGAGTTCCTCGTACTCCACCTCGATGCGCTGTACAGCCTCCTCCGCAGCGTCGATATCCTCTGCAGCCACCGCTGCGACCTTTTGCCCCGCGAAGCGCACGACATCACGCGCCAGCACGGGCATATCGCGCAGGAATCGCCCCACCAGCATCTCCGGGATATCGAAGCCAGTCAAGACAGCGTGGACGCCTGGCACCCGCCGCGCTGCCGAAGCGTCAATCGAGAGGATACGGGCATAGGCATAGGGGCTGCGCAGGCACTTGCCCACCAGCGTCCCTGGCAAGTTGATATCAGCGGGGTACACTGCCGCTCCAGTGACTTTCTCTGGTCCTTCGGCGCGTCCGACAGGCTGGCCGATAGTAGCATATGGCGTGGCCATGAGTTTTCCTCCTGCTGGTGCTCGTATATGGGGCCCCTCTCCCTCTTCCGGAGGGAGAGGAAACAAAAGACGCTCTGCTGCATATGACAGAGCGTTTAGCGCAAAAAAGATACGCTGTCAACTGCCTTTACATGGCGAAATGCAGAGCATCCAGACGTCCCAGGGCGTATAATGCTGTCCTCAGGCACTTCTTTGCTCAACCAGATCCTGCGCGGTACAACCTGTCGTATAGAAAGTGTGCATGTATCCACGTGTGATTCTAGGCCGAGGGCGCGAACGGCGCCAGCACCAGGGGCATCCCTGGGTCTACGATGGTGAAATTGCCAGCCTTACGGGGCAGCCGAACGACGGCGCCGTGGTGGATTGCTATAGTCACGATGGTGCATTTCTAGGGCGCGGCTATTTTAACAGCCGCTCCAAGATTCGCGTGCGTATCCTGACACGCCAGGTGGACGAGGACGTGGATGAGGCGCTGTTGCGTCGGCGTCTGGCCTGGGCCCTGGAGCGTCGCCAACGTCTCTACCCCACGGCGACGAGCCTGCGCCTGGTGCATGCCGAGGGGGACGGCCTGCCCGGTCTCACGGTGGATCGCTACGAGGACACGCTGGTGCTGCAATGTGCTGCCCTGGGCATGGACCTGCGACTCGACATGCTTGCCAGGCTGCTGCGTGAATTGACTGGCCTTGAGCAGATCTATCTGCGCAATGATTTGAGTGTGCGCCGCAACGATGGCCTGGAGTTGAGCCACGGCTTCCTCGATGCGCCCTTTCCTACCGTCGTGCCGATACAGGCGCATGGCTTAACCTTTGAGGTGGATCTCGCAGGTGGCCACAAAACGGGCTTTTACCTCGATCAAACGGACAACCATCTGGCGCTGTATACCCTGGTACCAGTGGGTGGCACTGTCCTGGATGCGTTTTGTTACACTGGCGCTTTCAGTGTACATGCCGCTGCCGCTGGTGCTGGAGA
>Ga0081538_10006081_pt1 | contig 10729 bp, 7 predicted proteins | sample TabmetS5T2R1_FD_71022 | JGI IMG/M metagenome (GOLD analysis project Ga0081538, IMG submission 71022) | Tabebuia heterophylla rhizosphere microbial communities from the University of Puerto Rico - S5T2R1 | ecosystem: Host-associated > Plants > Roots > Rhizosphere ...
CGGCCAGGGTCAGCGGCTCGACCTTGCGCCTCGCGGCGATATCGTCAAGGGAGACAACGGCGGCCCAGCGTGAGGACGTGCCACACTCGACGCACGCCTATGGCAAGCATCCCACCAGCGCCGCAGCGTCCCCATGACCCGACGAGACACAACTTTTTGCGCATCACAGGAGCCATGGGGGAATCAACTCTAACATCGTTGCCTCCCTCCGCCATGATCTTCCAGCTATCACCGGGGTGATAGCTTATTGTATGGCGCTGTCGGGTAGCCGAGTTTGAGTATCTGCAGCAATTCCCCTATCGCTGTTGCTCGTACTTCGGGGCGCCGTAAGGGCAAGTCCAGGTTCACTCGATACCGATTGAGCCGGCCCGTCCGCTGCTTAAAGAGGTAGCCGGCAGTTTCCAGTTCGGCGATGATACGGCGGACAGGGCGCTCTGTCAGCCCTAAGATCTCAGCGATCTCCCTAGCGGTGATTTGGTTACGCTGGGCAATGAGAGCCAAGACAGCGCCATGGTTGGTAATAAAGGACCACTCCGACATAGGGAGCCTCGACCTCTCTGCTTGACACACGGTACATGGTATTCCTACAATCCTGTTCGTTTAAACATGATCGTTTAAACATGATCATTTAAGCATTATTTTATAAGGTCTGTCAAGGTTGTGCTTCCCAAGCAAGGCTATATGGAGCGGATCTCCTGTCGCATAAAGACGGTGTAGGACACGGCAAAACAGACCGCGGTAAGGGCAATAAGCGTAATGATGTAGGGCAACACCACCATGACGCTCTGATCCAAAGACAGCGGCCCGGAAAAGCGCTCCAGCGATATCTGCTCCATTCTCCCGATCTGGATGAACGACCGCGTCGTGCGCTGCATGGGATCGACGATTGCCAAGATGCCACTGGTATAGAGCTCCATGGGTGAAACCAATGACACAGCGCGCTCGATCTTCACCTGCTGCAGCATGGCCAAGGGATTGGTGTCCGCCTCAGGCGTCAGCGCACTGGCCACGACGTTGGCGCCGAGCCCAATGAAAAAGGAGAAAAAGAGCCACGTCGCCAGGGCTGCCAGAGCCGAGGTCGCCACATTGCGAAACACGATCGAAAACAGAATGGCCACCCCGAGCCAAAACGAGATATAGAGAATGCTGAGGAGCAGATAGAGGGCAATCCGTCCCAGCTCTTCCCAGCCTGGCGTGACTCCCACCATGATGAGTCCCAAGCCGGTTATCAGCAGCACAATCGACACCATCATGATGCTAATGACCGTCACGCCGGCAAGAAACTTGCCATTCACCACGGTGTCGCGGTAGATGGGTTGCGCCAGGAGTTTGCTGAGCGTACCCTCGTTGCGCTCGCGGTTGATCATGTCGAACCCCAGAATCAGCCCGATCAGGGGTCCAAACAACGCCACAAACTGCGTCAAGGATAAGCTGACGCCAGAGGCAGTAAAGAGCATCAGAAAAAAGTAGCGTGGTTTGGCCACCCCTTCCAGATCCCGACTGATCGTGAGCCCCGCCATGTACACGGTAATCAGGCTTACCATGGCGATCAGAGCAAACAGGAACACGAAGCGGTAGCTGCTAAAATGATCCGCCAGTTCTTTCTTGATGATCGTTTGCAGCCCGTGCATGCTACGCCTCCTGGAAGTATTTCAGGTAGATGTCTTCAAGCGTATGTTGCTCCCCCCCAACACCAAATGTGGCTTCAGCCAGCTCAGCCATCGGCCCTTGCGCCACCATACGGCCCTGGATCATGATGCCGACGCGGTGGCAGATTTTCTGCACCTGGTAGAGCAAGTGCGAAGAGAGCAGGACCGTCATCCGCTTTTCCTGGCAGAGCTGCTGGATCAGGTCCATGATGCGGTTGGTGGCGTCGGGGTCGAGCCCTTGCGTGGGCTCGTCCAAGAACGCCACCTTCGGCTCTTTGACCAGGATTTCGGCCAGACCCAGGCGCTGGCGCATGCCGCGCGAGTAGGCTTGAATCCGCTTGCTTGCCTCGTCGAGCAGTCCCACCGTGGCCAGCGCTTGCTCAATGCGCGCTTCTGCCTGCTTTCCGTCTATGCCGTTGAGCTCGGCGATGTAGCGGAGTGTCTGCCAGGCGTTGAGATCCCGATAGAAGCCCATATTTTCTTGCAAATACCCAATCAGCCGCTTGACCTGGACCGGGTTGCGCGTCGGGTTAATGCCGGCAACCTGCGCCTGACCACTGGTCGGTTCTGTCAACCCCAAGAGCATCAGCAAGGTCGTGGTTTTCCCAGCCCCATTGGGGCCGAGAAAGCCGAAGATTTCTCCCTCCTGCACCCTGAAGGAGAGGTGATCCACAGCCGTATGACCGTTATAGATCTTGGTCAACTCTGTGGTTTCGACGATCGCTGTGGGATCCATCTCAGCGCCTCCCAAACTTCCGGAATAACTCGGTCAAGCCACCAATGACACCGGCAATAATGACCACCCCGATCCACGCCCACGCCGCGGATGCTTTGACGGTGGTGCGGAACTCTAGCTCCTTGGAGGCTTTCTCGCCCTGCACTTGCACCGCCACGGAGTAATCTCCTACCAAGGCGTCCTCGTATGGGGTGATGGCGACTTCTACCTGTTGGATGGCACCGGGATTGAGGGCTTCGATCCTCTCAGGGGTGAATGCAATCTGCCAATTTTCGGGTTTAAATGACAGAAACTGAATGTCATGGTTGACGGCCGAGCCCGTATTCTTGACAAAGATCGAGACGCGGGCCGGATTGCCACGTTTGGCCTCCAGCGACAGTCGTCCGGTGGGGGTTCCAGCGTCGAGCTTATACGTGCCGGTCAATTCCACTGTGAGGTCTAACTTCGCCTGCTTCCCCCCTGCACTGGCCCGCATGGTGATGGGGTATTCTCCTGCTTGAGCGACGCCGGAGGGCTTGACTTCGACAGAGACATTGCGGCTCTGATTCGCTTGCATCTGTAAGCTCGAGATGTACTTCGATTCGTACGCCGGTTTAAAATTAATGGTCCAATCCTGCGGGCCTTCGGCCGCGAGATCGACGACGGCGTCTTGATCCAGATCACTATTGAGCTCGACAGAAAACTCGAATGTGCCATCCGTTGGCCCGCGTAGCACAGGATAGGTGGTCGAGAGGGTGAGGTCCTTGGAGACTTTGACCTCTTCTTCCTTCTTGGCCTTGACGGTCACGTTGATGGCTTCCTCCATCTTGAAGCGATCATCACGGGTTTTCGCCGCGATGTGGAACGTATACTGCCCAGGTTGCACCTGATCGTCTGGGTCGGCTTGGAAGGTCAGGGTTTTGGTTTCGCCAGAGGGCACATGCACACCGGTCACTGTGTACTTATACGTTTTGAGCTGCGTCGTCCATCCCTGTGGATTGTCCGCCACCCACACGTCAACGGTTTCATCTGAACGCCCGCGGTTGTGGAAGGTGACGTTCATATCCACGTCATCAGGTGAGGGCAGCTCCACGCCTGGGTACTCCACAGCCATGGTGATGAGTCGCTCTGGCTTTTCTGTCTCATCGTTTTGGGCCCAGCCTGGCAATGCGGTGAGTACCAATCCGACGACCATCAGGCAAGCGACGAGAATACGATGGGGCAGTATCTTGGTGTGCATCATCCTCCCTCCTCTTGATGCAATATTTGGGCGAGACCTCGCCATCACTGGGATGCATGCATCCTCGACCCACAACGTCGATGGGTATGCCCTCCAGGAGTGTGTGGGAACATGCTCATTTTTGCTTTGGGGGTATCTCAATCATGGAGGACAACGAGTTTTCATGCATGCGCTAGGCAAAACACATGCCAATTCACCTGTCTAACCTTACACCCTTCCTAGGAGCTACTGTCACATGTAGATACTTCTCATCCCGCATGCGACGTTGCGGTGCAACATCGCATGCAACGCCGCACGTGCTCTAAGGCCCGGCGGGAGCTCTGCACCTCCCTCAGTCGTTGAGCGCATGGAGTCTGTTGGCACCAATTAGAACCCGGCTCATGCCATCTTATCGATGCCGTTTGTAGTAATTGATCAGCCCATTCGTTGAGCTGTCATGGCTGTGCACCTCCTCTGGGCCATCCAACTCGGGCAGGATGGCACTGGCCAACTGCTTGCCCAGTTCCACGCCCCACTGATCGAAGGAGTTGATATTCCAGATCACGCCCTGGGTAAAGATCTTGTGCTCGTAGAGTGCGACCAGATGCCCGAGGGTACGCGGGGTGATTTGAGTAACCAGGATGCTGTTGGTGGGCCTGTTACCCTCAAAGAGCTTATGGGGTACCAGCTTCTCCAGGGCTGCGCCGTGCAGACCGGTGTGGGTCAGCTCATCGCGTACTTCATCCTCGATCTTCCCTTTCATCAAAGCTTCGGTCTGGGCAAAGAAATTCGACAGCAGAATGGGGTGATGCTGGCCGAGTGGATTATGGGTTTTGATCGGGGCGATGAAGTCGCACGGAATGAGCTTGCTGCCCTGGTGGATCAGCTGATAGAACGCATGCTGACCGTTGGTGCCGGGCTCACCCCAGATGATCGGACCGGTCGACACATCGACCCGCTCACTGTCACGGTTAATGCTCTTGCCGTTGCTCTCCATGTCTCCCTGCTGGAAGTAAGCGGCAAAGCGGTGCATGTATTGGTCATAGGGGAGAATCGCCTGCGTCTGGGCACCGAAGAAGTTGTTGTACCAGACGCCCAGCAGTCCCAGGGTGGCAGGGAGGTTCTGCTCGAGAGGTGCGGTGCGGAAGTGCTCATCCATTTCGTGACCGCCGCTCAGCAGTTCCTCAAAATTGTCGAAGCCGATGGCAATGGCAATGGACAAGCCGATCGCGGACCAGAAGGAATAGCGCCCGCCAACCCAGTCCCAGAACTCGAACATATTCTTGATGTCAATGCCGAACTGGCTGACCTCTTTGGCATTGGTAGACAGCGCCACAAAGTGCTTGGCCACGTGTGTCTCATCCTTGGCCTGCTTGAGAAACCATTCCTTGGCCGTGTGGGCGTTGGTGAGGGTCTCCTGCGTTGTAAACGTCTTCGAGGCAACGATGAACAGGGTTGCCTCAGGACGCAAACGTTTGATCGTTTCGGCGATGTGGGTGCCATCAATATTGGAGACAAAGTGGACGTTGAGACCTTCTTGCGCGTAGGGTTTGAGGGCCTCGGTGACCATCACCGGCCCCAGATCAGAACCACCAATACCGATATTCACGACATCGCTGATGCGTTGGCCGGTGTAGCCGGTCCAGGCGCCACTGCGTATAGCGTTGCTGAACGTCTTCATATGGTTGAGGGCCGCGTTCACCTCTGGCATGACATCCTGGCCGTCAACCATGATGGGGCGATTGGCACGGTTGCGCAGCGCAATGTGGAGCACGGCACGATTTTCGGTGATGTTGATTTTGTCACCGCGGAACATCTTTTCTATCCAGCCCTGGAGATCCGCCTGTCTGGCAAGAGCTCGCAGCAGCCGCATGGTTTCCTCGCTAACGCGATTCTTGGAGAAATCGAGGAGCAGATCTTGGAACTGCAAAGAGAGCTTGTCAAAACGCTTGGGATCCTGGGCAAAGAGATCCCGCATGTGGACGTTTGCCATCTCCTGCTGGTGTTTTTCCAGAGCCTGCCAGGCAGGGGATGCGGTCAGAGCGCTCATGGGAAGCTCCTTTTTCTGAGGATAGAGCCAAGTACATGGATTCGCCATTAAAACTTACACCAATTGGCCTCCATCTAACAAGGTAATGTGTGGGCTCATACCATGGCGCGTGCCGTCAAATCGTGGGACCCTCCAGCGCCTACGGGGATAACCAGGTTCACTGGCTTGGGGGGAAATCGTCCGCAGCATGCGTGGGCAAGACCGATCCTGCCACGAGCCACATGCCGACAAGGAGCAGCACAAACTTAGGTTGAGGCTCTCAGTTCTCCAAGCAGCGCTTTGGCCTCTTGGAGATCTACCGTGTCGAATCCTTCTGTGAACCATCCATAGATCGGTGCCAACAGATCGCGAGCTTCTTCCCGCTTGCCCTGCTGTTGCCACAGCCGACTCAGGCTCGTCGCGGCTCGGAGTTCGAGTGACTTGGCCTGCTGACGGCGGGCCGTGTGCAGCGCGTGAGACAAACATGCTTCAGCTTCAGTCATGTTTGGCCTTTCCTGCACGAGCAAAAGCTCCCCTTTGACCCGATGCAGCTCAGCTTTGTGGAGGTACTCACCAGTTTTTTCGACGAGTGCCTGGGCTTCAGCAAGAGCTGCGAGACCCTCCTCGGCCTGTCCGAGCGTCCCATATGCCTCAGCGAGTAGGGTATAATAGCGTATCAGGGCGGATTCGCCACCCCGGGCGTGATAGTCGGTGATGCCCTGCCGTATCTGGACAATCCCTGCTTCACCCTGCCCTCTCTGCGTCATGACCCAGCCCTGGAGGATGATACCCTCTGGGAGACAGATCTGAAACCCTTGTTCCATAGAAGCCAGCACCACCATTTCTGCCAGTTCGTATGCCGCACCCACTTCGCGACAGAACTGATAGAAAACGGCACCCAGATGCTGCCCCCACACGCGCTGATGGGGATAGGCCAATTGCTGCGCTCTGGCGAGACCTGCATGGATACGCGTGCGTGCCTGGTCTGGATAGCCCAAGTGCCACAGGGCACAGCCGCTATAAAAGAGGCACGCCAGTTCGGGATGCGGGATATCAGAAAGATGCTGGGTCGCTGCGCTCCGGTGCGCCAGCCCCTGCTCCAGTTGGGTGAGCGCCGGGACAAACTCACCGAGGGAATACAGAGTGAGACCCCATACCATGTGGGCTTCCATGGAGAGAGAGGTATCTCGGCGAGATTGGGCCAGGGCGACAAGCCGTTCGGCCAGTTCGCGTGCCGTGTTTAACTGCCCTCGCACCTGATAAAAATGACGGAGTCCCCGGAGGGCGGAAAAGAGCTGGAGTGTCTCCTCGACCTGCTGGCAGAGGGCATATGCCTGGGCGTAGACACGTTCCACCTCTGGAGCGGCGACGCCATACAGCACCATGCAGATAGGCCCCAGCGCGATGTGCAAGTCGAGTTCGTATTGTCTGCGTTCGGGACTGTCTGGCAGCGTCTGCACCAACGCCAACCCCTGTCGAAGATGCCCCGCAGCTTCCAGATGCGCGCCTCGCTGAAAGGCGTGTGCACCCGCACGCTGCCAGTAACCAATCGCCTGGGGGACGAGACCGGCCTCGGTGGCATGGTGCGCCAGCAGTTCCGGCTGCGTGGCCACGACCGTCAGAAAGTGCGCTTCTAACACCTCAACGAGGCGCTGGTGATACCGTTGCCGCGTCTGCTTCAGCAAGGACTGATAAGCCGCTTCTTGAATCAGGGCGTGTTTGAAGACATACGTCGCCTGAGGTATAACACCCCGTTGATACAGGAGCTCTGCCTCGACTAGCCGCTTGAGTTCCTGCTGCAACGTGGCCTCCTCGACCTGGGCGACGGCTTTGAGCAGGGCATAGGGAAATTCGCGGCCGATCGTCGCCCCCAACTGTGCCACACCTTTCGCCGTACCCAGCCGATCCAAGCGCGCCATGAGCGAGTCTTGTAACGTGGGAGGAACAGCTAACGCTGGCAAGGGATTGCTCATCGGATCGTGCCCATGCTGTTCCCGGAGCCATTTGGACTCGAGAACTGCTTTGGTCATCTCTTCGATGAAGAGTGGCACCCCATCGGTTTTCTCCACCAGTTGCGGCATGACCTCCGCCGGTAAGGGTGTGCCACCGGCCACATACTCGATCATGATCTCCACCTGCGGGCGCGATAAGCGGTTGAGAACCAGGGGTGTGATATGTGCGCGGAAACCCCATGGTGGTTGAAATGTGGGTCGGCAGGTCAGCAGGGTGTAGAGAGACGCCGTTGGGCCTTGGTCAATCACGAGACGGAGGAGCTCCAGGGTGGACGGGTCGCTCCAATGGAGATCCTCCACGATGAACAGCAGAGGCTTCTGGGTGGCACGCGCCAAGAGGAGGGCCAGGATGGTTTCCAGCGTCTGGTGCCGCTGCCGCTCCGGGGATAGCAGCAGGGGCGGATACCGCTCTGCAGGGAGCGGGAGCGACAGGAGAGCGGCCAAGAGTGGGACCGTCTCTGCAAGAGCAAGACGGTCGTGGCGGAGCATCTGTTCCAGTTTGGCCAGTTTTGTCTCGGGGGCATCGTCCTGATGCCACTGGAGGAGGCGTTGGAGTGAGTTGATGATGGGGTACAACATCGAGTGCTGGGAGTACGGTGAACAGCGACACTCCAGAAGCGCATGGCCCTCCTGTGCCACGCGGTCTTTCAGCACCTGGACGAGCCGCGACTTGCCGATGCCTGCCTCGCCGCTGAGCATGACGACCTGCCCCATGCCCTCGGTGACCTGCGCCCAACGCTCCAGGAGCAGGATAACTTCCGCTTCGCGACCGACCAGCGGCGTGAGTCCTCTAGTCTGCGCCACATCAAGGCGACTCTGGGCGCCGCTCTCCTGCACCACCCGGTGCACAGCGATGGGCTGAGAGATGCCGCGCAGCGCTTGTGCACCCAATGCTTGGCACGCGAAGTAGCCCTGAATGAGTCGGTAGGTGTCCGCACTGATCAGGACGGTACCAGGATCCGCCAATCCTTGAATGCGGGAAGCAATATTCGGGACTTCTCCGAGCGCCAACTGTTCCTGACGATCTGCACCCCCCATTGCACCGACCACCACCAACCCGGTATGTATCCCAAGTCGTACCGCCAGTTTGGCCCCTTTGGCTGGCTCCAGACTGGTCTTGAGAGATCCTACCGCCTCGATGATTCCCAACCCGGTCCGGACCGCACGCTGTGCATCGTCTTCATGCGCCTGGGGATACCCAAAATAGACCAGGAGACCATCTCCAAGGTATTGCGCCACGTATCCCTCATAGCGATGGATCACCTCAACACACCCCTGTTGATACGCACGGACCACGTCCCGGTAGTCTTCTGGGTCCAGTTGCGTTGACAGTGTGGTGGAATTGACGAGGTCACAAAACATGACGGTGAGTTGGCGGCGTGAGGCCTCGGGCACACGCATCGGAGCAGCTGGAAACGGTTGACGTTCCTGGGCAGGGACATCTCTCGGTGGGTCTTGCGACACCTCGAGAGGATGCGAGGCGGCCTGTGTCAGAGGAGAAGCACAGGCGTTACAAAAGAGTGCCGCAGCAGGATTGGTGTGCCGACACACGGGACAGAGTTGGATGTTGCCTTCTGACCAGGCAGCAGCATCTGGCCTCCCCTCCTCAGGCGGGGCAGGCGGCACGGCCGGCGCGTCGTGCTGGGGAGTTTCCTGAGCCTGCTCCTCCACAGCAGCCACAAAGCGATACCCACGTCCATGCAACGTTTGGATAAAGCGTTGGCTCTGCCCACTATCCCCAACTGCTTTGCGCACGGCCATCAAACAGGCGTTCAAGCTCCCGTCACCAATGAACTGATTGGGCCACACCTGCTCCAGCAACTCGTCTTTCGAGACGACGCGGTCACGATGCGCAATCAGGTATGCCAGAACCTGAAAGACCTTCGGCCGCAGTTTGACCGCTTGACCTCGGCACAAGAGCTCGTAGCGCCGGGTATCGAGGAGGTAATCGCCAAATACGTAGCGCATCGCCACTTCCCCCTTGACCTATGGGCAGACGCTGTCCTACCGCAGGAGCTGACGGAACATCATAGCATGAAAAGACTATGAAAAGACTACAAAAGCGCTAGGAAATTGTCATGTTTGCCGTCCTGCGAGGGGGTACATTGTCTGGCGTAGGCATTGGCCACGCACATCACACAAAGGAGGACGCACCTATGTATCCTGATATCTTAGCTTCTCCCGAGGCTACCCTGGCGTTGTTGCGACAACACCAGCGCGAGCTCCAGCGTGAAGCCGACCACTATCGGGTCGCACGCGCGGCGCGCACGACCCGGTCTCTCTGGCCTAGCTGGTCCTTGGCACGGTTGTCCCCAGGGCAGTGGCTCAGAGGTCTCATGCGACGGCGTGCCGACGACCGTGCATGGGCGATGTGACTTTGGGGCTGTGTACAGGGAGGAAATTGACATGCATGAGACGCATCGAGATGGGAAAACGCGCGAACTGCCTGCCGCGGTCGACTGGCAGGCGTGGTTGCAGCGCTGGGATGTGCAGCAGACAGGCTATCTGCCCCACCGCGAGGCCCGGTTCACCGCCATGCTGGACGTGCTTGAGAGTTTGCTACCTGAGGACTTCCTCGCCCTCGACCTGGCGTGCGGTCCTGGGGCGATCAGCCAGCGACTCCTCACGCGTTTCCCGAACGCCCGTTGCATTGCCCTCGACTTTGATCCAGTCCTCCTGGCGATGGGCCAGGGTGCCCTGGGCACGATGGGTGGCCGGTTGCGGTGGGTGGAAGCAGACCTGATGCAGGCGGAATGGCTCAAACAGGTCGATGGCCAGCCAGTGCACGCCGTGCTGAGCACCACGGCGCTGCATTGGCTCTCGACCGAGCATCTCACTCGCGTGTACCGGCAACTGGGACAGCTCGTCCGTCCAGGCGGCGTGGTGCTCAACGGCGACCACCTGAAGTTCAGTCCTGCCATGGCCACCTTCCAGTCCGTTGCCGATGCGGTCAAGGCCCGCAACCAGGAGGAAGCCTTTATGCATCGAGGGATTGAAGACTGGGCACAGTGGTGGGAGGCAGTGGCGGCGGAACCCGCCTTCCACGAGCTGCTGGCCGAGCGGCAGCGTCGTTTCGCCTGGCAGGTGGCGGACGGTCATGCGCCC
>Ga0081538_10006082_pt1 | contig 10729 bp, 8 predicted proteins | sample TabmetS5T2R1_FD_71022 | JGI IMG/M metagenome (GOLD analysis project Ga0081538, IMG submission 71022) | Tabebuia heterophylla rhizosphere microbial communities from the University of Puerto Rico - S5T2R1 | ecosystem: Host-associated > Plants > Roots > Rhizosphere ...
CAAGACCACCGCCATGCGGATCGTGCTCGGGATGCTGGTGCCCGACACCAGCGAGGTCCACTGGTGCGGACAACGCATGAATAACGAATCGCGCCATGGCGTCGGACACATGGCCCAGGAGCGCGGCCTGTACCCGAAGATGCGGGTCCGCGACCAGCTGGAGTACTTCGCCCGCCTGCACGGGCTCACGCCAGGGGCGGCCGCGGACGCGGCCGGCTACTGGATCGAGCGCCTGGGCGTGGCCGAGCGGGCCGGCGACCGGGTCGAGCAGCTCTCGCTCGGCAACCAGCAGCGCGTGCAGCTCGCCGCGGCGCTGGTGCACGACCCGGAGGTGCTGGTGCTCGACGAGCCGTTCTCGGGCCTGGACCCGGTCGGCGTGGACGTGCTGGCCGGCGTGCTCGCCGAGCGGGCCGCCAACGGCATCCCGGTGATCTTCTCCAGCCACCAGCTCGAGCTGGTCGAGCGGCTCTGCGAGGCGGTGGCCATCATCAACAAGGGCCGGCTGGTCGCCGCCGGGCCGGTGGCCGAGCTGCGGGCCGGCCGCGGCGACCGCCGCTACCAGGTCGAGGTGGCCGGGGCGACGCCCGACTGGGCCAGCCGGCTGCCCGGCGCCACCATCGTCGGGAAGGCCAACGGCAGGGTGGTGCTGGAAGTGGCCGACGACGGCGACGAGCAGCGGGTCCTCGACGCCGCCCGTGCCGCCGGCCGGGTGACCCACTTCAGCGCCGTCCAGCCCTCGCTGGCCGACCTCTTCCGCCAGGCGGTGCAGGCATGAGAACCGGGAGCGCCCCGATGAGGACCTTCGACGGCATCAGGCTGGTCGCGCGGCGGGAGGTGGTGGAGCAGCTCCGGGCCAGGTCGTTCCTGATCTCGACCGGGATCACGCTGCTCATCCTCGTCGGCATCATCGTCGTCCCCCGGCTGTTCGGCGTCGGCCAGCCGGCGACGTTCGACGTCGGCACGGTCGGCGGCGCCTCGGCGCCCGTCGGCCAGGCGCTCACGGCCCAGGCGAAGGCCGCCGGCGTCGAGGTCCGGCTGCGGCAGCTGCCCGACGTCGCCGCGGCCGAGGCCGCCGTGCGCGACGGCAAGGTCGACCTCGCGATCGTCGACGGGCGCGAGCTGCTCGCCAAGTCGGAGGTGGACGAGCAGCTCGGCGTGTTGGTGCAGTCGGCCTCGCGGACGGTACGGGCACAGGAGCGCCTCACCGCCGCCGGGCTGGACCCGGCGGCGGTCCAGGCCACCCTGGCGCCGTCGCCGCTGCCGGTCCGCAGCCTGGAGCCCGTCGACGAGGCCCAGCGCTCCAAGCGGGCGATCGCGACCGTCTCCATCTTCCTGCTCTACGGCCAGCTCATCGGCTACTGCTTCACGGTCGCCATGGGGGTGGTCGAGGAGAAGGCCACCAGGGTCGTCGAGGTGCTGCTCGCCGCCGTCCGCCCCGTGCAGCTGCTCGCCGGGAAGGTCGTCGGCCTCGGGCTGGTGGGGCTGCTGCAGCTCGCCGTCATCGGGCTGGTCGGGCTGGCGGTGGCGATCGGCGTCGACGCCGTCAGCCTGCCGGCCGGCGCCTGGGGGACGATCGGCTCGGTGCTGCTCTGGTTCCTGCTCGGCTACGCCTTCTACTCCAGCCTGTTCGCGGTGGCCGGGGCGATCGTCTCGCGCCAGGAGGAGCTGCAGAACACCGCCACGCCGCTCAACCTGCTGATGGTCGGTTCGTTCCTGGTCGCCTTCCTGGGCGCGGGGAGCAACCCGGGCTCCACGCTGGCCACGGTGTCGTCGTACCTGCCGCCGGTCGCGCCGCTGGTCATGCCGCTGCGGATCGCCACCGGTGAGGCGGTGGCGTGGCAGGTCGCCCTGTCGATCGCGATCATGCTGGTGTCGATCGTCGCGGTGGTGCTGCTGGCGGCGCGCCTCTACGAGGGGGCCGTGCTGCGCACCGGCGCCCGGGTCAAGCTGCGTGACGCCTGGTCCGGCGCCCGCCGCCAGCCCGCCGCCACCCGGGCCTGAGCGGCTCGCCCGTCGACCGGGGAGGGTTGCTCAGTCACGGACCGCGCCGGAGCGGTCCTTGGCCGAGATGAGCGCGCCCAGCCCGGCCACGATGACGTCGATGCCGCCCTCGAAGTCGTCGGCGTCCTCGTCCTCGCCGAGCTCGGCGGCCAGCCACCGCTGCGCCGGGAACCGCTCCCCGGCGCGCCGCTCGAGCTCGGATCGGAGCGACGCCAGCGGCTGGTCGTGCCCGGGGGGGCGCGACGCCGCGGGGAGGACGGCCCCGTGGACGTAGTCGACGGTGACGTTGACGGCCGCGGCCACCGCGGCCGGCGCCAGGCCGGCCTCCTTCAGCGCGGCGACCAGCGGCTCGTTCACGTGCACGGCGGCGATCGCGACCGCCTCCGGGTCCGACACGATCTGGAGCACCAGGCCGGGATGGGCGAGCGCCAGCTCCCGGTAGGCGCTGGCCCATGCCCGGACGCGCTGCTCCCAGGTGGCCGCGCCGCCGGGGACGCCGAACCCCGCGAACACCCGCTCGACCAGCGCCAGCACGATCGCCCGCTTGGCGCCGACGTGGTGGTAGACCGCCATCGGGTCCACGCCCAGCTGGGCGCCGAGCCGCCGCATGCTGAAGGCCTCGATGCCGTGCGCGTCGATCAGCTGCAAGGCCGCGTCGAGGATCCGCTCGCGCGACAGCGTGCCTCGTGGTGACCGCCGGCCAGTCATCGCCCGCCCCCTGTCGACTCTACGGTGTAGAGTAGGGATCTCTACACCGTAGAACAAGGAGGTTCCCATGTCGGCACGGATCCCGCGCGCCGGCTGGCTGGCGCTGACGGTGCTCTCCGCCGTGCAGCTGATGCTGATCGTCGACGTCGTGGTCGTGAACGTCGCCTTGCCGGCCATCGCCGCCGACCTCCGGCTCACCAAGGCCCAGCTGCCGTTCACCGGGATCGCCTACACCCTGCTGTTCGGCAGCCTGCTGATCGTGGGTGGCCGCGCCGGCGACGCCTACGGCCGGCGCCGGGTGCTGCGCGCCGGCCTCGTCCTGTTCCTGGCCGGTTCGCTGCTGGCCGCCGCGGCGGCGGAGCCGGCCCAGCTGTTCGGGGCGCGCGCGGCCCAGGGCCTGGGCGCGGCACTCGTCTCGCCGAACGCCCTCGGCCTGCTGCTGGCGACGTTCCCGGAGGGCGCCGCCCGCAACGGCGCGCTCGGCGTGTGGGCCGCCGTCGGCTCGGGCGGGGCCGTCCTCGGCCAGCTGCTCGGCGGGCTCCTCACCGACCTTGCCGGCTGGCCGTGGATCTTCCTGATCAACGTCCCGGTGGCCGGCATGGCGCTGGTCGCCACGGCTCGACTGCTCCCCGAGACCCCGCGCGCCGCGGGCCAGCGCCTCGACGCCGCCGGAGCGACGCTGCTGGCGGTGACCTTGGGATCGCTGACGATCGCGCTCGCGCAGCTGCCCACCACGGGGGCCGGCGCCACCACCGTCGCACTGCTCGCAGCCACCGCCGTCCTGGCGGCCGGCTTCGTCGCCGTCGAGCGCCGCCATCCCGATCCGCTGCTTCGCTTCTCGCTGCTGGCACACCCGGGCGTCCGGGCCGGGAACGCCATGCTGGCGCTCAACGCGGGGGCGACCGTGGGCGCGCTGTTCTTCGCGACCCTGTACCTGCAGCGGACGCTCGGCTACGCGCCGCTGGCGGTCGGTGCCGGCTTTGCCCCGGTGACGCTGATCGTCCTGGTCGCCTCGCCGGTCGCCGGACGGCTGGTGACCCGCTTCGGCGCCAGGCCGCTGCTGGTCGCCGGCTCCGTGCTGGCCGCCGGTGGGCTGCTGCTGCTCGCGGGCGTGCCCGCCGACGGCAGCTACCTCGCCAGCGTCCTCCCCGGCCTGGCGCTGGTGGCCTTCGGCAACGGCCTCTCGTTCGCGCCCATCCTCGCCACCGCGACCAGTGGGGTGGGCGCGGCCGACCAGGGGCTGGCGTCGGGGTTGATCAACACCGCGCAGGAGCTCGGCGCCGCGCTGGGGCTGGCCGTCCTCGCCTCGATCGCCGCCGCGTCCGGCGGACCTGCCCCGGCCGGCTACCGCTGGGGCTACCTGGCTGCGGCGGCGTTCGCCGCCACGGCGGCGCTCGTCGGCACCCGCGTGCCAGGCGAGCTCGGCCGGGAGGCGGCCGGCGCGCCGCGCGAGGACAGACCAGCGGCCTAGAGAGGCGGTCAGCGGCTGGCGACCAGGGTCGACATGGGGGCGTACTGGACCAGCAGGTTGGGGAGGATCCCCAGCACCAGCACGCCGGCGGCGGCGACCGCGACGGCGACGCCGAGGGTCGGGGAGACCCGCGCCGGCGGGAGCTCCGGGGCGCCCTCGGGCGGCTCGCCCAGCCACAGGACGCGGACCACGGCGGCGTAGTAGAACAGGGCGACGACGGTCATCACCGCCATGAACACGACCAGCGCCTGCAGCGTCAGGGTGTTGCCGTTGATGGCCGACCGGAAGACCACGAACTTGGCGTACCAGCCGGCCAGCGGCGGCAGGCCGGCGAGCGAGAACAGGAACGCGCTCATGGCCACGCCGAGCGCCGGCGAGCGCCGCGCCAGCCCGGCGTAGTCGGCGATCAGGTTGGACGGCTGGCGCTGGCTGACGAGGGTGACCACCGCGAACGCGCCGAGGTTGGTGAAGGCGTAGATCAGCAGGTAGATCAGGACCGCCTGGAAGGCCTCCTCGCGCACCTCGGGGCTGGCGGCGGAGCCGACCGCGAACGGCACCAGCATGTAGCCGGCCTGGGCGACCGACGAGTAGGCCAGCAGCCGCACGATGTTGGTCTGGGCCAGGGCGATGACGTTGCCGAGCAGCATGGTGAACGCGGCCAGGAAGGCGAAGGCCGGCGCCCAGTAGCGGGCGTAGGCGGGGAAGGCGACGAAGGTCACCTGCAGCAGCCCGGCGAAGCCGGCGGCCTTGGAGGCGACCGACAGGTAGGCCGCCACCGGCACCGGGGAGCCCTCGTAGGTGTCCGGCGCCCAGAAGTGGAACGGCGCGGCCGACACCTTGAAGGCGAAGCCGGTGATGACCAGGAAGACGCTCATGACCGCGGCCGGCTCGTCGCCGAACCGGGCGAACCGCTCGGCGATCGGGCCGAGCTGCAGCGAGCCGGTGAACCCGTACACCAGGCTCATGCCGAACAGCATCACGGCGGTCGACAGCACCCCGATCAGCAGGAACTTCAGGGCGCCCTCGTTGCCGCGGGCGTCGCCCTTGCGGAACCCGGCGACGATGAAGCCGGTCGCCGAGACGATCTCCAGCGACAGGAACAGCATCAGCAGGTCGCGCGAGGACGGCATCAGCAGCATGCCGACGAAGCTGGACAGCACCAGGAAGTAGAACTCGCCCTGGTAGGAGGTGCCGGCGTCGACGTAGCGCTGGCTCATCAGCAGGACCAGCAGCAGCGAGCCGATGAACAGCCCCTTGAACAGCAGGGCGTAGTTGTCGACCACGAACGAGCCGCCGAAGGTGCTGCGGGTGCCCTGCCCCACCAGGGTCGCCAGCGCCACCCCGGCGGCCACGGTGCCGGCCAGCGCCAGGTAGTTGGCGACCACCTTGGCCCGCTCCACGAACAGGTCGACCAGCAGCACCAGCAGTGCGGTCCCGGCCAGGACCAGCTCAGGGAGGATGGCGTGGAAGTCGATGGGCACCGTGGGCAGCTCCCTCAGGTGAACAGGTCGGTGAACCAGCCGGTGACCGACGGGTTGGTCATCCACAGCACCAGCCCGGGCGCCAGGCCGAGCGCCACGATCAGCACGACCAGCGGCGACCAGGCGGCCACCTCGACGGCGGCGACGTCGCCGAGCGGCTTGCCGGCCCAGCGGTCGGGCGCGCGGCCGAGGTTGACCCGCTGCAGCAGCCACAGGAAGTACCCGGCGGTGAGCAGCGTCCCCAGCAGGCCGACCGCGGCCAGGGTGCGGAACAGCGGCACCGACAGCCCAGGGGCGGGGTTCCAGGCGGCGACCAGGGCGAGGATCTCGCCCCAGAAGCCGGCCAGGCCGGGCAGGCCGAGCGAGGCGATGCAGGCCAGCGTGAACACCCCGGCCAGGTGCGGCATCAGCGCGGCCATGCCGCCGCCGAGCTCGGCGATGTCACGGGTGTGGTAGCGCTCGTGCATGGAGCCGGCGAGGAAGAACAGCATCCCGGTGATGACGCCGTGGGCGACCATGCCGAACACGGCGGCGTTGATGCCGGCCGGGGTGAGGGTGGCGATGCCGAGCATCACGAAGCCCATGTGCCCCACCGAGGAGTAGGCGATCAGCCGCTTGACGTCCCGCTGGGCCAGGCAGCAGAGGGAGCCGTAGATGATCGCGATGGCGCCGAGGACGCCGAGCACCGGCGCCCAGGTCCGCGCGGCGTCCGGCAGCACCGGCAGGGCGATGCGCACGAACCCGTAGGTGCCCATCTTCAGCAGGATGCCCGCCAGCAGCACCGAGCCGACGGTGGGCGCCTCGGTGTGGGCGTCGGGCAGCCAGGTGTGGAACGGCCACACCGGCACCTTGACGGCGAAGCCGAGCGCCACGGCCGCGAACACCACCGTGCCGAAGGTGCCGGCGAAGCGGCCGGCGGCGCCGAGCTCCTGCAGGGCGAGGACGTCGAAGGTGCGGCCGGCGGCGTCGGGGCTGGAGCGGAGCCACAGCGCCAGGAACCCCAGCAGCATGACCACCGAGCCGATCAGCGTGTAGAGGATGAACTTGATCGAGGCGTAGTCGCGCCTGGCCCCGCCCCACACGGCGATCAGGAAGTACATCGGGACCAGCACCAGCTCCCAGAAGACGAAGAACAGCACCAGGTCCAGGGCGACGAAGGTGCCGTTCATGCCCGTCTCGAGCAGCAGCAGCAGGGCGAGGAAGGCCTTGGGGTTGCGCGGCTCCGGCAGGATCCGCGAGGAGTAGACGACGCAGAGGAAGCTCAGCAGCAGCGACAGCACCAGCAGCGGCAGGCCGATGCCGTCGGCGCCCAGGTGGTAGGTGGCCCCGATCGACGGGATCCACGACCGCTGCACCTCGAACTGCATCGCCGCGCCCGCGCCGTAGTCGAAGCGGGCCACCGCCACCGCCCCGACCAGCAGGGCGAGCAGGGTGGCGGCCAGCGCCGCGCCGCCGGCCAGCCCGTCGCGGGACCTCGGCAGGACGGCGACCGCGACCGCGCCGGCCAGCGGCAGGAACACGGCCAGGGTCAGGGCCGCGCTGTCGAACCACTCCACGCCGAGCGTCTCCTCCCTCTGCCGATCGCCTAGCGGCCGACGAGCTGGGTCACCACCACCGCGAGCCCGACCACGCCGAGGAACAGCGCGGCCGCGTACCACTGCGCCTGCCCGGACTGCACATAGCGGAGGCCGCGGGCGAGCCGCCTCGTCCCCAGCCCCACCCCGTCGACGACGCCGTCGATCACCCGCTGGTCGAACCAGTAGGTCGCCGGGGCCAGCGCGCCGGCGACCCCCCGCACCAGGACCCGCTCGTAGAGGTCGTCGAGGAAGAACTTGCGCTGCAGGACCGTCCAGACCGGCGGGAACCGCTCCAGGTACTCGTGCTCCGGCAGCCCACGGCGGTACAGCGCGGTCCCGGCCAGCAGCCCCAGCAGGGCGACGGCGGTGGCCGCCACGATCAGGCCGAGGTTCAGCGTGGCCGGGCCCTCCGAGGGCAGCAGCGGGGTCTGGATCCAGGTCGAGATCGAGTTGTCGCCGAGGCCGACGAACCCGGCCAGGGCGGCGCAGACGGCGAGGACGACCAGGGGGAACAGGATGCCCGCCTCGGCCTCGTGCGGGTGGCCCTGGCCGCGGTAGGCGGCGCCGAAGCTCAGCCACAGCATCCTGGCGACGTACAGCGCGGTCAGGAACGCGGTCACCACGCCGGTCACGAACACGACCTGGGCGACGGCGGGGCTGGTCGCCAGGCCCTCGTGGCCCTGGCCGAAGCCGGCGTTCCAGGCGTCGGTGAGGATCTCGTCCTTGGACCAGAACCCGGACAGCGGCGCGATCCCGGCCAGCGCCAGGGCCCCGGTCAGGAAGGTGATGAAGGTGAGCGGCATGGCCCTGGCGAGCCCACCCATCTCGCTCATGTTGTTGCTGTGGACGGCGTGGATGATCGACCCGGCGGCCAGGAACAGCAGCGCCTTGAAGAAGGCGTGGGTGAACAGGTGGAAGACCCCGGCGGAGTACCCGCCGACCCCCAGCGCCGCCATCATGTAGGCGAGCTGGGAGACGGTCGAGTAGGCCAGCACCCGCTTGATGTCGTCCTGCACCAGCGCCAGCAGCGCGGCGATCAGCATGGTGATGCTGGCGATGATAGCGATCTCGTTCAGCACCGTGCCCGACGCCTCGAACACGGGGTACATGCGGGCGACCAGGAACACGCCGGCCGCCACCATGGTGGCGGCGTGGATCAGGGCCGACACCGGCGTGGGGCCCGCCATGGCGTCGGGCAGCCAGGTGTGCAGCGGGAACTGGCCCGACTTGCCGATGGCGCCGCAGAACAGCAGCACCGCACCGAGGGTGACGGTGGTGCTGGAGATGCGGCCGGACTCGACGCCTTCGATGATCCGTTCGATCTCGAAGCTGCCGGCCGCCCAGAAGAACACGAAGATGCCGGCCATGAAGCCGAGGTCGCCGACCCTGGTGGTGAGGAACGCCTTGGTCGCGGCCCGGGCGTTGGCCGCGTCCTCCCAGTAGTGGCCGATCAGGAAGTAGGAGCAGATGCCCATGATCTCCCAGCCGACCAGCAGCAGGAGCAGGTTGTCGGCCAGCACCACGATCAGCATGCCGCTGGTGAACAGCGACAGCTTGGCGAAGAACAGCGTGTAGCGCTCGTCGCCCCGCATGTAGAAGACCGAGTAGAGCTGGACGAGCAGCGAGACGGTGGTGACCATCGCCAGCAGCACGGCGGCCAGCCCGTCGACGGTCATGCCGAGCGGGATCTCCAGGCCCGGGCCGAAGGCGGCCCACTCCACGGCGACGTGGTAGGCGTCGTGGTCGCCGCCGATCACCCCGAACAGGATCGCCAGGCTGATGACCCAGCCGACGGCGACGGCCAGGAGCCCGACCGGCGCGCCCCCGTCCGGCAGGCGCTTGCCGACCAGCAGGATGACCGCCCAGGCCGCCAGGGGCAGGGCGGGCACGAGCCAGGCCAGCTCCTTCATCGGGCTCCTCTCACCAGCGCAGCAGGTCGACCTCGTCGATGTTGACCGTCTCCCGGTTGCGGAAGATCAGCAGCACGATCGCCAGGCCGATGCCGACCTCCGCGGCCGCCACGGCGATCACGAACAGCGCGAAGACCTGACCGGAGACGAGCTGGTCCTGCAGGTAGGCGTTGAACGCGACCAGGTTGACGTTGACCGCGTTCAGCATCAGCTCGATGCTCATCAGCACCATCACCGCGTTGCGCCGCGCCAGCACCCCGTAGACCCCGGCGCTGAACAGGAAGGCGGCGAAGATCAGCGGGTACAGCAGCGGCATCTGCGGCGGCTCCTAGTCGCGGCGGGCGAGGACGATGGCGCCGATCAGGGCGGCCAGCAACAGCACGCTGACCGCCTCGAAGGGCAGCACGTAGTTGCGGAAGATCGAGTTGCCGAGCGCGGCGGTGGCGGTCGCGGCCTGGTTGGCGATGCGCGCCTCGCCGAAGGCGCCGGCGAGGAACACCGTCAGCATGACGAACACGCCGGCGCCGACGACGAAGGCGCCGACCCGCGCGCGCAGGGTGTTGTCCAGCACCCGCCGGCCGACCGGCGCCCTGGTCAGCATGATGCCGAACAGGATCAGCACCACGATCGCGCCGACGTAGATGATCACCTGCACGAAGGCCACGAACGGGGCGGCCAGCAGCAGGTACACGCCGGCCACGCTGGACAGGGCGACCACCAGGTAGAGGGCGGCGTGGACGACGTTGCGGCTGGTCACCACCAGCAGGCCGGCCAGGCCGCCGACGACCGCCAGGATCAGGAAGGCGACCTCCTGCCCGGTCAAGACCCGCCCTCGTTCCCCTGGTCCCGTTGGGCCGCGCGGAGCTTGCGGGCGTAGGCGGCCTTGGCCTTGGCGCGGGCGGTGCGCTCGGACTCGCCGGCGGCGATCAGGCGGTCGTAGGTGGCCTGGTCGATCTCGACCTCGAGGTGCTCGGCGTCGGCCTGGGCGACGGCGGCGCCGGGGGCCACGCCGGTGGTCGCCGCCGTGCCCGCGGCGGTCGGGTCGCCCTCGGGCGAGCGCGCCTCGGGCTCGCGCGCGTCCGGCGCCGGCTCGGCCGCCTCCGTGGTGCCCGCGGCCGCCGGCGCTGCCGGGGCGGTCTCGGGGGCGGCGGAGGCCGCGGCGGGGGTCTCCACCGAGGCGGGTGCTTCGGCGCCGGCCTCGGCATCGGTGGCCGGGGCGGGCGCCTCGGCGGTGGGCGCCGCGGCGGCCTGCCCGGCGGCGGCCGGGGCCTCCGGCGGGGCGGCCTGCCCGCCCGCGGCGCGGGCCTCGGCCTTGGCCTTGCGCATGTAGGCGGCCTTGGCCTTGGCCCTGGCGGTGCGCTCGGGTTCGCCGGCGGCCACCAGGCGGTCGTAGGTGGGCTGGTCGATGCCGGGCTCGACCTCGACGTCCGCGGCCGCCGCGGGCGCCGGGGCCTCGGCGGGCGCCTGCGCCTGGCCGGCGGCGGGCGCGGCGGCCGGGGCCGCGGTTGCGGCCGGGGCCGGAGGGGCGGGCCCGCCCGCAGGGGGGGGGGCCGGGGGTGGGGGCCGGGGCGCCGGGGGGGG
>Ga0081538_10006083_pt1 | contig 10727 bp, 10 predicted proteins | sample TabmetS5T2R1_FD_71022 | JGI IMG/M metagenome (GOLD analysis project Ga0081538, IMG submission 71022) | Tabebuia heterophylla rhizosphere microbial communities from the University of Puerto Rico - S5T2R1 | ecosystem: Host-associated > Plants > Roots > Rhizosphere ...
TGGCTGATCGAGCGTCCCCTCGCGCAGCAGGTCGATCGCCAGAAGACGGAATTCTGCGAAATCGAGGGGCGCGTCGCCCAGGAGCCGCAAGGCCTCTGCCCCCGTCCATAGGGTATCGAAGAGCGACCGGAGGGCTTCGCGATCGCGCTGGATGACAGGCAGCGGAACCTCGGGGTGCATCCCCATCGCCCGGAAGAAGCCCAATCGGGTCAGAAGCGACTTGAGGAGCTCCAAATACGCCAGGAAGGGCCGTGGTCGCCCGAGCAAGTCGTCGAGCACCGTGTGCAGCGCCTCAACCCAGCTCGCCAAAGCCCTGATCCTGTGGATCTCTGCTTCGGACGGTTGCTGGCGATGGATATACGCCTCGAGTTGCGCAGGCAGTGGGACATGATGGCGATCGAGATACCCCGCAGCGTTGACCAGTCCAACGACGTCGTCGGGCCAAAGCTCGTCGGGGCGCAGATAGGCGCTGGTCAGAACCTTTAGGAGGGCCGCCCTGGGATAGGTGCTATCGGCCAATTCGAGGAGACTGAACACGGTCTTGGTCAGCGGCACATGAAACAGCGGCAGGCCCCGGCGGAACCAGAGCGCAATCCGATAGCGGCGGCAGACCGATTCCAGCAGATCGCCGTACCGGTCGAGGTTCCGCACCACGATGGCGATGCGCTCGGGGAAGACGCCACGGGCCAGGAGCTCGCGGATGCGACGGGCCACGGTTTCGACTTCACGGGCGCGACCGGGGGCGGCGATGATCGTGAACGTGCCGTCGGGATCAATGGTTTCCCCCACGGCACCTCTGCTGAACAACCGCTCGCTCAGGGCCTCGAGGTTGCCGCCCCTCGGCCGGGGCCGGGCGAATTCCGGCAGCACGAGAGCGGCCAGGCTCTCGTCGGCGACGAAGCGTTGCCAGGTGAATTCCGCAAAGGTCACCGCATCGACGTTCAGCCCACTGGAGAAATGCTGCAGCGTGCCGCCCTCGTCGACCAGCTTGATGAGCGAGGACACCAGGGCATAATGCACCAGGGAGAGATGGTAGACATCGTGCACGACGATGCGCCGTATGTCCTGCAGCAATGCTGGCGTCGTCCCATCGGCCAGGTGTTGCTGCAGCCGGGAGAGGATCGCTAGGCTCTGGTCACCCCGATCGACCAGCCCGGCCTGGCCAAGGCAGTCTTGGTAGCAGCGCCATACCTCGAGGAGCCGTTGCAACGCCTGACGGGTCGTGGGGGAGACCGTAGGCTCCAGCAGGTTGAGCCCGGATGCAAAACCCTCGACCCCTAGCCCAGCCCCCTTGAGCTCATCGATAACACCGCGATATTCGGCGACCAGACCGGGCGAGGGGGCCTCTCCCAAGGTGGTCGTGAGGCTGTGGCGCAGGAATACAGTCTGGGTGGGAGGCTCGATCGGTCGCCCTGGCAAGCCCTCGCTGCGAAACAGCCGCTCGCTGAGTTCGCCATAGGTGAAGTAGCGATGATCGAACAGGAGTCCCTCGGCGCGTGTGCGTTCACGCACGGCCTGATCACGGCTGAGCATCGTAGGATAGAGATGCAGCTCCATGTGATGGCCGTCCATCGCGTCTTCGACGATTTCATTTGAACGGAACTACTAGCCGCTAGGTTACACCAAAGCGTCGTGATGAGCAACAGAATTGCTGCTGGAACAGGTCGCATCGTTGGGAGAGGCTGGCGAGAGCCCTGGCTGTCGACCGGCCATGGATCGCAGAGCGGCATGGCGTGAGCGTGCCTGGTGTACCCGCGAATTGTCTCCGCGGATTTGGGCAATTTAAGGCTCTTCACCGAATGGCATGAAGTTAGCCTCGGGTCTCTTGCTGCATCGACGGCTGACGCGGTTCTTGCCGGGGTTTGCACATTAGGGGGAAGCTTTTGGGCCGCCGCGTCTTGACGCGCGGCTCCACCTATCGCACGCCGAAGCACAGCACGCCTGCAGGCCAGCCTGGACGAGGAGGGCAAGGTGGGCATAGGAGCCAAGCCCTGATCCGCCAAGAGCACATCACCGGGTTCTAGATGTTTGGTCCCATGGTGTGATGGTGTAAGCTATGAGACCTTACCTTGATGAGAGGCTTTATGGGACAGCTACTCCACGGGGGCGCCCGCACGACTGCGGCGGTGCGTCGCGCGATCCAGCGTCGTCAAGCGAGCTTAGCAAAGCTTGCCGCGCGCGATGATGTACACCCCAAGACCGTGGCCAAATGGCGGAAGCGCTCGGGTGTACGGGAGGCGCCAATGGGAGCGGAGTCGCCCTGCTCGACGGTGCTGAGCAGGGAAGAAGCAGTGGTCATGGTCACATGCCGCAAGCCTACGCTGCTGCCACTGGATGACAGTGTGTCTGCGAGGAATTCTCGACTTCAATTCTTGGGCACTGAAGAGATGGGCTGTCGTGATGTGATCCTGCACTCTGTCAAAGGCCTGATCTGTAGCAGAAGAGAAAAGGTCTTTAACCTGTCCTGCTACAGATATCCATGCGGGATAGAAGGAGAGCATGCGCTCTGAAGTCTGTTCTCCCCGGCCTCTAAACTCGACTTTGTCCATTTGGATGGACGGGTTATACTTCCGCCTGCGCCTCGGTAAGGTCATGGGTATACGTGATTGGGGGCTGAGAGGTGCACTATGGCCGATATACCCATGGCGCTCATGACGGTGATTGGCGCCTGCGCGCCGCTGTTCTCGAAGCGCATTTTTATGGATGTCAAGCTGTGGCTCGCCGGCGCCATTCTTGCCCCAGGCAAACGCCTGGTGACGGCAGTGCTGCATGTGATGGGCAAAGGCGCCGAGGCCCACTTCCAGAACTACCATCGGGGGCTCAACTGGGCCCACTGGTCGTCGCTGGCAGCAAGCCTCCGCCTGCTAGGACTGCTCCTGGACACCTTCGCGCCGGAGGGCCCCGTAGTTATGGGTATTGATGAAACCATTGAGCGGCGGCGTGGGGAACGAATCGCGGCCAAGGGCATCTATCGTGCTCCTGTGCGTTCGTCGCCTACCCATTTCGTCAGAGCGAGCGGGTTGCGCTGGGTCTGCTTGACGATGCTGGCGCGCCTCCCCTGGGTTAACCGGGTGTGGGCACGGCCATTCCTGACCGTACTCGCCCCCCCCGGAACGGGATTATCAGGTCCAAGGGCGTCGGCCGCAATCGTTGCTGGATCGGGCCTGACAAAGGGTACGACTGGTGCGGCGATGGGTACCAACCCGAGCGTTGGTGGTCGTGGGCGATAGCACGTACGCGGCACTCGAATGGCTTGATGCCGTGCGTGACAGTGCGTGTGTGATCACCCGCTTGCGCCTGGATGCTGCGCTCTATGCGCCAGTCCCACCGTGGAAGCCAAAGCAGAATGGGCGGCCCCGCAAGCAGGGGAGGCGCCTGCCGGCGCTCGCGCACCTTGTCGCGGCCCCGACCACTCCCTGGCAGTTGGTCAAAATGGCGCCGTGGTATGGCGAGAACAAACGTCGGGTCCACATCACCGCCGGTACAGCCGTCTGGTATCACTCGGGTCTGCCGCCGGTGCCGATTCGGTGGGTTCTCATCCGCGATCCGGCCAGAACATTGACGCCCCAAGCCCTACTGTCGACGAAGCTGGCGCTCGACCCGGTGCAGCTCCTGACCTGGTTCATCCAACGTTGGCCACTGGACACCACCTGTGAAGAGGCGAGGGCTCATCTCGGGCTTGAAACGTCACGTCCGTGGAACGACCGCAGCATCGGCCGCACCACGCCAGCATTGTTTGGGCTCTATTCGATCATCACGCTGGCAGCAGCCCACCTGATTGGAGATCAACCTGCTGCCATCCGCGCTACCGCTTGGTATCCGACACAGCAGGCGACCTTCGCCGATGCCATTGCGTTGGTCCGACGCGCCCTGTGGCGTGCTGGCCCTTTTTCAACCTCAAGTGCACCACCAGAAGCGGTGAAAATCCCGCGTGCACTCTTTGAGCGCCTGACAGAGACGCTGTGCTATGCCGCTTAATTGGATAAAGTCGAGCTTAGAGCCTATCCCAATAGGCCAGCTTGTCTGTAGGTAATGTAGGCACATGCCAAATGCAAGAACGCCAGATAGTTACACACTTTCTTGTCCCAGCGGATCAGCACGCGGCCGAAACGGTTTATCCAACTATGCGTGCGCTCGATGTGTCAACCATAATGCTGTCGTCCAGACATGGTTTGTGACGGTCGTGCGGCATCCTCAAGCTCCTCTAACCATATTCATCCTTCGTAAAACGGGATCGAGCTGTCGGTGGGGAAGTGTGAGCGTCGAGCCACATCTTCCGACTCTCATAACCTGCTGGTCGGGCACAACGTTGTTTGAGCCGTTCGAGCTCCGCCTCATCTGCCCGCGCCACCCACCGCTTGCTCTGGGGATGCCAGCGGGCTTCAAGCCAGCCGCACGGAGGCCAGCGATGCAGCGTCGAGTCCGAAACCCCCAATGCATGCTCCAAGTCCGACAACCATCACTCATGTTGACACAGCTGGGGGCGGTGCCGTCTGTGGGGTTGATGCACCGCAAGGCGCCGCATCAACTCCACCACCGATTGTCGGCTGAAGGGCTTGGCCTGTTTGGGAGAGCGGAACCCCTCGTGCGCCAGACATGCCGTGATTCGGACGGCGCTGTACCCGGCATGCGTCAGAGTCCAGATCCGGTCACACAACCGAGGATAATCGCTCAAGTGCTCGAGGCGGCTCATAGGGCGTGTGCTGAGCCCCATGGTGGTCCCGCCGCCAACCCATACAATCGCGATCTGGAGGCGTTCACTCGTCCCTTCTCCGGCCACCATCACCCGCGCGATGATCTGTCGAATAATTTCTTTGCGCTCCGCCATCAGCGTTGTAGGGGCATGCCAGAGGGCCGGAATGTTATGCGCGCGTTGCGCAATGGCCGCCCGCTCTGCCGCCGACAGGGGCTGGGGTTGCACCTGCATAAAGCGCTCGTACTCTTCTTGCCGCTGCCGTTGGGCCGTGAGCTTGTCTTCCCTGTCTTTGGCAAGCTATCGGGCGACCAAGCGGTGCTCGGGCTCGACCGAGCGATAGTGATGCGCTGCCGGCTTGCTTTCGTAGGCCGCTCGCTCCAAACCTTGCTGCCAGAGACGGTCCAATGCCTGCCGCTCCTGCTCAAGCCGCGTGGTAGCCTCCAGCGACAGGGTGAGGGCCGTGGGTTCGAGCGCGGCGAGGACCCATTGGCTGACGAAAGCTTCAACAGGCTGACCCGGGAGATATTGGCAATAGTCCCCCCATAGTTGGTCGCCAGGCGATTACAGGTGTAGCTATTGAGCTTTCGTGGCCCGCCGTACCGCACCTGCATACGGCAGTGGCACCGGCCGCACACCAGTAAGCCAGCCAACAGCGGTGGGCCGTGACACACAGCGCCAATCGTCTCGGCCCGGGCCTGGTTGGCTGCGAGGCAGGCGCGATGCTGTTCATACTGCTGTCTGACATGGTCCCACTCCTCTAGGGATCAGGGGGAAGAGGATATCCCCCCGATCCAAACATCCCTTATGGACAAGGGTTATCGTAGGCCGTTTTGGTCTTGAGGTTACTGCGTGGGCCTTCTCCGGCCGTATTGTAGGCCGAGATCTCCACGTCGTACGTCCCACCCACGACGAGATTGTCACTGTAGATATACTCTAGCACGTTACCGACGTCGACTGGTGTCCGCCAGGTGGCGGCCGAGCGCTTTTTCACGTGCACCAGGTAGCCGTCGGCGCCGTCGACGGCCGACCAGGTAAGCTGCAGGCGCTTGCCGCAGAGCAGCACGATGGGGTTTTGCGCCGGAGCGACGGGCGGGTCGACCACGAGCTCGAAGGCGCCGACATCTGGGGCCAGGCCCTGGGGCCGCGTCACGCCGTCGAAGTCTTCCTCGACGCCCATGTCCACGCCAGCGTCGACGATGGCCGAGCCCGGCAGGGGATGGTAATCGCCGGCTAGGTAGTCGACCACGGGCAGGGACCCCTCCGACACCACGAATTTCAAGTTGTGGCTCTCGACGAAGTTCGCGGCCTCCGGGTCGACGGTGAACTTACTGGCCGTGGTGCTGTTCTTGAGCATCAGGTTGTTGTGCGCCACGCAGTCGTCGCAGCCGCCGTTGATCTGCACCTCGACGCGGTCGAAGGTGTTGTGTACGATGGTGGTGCGCAGGCTGTTGGCCCTGAGCTTGGCCTGAGTGCCGTCGGGCGCCATGCGGAAGACGTTGTTGTGCAGGGTGTTATCCCAGCCGGGGTAGAAGATGGCGCCGCTCTTCTCCAACGTCACGCCGCTCACGACGTTACCGATGACGCCGCAGCCTTTGGGGTTCTCGGCCGTAATCACGCCGGGGATGCAGCGCTGCGCCGGATCCTCGTGGTGGTTCTTGTTGTTGTAGAAGTGCAGGCTCCAGCCGGTGTTGTAGGCCCACCAGCCGCCGATCACCTGGTTATAGCTGCCGTGCGAGTAGATGCCGTGCGACAGCCCGCCGGTGCCGTTGTGGTGCACGCTTAAATTAAGCATGTACCAGTAGTTACCCTCGCCCAGGGCCGAGGTGCAGGCGCAGTTCTTGATTTCCACGTCGACCAGCATGACCTCGTCGCCGTTACCGCTGATGCCCATGCCGTCGAACACCAGGGCGCGGTCGTTGGGGTCAGGGGTCTCGGGCACCTCGGCGCCGATGAGCACGACGTAGCGCGGGTTGGAGCGCACGCCCAGGGCCCCGAAGCGCATGCTGCTGCCGCCGGTACCCTCGGGCGAACGCACCATGCGCACTTTTTCACCGGGATACAGGCGGATGGTTATCGGCAGATCCCAGCTACTGCCGGCGGCGCCGCCCATGTTCGCGCCGCGCGGGAAGACATAGTCGCGGTAGCCGGTAGTGTCGCCGCGCATGGTAATCGTGTCGCCGGGCAGGGCCGCCTGCCAGGCGGCTTTGAGTGAGGCGTGGTCGGTGACCTCGACCTCGGCGGCGTGGGTGGCCAGTCCGGTGCACATCACGAACAAGCACACAAAGAGGGTTTTCATTGAGGCTCCTTTATTAAGACGAGTGACGAGACTTAGAATCTGTCCAACCTCGGGGTACCGGACCGCACACGACCAGGTTTGACCCTATGGCTCTGGTCACCACCATCGAGTGCCTTTCTCAGGCCTACATCCAGGGGATTGGTGGGGACACTTCTGGGATCAGCAGAAGAACAGCCCAGCAGGTTGAGGCGGTTGGAACAGCAAAAAAGATCACAATGTATATCAATAAACAAAATTCGTACCAATTATAACGTTGTGTCATATTTTGTCCTGATGAATGGAAATGCTGCGCCAGTCTTGGGATGATGGGGAAGAGAGGGGTAGAAGGGCACGCTGGGAAGGTAAGGCGGGCGTTTCACAGGTGAGAACGAGCGGGTGGATGACCGTGGGAGATGCGGTGACTAACCGTACTTTTGGCGGGAAAATCTTAGGGATGAGATGTGCTTCTCAAATCCGAGATGGATCGCTTAGTCTGAGCCACCCGGTGCGGAGAGGTTTGGCCGGCTGGCACCGATGGAAACGCACTGACGCGCGACTAAGCTCGACTTTGTCCATTTAGAGGGATTGGTTGAGGCCGTGTCGCCGGGTCGAATCTGCTGTCGGAGTATCTTGGTCACCAGGGGAGGGACTCCGATGCTGATCCTGCCCCATACACTTGCCATGGTGCTTGGAGCATTTGTTCCAAACACTTGCCATGGTGCTTGGAGCATTTGCTCCAATGTTCTCGAAGCGTGTCTTTGAGCATGTAAAAGTGCTGCTTGTCGGCGCGATCTTGGCGCCCGGGCAACGAACTGTCACGTACGTGCTGCGCGTGATGGGGAAGCCTGATGACCGGCACTTCCAGAACGATCACCGCGTGCGGAGTCGGGCGCAATGGCCTGCCTTGCAGGGCGGACGTATTCTGCTGCGAGGGCTGGTGCTCACCTTCGTGCCGACCGGTCCTGTGGTGATCGGGATCGACGAGACCATTGAGCGGCGGCGTGGAGAGAAGATCGCTGCCAAGGGGATCGATCGGGACCCAGTACGTTCCTCGCGTGCGCACCTTGTCAAAGCCAGTGGATTGCGTTGGGTGAGCCGGATGCTCCTGACGCCGATCCCCTGGACCACGCGTGTCTGGGGATTGCCATTTCTCACGGTATTGTCGCCCTCAGAGCGGTATTATCAGGAACGCGGCCGTGCCCCTCGCACCCTGTTAGACCGCGCACGACAAGCTGTGTGGCGGGTGCAACGCTGGCTGCCGACCAGAAAGCTGGTCGTGGTCGGCGATCACACCTATGCGGCGCTCGAATGGCTCGATGCAGTCCGCGATGCCGCGGGTGTCATCACGCGCTTGCGACGCGATGCAGCGCTCTATGAGCCGGCCCCACTACGCCGGCCTCGACAGAACGGACGTCCACGCAAGCAGGGTAAGAGGCTGCCCACCCTGAAGAAGGTCTTGACTGATGCCATGACACCTTGGATAACGGTGACCATGGCGCACTGGTACGGCGCAAGGGAACGGCGTGTCCAGATCACCTCCCACACGGCGGTCTGGTATTACTCCGGCAAGCCCGGGGTCCCCATGCGCTGGGTCGTGATCCGCGATCCCGAAGGGCGCTTTGCGCCTCAGGCCTTGCTGGCGACGAACCCGCAGTTGAGGCCAGTCCAGATCCTGAGCTCTTTCGTCCGGCGCTGGCAGCTGGAGGTAACGTTTGAGGAGGCACGGGCGCACCTTGGGGTCGAGACCCCGCGCCAATGGAGTGATCGGGCCACGGCTCGGACCACGCCCACGTTGTTGGCCCTGTACGCGGTGGTGACCTTGATGGCGGCCCATATGATCGGCCCTCACCCCATGCCGGTGCGGGCAGCAGCCTGGTATCGCAAAACGCACGCGACCTTTTCCGACACCATCGCCGTGGTGCGCCAAGGTTTGTGGCGTCAGTGCCAGATTTCAACGTCCCAGGCCGAAGCCCATATGGTGAAAATCCCGCGCATACTCTATGAACGCTTGACAGAGACGCTGTGCTATGCCGCATGAATGGACAAAGTCGAGCTAAACAAATAATCGGATTTGAATTCAGCGGCGAGTCGATTGACTTCAGTTCCCGCGGTAAGGCGGATCCCCTCCCGCTTCTGCCGCTTCCAAAAGTAGTGCTGCAAGCGGGGGGTCACGAAGATGGTAAGCAACGTACCCAGAATCCCACTTACAAAGGCAGCACTGGCGGTGATAAATGCGGGAGGAAGCTCGGTAATCCATTGGAAAGTCACATGACACCATTCCGAGCGGCTACCATTAGCCCGTCGCTTTGCCTTTCTTCGCTTTCTTCGCTGCACTCTTCGGGGTCGTTGGTTTTGGTGGTTCAGGTTCCGACGTCAGGATGATTTTCTCTCTTACCCAGTAATTTTCAGGTTTAACATATCCTGGGGGTGATCCGATTGGCGGGCTGGAAGCCGGCTCTACGACCGGAGGAGTGGCCGCTTCGGCTGGTGGTTCCATAATGGCCTTTCTCGAAGCGTAGCCGGTCAAACAGAGGAAACACACGGCCATACACCCCAACACTGTTGCCGCATTTCTAGCTGCGCTCATACGGCTCCTTCATCATTTTTAGGAACGTCGTGCCCTTCCGTAATGAGGACCCGTTTCATCTCATTCAACCCGAATTTTACAATGCATTGATTATGAAAAAAGAACATCGTATCCGGCGGCTGGATGATTGCGGCGTACTGAGGGGATTCACGGCGGTTGATCTGTTCATGACACTGGACACACAGCACGATATCCCCGACCTCATCGTCGTACATCTTGCCCTCCTCGACAAACACATACCCGTATTCATACAGGCGCCAAAATTGTGGACTATGCATAGTTCCTCTCGCATCTCATCAGGCCAATCCCTCAGGAATCTCCTCGACAATTACCTCGGGTAAATCTTCTTCCCACCCCTCGAACGCCCCTTCCTCTAGCAGCTGCTCCGCCATTGCCCGGGCCTCATCTTTGTCCTCGGCCTCGATCTTCATAAAGGCTCGTCGTGTGATTTCCGCCGTAATCCAATAAGTTTTTGCCATGGCATATCCTCATCTCGATCCGTCGTGTAGGCGATGTTCCTCGTAGGGGTTGCATTCACTATATCGTGAGGAGGAGGAAAAACACACCAGGGGGGTGAAGCCTTCAGGGTGGGGTATCTTCGGCTTCTTCCTCAATGTTCTCAATTGCAACCTCAGGCTCCACATCTCTATCCCGTGTGATCCGCGTCGTGACCCATTCCTCCATCGCCGCAGCCTTGCGTTCTGGGGTTCGCTCCGGCGAGGCCTCGATGGTATTCGCAGCTCGCAGCGCTTTGATCTGCTCGACCAGCTCGTCCGTGTCGTGGGCCTGCGTGGTACTGCATAGTGCTCCGTCGAGCTGGTTGCGTAGCCCGGCCAGATCTTCTAGATATCTCTCATGCGAGAACACGCCACCAATGCGAGCCTCATAGTCGTGGAGTTGGCCCTGGGCAATTTTCAAATCCTCCCTGTCCCTATCCCGTATCAGCTCATAGCTGTCAACTAAGCGGGCAACAGCGTTCATGACGGCGCGAGGGCCAGGGTGGTTGCTGGAGAGATCGAGAAACCGGGTCGCAGTACCCTCCACACATATGGAAGGATTGTCTCGCAGGGAGAGGTCCAGGCTGAACGCCAGTCCTCGGTACACGCCAAGCGGAATGCAGCGGTGCTGAAACACCATCGTCGGCACGGTCCTGCGGACTGCGGCTAGGG
>Ga0081538_10006084_pt1 | contig 10726 bp, 11 predicted proteins | sample TabmetS5T2R1_FD_71022 | JGI IMG/M metagenome (GOLD analysis project Ga0081538, IMG submission 71022) | Tabebuia heterophylla rhizosphere microbial communities from the University of Puerto Rico - S5T2R1 | ecosystem: Host-associated > Plants > Roots > Rhizosphere ...
GGGTGACCCCAACGTCGGCGCGGTCATCGGCGAGGAGGCGGTGCTTGCCGTCGACGCCCGCGCCACGCCGACACACGCTCGCGAATGGCTCGATGAGCTCCGCCGCCTCACCGACAAACCCATTCGCTACCTCGTGCTCACGCACTACCACGCCGTCCGCGTACTCGGCGCTTCCGCTTTCGACGCCGACTGGGTTATCGCTCACGAAGGAACGCGACGGTGGATTCTCGAGCGCGGCGAGGCTGATTTCGAGTCCGAGACACGCCGCTTCCCTCGGCTTTTCCGTGACGTCGAATCGATCCCGGGCCTGACGCACCCGAACGTGGCCTTCGCGGACATGCTCCGGATCGATCTCGGCGGGCGTGACGTGCAGCTCCTTCACCTCGGCCGCGGCCACACGGCCGGCGACGCCGCCGTCTGGCTGCCCGACGAGCGCATCGTCTTCGCCGGCGACCTCGTCGAGGCCCGCGCCGCGCCGTACATGGGCGACGCGTTCGTCGAAGAGTGGTCGACGACGACGCTCGACCGCGTCGAGGCGCTCGGCGCTCGCACGATCGTTCCCGGCCGCGGCCCTGCCGCCGGGCCGGACGCGATTGCCGAGACCCGTGACTACCTGCGCACGCTCTGGGATACCGTCCGCGCGAGTCATCCCACGCTGAAGGACGCGTTCGACGCCGCTCGCGCCGCGCTCGAGCCTCGCTTCGGCGACTGGTGGATCTTCGAGCACTGCCTGCCCTTCAACGTCGCTCGCGCCTGGGACGAGGCGCACGGGATCGCCGAGCCCCAGGTCTGGACCGCTGAGAAAGACTCTGCGGTGTGGACCGAGTTGCAGTCGTAGGCGCCGGGCCGATCGGCCTCACCGCTGCGCTCGAGCTCGCGGCGCTCGGCATCCCGTCCGTCGTCCTCGAGGCGAAGCCGCAGCTCGAGGCGACCGGCTCGCGCGCGATCGTCCTCGCCCACGACGCGCTCGCAACGTTCCGCCGCGTCGGCTGTGAGGAGATCCCGCGCAAGGTGGTCCGCCTCCGGCTCGCCCGCACGTACCTCGGCGAGACCGAGCTCTTCACGCGCGAGCTTCCGCCGGAGCTTCCCGACGGGCTGCCCGCCGTCGCCAACCTCCAGCAGACCTTCACCGAGCGCGCGCTCCTGCGCCGCGCCGCGGAGACTGGCCTCGTCGATGTCCGCTTCGACGCTGCCGTCACCGGCCTTCGCCGGCACAACGCGTCCGTCACGCTCGAGCTCGACGGCGACAACGTCACCGCGGGCTACGTGATCGGCGCCGACGGCGCACACTCGACCGTCCGCAAGTCACTCGGCGTCGACTTCCCCGGCGAGAGCTTCCACGACCGCTTCCTGATCGCCGACATCCGCGCGGAGCTGCCCTTCCCGCGCGATGAGCGCCGCTTCTACTTCAACCCGCCGTCGAACCCCGGCCGCCAGATCCTCATCCACCCGCAGCCGGACGGGCAGTGGCGGATCGACTGGCAGGTCCCGCCCGAGACCGACCCCGAGGCGGGCCTCGACGACCGCATCCGTGCGCTCGTCGGCGACACGTCCTACGAGCTCGTCTGGCTCAGCGCCTACCGCTTCCACTCGCGGCTCGCGACCCGCTTCCGCGTCGGCCGCGTCTTCCTCGCCGGCGACGCCGCGCACCTGATGGCGCCGTTCGGCGCGCGCGGGATGAACTCCGGCGTCGAGGACGCGACGGCCGCCGCGCAGGCCATCGCCACCGGCGACTTCGACGCCTACGAGCGCGAGCGCCGCCCCGTCGCGATCGAGAACCTCCGCGTCACCGGCGCGACGATGCGGTTCATGGCCCCTCCGACGCCGCTCCACCGCCTGTGGCGGAACGCGATCCTCCGCGGCAGCCTGCACGTGCCGCCGCTGCGCCGTTTCGTCAATTCGGGCAAGCTTCCGACTCCGCGTGATCTTCCAACCCGAGCTCGAGACCAAGCCGGTTGAGGAGCGCGCCGAGGAGCAGCGACGGCGCCTCTCCGACCTGATCAAGCGGCTCAAGGAAAGCGACTCCAGCTACTGGCGCGACAAGCTCGCCGACGTCTCGCCGAACGACCCGCTCGTGGAGTTGCCGTTCACGACCAAGGTGGAGCTCCTCGAGCACTACCCGTACGGACTGCTGGCGGTGCCGCTCGAGCAGACGGTACGCATCCACGCCTCCTCGGGGACGCGTCACAAGCCGACGATCGTCGCCTATACCGCGCGGGACATCGAGCTCTTCGCGGACGTCAACGCCCGCTCGATCTGCTGTGCGGGCGCGACGCCCGAGGACGTCGTCCACGTCGCCTACGGCTACGGCCTCTTTACCGGCGGGCTCGGTCTCCACTACGGCGTCGAGCGGCTCGGCGCGACGGCCGTCCCCGCCTCGGGCGGGAACTCCAGCTTCCAGGTGCAGCTCCTCGCCGACCTCGGGGCGCGCGGGATCTGCTGCACGCCCTCGTTCTGCTACCTGCTCGCCGAGCGCGCCGTCGACGAGGGCGTCGCCGATCGAATCCAGCTCCGCTACGGAGTCCTCGGCGCCGAGCCGTGGTCGGAGTCCCTGCGGCAGAAGATCGAGGAGGCGTGGGGCGACTTCGACGCCTGCGACATCTACGGGCTCTCGGAGGTGATCGGCCCCGGCGTCGCCATGGAGTGCCGCGAGAACAAGGGCGGCCTGCACGTCTTCGACGACCACTTCCAGCCCGAGGTCGTCGACCCGGAGACGGGCGAGCCGACGGACGGGCTCGGCGAGCTCGTGCTGACGACGCTCACCAAGGAGGCGCTGCCGGTGATCCGCTACCGGACGGGCGACGTCACGCAGCTTCAGCCCGGTGAGTGTCCGTGCGGGCGGACGCACACGCGCATCGCGCGCTTCTCGGGCCGCGTCGACGACATGCTCGTGATCCGCGGTGTCAACGTCTTCCCGAGCGCGATCGAGGCGGCGCTGCTCGAGCATCCGGGCGTCGCGGGCCAGTACGCGATCGTCGTCGACCGGCGGGAGACCTTGCCGCGGCTGGAGGTGCACGCCGAGCTCGCCTCCGACGAGCTCCTCTCGAAGCGCGACGACGTCCAGCGCCGGCTCGAGGACGTCCTCGAGCAGCGGCTCCGGCTGCGGGTGCGGGCCGTCGTCGCCAACCCCGGTGGGCTGCCGCGGCAGGAGCTCGGCAAGGCGAAGCGCGTCTTCGAGCGGACCGAGGAGACGGACGAGCTGCTCCAGCTCAGCGGCGGCTAGCGCGACAACGCGCGCCGCGTAACAATCCCGTTTCCAACACCTAAACCGGGGAGGGAACATGAAGGGACGAAGGTTCGGGGTCGCCGCCCTCGCCGCGGTAACCCTCGTCCTACTCGCGGCCGGCGCGGGCAGCGCTCAGCAAGGAGGCGACATCTGGCTGGCAGAGATCTCGCCGCTGACGGGGCCACTGTCGTTCGTCGGCGTCGACAACCGCGCGGGCGTCAACGTCGCCGTTGCGGAGATCAACCGCCGCGGCGGGATCAGAGGCCGACGGGTGCGGATCGAGGTCTTCGACGACGGCTCCAACCCGTCGCAGGCCGTCAGCCACATGAACCGCGTCGCGAACGACGACAAGTTCGTCGGCGTCATCGGCTCCGGCTTCAGCTCGTCGGGGCTGGCCGTGGCACCGATCATCGAACGGGAGCGCATCCCGTACATCTCGATGGCCTCGTCGGTCGCGCAGGTGACGCCGGCGAAGCCCTACTACTACATGACGACGGCGACGAGCCGGCTGTTCGCGTACTCGATGGCGTTCCAGCTGCGCCGGCAGGGGATCAGGCGCATCGCCCTGATGGCCGACAACGGCGGCTTCGGGCGCGAGGGCGCCCGGAACGTCGACGAGCTGGCGCGACGCTTCGGCTTCCAGGTCGTCGAGCGGATCATCTTCCCGCTCACGAGCACGACGTTCCAGGCCGAGCTCAACCGGGTCAGGACCTCGAACGCGCAGGCGCTCTGGATCTGGAACGCGACGACCTTGGCCGTGACGATCACGAAGGAGGCGCGCCAGCTGCGGCTGCCGCAGCGGCTCGTGCTGACGGGCGGGAACGCATCGGTGCAGTACCTGCAGCCGGCCTGCCCGCAGAACAACCGCGCGCTGATCAACAGCTACCTCGGCCCGGTCGCGCGGTTCCTGCCGAGAAGGAACCCGTCGCGGGCGATCGCGCTCCGGGTCGACCGCGGGCTGGGCAAGCAGGGCTCGACGTTCCACTACGACGGCTACACCGGCGTGATGATGTTCCGAGCGGCGATGCTGCGCGGCGGCTTCTCACGAGATGCGATCAACAGCGCGCTCGAGAACCGGATGCGCGGCTTCGTCGGGCCGGGTGGGCGCTACTACTACAGCCGCCAGAACCATTCGGGCCTCGGCCTTCGCAGCATGGTCGTCTCGCGGATCGCCCGCTGCCGGATGGTCCCTATCGAGAACTTGAGGCGCCGCTTCTAGGACGCTCTCAGTCTGCGCGCGGTCGCCGTCGCGGCCGCGCGCAGGCCCGGGATCAGGCCCTGCGGCGCGAACAGCATGACGACGATGAGGATCGCGCCGAAGACGCCGATCGAGAAGACCTGCGGCGCCTGCACCGGGAGGTCGAAGCCGAGCAGCTGCTCGCGCGTTCCCAGCTCGCGCAGCTTGTCCTCGAGGTAGGTGATCGCAACCGCGCCCACGACGGCGCCGTAGACCGACCCCATGCCGCCGACCGCGACCATCACGACGAACGTGATCGACAAGATCAGCGGGAACGCGTCCGGGGAGAGGAAGAGCAGGTAGTAGGCGAAGAGCCCGCCGGCGAGCCCGGCCATGCCCGCCGCGAGCACGAACAGGCGCAGCTTGTACATCGCGACGTTGATGCCGGCCGCGGCCGCCGTCGCCTCGCTCGTCGCGATCGCCCGCATCGCCCTTCCGGCACGCGAGCCGACGAGGTTGAGGGCCATCAGCACGCTCAGGCCGACGATGCCCCAGACGACGGCCGCCAGTGACTCGCCCTCGATCACGTGACCGCGAATCTCGAGCGGCGGGATGCCGACGAGGCCGGGGTCTTGGCCGCCCGTGAAGCGGTCCTCCGCGAAGAGGGCGGCGAGCAGGATCAGATGAAGGGCGAGCGTGGCGAAGGCGAGGTAGTGGCCGCGCAGGCGCAGCAGCGGGACGCCGACGACAGCGGCGACCCCGGCCGTCAGCACCGGTGCGGCGGCCAGCGCTAGCAGCGGGTCCCATGCGGCCTCCGGGTTGATCAGGCGCTCGTCCGGGTCGATCCCGACGGACAGGATCCCCGTCGTGTAGGCGCCGAGCGCGTAGAAGGCGCCCTGCCCGAGCGAGATCTGCCCCGCGAACCCCATCAGGAGGGAAAGCCCGACGGTGACGATTGCGGCCAGGCCCATGCGCGTATACATCGGTAGGGCACCCTCGTCGAGCGCGAACGCGAGCCCGACCACGGCCCCGCCGGCCACGAGTGTCCCGGCCAGCTTGGCGAGCCCGGTCCAGCGCGGCCGTCTCGGCATCAGGTCGCCTCCACCTCGTGCCGGGAACGCCAGCCGATCAGCAGCAGGATGATGATCAGCGCCGCGGCGAGCTCGTACTGGCGCGCCTGGTCGGTGATGCGGTCGCCGTAGACAACGACGAGCTGCTCGGCGATGCCGAGTAGGAGCCCCCCGAGGTACGCGTAGCGGATCGAGACCAGGCCCCCGACGGCGGCTGCTGCGAAGCCGTTGACGGCGATCCCGACATCCGAGTCGTAATTGACGGACGTGACCGGCGTGAGCAGCACCCAGCCGAGCGCCGAGAGCGCGGCCGAGACCGCGAAGGCGATCATCGCGACGGCGCGGACGTTGATGCCGACGAGCTCGGCTGCGCGGACCTGGTCGGCGCAGGCGACGAGCGCGTTGCCGACGATCGTCTTGCGCAGAAGGAACGTGAGCAGCAAGGCCGCGACGATCGTTACGCCGACTACGAGCGCGTACTGGGGATTGATGACGACCTCCCAGACACTCCACGACGTCTCAGAGATCCCGGGGTAGTTGTGGGGGCGGTCCCCGAACGCGAGCAGCTCGAGCGAGGCGAAGACAAGGGCGATCCCGAGCGTGATCACGAGGCTCGCCAACGCCGTCGTCCGGCCGCGGAAGCCCATTGCCACAAACCCGCAGACGGCGCCGATCGCGGCGACGAGCACAACGGCGATCGCGCCTGCGAGCCACGTCGGCACGTTGTCGACGAGCCCGGCCGTGAAGAGCCCGCCCATGACCGCGAAGGCTCCCTGGGCGAAATTGATGATGTTCGTCGTGCGGTAGATGAGGACGAACGAGATGCCGACGAGCGCGAAGGCGGAGCCGGTGGAGACGCCGATGACGAGTGCCTGCACGAACGTGCGCACGTCGGCCTCCGAGATGCCGAGGACGAGCTGGGGGAGGGTCATGCCTCGACCTCGAGGCCGCCGAGATAGGCGGCCTGCACCTGCGCGTTCTCCCGCAGCTCGGCACTCGAGCCCGAGAGGACGGTGCGTCCGGCCTCGAGGACGTACGCGCGCGGGCAGAGGTCGAACGCGAGGAGCGCGTTCTGCTCGACGAGCAGGACGGCGACGCCCTCGTCCTCGTTCAGCTTGAGCAGGAACTCCGACAGCCCCTGGACGATGATCGGGCCGAGACCGAGCGAGAGCTCGTCGATCGCGAGCAGTCGCGGCTCCGCCATCAGCGCGCGCCCGATCGCGACCATCTGCTGCTCGCCGCCTGAGGTCTGGCCGGCAGGGCGGTCGCGGAGCTCGTGCAGCGCCGGCAGGAGCGCGTAGACGCGCTCGAGCCGATCCTGGATCTCGGCGCGGCGGCCGAGGTAGCGGATCGTCGCCGAGATCGGCTCGGCGCGGAAGTCACGGCCGTAGGCGCCGAGGAGCAGGTTCGCCTCGACCGGCAGCGTTGGGAAGACCTGGCGGCCTTCCGGGACCTGGGAAACGCCGAGGCGCACGATCTCGCCCGGCGAGTGGCCGGTGACGTCGCGGCCGGCGATGCGCACCGCGCCGGCCGCGGGCTTGACGAGGCCGCAGACCGCATTGAGGAGCGAGCTCTTGCCGGCGCCGTTGGGACCGATCAGCGCGACGCGCTCGCCTTCCTCGAGGTCGAGCGAGACGCCGTCGACCGCGACGGCCGGCCCGTACTGGACGACGAGCTTGTCGACCTCCAGGAACTTCACAGGTGCGCCGTCCCGAGGTAGGCGGTGATGACGCGCTCGTCCTGGCGGATCTCGTCCGGCCCGCCGTCCGCGATCACGCGCCCGCGGTCGAGCACGATCACGCGCTCGGCGACCTGGCCGACGAACTGCATGTCGTGCTCGACGAGGACCTGGGTCAGCCCGCGCTCCTTGAGGTCGCGGAAGACGCGGATCAGACGTGCCTTCTCGGCGGCGCGCAAGCCGGCGACGGGCTCGTCGAGGAGGAGGACGCGCGGGCGCTGAGCGAGCGCGCGGGCGACGGCGAGGAGGCGAAGCTGCCCGAGCGGCAGCGCCTCGGCGGGATCGAGGGCGCGGTCGGCGAGCCCGACCTCCTCGAGCGCGCGCCAGGCCTCTTCGCGGATCCGGCGTTCCTCGCGGAACTGCCACGGCGGCCGCACGATGCCCTCGAGGAAACCGGTCCGGGTCCAGGCGTGGCAGCCGATCATCACGGCCGACCACACGTCGAGGCCGTGCGGCGCCCGCATCACCTGAAAGACGGTGGCGAGCCCCTTGCCGGCGCGCCTGTGGGCGGACCAGCGGGAGATATCGCTGCCATCGAGGGTCACCTGGCCGCGGTCCGGGCGGAGAAAGCCGCTGACGCAGTGGAGGAGGGTCGACTTGCCGGCGCCGTTCGGGCCGATCAGGCAGGTGAGCGAGCCACGCTTGACCGGAAAGCCGACGTCCTGGACGGCTTGGACGGCGCCGAACGACTTCGAGACCGAGTCGACGACGAGAGCCGGCGCGCCCGCGTTGCCGTCCGCCATGCGGCGACTATACGGCGCACGCGTTCAGAGATGCTCGACCCGCCTCCGAAGCCGCTCGACGTCGGCACGGCGGCCCGTGAACAGTTCGCAGCGGAAACGCAGGTCGAGCCGCGTCCGGCGGACGACGTCGGCCATGAAGGCGTCGCAGGTGACCAGGCGACAGTGGGGGAGGGCGACGGCGAGCGCGCTAAGGTCGACGCGGTCGCTCGGGCGCGCCTGCCGCTCGGGGAAGTCGCGGGCGAGGACTGCTTCCAGACGGCGCTCGCAGTAACGCTCGACGCCGCTGCGCTCGCGCGGCAGGGTCGTGCCGCCGGAGAGCTCGAGCAGCGGCAGGTCCGGCCGCGCGGCCGACTCGAGCCGGTGGGCCTCGGACTCCGGGACGACGATCGCCTCACGCGCGACCGCCGCTCGCAGCACCGGCTCGAGCGCGCGGAACGCGACCTTCCGCTTCACCATCCCGCTCAAGTAGTTCTGATCGAGGTAGAGGCGGAGTGCCATCCGCTGGCACGAACGCCCCCTAGGCTCCCAGCGCCTCCGCCGCCCGCTCGTAGTCTGCCGGCGCGACCCAGAGGAGCATCCCGTAGCGGCCCGATCCCGCGCCGGCCGCCGTTGCCGCCGTGACGTTGACGTTCGCCGAGGCGAGCTTCTCCATCGTGTCGGCAACGGCGCCGACACGATCGTCGCCCTGGATCAGGAACACGCGTTTCGCCTCGCTGAGCGTCACGCCGGCTTGCTCGGCGGCCGACTTCAGCGCCTCCGGATCCTCGGGGACGAGATCGATCTGCGACCGGCCCTCGCCGACCGGGAAACCGAGGAACGCCAACAGGTTGACGCCGCTCGCCTTCAGCGAGGAGAGAACGCGCTGGCCCGCGCCGGGCGTGTCGGAGACGGTCACGTAGAAGTAGTCGACGCCGCGCACCGTGTCTGCCATCGGAGCCCCTTCCTGCTCGACTGCTCTCCCCGCAGACGATACGCCGCCGGGAATCGGCGCTGATCCGTCACACCCGCGTGCGTTTCTTTTCGGCTCAATGGAGGCGTGCTTGGTGTCCTCCAGTTCGCGGCCGAGATGGACCTCGACGGCGTCCCTCACTGCCCTGCTTGTCTGCTCGAGCTTGCGTGGGAGATCCGGGACGGACGCAGGCCGTCACGGGCGCTGATCTCGCGGACCACGGACTGGATCTGGAGCGAGAGCGGTGACGGCATCCGCGAGGCAGTCGTGCGAGCTCGGATGGCCGAAGTCCCGTTTGCGGAGGAGGCTCTGCGGGACTTGGAGCTAAACGGCCGGCACAGCAAGGTTGCCGAGACTCTGGTGTTCCGGCTTGCGCAAGAGCTCGCCGACGAGATGGCATCGAGGTGATAGCAAAGTGATAGCATGAGCGGCATGCCGACGCTGAACATCCGAAATGTTCCTGACCGCGTCGTCAGGACACTCAAGCGTCGCGCCCGGGAGAACGGTCGGTCGCTCAATGCCGAGGTTGTCGCGGCTCTCAAGGACTACGACGAGCGGCACAACGACAGGGCGGCGCTGCGACGGCAGTTCGAGGAGCTCCGCCGCGAAGATTTGCCGCCCCGGCCGCCCGGCGCGCCCACGCCCGAGGAGATGATCCGAGCAGGGCGGGACGACCGGGATCGGCGCATTGTTGGCGATCTTTGACGCGAGCGTCTTTGTACGCGCGCTCGTCGAGCGCGAGCCGAGGGCTGAGGAATGGATCGACCGGGCCTTCGGCGAGCTGGAGGTCAGCGTCCCAAGTCTCCTCTTCGCCGAGGTAGCCAACGCACTGGCCGGATATGTCAGGAGCGGTGAGCTGTCCGCGAGCGCGGCCGACGCGCGGCTCGAGATCACGCTCCGACTCCCGCACGCCATCACTGATGTGCGCGAGCTCGCTCCTGCGGCTCTGCGCGTCGCCGTTGCCCGTGGCCTGAGCGTCTACGACGCGTGTTACGTCGTCCTCGCAGAGGGCCAGGACGCTCCGCTCGTCACAGCCGATCGGCGGCTGGGCGCGGCGGTCGAGCGGGCTGAACTGCTGTAACGGCGAACGACGGGGTTCGTCGGCCTGAAGTTGCGGGACATTCAGACAGGGACAACTTTTCGGGGAGGAGGCCGGCTCGATGAACGACCACGCTCGGATCAGGTTCGCGCTTGTCTGGCTCGCCCTCCTCCTGCTCTTCGCGAGTGCCGCGACAGCGGCATTCAACGCGGGCCACGCGACGGCTGCGTCAGCAGAACTCGGATCGACGTCGGCAGCGTCGCCTTGCAGGCAGATCGCCGACTTCGACGACAACGATTTCCCGCGCCGGCCCGAAATCGACAACCGGTTTCTGCCCATGGAGCCCGGAACGCGGATGATCCTCGAGGGTGCCGTCGAGGGCGTTCCCCATCGCGTCGAGTTCACCGTCACTGACCTGACCAAGGTCGTCGACGGCGTGCGCACCTTGGTCGTCTGGGACACGGACAGGAGCGAAGACCAGCTCGTGGAGTCGGAGCTCGCCTTCTTTGCGCAGGACGAGGCTAGGAACGTCTGGAACCTCGGGGAGTACCCGGAGGAGTTCGAGGACGGGACGTTCGTCGGGGCGCCGAGCACCTGGATCAGCGGCGAAGACGGCGCCAAGGCGGGCATCCACATGCGCGCCCTGCGAGGCGTCAGCTCCCGGTTCTACGTGCAGGGGTTCGCGCCCGAGATCGACTTCTTCGACTGCGCGAGGGTCGCACAGCGAGAGCAGCAGACCTGCGTGCCGGCGGGGTGCTTCAACCACGTTCTGGTCACCCATGAG
>Ga0081538_10006085_pt1 | contig 10724 bp, 9 predicted proteins | sample TabmetS5T2R1_FD_71022 | JGI IMG/M metagenome (GOLD analysis project Ga0081538, IMG submission 71022) | Tabebuia heterophylla rhizosphere microbial communities from the University of Puerto Rico - S5T2R1 | ecosystem: Host-associated > Plants > Roots > Rhizosphere ...
CGCGGTCGCAGGCATCGACCAGCGGCAGGTTCGACGCCAGCGTCGCGGCGGCGTCGTGCAGGGGGCCGGTGACCTCGTCAGGAGACGGTGCCAGGCGCGCGCCAGGTGGCCGGAGGATTGCGATGATCCCGCACATGGGCGACGAGTCTACGACGGCCCCATCCCATCCGAACTTGCCGCATTTGGCGACGCCAGGGCAGCGCTAAATGCGGCAAGTTCACGCTTCACGGTGACCTCACGCCCGGCCCAACGCCTCGACGGCCTCGATCAGCTCGTCGGCCGCGGCCTCGGCCTCGTCCTCCGTGGGTGCCTCGACCATCACCCGCACGAGCGGCTCGGTCCCGCTCGCTCGCACCAGCACGCGACCGTGGTCTCCCAGGCGTGCCTCGACGGCTGCGATCGGCCCGGCGAGGCGCTCGGCGATGGCCGGGTCCCGCTCCGCCACCCGGACGTTGCGCAGCACCTGGGGCAGGCGCGTCATCGCCTCGCCGGCGAGGTCGGCGAGGCTGCGACCCGAGCGCGTGACGACGTCGAGCACCTGGAGCGCGGTGAGGAGGCCGTCGCCGGTGGTCGCGAGGTCGCGGAAGATCACGTGGCCGGACTGCTCGCCGCCCAGGTGGAGGCGACGGGACTCCAGCGCCTCGAGCACGTAGCGGTCACCCACCTGGGTCTCGACCACGTGGATGCCGCGCTTGTCCATGGCCAGCCGGAACCCCAGGTTGGTCATCACCGTGACGACCACGCTGTCGCCGGCGAGGACGCCCCGCTCGTGCCGGTCGATGGCGCAGATGGCGATGATGTGGTCGCCGTCGACCAGCTCGCCGGCGGCGTCGATCAGGAGCACCCGGTCGGCGTCGCCGTCGAAGGCCACGCCGACGTCGGCGCCGCGCTCGGCCACCCTCCGGGCGAGCTCCTGGGGGTGGGTCGAGCCGCAGCCGGCGTTGATGTTGGTGCCGTCCGGGTCGGCGTGGATGACCTCGACGTCGACCCCCAGGTCGGACAGGACCGCCGGGGCGATCACCGACGCTGCCCCGTGGGCGCAGTCGACCACCGCCCGCAAGCCGGCCAGGTCCCGGCCCGCCAGCGAGGCGGACACGGCGGCGCGGTACCCGGAGTGCGCCGAGGCCGCATCGGTCCGGACCGCTCCCAACCCCGCGCCCGTCGGCGCATGCCGCGGCGACCCGTCGTCGAGCAGCAGTTGCAGCTCCCGCTCCAGCCGCTCCTCGACGTCGTCGGGCAGCTTCCGCCCGCCCGCTGCGAACAGCTTGATGCCGTTGTCGGGGAAGGGGTTGTGCGACGCCGACACCACGGCGGCGGGGGCGTCGGCGGCCACGGACCACCAGGCGACCTCGGGCGTGGGCGCCACCCCCAGCAGCTCGACGTCCACGCCCTCGCTCACCAGCCCGGCGCACAGCGCCGCCTCGAGCATCGGCCCCGAGCGCCGGGTGTCGCGGCCGATGGCGAAGCGGTCGCCGCCCCCGAGCACCCGGGCCGCGGCGCGTCCGAGCGCCAGCGCCAGCTCGGGGGTGAGCTCGGCGTTGGCGACGCCTCGCACGCCGTCGGTCCCGAACTTCAGCATGAGCGTGGGGCCTGCAGGCGTCCGCTCGGCCGACTCAACGCTTGGAGTACTGGGGCGCCTTCCGGGCCTTCTTGAGGCCGTACTTCTTCGACTCCTTCTCGCGCTGGTCACGAGACAGGAAGCCCGCCCGCTTGAGCGTGGTGCGCAGCTCGGGATCGAGCTCCACCAGGGCGCGGGCGATCCCGAGGCGCAGCGCCCCCGCCTGCCCGGACACGCCGCCTCCGACCAGGCTGGCGTCGATGTCGTAGGCCTCCTCGGCCTCGGCGACGCGCAGCGGCTCCGAGAGGATCATCCGATGCGCCTTGGAAGGGAAGTACGTGGCGACATCGCGGTCGTTGATCGTGATCGTCCCGGTGCCGGGGCGGATGCGGACCCTGGCGACGGCGCCCTTGCGGCGGCCGGTGGTCTGCGCGAGCGGTGTGGCCATGTCGTGTCTTCCTACGGGCGGTTCAGCTGATGCGTCGGGCAGCCCCCGCCACCTCGAGCGGCTGGGGTTGCTGGGCGGCGTGCGGGTGAGTGGGACCGGCGTAGACCTTGAGCTTGGTCAGCATCTGACGCCCGAGCCGGGTCTTCGGGAGCATCCCCCGAATGGTGCGGCGCACGGCCTCCTCGGGCCGCCGCTCCAGCAGGTGGGCGAACGTCTCCGCCTTGAGCCCACCCGGGTAGCCCGAGTGGCGGTAGACGGTCTTCCGCTCGGCCTTGCCGGCGGTGAGCACCACCTTGTCGGCGTTGACGATGACGACGTGGTCGCCGGTGTCGAGATGGGGGGTGAAGCTGGGCTTGTGCTTGCCGCGCAGCACGCGGGCGACCTCCGTCGCCAGCCGGCCGAGCACCAGACCGTCGGCGTCGACGACGTACCAGGCACGCTGGATCTCTGAGGCTTTCGGGCTGTACGTGGGCACGCGTGCCACCTTCGTGCGGAACTTGCGAGAGCGGGCGCGCAGCGCCCAGGGCGACGTACAAGCCTACGGGGACGACCCGCGAAACGGCAAGCCAGACCGCAGCTACAGCATGCCCCGGCGGGTGAGGTGGTGGAACGCCAGCCATCCCGGCAGGACCGGCAGCCAGAACGTGGCCAGCCTGAACAGGAACACCGACGGCACCGCGATCTCCTTGTCGACGCCGACCGCCGTCAGGCCGGCGATGAGCACGGCCTCGACGGCACCGACGCCGCCCGGCGTCGGCGCCGCCTGCGCGACCGCGGAGCCGGTGAGGTAGACGAAGCCCAGTGTGGCCAGCCCGATGCCGCCGCCACCGAAGGCCTGCAGCGAGAAGTAGAGGCAGAAGAGGTAGCTGAGGGTGACGATGAGCCCCCCGCCGACCAGCGTGAACAGCTTGGCGGGGTTGGCGGCCACCTGCTCGACCCCCTGGACCGCCCGTCGGAGGATGGGCACCAGCCGGTCGAGCGCCAGGCGGCGGCCGATGGGTAGCAGCAACACCACGCCGCTCACGACCAGCACGCCGGCGAGGACGGCCAGCACCGTCTGATCCGACGGCAGGTCGACGTCCCCGACACCCTCCTGGCCGGCGAACAGGGCGAAGATCACCGTGAGCGTGACGTGGTCGACGAAGCCGAACAGCGACACCAGGCCCACGCCGGTCACGGCGACCGGGGGGTCGACGCCGGCCTTCTGCAGGAAGCGGATGCCCACCGCCATCCCGCCGACCTTCACGGGCGTGATGCGGTTCGCGAACGATCCCGACAGCTGTGACAGGAATGTCGGCCACGCCGGGAGGCGCCGCGGCACCGACCCGGCGAGCGAGAGCGCCGCGCCGACGTAGGTGAGGAACGACAGGAAGACGATGGCCGGCACCCATGCCCAGTCGAGGTCGCGGACCTGCTCGACGAGGTTGCCGACGTCGGTCAGCTGGTGGATGAGGACATAGGAGGCGATCCCACCGAAGAGCAGCATCAGCAGCGCACGCGGTGAGACCCGTTCGACGCGCTCGAGCTCGATCGGCCCGGTCCCGGTGGCGCTCGCCACGGCGTCCCGCACCTGCGCGTCGAACCCCTTGCGGCGGTGGACCGCCGTCCGGGTGGCGCCGCTCAGCGCCAGCGGCTGCAGGCGGGGGGCGGCGCGCACGACCGCGTCGCGCCCGACCCCGGCGACCGCCGCCTGCGCCGCCCGCGCCGGCCCGACCTTGAGGGCCGTCGACATGATCAGCTCGGCGACATCGGTCGCAAGCAGCTCGTCGGACGCCGCGAGCTCGCTGAAGCCGAAGTCGATGATCCATGGGCTGCCGTCGCGGGCCAGCATGACGTTGGCGAGCCTGAGGTCCCGGTGGGCCAGGCGTCGGCGGTGCAGGCGCGCGACCTGCGCCCATATGCCGGCGAGCAGATCGTCGGTCAGCTCGTCGTCGGCCACGTCGGCGAGCGACCGGGCGTCCAGAGCCTCGTAGGCCAGCACCATCGAGCCGTCGTCGATCCGACCCAGCCCGAGGAACGCGGGCGTCCGCACGCCGAGCGAGGACGCGCGCAGGGACACCAGTGCCTCGTGTTCGACGCTCCGCCGCAGGGACGAGAAGGGCCGCTCGTCGCCGACGTTCTCGAGCCGGACGGCCCTGTACATGCGGAAGAGCAGATCGGCGCTGCGCTCCTCGGAGCTGACCACCTTCACGAAGCCGGCGGCGCCGTCGCCGAGATCCGCGAAGTAGGGGCTCGAGCCCCGGGCGTCGACGTGGGCGGCCCGCAACCCGTTGATCGCCAGCCCGGTGTCCTCCAGCGCCGCACGCACGCTGGCGGCGGACGGCCGGCGATCGCGCACGCCGAACGCGAGGAGCACCACCAGGCCGACCGCCCACCCGGCGGCCACCGCGGCCACGAGGTCGACAGCCAGCCCGGTGCCGGAGACGACCCGGCCGAGCGCCACGACGCCCAGCGCCCCCCATGCCCAGCGACGCCAGCGGCGGGGCATCTCGGGGGCGACCACGGTCACCGCCGCGGCGATGCCGGCCAGGTACGCCGAGCTGGGGTAAGCCGCGCCGGCGATCCAGCTGCTCGCCTCCTCGGCTGCGTCGAGCGAGGCCGGCCGGATGCGGTCGGCCGCCTGCTCGACGCCGTACACCAACAGGTCGGCCACGACGCCGGCCAGCAGGGCGAGGAGCAGGGTGCGCCAGCGCCGCAGCACGGCCAGGGTGAGGGCGGTGGCGACCGGGGCGATGATCGCCACGAGCTGGATGAGACCGACGAGGAAGCGGCGCAGGACGTCGGGCAGCCCGTCGAACAAAGCGAGGACTGCGCGCTCCAGGTCGCCGAGCGGACCCCGGGCGGCAAAGGTCGCGAGCAGGCCGATGGCGACGAGCACCAAGGCGATCACCAGCCGCAGCAGGTCGCTCGGGGAGCGCACATAGCGGACCTCGCCCTGGGCGAGGCCCGGCGTCGTCACCTCACCCGCCGCGACCATCGACACGTCGTCAGATCCTCTGCAACCTGGTGGTGGCCGCCGTCGCCGTACCGAACGATAGCTGGCCACGTTCCGTGCTACCGCAGGTACCGTACGGGATCGCATGCCCGACGCCCGAGGACCCACGCGCCGAGGCAACGCACACGGCGACGGCACGGCGATCAGCCTCGTCGGTCCGTTCGGGTGGCGGGCGGCGGCCGCGGCCGCCGGCGCCGGCATCCTGGCATTGAGCTGGCTCGCGCTCGGTGAGCGCCACGACGTCGTGCCCGCCTGGGAGGCCGACGTCTTCGAGGCGATCAACGACCTGCCCGACTGGTTGCGGTGGCCGCTGTGGGTGCCGATGCAGCTCGGGAGCGTCTGGGTCGGCCTCGCCGCGGCCGCGATCGTCTACGCCGTGACCCGGCGCGTGCGACCGGCACTGGTCACCGCCGCCGCCGTCGTGCTTGCGTGGGCTGCGGCCAAGGGCGTCAAGGGCATCGTCGAGCGCGGCCGGCCCCGGGGGCTGCTGGACGGCGTCGAGGTGCGCGAGTCGGGCATCCACGGCGCCGGCTATGTGTCCGGGCACACCGCGGTCGCGTTCGCCCTCGCCACCGTGGTCGCCCTGCTGCTTCCCGGCGGCTGGCGGTGGGCGCCGTTCGCCCTCGCGGCGGTCGTCGGCCTCAGCCGCATCTACTTCGGCGCGCACCTGCCCCTCGACGTGATCGGGGGTGCCGGCCTGGGCCTCGTGTGCGGGGTGGTGGCGTGGGCGGCGGGCGGCATGATCCCGGCCCGTCAGCGCTGAAGTGCGGTGGATCGAACGATCGGCGCTCACGACGCGGGCACGATCCCCAGCGTGTCGACGGCGTCGACCGTCATGCCGATCGACTCGCTGCTCACCACCGCCACCACGGTGGCGCCCCGGTCGCCCGAAACCCTGGCGGTGCGGGACGTGATCGAGTTGTCGCTGCGGCCCCCCGGAACCACGACCTCGTCGGTCGGGCGGACCTCCGTCGCCACCCACGTCGGGCCGTCGGCCGCGATGCACTCGACCGCGCCCAGGGGGTCGAGGAGCCCCGGCTCGACCAGGCCTCCCAGTACCACCACGACGGCTAGGCCCGATCGCTGCAGCCTCGCCGCGACCTCGACCGCCAGCCGCGTCGACGTCCGAGGGCGACGCGCCTGGTTGGGCCCGAGCAGCAGCACCACCCGCGTCACCCGGGCGGAGCCCGGGTGCACGAACGCCACGGGCACGTCGAGCGAGCGCACCAGGCTGTGGGACGACCCGCTGAGGGTCGGGAGCCAGTTGTCGGCCGTCGCGGTGAGCACGACCAGCGAGCTGTCGTACGAGGCCTGCGCGTGCAGGATGCCGTCGGGCTTGGAGCGGTCGTGCCTGACCTCGAGGTCGGCATCGAAGCCAGTGCGCCCCACGACCGCGTCGAGCCGCTCGAGCTCGGACGAGTCCGGGCGTGCGGCGCCGTCGCCGACGACGACCACGGGCCGGATCACCCCGCCGTCGACCCGCGCGAGGCGCGCGGCGATGCTCACCGCACGGTCGTTGGGTTCGGTGGGATCGACGTCGACGAGCACCGACCGCGCCAGGCGGCTGGCGTCGACGGAAGGGCGAGGGACGCGGGCGCCGAAGAACGTCGCCGCCGCCGAGCCCACGATCAGGCTCACGGCGATGAGCACCATCACCGCGTTGACGGTGCTCTCGTCGAAGAGGCCGATGCGCAACCCGACGAGCGTGGCGGCCAGCGTCGCGGCGGCCTGCGGCACGGTCAACGAGAAGACGACGCCGACCTCGTCGCGGCTGTACCCGAACGCCGGTCCCGACACCAGGGACGCCAACAGCTTCCCGCCCACGCAGGCGCCGATCAGCACCAGCGCGATCCCGAGCGTGCCCAACTCGAGGAGCACGCGGGGATCGATGATCGTGCCGACCGACACCAGGAAGATGGGGATGAGCAGGGCCGACCCGAAGAACTCGATGTGCTCCATGAACTCGCCCTCGTTGGGCACGAGGCGGTTGATGGCCAGGCCGGTGAAGAACGCGCCCACGATCGGCTCGATCCCGAGCGATCCGGCCAGGGTCGCACCGCCCAGCAGGACGCCGAGGGCGTACGTGTAGCGCAGCACCCTCTGGCGCCCGATGGTGGTGAAGTACCAGCGCGTCAGGGGCGGTAGCAGCACGAAGCAGAACGTCACGAGGATGCCCAGGCCCAACACGACCTGCACCGCCAGTTCGCCCCCGCTGGCGCTGCCGGTGGTCCGCCCCGCGATGACCGCGAGCACGATCAGCGCCAGCGTGTCGGTCATCACCGTCGCCCCCACCGCCACGGCCACCGCCGGGTTGGTCGAGAGCCCGAACCGACGCACGATCGGGTACGTGACCAACGTGTGCGACGCGCACAGGGAACCCAGCAGGATGGCGGCGTCCGTCTCGTAGCCGAGACCGAGCCCCGCGGCGATGCCGAGCGCGGCGGGGCCCGCGAACGTGATCCCGGCGAACGTGACGGCATGGCGCCGATGCCGGGCGAAGATGTTCAGGTCGAGCTCGAGCCCGGCCAGGAACATGAGGTAGAGCAAGCCGACGTCGCCGAACTCGTGGACGACGCCACCCTCCGGGGGCACGATGCCCAGGACGCTGGGTCCGATCACGAGGCCACCGACCAGGAGCCCGATCATGCCGGGGGTGCGGAAGCGCTCGACGATCAGCGGCCCGATCACGATCACGGCGGCGGCGATGAACAGCTCCCACGCGGTACCGGAGGGTGCGTTCAGGTTCAGCAGGTCCACCCGGGTTCTCCCGTCAGGAGGTCCCGGTCTCGATCACCGGGATGTCGTCGGGGTCCGATGCGAAGACCGGCTGCAACCAGCGGTCCGCGAGGTCGTCGATGGTGCCGTCGGCCAGGAGCCCGCGGAGCGCCTTGTCGATGGCCCTGCGGTTTATGTCGGGCGCGTGCTCGGGCAGGACGACGCCGTAGCGCTCGGGATCGTCGAAGCGGGCGTCCACCTCCAGGCCGGGGACCTGGGCGGCGATCACGAGGGCTGCCGGCAGGTCCAGGAGGGCGGCCTCGGCGTCGCCGGCCATGACGGCGTCGACTGCTTCCGCTTCGTCGTCCACGGTCACCACCGGCTCGTCCGGTCGGATGACGTCGCCGACGAAGTCCTGTTCGGTTGTGGCCCGCTCCACCACCCAGCGCCGGTCCCTGGCGGTCGCCAGGTCGCGGATGTCGTCGGCATCGCTGGGGGCAAGGACGGCGGGGGCGCTGTCGAAGTACGTGACCGAGAACTCGACCCGGTCCTCCCGCTCGTCGGTGATGCTCACCTGGGCGAGCGCCAAGTCCGCGCCGTGGAGCTCACCCGTGACGATGTCGGGGAACGGCACGTCGCGGAACGACACTCCGAGCCCGAGATCGTCGGCGATGGCGCGTGCCAGTCCCCACTCGAAGCCTCCGTCGAGCGTGGAGACGTCGTCGCCCTCCCAGAATCCCGGCGAGGGCAACGACGTGGCCACCACGACCGTGCCGGGTGACGCCGGCTCGAACGTGTTCTCGGCGATCTTGGTCGCGTCGCCGCAACCGGGGCCGACGAGCACCACCGCCGCAAGCGCGGTCACGACACCCAGCCTTGCGCCGCCCGCTGCGGCCCGAGGAACACGCTCGGTCAGGACGGGGCGAGATTAGAGGCCGAGCGGATGGGCCCGCACGTGGGCACCGAACAGTACGGGATTTACAGCGTGACCCCAGCCCACACAGCTCGGCCTCCGATGGCGCTGACCACCGTGAACCGAGACGATGTGCCCATCCGCTCAAGTGCTTACGCGTACGACACCGACCACAGGCACAGCCCCTGCGGGGGTGCGAGCGCCGACGCCCCCGACCGATCCCGGTTCGCCAGGATGCCGAGCAGATCTCCGGCGTGCTTGCGGCCCCGCCCCACGTCCACCAGGGTGCCGACGACGCTGCGGATCATCTGATGGCAGAAGGCGTTGGCTTCGATCTCGAAGCGCAACATCCCGTCGGCCAGGTCGGTCCAGTCCGCCCGAAGCACGTGGCGGACCAGCGAGGCATCCGCGGCCCCGCCACCGCGCTGGCGGGGCTTGCGGCAGAACGCCGAGAAGTCGTGCTCGCCCACCAGCGGGTCGCAGCCCAGCCGCAGCAACTCGACCTCCAGGGGCTCGGCGACGTGCCATGCAACCCGGGCGAGGAAGGGGTCGGGCACCGGCCGGTTCACGATGGTGTAGCGGTACGTGCGGGCGACGGCCGACCGCCGGGCGTCGAAGTCGTCGGGGGCCGGGCCCAACTCGCGCACGACGATCGCCGGCGACAGGAGGCGGTTGAGCGAGCGGGCGAGCGCCTCCGGGTCGAGCCGGTCGGCCGGCAGGTCGAAGCTGACCACCTGGCCCCAGGCATGCACGCCCGTGTCCGTCCGGCCCGCGCACGTGAGCTCGACCGGGGAACGGGTGATCTTCCGGATCGCCTCCCCGAGCGTGCTCCCCACCGTGCGCACGCCCGGGTTGGGGGCGAACCCGTGGAAGCCCGACCCGTCGTAGGCCACGGTCATCCGGACGCGCGCCAGCGGCCCGTGCAGGGCCGCCGATGTGTCCTCGGCATCAAAGAGAGTCATGACACCGAGGCGCAGGGGGAGCGACTAGACGAGCTCGATCCTGGCCATGGGGGCGTTGTCGCCCTGGCGGGGGCCGAGCTTGAGGATTCGTGTGTAGCCGCCGTTGCGGTCGGCGTAGCGCGGCCCGATCTCGGTGAACAGCTTGTGGGTCATCTCACGGTCGCCCAGGTAGGAGACCACCTGGCGGATCTGGTGCAGCTTGACCCCGGGATCGGCGTCGGCCTTGCGGGCCTTGGTGATCAGCTTCTCGGCGATCGGCCGCAGCGCCTTAGCCTTGGCCTCGGTCGTGACGATGCCCTCGGCGGCGAACAGGCTGGCCGCCAGGTTGGCCATCATCAGGCGCTGGTGGGAGGCGCCGCCGCCGAAGCGGCGGCCCTTGCGTGGGGTGGCAGGCATCGGACCGTCCTCGGTGTCAGTCCTTCGTGTGCAGCGACAGGCCGCGCTCGTCGAGCTTCGCGATGACCTCGTCGAGCGACTTCTGCCCGAAGTTGGTGATCGCCAGCAGGTCGTCCTCGGTCTTCTGGACCAGCTCGCCGACGGTGTTCACCTGGGCCCGCTTGAGGCAGTTGCGGGGACGCTCGGACAGGTCGAGGTCCTCGATCGGCAGGTCGAGGTCGGGCGACCCGGCGCTGGTGACGGCCAGCTCGCCGAGCTCGAGGCCCTGGGGCTCGTCGCTCATGTCGGCGACCAGCGACACCAACGACCGCAGCGTGTCACCCGCCGAGGCCAGGGCGTCGCGCGGCGAGATGGAGCCGTCGGTCTCGATGTCGATGACCAGGCGGTCGTACTCGGTCGACTGCTCCACACGGGTGGGCTCGACGTCGAACGACACCCGGCGCACCGGGGCGAAGATCGAGTCGACCGGGACCACACCGATCGTCTCCGACGCCTTGTTGGCCTCGGCCGAGCGGTAGCCCCGGCCCTTGTCGACGGTGATGTCGACCGCGACCCGGCCCGACTTGTTGAGCGTGGCCAGATGCAGCTCGGGGTTGAGGATCTCGACGTCGGAGGTGAGCTGGATGTCGCCTGCGGTGAGGTCGGCGGGGCCGCGCACGTCGAGGCGCAGTGTCACGGGCTCGTCGGCGTGGCTGACGAGCACGATGTCCTTGAGGTTGAGGATGATGTCGGTGACG
>Ga0081538_10006086_pt1 | contig 10723 bp, 12 predicted proteins | sample TabmetS5T2R1_FD_71022 | JGI IMG/M metagenome (GOLD analysis project Ga0081538, IMG submission 71022) | Tabebuia heterophylla rhizosphere microbial communities from the University of Puerto Rico - S5T2R1 | ecosystem: Host-associated > Plants > Roots > Rhizosphere ...
CGCGCGGTCGCGCTCCTCGTCCCGGACATCACCAACCCGTTCTTCAGCCGCGTCCTGCGCGGCGCCCAGCGCGCGGCCCAGGCCGCGGGCTACACAGTGGCGCTGGTCGACACGGCCAACGACCGACGCTGGGAGGCGCAGTCCTTCGAGGCGCTTCGCGCCGGCCCGGTGGACGGCTACCTGCTGTTCGAGGTCAGCCGGCCGGAAGCGCTCGGCCCCGACCAGCACGTCGTGCTGATGGAGACGGAGGCCCCCCGCTGTCCATCGGTGCGCTTCGATGCAGAGGGCGGCGCGGCGGCCGCCTTCCGCCACCTCCTGGAGCTCGGCCACCGCGATATCGGGCATCTCGCCGCCGTGTTCGACGCGCCCACGTTCAGGCTGCGCGACGTCGCCCGGCGGCGGGTTCTGGCCGAGGCGGGGCTCGACCCGGACGCTCAGCCCCGCGCGACGACTGCGATCACGATCGACGATGCGCGCGACGCCGCCGGCCCGCTGCTGGCGCAGGGGCCGACCGCCGTCCTCTGCGACGACGACATCGTCGCGGCCGGGCTCTACCTCGCCGCCCGCGAGAGCGGGATGCGCATCCCCCGCGACCTGTCGGTCGTCGGCTTCGACGACATGGACTTCGCACGCGTCCTCGACCCGCCGCTCACCACCGTCGCCCTCGATGCCGAGCAGCTTGGCGCCAGCGCGTTCGAGTTGCTCGAGGGCCGCATGGCTGGCCGGCGGACCCGGAAGCGCGTCGTGCTCCCGGCGGAGCTGCTGGTGCGGGGGTCGACGGCGGCGCCGTAAGGGCGACGCCATAGGCCGGCGCCGGGCCGTACCACGATTCTGCGCGGTTGCATATTCCTATATGGGTATATAATTTCCGGCGATGGCACGAGCAGCGACCACCACGGACGCGTTCAACGCGGTGGCCGAGCCCCGGCGACGGCAGATCCTCGACGCCCTCACCGGCGGCGAGCGTCCCGTGAACGACCTGGTGCGCCTGCTCGGGCTGGCTCAGCCGCAGGTGTCCAAGCACCTGCGGGTGCTCCGAGAAGTGGGAGCCGTCGACGTGCGTGACGAAGGACGGCAGCGCCTGTACCGGCTGAACGGCCGCGCGCTCAAGCCCATCCACGACTGGGTGAAGAACTACGAGCGCTCGTGGTCGGAGCGGTTCGAGGAGCTGGACGTCGTGCTGGACGAACTCAAAGAGAAGGAGGAACGACATGGAGGCAATGGCGAGTAGCGGGACGGCCAAGGTGACTCTCCCCACGGATGAGCAGATCCTCATCACGCGGGAGTTCAACGCGCCCAAGGATCTGGTGTACAAGGCGTACACCACGCCCGAGCTGGTCAAGCGCTGGTGGAGCGGCCGGCGCGGCGAGGTGACGAGCGCCGAGATCGACCTGCGGGTCGGCGGGATGTGGCGCTACGTGATGGTGGCGAACCAAGGCTTCGAGGTCGCCTTCCACGGCGAGTACCGCGAGATCGTCCCGAACGAGCGGATCGTGACCACCGAGGTCTACGAGGGCGTTCCCGAGGACGAACAGCCGGAAGGGGACGTGCTGAACACCGTGACGTTCACCGAGGCGGGCGGGCGCACGACGCTCACGCTTCTCGTCGAGACCCCGAGCAAGGAAGTCCGCGACGCGATCATAGGCTCCGGGATGGAGGGCGGCATGCAGGAGGGGATGGACCTCCTCGAGCAGGTCGCGATGTCGCTTCGCTGACGGGAGCTCGTCAGGACGAAGCTCATCGTCCGGAGGCCGGGCGCACCGGAATCCGCTGGTCGTCTCGGTCGAGCACGAAGGTCTCGGACGCGGTGGCCCGGTAGAGGCGAAGACGGGCAGGTGCGAGGACGTCCGCGCTGGTCCACGCGTCCGCCCCGTGCTGTTGGGACCTGCGAGAGAAGATCTCGATGCCTCGGTCGAGGTCGTCACCGGTCAGCTCCTCGGCGACCGCCGACATGTAGACCGCCTGTCCGGTGTTGATCGGCGTGCGGGAGTCGAAGATGACGATGCCCAGCTCCGGGCGCGCCGCCAGGTTCCGGGAGTGGGTCGCCTCCGGAGCCGAGACCCAGAGAAACTCCGTGTATTCGTGGGGGGCGTAGTAGACGGGCGACGCCCACGGCTTCCCGGTCCCATCAGCCGTCCCGAGCGTCATGTAGAGATTCGAGTCGATGATGTTCCTCGCGAGCTCTTCAAGCTCCGGTTGCGTCATCCCGCTCCGCTCCTAATCGTTCGACACGGCCCGCCGGCGGAGCCTACCCGCGGCGGTACGATCGCCCTGGGTGGACTCGTTCTTCGCGGACATCGAGCTCGCGTACCAGACGCACATCGAGGCGGCCGGCAAGGAGTACCACTTCCTGATCCTCATCTCGTTCCTGCTCTCGTGGGCGTTCATCCGCACGAGCGCGCACATGATCCGCGCGCAGGTCAGCTGGTGGCCCGGGAACGTCCAGACCAAGGGCGGCACGCACATCCACCACCTGGTGTGGGGAATTCTCCTGCTGCTCGTAATGGGCTACCTCGGAATCTCCTTCGACCTCGAGAGCCCGTGGATAGAGCTGGTGGCCGTGGGCTTCGGGATCGGCATGGGCCTCACCCTCGACGAGTTCGCGCTCTGGCTGAACCTGCAGGACGTCTACTGGTCCGAGAAGGGCCGCCAGTCGATTGACGCGGTGGTCGTCACGACCTGCCTGCTCTTCATCACGCTGCTCGGCCTTCAGTTCTGGATCGACGTCCACGAGGCCGTGCTCGTGCTGCTCGGCGTCGGCGGCGAGAGCCTCGAGGGTTACGAGACCACGCTCTTCCTGCTCCCCTGGCAGCTCTTCGGTCTGGCCTTGGCGATCGTGTGCGTCGGCAAGGGCAAGCTCTTCATGGCGATCGTCGGCCTGTTCGTGCCGCTAGTGGCGCTGGTCGGCGCCGTGCGGCCGGCGAAGCCGGGGTCGCGCTGGGAGCAGCGCCGCGCGCGCACCGCCGCCTGAGGCTGGATCGCGGTCGCAGGCCCGCGCCGCTTCTACCGCGGTGGCCGCTAAGGCTTGACGCCCGCCGGCTGCGGCGTGAGCGAGCGCGCGGCGCGCATCAGCGCCCGCGGCGTTCGTGCGCCAAGCAGCATCGCGAGCAGCGCCAGCGAGAGCGTGACTCCCACGATCGTGAGCAGCGCCGGCTGGGCGATGACGAGCGCGCTCACCGCCCCGGCGTCCACCGGATGCCCGGCCGCCACCGGCAGCGTCGCCAGGAGCGCGGCGGCAGCAGCGGCCGTCCCCGCGCCGGGGATCGGCAGCCACCTTCCCGATCCCTGCACCAGGGTGGCGGCGATGATCACCGCCGGGCCCGCGGGCAGGCCGAACGCGTAGAGGAAGCAGCCGAGGCTGGCCAGGCGGAGGAGCCGGCCCGCGATCTGCCAGGGCAGCACCTGGCGAGCGAAGCGTCGAGGGTCTCTGAGGACCGCCAGGCCGTGGCCGACCTCGCTCAGGACGCGCCGGAGCTTGGGCGAGCGGAGGGCAGCCAGAGACACGGCCGTGGCTCCCGCCGCCACCGCCCCGATCAGCCAGGGGGACGGGGCCTCGAGTCCGCCGACCCCCACGCCGAGGGCCACCAGGGCGAGGGCCACGCCGGAGGCGATCTCGAACGAGCCCTCGGCGGCGAGCGTGCCCGCGAGAGCGGGCCAGGTGGCTCCCGGGACTTCCCGCTTGGCCAGGCCGATCCGCACGGCGTCGCCACCCCGCGCGGACAGCACCCCGGTCAGGCCGGCCCCGCAGACGTGCCAGGCGCAGGCCTGGCGCGACGACACGTCGGGCCAGGCGGCGCGGAGCACCGCCCCCCAGGCGAAGCCTCGCGCGAGCTGGCCGGCCACGTGCAGTCCCACGGCGGCGAGCAGCCACCACAGGTGGGCATCAGCGACCGCGTCGGCGACTCCCTCGGCCGCGCCCGTCGCCACCGCGACCGGAGCGAACACGCGGCAACAATAGCTGCCCGAAGTGACCGGCCGAGCCGCTCCCGGCTCAGACCGGTTCCACCGGCGCGTTCCAGCGCCTGATCACGCGCACCTCGCGTTCGAAGCCGAGGATCGAAATCGTGCCCGTGCCCAGCGCGAATAGGGTCCCCGCCTCGGGCGAGAGGGCGAGCCAGCGGGCGGTGAAGACGCGCAGCAGGTGTCCGTGCGAGAAGAGGGCAACGTCGCCGTCGACGGCCGCCAGCTCCTCGACCAGAGGATCCACCCGCGCGCCTACGTCGGCCGCGGTTTCGCCCCCGGGGCAGCCGTCGCGCCAGAGGAACCAGCCGGGTCGGGTCTCGCGGATCTGCTTGGTGGTGATCCCCTCGTAGTCCCCGTAGTCCCACTCGAGCAGGGCGTCGGTGACCTCGGCCTTGTCCCCGAGTCCGGCCAGGCGGCAGGTGGCTGCGGCGCGCTCGAGCGGGCTCGTCAGCACGCGGGCGAAGCTGCGGCCGGCGAGCACCGGGCGCAGCTGGTCGGCTTCTCGCCGCCCGGTCTCCGTGAGCGGGACGTCCGTCCGCCCCGTGTGCCGCAAGTCCCTGCTCCACTCGGTCTCGCCGTGGCGGACCAGGACGACCTCCATGAGCTGATGCTAGACGGGAACCCGGACCACCCGCTTGCCGCCCACCGCGACCCACCTGCCGGCGCGGTGATCGCGGAAGCGCACCTCGATCGAGTCGGGGCGGTGGGTCAGGTAGACCGAGCGGAGGGGGTCGCTCGGCTTGCGCGTCTTTCCCACGCCGACGAGCGCCGAGCCGTTCACGGCGAGGATCGTCCGCCTGCGCGCCAGACGCACTCGCGCGACGAAGCCGGGCGCGCTCAGCGGAGAGTGGGTGTGACCCGACAGCCAGGCCTTGGCGTTGGGGTGTCGCCCCAGCAGTGCGCGCAGCTTCCGGTCCGGCTTGGCGTGGAAGCTCCTCATCGCCGAGGTGAAGAGCCGCCTCGGGTCACCGAGCACGGTCCGGAAGAGCGGCCAGTGGCAGGCGATCCAGCAGTCCCGCGGCGAGCGTTCGAGCTCGCTCTCCAGCCAGGCGAGCGTGGCCGGCGAGAGCAGCCCGGCTTCGTCGTCCGGCCCGTTGCGGTCGGGGCCCACCGCGACGATCCTCGTAAAGGACAGGTCGAGGACGAAGTTCTTCGAGCGCCGGCCGTACGCTCGCGCCCAGTGACCGTGGGTGCGCCTGTTGTTGAGGATGTCGTGGTTCCCGAGGATCGTCCGGTGCGGGCCGGGCAGACTGGCGAGCCAGTCCTTGGCGACCTCGTCCTCGGCCGCGGTCCCGTGCTCCGTCGCATCCCCAATCTGGAGGTGGAGCTTCGGCGTGGGAAGTGAACGCACGTCGTCCAGCACGGCGGCGAGGCGGTCGGCCGGGATGGCGCCCGCGTGCAGGTCCCCGACGCAGTGGACGGTGCGCGCCCAGTCGATCACTCGAGACTCGCCGTGTTACGCAGCTTGCCGGCCGCCGACCAGCGGATCCGGCAGCTCCAGCAAGAGCTCTTCGGTCGAGACGTCGGGCCGGCGCTCCTCGACCGACCCGGCTGCCTCCGAGGCTCGAAGCACGTCGATCGCCGTCGAGCGCACCTGCCCGACGATCTCGGTGAGGGCGAGGTTGCTGCGTCCCGGGTCGTGGGTGGCCAGCGCGTGGGCCGCGGCCCGCGAGACGTGAAGCGGAAGCTCGGTCGTGCGTGCGGGGTCCTCGAACTCGGCGGCAAGCGCCCAGACCGCCAGCGCGAGCTCGCGAATCGCCTCGGACAGCTCGCTAGGCGCCGACTCTCCGGTGCGCAGGAACCGCAGGACGTGGCGGGCAAGGACGCGCGTGTTGCGTACCGCAAAGTCGATGTGCCGCGCCCCGCGCGCGTAGCGATCGAGCTCGACGCGGGTGGGTCGGCGGAGCGGCGACGAGCGAGCGGTCTCGCGGCCGGTTTCGAGCGCCTCGTCCAGTTCCCGGACCGAGGCGTCGAGGCCTCGCGCCGCGACGAGGGCGGCCGCCGCCCGCTCGCGGTCGCCCGTGTCGAGGGCGGTCGCGAGCTCCTCCAGAGCTCGTCCCAGCTGACCGAATACCGCCTGCGCCGCGCGCCCCACGTGAAGCTGAGGATCGAGCGGGAACACCAGCGAGCTGACCCCGAGGGCGACGGCTCCACCCACCAGTGCCTCGATCAGGCGATCGGCCGAAATCAGTGCTGTCGACGCCGGCTCGAGCGACGCGAGCAGGATCGCGGAGACGGCGGCCTCGGTCACCAGCACGGGGCCGCCGCCCAGGAGCACCGCCGCCGACATCGCGAGCACCACCAGCACGCCGATCTGAAGCGGCCCGGTGCCGATCGCACGGATGAACAGGTCCGCGACCGCGATGCCCAGGACCACGCCTCCGATCAGCTCGAGCGCCCGCTCGTCGCGCCGGCCATGCGTGGCCCCGAGGGCGATCACGGCCGCGATGGATGCGAAGACCGGTCGCTCCTCCGAGACCAGCAGCTTCGCGAGGTACCAGGCAGCGACGGCGGCCGCCGCCGTCTGCACGATCGGCCAAAGGCGCACGCGCAGCCGGAACAGCGCCCGGCGGGGCGCCCCTCGGCTGCGGGTGAGGCTCGTCGTCCTTCGCGTCATCTCCTAATAACTAGCGACGGACGGCGGGACTGGTTACAGCATCAAGGTGCCGCGCACTGAAGGCGGCAGCGGGCCCGGCTCAGAGCGCCTGCGCGATTGCCCAGCCGAGAAGCGGGAGCGCCGCGGCAGCGTAGACCGCGAACATCGACGTCCAGGCGATGCTGAGCCAGTTGGATGTGGTGGGGCCGGTCGAGTCCATCGTGAAGCCGACGGTAGGCGGTCGTGCCGAGGCGTTGCGTGACAAGCGCCACAGAAAGCGGAGCCGCTCATCGGCCGGCGGGCTCGGCCAGGTAGTCCTCGTCCGCCACGGGATCGCCCCAGTAGGCGGCCGTGCCGTCGTCGTCGACTTCCTGCATGGCGAGGTGCGTCATGAACCCGTTCGGCGCGGCGCCATGCCAATGGACCTCGTCCGGTTCAAAGCGCACGGTGTCGCCGGGCCGAAGAGCCTCGACGGGGCCGCCCTCCCTCTGAGCCAGCCCGGCGCCCTCGATCACGTGGATCACCTGGCCGAAGGGATGGCGATGCCAAGCCGTCCGCGCGCCTGGTGAGAAGTGCACGCTGGCGGCGGTCATGCGGGAGGGCGACGCGGCGGTCGCGATCTGGTCGAGCCACACGTCGCCGGTGAACCACTCGGACGGCCCCCGCTGACTGTCCCTGCCGCTACGGGTGATCTCCATGGTCTTCCTTTCGTCGGGGTCGGGGAATCAAACGGACGCCCACGGCGTCTGGAGGTACATGATCCGCTCAGCCACCGTGGCGCCGGGGCCCCGCGGCGCACCGTTGATCGGCTCGGCGCTCGACCTGCGGCGCGACGTGCTCGGCACCTACGAACGCGCGCGACGAGCGTACGGCGACGTGGTGCGGTTCGTCGTCGGCCCGCCGGGGCTGCGGGCGGCTATGTACGCCGTCTTTCACCCGGACGCCGTCCGCCGCGTGCTGGCCACCGAGGCCGATTCGTACCGCAAGGACAACCGCTTCTACGAGGAGGTCCGCTGGGCTCTGGGCGATGGGCTGCTCAACAGCCAGGACGAACGCTGGCTGCGCCAGCGCCGATTCATCCAGCCGCTCTTCACCCGCCGGCGGATCGCCGGCTACGCGCAGTCGATGGCCGAGGAGGCCCTCGATTTGGTGGGCCGCTGGCAGCCCCACGCGTCTGCCGGGCAGCCCGTCGACCTCCACGCCGAGATGTCGCGTCTCACGCTGCGAGTGGTCGGGCGGCTCCTGTTCGGCGCCGACGTCGAGCGGGCCGTCCCCGTCGTGGCCTCCGCCTTTCCCGTCCTCGGCGAGTACGCGCTCCAGCGCGCCTTTGCGCCGATGCGGCTTCCGCGCGGTCTGCCCACGCCCTCGAGCCGCCGCGCGCGGCGCGCCCAGCGCGACGTCTATGGCGTCTGCGACGAGCTGATCGCGCGGCGCCGCGTGGCGTCCGGGCGAGGAGACGACCTGTTGAGCCTCCTCGTCGACGCCCGCGAGGACGGCGAGCGCCTGGACGACGCAGAGATCCGCGACCAGGTGCTGATCTTCCTGCTGGCCGGGCACGACACCACGGCGATCGCCCTCACATTCGCCCTGCATCTGCTCGGCCACGACCGCGACGCGCAGCGCCGCCTCCGCGATGAGGTCGACAGAGTGCTCGGGGATCGAACGCCCGCCGCCGATGACTTCGAGGCGCTGGCTTACACCACGATGGTGCTCAAGGAGGCAATGCGCCTCTATCCGCCCGCGTGGGGCCTGGGGCGCCGGGCCGCCGGCGGCGACTGCATCGACGGCCGCGACATCCCGCCCGGCGCGGACGTCGTCGTCAGCGCCTGGGTCACGCATCGGCACCCCGCGTTCTGGGACCACCCCGATCGCTTCGATCCTGAGCGCTTCTCTCCCGAGCGCGAGGCCGCCCGTCATCGCCACGCCTACTTCCCGTTCGGCGCCGGTCCGCGCGCCTGCATCGGCCAGTACTTCTCGATGCTGGAGGCGGTGATGGCGCTCGCCGTCATCGTCCAACACTACGAGCTGGCCTCGGCGACCGAGCACGTCCCGCTGGCCCCGCGGATCACCCTGCATCCGGCCGCTCCGGTGCCGTGCATTTTCACCCGAAGGGGCTCCGCGAGCTGAGCGGCTCAGGCGCGAAGCGATCGCGCCCGAAGGACAGGCGACCAGACCAAGAACCTCGCCGAACGTCCCGCATTGCCGCCCATAGGCCACAGTCAGGGACGTTCGCGCGCTTGGGGGCCCCGGGCTAGCGTCGCACGTGCTCGGCGCTCTCGCCCGCCGCCACGCTCGCCAACAGGGCGAGTGCCTGCTCGTCCCGACTGCCCGGCTCGGCGTGGTAGACGACGAGGACCTGCCCTGGGGCTCCGCCGATCGCGAAGGACTCGTAGCCGAGCGACAGCTCGCCGACGACCGGGTGGACGAACCGCTTGGTCCCGTTCGTCTTCTCGCGCACGTCGTGGCGCGCCCACAGGCGGCGGAACTCCTCGCTCTTCAGCGACAGTTCGCCGACCAGCTCGGTCAACCTGGGGTCGTCGAGGTCCGCCCCCGCCAACGCCCGCAGCCACGCGACGGTGTCCCGGGCCACGTCCTCCCAGTCGGCGTAGAACTCGCGGGCGCCTGGGTCGAGGAATATCGAGCGCAGCGCGTTATCGCCTCGGAGCGGGCGACCGTGCACCGCATCTGCCAGCGAGTTCGCGGCGAGCACGTCCATGCAGCGGCCGTAGACCATCGCCGGTGTGTGCGACCAGCCGTCCATGAGCCGCTCCACGCCACGCCGGACGCGCTGCGGTCGGATACTCGGGCGGCGCCGGCGGGCCGGCGGCCGCGCCAGCTCCTGGAGATGCCTGGCAGCGGTGTCGTCGAGTTGGAGCGCGCGGGCCAGAGAGTCGAGCACCTGCTCGGAGGGATGCCGCTCGCGACCCTGCTCGAGTCGAACGTAGTAGTCCACGCTCACACCGGCGAGCATGGCCAGCTCCTCGCGGCGCAGCCCGGGGACGCGGCGGCGTCCGAAGGCCTCGATCCCAACGTCCTCCGGCTGCACCAGCTCGCGCCGTGCCCGCAGGAACTGTCCGATCCGGTTGTCGGCCTCCATGTTCTTGACGGTACCCGAGCCGTCGCCTTGCTAGGTGGTTGCGTCACACCCAGGCTCGCGGCTCCCAGGAGCGCGGGAGCTCTGGCTAACCGGCGGCCGCCCCGTCACGGTGTTCGACATGACCACCACCCAGACTCAGATCACCCCGGAAACCGGATTCCGGCCGCTTACCGGCCGCGTCGCCGTCGTAACCGGAGCGACGAGCGGCATCGGGGCCGCCACCGCCCGCCGGCTCGCCGCCGACGGCGCTTCGGTCGCCCTTGCGGGCCGCCGTGAGGAGCGCCTGAACGAGCTGGTCGCCGAGCTGGACGGCGTCCCGGCCATGCCTGTCGGGGCAGACGTGACCGACCCGGTTGCGGTGGAGCAGCTCGCGTCCGCGGTGCGGTCGGAGCTCGGACCCGTCGACCTCGTCGTGGCCAACGCGGGCGTGATGCTCCCGGCGCCCTTCGAGCGGGCCGACACCTCGGAGTGGGACCGGATGCTCGACACCAACATCCGCGGCCTGCTTCACACCGGCCGGGCCTTCGCCCCCGACCTGCTCGACACGGCCACCCGCGGCGGGCGCGCAGACCTCGTCTTCGTCGGCTCGATCGGCGGCCACCAGGTGTTCCCGAACTACGGCGTCTACGGCGCGACCAAGGCCGCCGTCGCCCATCTCACCCGGAACCTGCGCGCCGAGCTGGGACCGCGGGGCGTACGCGTGAAGAACGTCGAGCCCGGGCTGGTCGGAACCGAGCTCGGCGATGACATGCAGGACACGGGAGCCCGCGAGGCGCTGGCCGATTGGCGAAGCGAGATCGGAGCGCTGACCCCCGACCACATCGCGAACGCGATCGCATTCGCCGTCGCCGTACCGCCTCAGGTCAACGTGGCGGAGCTGATCGTGTTGCCGACCGCGCAGGGGTGAGATCGTCGGTCAGCCCGGTCCCCTCACGATGCGGCCCTCCACGGCCGGCGCCACCGGTGAGTTGGCGGTGATGTACTCGATCGTCACCTCCAGCAGGCCGTCGCCGGGGTGGAGCACGTCGGTGCCGCCTGCGAGCGCCGTGTAGCCGTCGCCACCGGTG
>Ga0081538_10006087_pt1 | contig 10721 bp, 13 predicted proteins | sample TabmetS5T2R1_FD_71022 | JGI IMG/M metagenome (GOLD analysis project Ga0081538, IMG submission 71022) | Tabebuia heterophylla rhizosphere microbial communities from the University of Puerto Rico - S5T2R1 | ecosystem: Host-associated > Plants > Roots > Rhizosphere ...
GAGCCGCCCGGTCCGGTGGTGTGGCCGGTGCTGGCCTTCCCCTGGAGCACGTACAAGAGGTTGTCGAAGCCCCGGTGCGGATGCCTGGTGTCCTTGCCGGCCACTTCGGAGAGGCGGAAGCGGGCCTCGTGGACCAGGATGAAGGGGTCGGTCAGTCCATAGGGGACCTTGGCGGAGGGGACCGCCTCCAGCACCGGCATGCCCATCATCCGGAGCAGCGCCGCATCCTCCACCAGGGCCGCGTCACGGGAGGTTGTCTGGACCTGTTGGCTCATGTTCCTCATCTCCTTTTCCTCGGGTCGATGGTGAGGCTTCGCGGAGTCGGTGTCCGACTCGTCCAGACAGGGGGCTAGACGCTGGGGTCGCCTACCCGGTTGTAGTAGGCAAGGGTGGCGCGTGCCCATACCCGTTCGGGCTCCGGCAACAGAAGCAGATCGGCCGCTTGTCGGGCACGACGGTGTCGCCAAGCCAGGACAAGACGCACGAGCCCACCGATCCGCAACAACATCTGGTCCCCTCTTGTGCCTCCTCGAGGGCTCGCCAAGGCAGTCGAGGCCGGGTCTCTGAGGTCATCGGTGGCTCCCGCGACGGCCGCACGGATCCGCTGGGCGTAGCCGGCAGTGGTGAAGTCGGGCCCGACGCCGTCAACCAGGATGAGGTCACTGATCGAATGGGAGGTTCGCTTGGGCAGGATCTTCCGGTAGTTGGCCGAGTCGTACCATTTCTTTGCGCTGGCCATGTCGGGGAACGCCATCAGCACCACCGAACCCGGCCATGCGCCTTCGACGACCTGCGCCTGGGCGTCGATTGCGAGCCACTTGCCGCCGTAGGGCGCCACGGTCGCCTCGACCTGTTCCAGGTAGGCCAGGCCATCTTCTGTCGGAATATCACCCGGGATGCGCAGGTGGTTGATCAGGTATGTGGTCATGGTGCACCTCTCGAATCGGTCGGGAAATGTGTGGGGCTTCTTGGGGAAGGTTGGGGCGCATTCCTGGGACCCCACCGTCGGTGATGCGCACGTTAGGTGGTGTGGTTCGCGGCCCGTTCGATGAGCCGGGCGGTGATGTTGGGCTGGGAGACGAGCACCGCGTGGGAAGCGTTGCGGACGGTCACGGTGCTGCCGTGGGCCCGTTGGGCCATGAACCGCTGCGCGGCCGGTGGGATGTTCTTGTCGGCGGTCGGGATCAGGAACCAGGAGGGGATGGACCGCCAGGCCGGTTCGCCAGACGGTTCGGCCAGGGCGGCGGTGGTGATGGGGCGTTGGGCGACGGCCATCAGCTGGGCGTCCGGCAGTGGCACATCGGCGGCGAACTGTTGCGGAAACAGGTCCTGGCGCACCCGCAGGTCCACCGCGCCGCCTCCGAGAGGGAGCTGCTCCAGGGTGGGGCCGAGGGTGCTGCCAGGGAACCTGTTGGACAGCTCGAGAGCGGTCTCGCCGGTGTCGGGGGCGAACCCGGCGACGTAGACCAGGGCCTTGACGCCTGGGTTGCCGCGGGCGGCGTTGGTGATTACCGAGCCGCCGTAGGAGTGGCCGACCAGGATGACCGGTCCAGTCACGGCGTGCACTACGGCGCTGACGTAGGTGGCGTCGCCGGCCAGGCTGCGCAGCGGGTTGGCGGCTGCGATCACCGGGTAGCCGTCGCGTCGCAGCCGGGCAACCACGCCGTTCCAGCTTGAGGAGTCAGCGAACGCCCCGTGCACCAGCACGATGGTGGGCCTGGGTGTATCCGCGCCATGGGCGGCGCCGCCGGAGGCCGCGGCGGTGACCAGCACCCCGGAGACCGCGACGGCCAAGCCGACGATGAGTGCCCCGGCACGCCGGCGGGAGCGATGAGAAGCCAACATCAGCAGCTACCTCCTTGCACGTAGGTCGTCGGTCATTGGTTGAGGAAGTCGAGCAGGGCCGTGTTGACCTCCTTGTGGTGGGTCCAGGCGATGTTGTGGGGGCCGCCCTCGACGGTGACCAGCCGGACGTCGTCGATCAGCTCGGGCAGCCGTTGGGCGGTGGCCGCATAGGGCAGGATCCGGTCGGCGGTGCCGTGGACCACCAGGGTGGGCACGTCGATCTTGGGCAGGTCGGAGCGGAAGTCGGTCAGCCAGCTGTCGACGCAGGCGTAGCTGGCATAGGGGGAGGATCCGGCGGCGACGTTGAAGCTGGCCTGCCAGGCCTGGGGGCTGATCCGGCTGGGGCCGAGGACGTCGGTGTTGTAGAAGTTGTCGAGGAAGTCCTTGAACCAGGCGTAGCGGTCGGCGGCGATGGCCGCCTTGATGTCCTTGAACACCTGGCCGTCGACGCCGTCGGGGTTGTCGTCGGTCTTGAGCAGGAACGGCGGGATGGCGCCCAGCAGGGCCGCCTTGCGGACCCGGGCCGAGCCGTAGGTGCTCAGGTAGCGGGTGACCTCGCCGGTCCCCATCGAGAACCCGACCAGCACGACGTCCTGGAGGTCGAGGTGCTCCAGGAGCGTATTGAGGTCGGCGGCGAAGGTGTCGTAGTCGTAGCCGACGGTCGGGTGGCTGGAGCGGCCGAAGCCGCGCCGGTCGTAGCTGATGACCCGGTACCCGTTGGCGAGCAGCTCGCGTTCCTGGCGTTCCCAGGAGTCGCCGTCCAAGGGGTAGCCGTGGATCAGGACGATCGGCTGGCCGCTGCCGTGGTCCTCGTAGTGGAGGTTGATGCTCTGGCTGTTCTCGGTGCCGACCGGCAGATGTGGCATGGGTCCTCCTTGAAGCGCTGATGGGCTGCAGACTTGTGTCACTGCGACGACAGCATCACCGGGTCAGGGGTGTTCGAATCCGGCCGTGGACAGCCCAGGGTGGTCAGTCGTTGGCCTGGAAGGGCGCCGACCAGGGACGCCACACTGGCCGGTGGCTAGCCCGACCGGACAGCGGCCGGGTCGCTGGGCAGGACCCGGTCGAGCTGGGCGCGAGCGCCGCCGTTGCAGGCACAGGTTTCGCTGCAGCTGTCGCAGGCGCTCTCGACCAGCCCGCCGGCGATGTCGACACCGTTGATGCGGATGGTCGGGGAGCCGACAAGCTCAGCGCCTGTGCCTGGGCCTCGCTGGCGACCAGGGTCTTGGTGACGCTCACGGCCACGCCGGCGGCATCCAGCGCCGGACCGGTCCGCTCGATGGCCTCCAGCAGCGTGGCATCGGTGGCTCGACACCGGGTGCAGGTGTCCAGGTCCAGGAACAGGAACTCAATCTCCAGCGTCCTGGTCGGTGCCGTGGTGGCCGGTACGGTCATGGTGGCTCCCTAGAGGTCGGGGTTCGCCAACAAAGACGGAGCCGACCCACGATGGACGCACCTCTTGGACAGTCCCTCTGCTTGATCGCGGGTTGCTCGCACATCCGCAGCCTCCGAAGGGTAGGCTCACTATAGCTAGTAACGCTATCTATAGTGGAGGTGGCACGGAGCGAGCGGGAAGGGTAGTGTGACTACCTATGAGGGCGGAGGTACTCAAGGGCCACCTGGACGGGTTGCTGCTGGCCACCTTGGCAAGCGGCCCACGCCACGGCTATGCCATCAAGGAGGCCCTGCGGGCCGGCAGCGGCGGCCAGTTCGACCTGCCCACCGGCACCGTGTACCCGGCGCTGCACCGGCTGGAGCGCGCCGGGCTGATCCGCGGCAGCTGGTCAACGGTCAACGGCCGCCGCCGGCGCAGCTATGCGCTGACCCCCGCCGGACGCCGCACGCTCAGCGAGGAACGATCCTCCTGGCGGGAGTTCTCCGCCGCCGTCACCGCCCTGCTCGGGGACAGCCCATGGCCGGCCGCAACGTGAGCGACTTCACCAGCCGCGACCCGGTCGCCGACTACCTGGCCGCGGTCACCGCGAAGCTCGCGGTGCCGGTGGCCGCCCGGGTCGCGATCACCGATGAGCTACGCGACGGGCTGCTGGAAGCCCTCGAATCCCATCAGGGCCGCGGATGCTCCCACGCGGAGGCGACCGCGGCGGCGATTGCCGAGTTCGGCGACCCGGCCACGGTCGCCGCCGCGTTCGGGCCCGAGCTCGGCGCCGTGCAGGCGCGTCGGGTCGCGCTGGGCCTGCTGGTCACCGGACCGCTGGTCGGGCTGGCCTGGATCGTCGCGGTCGCCGTCAATGCCCTGCCGCCCTGGCGCCATCAGCTGATCGGCCCATGGCTGGCCCTTCCCCTGGTCGGCGTGGCCCTGGCGGTCGCCGGTCCAGCGCTGGGCCTGACCGTCGCCACCACCGGCCGGCTGAGCCGTCGCCTCGGCCCAGTCGTTCACCTGGCGACCCTCCCCCTGACTGCGGCCGCGGTCGCGGCCCTGGCCGCCGTGGTCGCCGACCTCACCCTGCTTGGCATCATCAGCGGCCATGCGCTGACCAGCCCGGGGTCGCCCGTGTGGGCGCTGATCGTCCTGGCTGCCAGCGCAAGCTTGACCCGGGTCACGGTCGCGGGGCGAGCGGCGTGCCGTTGCCTTGCCACCCGCGCCGCGCTGACGTGACGACTGGCTCCGGCGACCGGCTTGACGCCCTGGTCGTGGGTGCCGGACCGACCGGTCTCACCCTGGCTGCCCAGCTCCAGGCGCTGGGGGCGACCGTTCGCATCGTGGACCGGCAGCTGGACCGGGTGCACGAGTCGCGCGCGCTGGCCGTCCAACCGCGCACCCTGGAGGTGCTACGAGGGCTAGGGGTTACCGAGGAACTGATCGCGCGGGGCAACGACGCCGTATGGGTTCAACTCCACGCCGGCGGCCGCGTCGTCCGCATCCGGCTGTTCGGCCTCGGCCTGGACGACACCGCGTATCCGTTCCTCCTGTTCGTCTCCCAGGCCGAAACCGAACAGATCCTGCTCGACCACCTGGCCGGCCGCGGCCGCCCGGTCGAGCGAGGCGTGGAACTGGTCGGCTTCCACGTCGATTCCGACGGCGTCAGCTGCACTCTGGGCCACCGAGACGGCCGGACCGAGCAGGTGCGCAGCCGCTACCTGGTCGGCTGCGACGGCGCCAGCAGCACCGTCCGCCATGGCGCCGGGATCCCGTTCCAGGGCGGCGCCTACCCCCAGACCTTCGCGCTGGCCGACCTGGAAGCCGACGGGCTGGACGGTGACGCCGCCCACGCCTTCCCCGGCCAGGAAGGCATCATGTTGTTCTTCCCACTGGGCCGGCCCGCCAGCTGGCGGCTGCTGGCCATGCACCCCAGCCTCCAGGGACGACAGGCGCCGGCACAGCCCTCGCTGGGGGAGCTGCAGGCCCTGGCCGACGCCATCACCGGCGGCAGCGTCCGGCTGCACGACCCGGTCTGGAGGACCTACTTCGGGCTCCAGCACCGCCACGCCAGCCGCTACCAGGCCGGCCGGATCTTCCTGGCCGGCGACGCGGCCCACGTCCACAGCCCCGCCGGTGCCCAGGGCATGAACACCGGCATCCAGGACGCCTGGAACCTGGGCTGGAAGCTCGCCCTGGTCAGCCGCGGGGTCGCCGATCCGGCCCTGCTGGACACCTACGACGCCGAACGCCGCCCGGTCGGCGCCTTCGTCGTCCGCTTCACCGACCGGGCCTTCTCAGCGGCGATCTCGACCAATCCGTTGCTTCGCGCCCTGCGCATCCGGCTGGTCCCGCGGATGCTGCCCCTGGGGCTGCGGTTCGGCCGGGCAGTGGCGTACGGCTTCCGGACCGTCTCCCAGCTCAACATCGAGTACCGGCACAGCCCGGCTGTCCAGGAAGGCCGCCCCAGGCTGCGCCGAGGGCCCAAGGCTGGCGACCGGCTCCCCGACACGCGCATCGCCCGAGCTGGGAAGGAGTGCTGGCTGGGTGAGGCCCTCGCCGGGCCAGGTTTCCACCTCCTGCTGTGCGGCCCGACAGGCGACTGGCACCCCAGCCAGCTCACCGCCCTGCGCCACCGCTACCCGGACACGCTAGCGGTGCGCCATATCACCCGCGAGACCGGGTCCGGCGCTCTGGAGGACCTCGACGGGCAGGTCCTCGCCCGCCTCGGCGTCGACCGCACCGCCCAGTACCTGATTCGCCCCGACGGTCACATCGGCTACCGCTGTGGCCGCGACGACCTGGCCGGGCTCCAGCGATACCTCGCCCGCTGGCTCCCCAACACCACATCACGACCAGCCTGAGCACGAGCGCACCACGGCGCTGTCACCAGTCCAGGGATGCCCACCTCGACAGGCGCCTTCACGCCGCTCCCATCAACCTTCGACAGCGCCCTTGACCTGCGCGGTTGTGTGGGCACATGAGGTGCTACACGGCGTTGTGAACCGCCCGTGCATCGACATGGCCGGGGAGCTGGGGCCGGGCCTGCGCTGGGCGACAGCCACGACGACCAGGCCGACGAGGAGCCCGAGCCAGTAACGACCGCGACCAGCGAGGCGACGGTGCGGGACGTGGGCCGGGTCAGGCCGGTAGGGCCTCGAGGCTGAGGTCGTCGGCCCACAGGACGCCGTCGCCGACGAGCACGACGCCGAAGGCGAGGGTGGCCGCCGCGGCCGTCACCGGCAGCACGATCTCGGCCTGGGTCCAGTCGTTGGTGCCCTTGAGCGATCGGTCGGGTGGAACCTGGCCGAGGTTGTCGAAGGCGAGCACCTCGCGGTCGGGTCCGTCGACCCGCAGCCACAGCGCGGCCCAGCCACTGGCCACGTCGCGGGTCCGCAGCCAGCCCCGGTAGCGGGCGTGGCCGCCGCGGAAGGGGACCGGGGTGGCGTTCTGCACGAACGTCGCGTAGTCGTCCTCACCCGGGTCGTCGCCGAGGAAGGCGATCCGGCCGCTGGCCCCTGGCGAGTGGGTGATCGAGGTGTCCAGGCCGCGGGCGTAGCGCTCGCCGCCGCCGCACCAGGAGGCGGGCAGCACCCCGTCCGGGCCGGCCTCGTCGAACCCGAGGTTGAGGCGCTCGTGGCGGGGCCCGATCAGCCGGTTCAGCTCCTGCTGGAGCTGCGCGGTGGAGCGGAGCCGGGCGTCCAGCTCGGCCCGGTGGTCCTCGAGCAGCCGCCGCCGGTCGACCGGGGTGGCGGCCAGGTAGTCGCGAATGCGGTCCAGGGACAGGCCGAGGCGGCGCAGGCGGGCGATGGCCTGGGCCCGCTCGAGCTGCTCGGGGCCGTAGGTCCGGTAGCCGGTGGCCGGGTGAACGCCGGCGGGGGCGAGCAGGCCCAGGTCCTGGTAGTGGCGCAGGGCGCGGACGGTCAGCCCGGTCGCGTTGGCCAGGTCGCCGATGGACAGTCGCTCCATGCGCCCATGGTGGCGGGTGACGCTACGGCAGGGTCAACCCCTCAGGTGCCCGGCCGCCAGGCGGGTGAAGGACCAGCATGCCGGTGTCCCGCTCCGTCGTGTCCCTGCTATCGCGGGAGCTGGGAGAAGTTTCTCTACATCATCGCTGAGCCGGTCGCGGTCGCAGCGCCGCGGCCGGGCCTATGCTGCGGCTTCGTCAGCTGACGCCTCAGCCGTGGTCGGTCAGCAGGCGGCGGCTCTCGACCAGGGCGAGGGTGGCGCGGGCGGCGCGCTCAGCGGCACGCGCAACGGCCTGGTCTCCCTGGCCGAAGCTCCCGCCAAGCAGCAGCATGGCGTGGCCGTGGGCGGCGGCTTCCACGGCGGTGGCCAGCTCCTCGGAGGGGGCCTGGCCGCCGGACAGGGCACGGACGCAGGCCACGAAGGCGTCGCTGATCGGCCGTTCGGCAGCCTCGATTTCGGGGTGGCGCTGCTTGTCGAGCCCAGCCCCGGAGAGCATCTCGAACAGCGGCCGGTGGGCTGCGGCGAAGCGCACGTAGGCGCGGGCCATGGCGGCCAGGCGATCGGCGGGCGCCCGGAACTGGTCCATCTCCGGCAGCAGCGCTGCCGAGAAGCGCTCGTAGGCGTGCACCGCGACCGCCGCCAGCAGCTGGTCGCGGTCGGCGAAATGGGCGTAGGGGGCGCTGACGGCGACCCCGAGGCGGCGGCTTGCCTCCGCCAGGGAGAAGTCGCGCACGCCCCGCTCGCCGATGAGCTCGACCGCGATCTCGATCAGCGCGGCCTTGAGGTCACCGTGGTGGTAGCGGCCGCCCTTGCCTGGAACGCCCGCAGGCGGCGCGGAAGGCTCACCCACGGCCGGCCGGTGCGAGCGGGCGGTACGACACGCCCGTCAGCTGCTCGGAGACCTCCCACAGCCGGCGCTGGGCCACCGGGTCGCGCGAGCGGGCGCTGGACGCCACGCGGGTTGGGTGGCCGGTGTACTCCGACCGGCCTCCTGGACCGTAGTAGTCGCCCCCTCGGGCGGCGGGGTCGACCGCCGCCCGCAGCGTCGGCAAGGCCCCCATCTGCGCGCTTTGCGCGAGCCAGGCGTTGAGCAGGCGCAGGCGGGGGCTGAGCAGCGCCCGCTCGAGCCTGGAGCTGGTCCGCCACAGGCCGGTGCGGGCGTTGCCGGGGTGGGCAGCCAGCGCGATGGTGCGCGCGCCGGCTGCTTGCAGGCGGGCGTGCAGCTGGTAGGTGAACAGCAGGTTGGCCAGCTTCGACTGGGCGTAGGCGTCGGCGGGGTCGTAGCGGCGCTCGGAGTGCAGGTCATCGAAGTGGATGACGCCGCGTCGGTGGGCGAGGCTGCTGACGGTCACGATCCGCGACCCGGGGGTCGCCAGCAGCCGGTCCAGCAGCAGCCCGGTGAGGGCGAAATGGCCGAGGTGGTTGGTGGCCAAGGTCAGCTCCAAGCCGTCCTCGGTGCGCTGGTAGGGGACGTCCATGACGCCGGCATTGTTGACCAGCAGGTCCAGGCGGGGGTAGGTGGAGCGGATCTCGGTGGCGGCGTGGCGGACCGAGGTCAGGGAGACGAGGTCGACCCGCACGACGTGCACGCTGGCCCGCCCGGCCTGGGCGCGGATCGGTTCGGCCGCCCGCTCGGCCTTGGCGATGTCCCGGCAGGCAAGGACGACCGCGGCCCCTCGTCGGGCTAGGACCTTGGCGGTCTCCAGCCCAAGGCCGGCGCTGGCGCCGGTCACCAGCGCGATCCGCCCCGACTGGTCGGGGACCTGGGCGGCCGTCCACCGGCCTCCCCGATCGTGCGCCCGGCTCACCGCAGCTCCCTCCCGCGCCACCCGGGCGTGCGCAGCAGGCCGAACCGCCAGCCGTCGATGGTGGTCATCAGGGGCTCCTCGGGCAGGCTCGGTATCTGATAGTTATTCAGAATCTGATAGTACCTCATAATCTGATGATGACGAAGATAGGACCGCCTGGCGCAGTTCCTCGACCTGCGCGGCCACCTCTGGCAGGTCATGCGCCCTCCTTTGTGCGAAGGGGTCGGAAGAACGCCCGGAGGTCGCCGACGAGCAGGTTGGGCACCTCCGTGGCGGGGAAGTGGCCGCCGAACTCCGACCAGTGCATGCTGTGGCCGGGATCGAGCAGGGGGCGGATGGTGGTGTCGGCGGCGAAGACCGCCGCGCCGGTCGGCGGTCCGGACTGCTCACCGCCCGACCGCTCATCGTCGTTGATGCCTGGCTCCTGTGGCTGCTGGGCGGCCATCTGGCGACCAGGGTCGAGAACCCGTAGCCGGGCAGCGACGGGATCACCAGATCGAAGGGGTCGGCCTGGGGGATGGCGATCCGGGACGGCCGGATCTCGGTGGCCTCGCCCATCGGGGCTCCTTCCTAGTTCGCTGCTCTCGATGCTTCCAGGATGCGCTTCAGGCTGGCCAGATCGTCTTCACTGTGTCGTTTGACGATGCGGACCAGGATGGGCGCGAGCAGCTTGTAGAGGCCCGCGGCCTCGACTTCGCCCGAGGCGGTCAGCCGTGTCCCGGCTCCTGCCGGTTCCAGCGAGTAGCGAGCTCGACTGCTCATCGGCCCGGAGGTGACCTTGAAGGCGAAGGCATGGTTGGGCTGGTACTCGGTGACCAGGTAGTCAGCGGTGCGGCGTCGACCGAAGGCCTTGACCACCGTCTGGAGCGTCGAGCCGACACCGAGAGGGCCATCGGAGGTCTGCCTCGCCTCCAGGACGCCCCGAGACCATCGGGTGGTGTTCTCGAAGTTGCTGATGAAGTCCCAGACCTCAGCAACGGGCCGGTTGACCGTCACGCTCTGGGTCATCGTTGTCATCGTGCCGTCCTCCAATGCATACTGACAAGTATCATACTCACTAGTACCCTGATACCGAACAGTATGTCAAGGTCCTCGACCCGGGAGACCGCATGGCCCGACTGACCCGAGCACAGCGCCGGCAGCAGACCCGCGCCCGGCTGCTCGACGCCGCCGGCAAGGTGTTCGCCCGGCGGGGCTTCCACGCCACCACGGTCGACGAGGTCGCCGACGCGGCCGGCTACACCAAGGGCGCCGTCTACTCCAACTTCGCCACCAAGGAGGAGCTGTTCCTTGCGTTGCTGGACCAGCGCGTGGCCGCGCAGCTCCAGCAGGTCCAGGCGCTGTACGCCATCGAGTCGTCCGAGCAGCTGCGTGCCGCCATGCGCGGCCGGACCGAGCAGGAGTTCGCTGCGGCCCGCGACTTCGGCGTGCTCATGGTCGAGTTCTCGCTGTACGCCATGCGCCATCCCGCCGCCCAGGCCGAGCTCGCCAAGCGCTACCGGCAGCTCCGGGGCCGCCTGGCCGAGCTGATCACCAGGCGCTACGCCCGCCACCAGGCCGCCCCGCCCATGCCCCCCGAGCGCCTGGCCGCCCTGGTGCTGGCCACCGACGCCGGCCTGTTCCTCCAGTACCCCGCCGAGCCTGGCGCGCTCCCCTGGGAGCTGCACGCGGACGCCATGATCCAGCTCCTGGCCCCTCCCGCACCTGGTCGTTCTGACCCG
>Ga0081538_10006088_pt1 | contig 10721 bp, 13 predicted proteins | sample TabmetS5T2R1_FD_71022 | JGI IMG/M metagenome (GOLD analysis project Ga0081538, IMG submission 71022) | Tabebuia heterophylla rhizosphere microbial communities from the University of Puerto Rico - S5T2R1 | ecosystem: Host-associated > Plants > Roots > Rhizosphere ...
CCCGAGGCGCTCGCGTTCATCGAAGAAGTACTCGAGAGCCGGTAGCGAGAGTCCCGCCACCTGATTGGAAGCGGGCGTCTGCGATCCGGCGCCAAGGCTCTCGCGTCGGACGAGGACGAAGCGTCCGTACGCGGGCGTTACTGACACCTGCATCCGCGCAGAGCGGAAGTGACGACTGACCCCCGCTTTGCACGCTGCTGGGCGCGACGTGTACGTCAGGCGGTCTGCGTGGCTGGCGACCACGCCGACGGTAGCCAGCCGGCGCGCTGCTGATCTAGGGTCGCGACATGAAGGAGCAGCCCGAGCGCACCAGTCCACCGCCGCCGCTGCCGGTACGTGTTATCGGCAAGGCGCTCACGTGGATGGTGCCGCGCGCCCCCTGGACGTGGCCGCTGATGCGCCGGTCGGTGCGCGGTTTCTGCGACCGCTTGGCGGACGGCTTGGACGAGCGCGTGCGGCCCGACGCGCCGTAGCATCTGGCGGCGCTCGCGGCGGCGGTCGCTCGTCTCGAGTCGCCACCGGCCCGGGCCCTCGATCTCGGCACCGGAACGGGCGCGGGAGCGCTGTGGCTCGCGCGAGAGTTTCCCGACGCGCGCGTCACGGGCCTGGACATCCCGGAGGCGATGATCGAGCAGGCGAAGGCGAAGCTTCCGAACGAGTTGTCTGGCCGCGTCGAATTCCTAGTCGGCGACGCCGAGCGGCTGCCCTTCACCGGCGGCCCCCTGGACCTGGTGGCTCAGATCAGCGTGCCGGTCTTCGTCGACGAGCTGGCGCGGGTGCTCGTTCCCCGGGGCTAAGTGGTCGTTGTCAGCGGCCTTGGGCTGAAGACGCCGTTCCACACCCCGGAGGGCACCCTGCGCACGGGCTTCCGCCGGCGCGGGATAGAGACTGTCGCGACCGCGGCGGAGGGCCCAGGTACGTTCTTTCTGGGCAGGCGCTCGGCCTCAAGACAAGACCAAGCGACAGGACCCGCACGCCGCCGCGAACGGAGTGACGCTCGCCAGTGGCGCCGGCGTCAACATCGAAGGGGTCTGCTGCCTGGCGACCGGCGGCGGAACGGCGATAGTCCACATCCTGGTCGAGGACGTCACGGTCACGCGCAGCGCCCTCCAGAACGCCGGACTGGAGGTGAGCGATGAGCGCGAGGTTATCGTCGACGTTGAGGATCGCCCCGGGACCATGGCCAGGTCGCCGGCAAGTCGCCGACGCCGGAGTGAACATCGAGCTGGCGTACACAACCTTCGCCGGCAGGGTTAGGCTCGTGCTTGCGGTCGACGACTTCGAGAAGGCGCGCGCGGCGGTCTGACCCAGCACCGCGAGTCCCCGATGATTGCTTGCTGGCAACTTGGAGGTGCAAGATGAAGCCCCGGATCGACGCAACGGACTTCGGCTCGATCACTGTCGAAGGGACGGTCTTCGACCACGACGTCGTCATCAGCCCGGACGGCGAGGTAAGCAAGCGCAAGAAGAAACTCTCCAAGGCGGTCTACGGGACGTCGCACACGATCTCGCTCGAGGAGGCCAAGTACATCTACAGGCGGGCAGCGGGGGCAGACCGCCTGATCGTCGGCGCGGGGCAATACGGCAGGGTGCAGCTCTCGCCCGAGGCGGCCGACTTCTTCGCCCAGAAAGCGTGCGAGATCGTGCTGCTGCCGACCCCTCAGGTGATCGGGATCTGGAACGAGACCGAGGGCAGGGCGGTCGGGCTGTTCCACGTCACTTGCTGAGCAGCCGCTGCGACGGGGCGCCGCGCGCCGCGGGTCATGACGGCCGCCGCGCCGGCGGGACGAATGCTCGGGAGCGTCTCATGCCGCCTGCGGGCTTCAGTGTCGGAATTCGCATAGAGGAGCGGTAGTTCAGCTCCCGGGCGTTGGCGGTCGTCGATACCGTCGCCGCGTGAAGCATATGAGACGCTCGCGGCGATCCACGAAGTCTTCGGCGACCAGTCGAGATCCGAATATCGGCTGGTGCACCGGGGCCGCCTCGGGTCGCTTGGGCCGATGACCGACGGGTGGCTCATTCCGCCGCCGAGTCGACCGGTCAAGAGCGACGAGGACCTGCGGCGGGAGCGGGAAGCGAAGATCGGGGAGCTCGAGCGGCGGGGCCTTCTTCGCTCCGAGCGGCTCCGCCGGGCAATGCTCACCGTGCGGCGCGAGGACTTCATTCCGTCTGGCTACCGGGACCGCGCCTACGAAGAGATCCCGCTGCCTCTCCCAGGCGAGGAAGCCACGATCTCCTGCCCGCACAGCTATCCACTGTTCTACGAGCCGCTCGGCCTCGACGAGGGCCACCGGTTCCTCGAGGTTGGCGTCGGATCGGGCTACGGCACATCGCTGGCCCGGGAGGTGGTGGGTCGCGTGGGCCTGGTCGTGGCCATCGAGATCGACGCCACAACGCTCGACTTCGCTCGGGAGAACCTGGAACGGGCGGGCCACAGCGACGTCGCCCTCATTCACGGCGACGGCGGCCTCGGGGACCCCGAGCACGCCCCCTACGACCGGATCTGCGTCACGGCGGCCTGCCCCGATGTCCCGCGGCCACTGATCGAGCAGCTCGCCGTGCACGGCCGGCTGATAGCGCCCGTCATCGAAGATACGCGCCAGCGACTGACCCTTCTCGGGAAGACCGTGGATGGCGCCTGGCGCAAGAGCATCGCGGACGTGTTGTACGTCTCGCTGCAGGGACCGTACGGCGTCGGCAGCGATCCGCGCAACTGAGCTGGGACAACAAGCAGCCCTCGGCGGAGACGACCGCATCCAAGCGAGAGCGGTCGCGGTCGAGCATCGGCGCAGACTCGCGCAGTTCGTCCAACCCGATAGCGCCTCGGGCCATTGAGGGTGGCGAGGACTACTCCCTTCGTGTCGTGCAGGAGCAGCGCCGGACTGCTGACGTCGGTGAGGTTGACGGCTTGGCGTCAGCGACGCCGCGGGGCAGGAGCGCACCATCTCGGCGCGGTGTGCGCCCAGCGAGTGGTTGCGGGAGGAACCTGGACGTCCGGCCGTTCACCGGCGGCGCGCTTTCGGAGTATCCCCGGTTCGGGGTAGGTTGCCCGGGACTGGTGAAGCTGAGAAGCGCCCGGGTCTTCGGCCCGCCGTAGTCATTGGTGGCGTCAGCAAGCGGCACCGCCGAGGGCGCGGGCTCCAAATCGAACGGGACAGGAAGGGTGCGAGCCTGGGCGAGACAGGCGGCGACTGCAGGGATGGGACGGGACGGAGGACAGCGGTGACCTACGGACTGTGCGCGCGGCGGATCGGCGTGTTGGCCGCGGTCGGGGCTTTGGTGGGCGGAGGATCGGCCTTCGGGGCGAGCGGCGCCGGCGCTGCTTCGCCGTCGGGCGCGCGTGCCGCGAGCGGACCTCTTCCCGCGCAGACAGAGGCCAAGGTGCGGCGGATCGTGCAGCGGTTCCGGGATGTGAACCGCACCCCAGGGGTCCTGGTCGGCATCTGGAGCCCGAGAGGAATCTTCGTCCGCGCGAGCGGCGACGCCGATCTCGCCACTGGGAAGCCGCTGAAGGCCGGCATGCAGTTCAAGATCGCCAGCCAGACCAAGACGTTCACCGCCAACCTCATCCTTCAGCTGGTCGGGGAGGGCAAGGTCTCCCTTGGTGACCACGTCTCCAAGTGGATCGCGGGCGTGCCCAACGGCGACCGGATCACTATCCGCGAGCTCCTCAACCACACCAGCGGCCTCGGGGACGGCTTCTCGCTCCCGGCCATCCAGTCGCAGTTGGCCACCGGCTGTACCGTCGACCAGCTGCTCATGATCGAGGCGTCGGCGCCTCCGGTCGCGGCGCCCGGCACGAAGTGGTCCTACAGCAACTACGGCTACAACCTGCTCGGGCGGGTGGTCGAGCTGGTCACCGGCCAGGATCTGAGCACGGCGATTCAGGAGCGCATCGCCAGGCCGCTCGGGCTCCGCCGAACCCTCCTTCCACCATCGGGCAACGGCCTCAGCGTGCCCTTCACCCACGGCTACGGGACCGGCGAGGTCGCCCCGACCCAGGCGCCCACTGCCTCGGATGACGCCACCGCCCTGCCGGGATCGTGCCTGTGGGCCCACGGCGGCATGGTCTCCACGCTCTCGGACATGCGCGTCTGGTCCCGCGCCCTCGCGACCGGCGCACTGCTCAAGCCAGCGGTGTGGAGACAGGCGAAGAAGAATGCGATTCCCTTCGAGTTCGCGCAGAACTACAACGGACCCGGTCGCTGGAACTACGGCCTCGGGTTCGTCGAGTCCGGCGGGTTCATCGGCGGAACCGGCAGCTTCGCCGGCTACGAGTCGACCGCCATGTACTCGCCCGCCCGCCGGACGGCGATCCAAGTGGTGTCCACAAAGCAGCCCAACGCGATCACGCCTCCACCCATGTTCCAGGCACTCGCGATGGCGGTGTTCGGCCCCCACATCGGCTTCGGACTCACCCCCGCTCAGGCCCTCAAGCCCAACACCTTTGGCGCGGAGGGCCCGGAGTGAGCCGAGGAATGGAAGCGTCGCGCTCCTCGCGGCCCTCCTGAATCAATCATCCACGCCCGCTCAGCCGGATTGAGCCGTCCGCGGCGGCTCTGAGCGGTCAATCCCGGAACGTGATCTGACCTCACCCGAACCGGGTGAACGCCGCTGCTTTTCCATGCCGAGAGCCGCCGCCGCTTGAGTGCCGCTTTGCGCGCGAACTGCGGAAGCCGCGTACGCCACGACATGTGCATCGGCGCACGCGTCCTGCAACTCCAAGGCCCCGAGCCGCCACTCGAACTTCACGATCCGATGTAGGTTCTCCTCACCCGCGACCGAGAGGAGGATCCATGTACGCACGCGTGGTCAGGTTCACGGACGTCGATCCGGATCACATGGCCGGGCGCTTGGACGAGGTTGAGGCCGAGGGACCGCCCGTGGATATCCCGGCCAAGCGCGTCCAGATTCTCCACGATCCCGGCCAGCGCACCGCGGTCGTAATCCAGCTCTTCGAGACTGCCGACGACATGGCGGCAGCGGAGGGCGCCCTCGACGCGATGGACCCGGCGGACACGCCGGGGAGGCGCGTCTCGGTCGACCGCTGCGAGATCAAGGCGGAGGTCGGACCAGCGTAAGGCAGCGCCGCGCGCGCACGATACCGGCGTGCCAGCACCAAGTGCTGCTTAGCGCGACATAGAGCGCTCACCCGGAGCAGCGGCGCGGTGTCTGCGACCTCGCCATCGTCTTGGCCCGGCAAGCCCCTGGGGCCGGACTCCAGGGGTCAGCGGCGATGAGTCTCGCCGTGGTTCGCAGTCTGTGTTCCAGACCCGATCACCGCACAGGAGAGCGAGATGCCCGCGACCTACACCTTCGACGTCGTTTCCACCCTCGATGGCTTCGCCTCCTTCGAGGGCGGCGACTGGGGGCCCTTCTGGGGCAAGGGAGGCACCGAGCTGCTCGAGCATCGCCTCGCCGCCTATAGCGAGGAGCAGCGGCTGGTCCTCGGGGCGAACACCTACCGGCAGTTCGTGGAGTTGCTGGGCCCGAGCACCGAGGCAGACAAGCTGGACCCGTTGAACGCCCGGATGAGGAGCCTCCCGCTGACGGTGGTGTCGAGCACGCTGGAGGGACCCCTCGACTGGCCGGGCTCGACCGTCGAGAGCGGCGATGTCGTCGACATCGTCGCCCGGCTCAAGGAGGAGTCCGAGGTGCCGTTGCGCTCGCACGGCAGCCTGTCGCTGAACCGCGCGCTGATGGCCGCCGGCCTAGTCGACCGCGTCCAGCTGACGATCTTCCCGGTGATCACCGGCCAGACCGGCGTGGAGCCGATCTTCCAGGGCGCGGCTGACTTCGACCTGGAGCTGATCGAGAGCCGGACGCTCGACGGCCACACCCAGGAGCTCGTCTACCGGCCCACCCTGCACGTCTGAGCCCAGCCATGCCCCCGACCCGTCAAGCACCGCACGTGACCTGCCGGCGAATGCCGCTGCAGCCCCGGCGGCGCACTATCGCTATGCGCGATTTGGGGCAGCAGAACGGCTCGATCCGACCCATGTGGAGCACTGCCCCTTCGAGGCAGGAGCAGGCGCGTGGCCGTGACGCGGTCGGCTTCTGAGTTAGACGACCAGCAGCAGCGCAACTCAGCTCGGCGTACCCGAGGACGCGCATAGGCATCGCCCCGGGCGGCGCGTGAGGTGCCGACCGGATGGAGCCCGACGGCCCTCGCTTTCGCATTCGCGTGATCTCGATGCGCCCGCCCGTTCTTACCGCGCCGAGCTTGCGCACGGGCTCTTGCACCTCGGGCTGCTCGGCCTGCTGGGGGTGCATAAGCGGAACGCGTTGGGATAGCGAAGGAGGGTGGCCAGCGAGCCGAACTACGTCGGACAGTACCTGCCCGGGATGCTGATCGGGGGCGCCGGTGTGGGCCTGATCCTGCCGTCCTTCACCGCCTCCGCGGTGCTGGCAGTGCCGCCCCGAGCGCCTCGCGACCGGGATCGCCGGCGAGACCATGTTCCACCACATCGGCGCCGCACTGGGCATCGGCACCTGGGTCGCGCTGTCCGGCACGCCGGTCGGCTCCGGGCTCATGGACTCCTTCGATCGCGGGTTCCCTTCATTGGGATCAGCGCCCTCGCAGCAGGGTTCACCCTGCCTCGCGCTGGCGGCGATCCGGCGGCAGAGAGCTATTGACGCTCAGGCCGCAGCCGGGGCGCAGACCCGCGCGCCAATGGTCGACGAAACCGCGGCGTGACCATTCGCGGCCGTGGGATCGCTGCGCGTCAGCGATGAGTCGCGACTCGTCGCGGGGTCTTCTCTGACAGATGGCCGACTATGTCGACTTGAACGGCGTTCGCACCTGGTATGACGAGCGCGGCGACGGGGAGTCACTCGTGCTGTTGCACGGCGGCTTCAGCGACTCTCGCGACTTCGCTGGGAACCTCGATCGGCTGGCCGACCGCTTCCGGCTCTTCATGCCCGAGCGGCGCGGTCATGGTCACACCCCCGACGTCGATGGTCCCATCGCGCATGACCTGATGGCCGAAGACACCATCGCATTCCTGGACGAGGTCGTGGGCGAGCCGGCGCATATGGTCGGCTACAGCGACGGCGCGACCCTGGCGACGTTGATCGCGCTACGCAGGCCGGAGCTGATCCGCCGGCTGGTGCTGATCAGCGGCGGCTTTCACCCGAGCGGCTGGATCTTCCTCCCCGACGCAGATGCCAAGATCCCGCAGCAGGTCGTCGAGGCCTACGGCCAGGTGTCGCCCGACGGTGAGGAGCACCTGCCGGTCGTGGCCGCCAAGCTCGCGCGTGCGGCGGCGGAGGACCCGGGCCTGCAGGGGAGCGAGCTGGGCGGCATCTCAAGCCGCACCCTGGTCATGGCGGCCGACGATGACCTGGTCCACCTCGAGCACACCATCGCTCTCTACCGCGGCATCCCAGACTCCGAGCTCGCGGTCGTTCCGGGCACCTCGCACCCGCTTCTGCACGAGAAGCCCGACCTTTGCCTCCGGCTGGTAACCGACTTCCTGACCACGGACGCCGTGCCGCTCATCCTCCCGATTCGACGCGCGTCGTGACCCGCCACACGCTGGCGTTCGCCGCGTGGGCACGTAGCCGGCCGTAGGCGGCGTCGAGCGCGATCGCGAGCTGGCCGGGGTCGCGCCTGGCCTGAGTTAGCAGGTAGCCGCCGTGGATGGCGGCCATCGTGGCGGTCGCGAGCTCGTCGGCGTCGGCGCTTTGGTGGAGCTTGCCCTGGTCCTGCATCGACCGGAGGCCGTCGCGCAGGTGCCCGAGCAGGTCGTCGGCGTTGTGCTCGACCACGGAGCGTCGCAGCGCCGATCGGTCCTCGAAGTAGTGGTACAGCTGGCTCTTGCTGGCGCCCGCGCGCTCGATCACGTCGTCGAGGCTCGTGTCGGCGACCCCACGCTCGCCGATCAGCTCGGAGGCGGCGGCGACGATCCTGTCGCGCGCCCCCTCTGTCTTAGGGACCTTGGGCCGTAACGTTGCGCCCTCCACGCTGGACTATACGGTCCAAAAAGCGAGGAGACGAGAAACGTGACCGATGCCCGGGACTACGTCCGCCGCCGCTGGACCGCCCTGATCCTCCTGTGCTTCGCGCAGTTCATCGTGGTGCTCGACGCGTCGATCGTGAACATCGCGCTGCCTTCGATCGGCGAGGAGCTCGACTTCTCGCGGGCGAACCTGCCCTGGGTCGTCAACGCCTACATTCTGACCTTCGGCGGATTCCTGCTCCTCGGCGGGCGGATTGCCGATTTCCTCGGACGCCGGCGAGTGTTCATGGCGGGACTGCTCCTGGTTGCTTTGTCCTCGCTCGCGGCGGGCTTCGCCGGCAACGAGGGCCAGCTGATCGCCGCGCGCGCCGTTCAGGGCCTGGGCGGGGCGATGATCACGCCGGCGGCCCTGTCGATCATCACCAACACCTTCAGCGACGGCGCCGAGCGCAACAAGGCCCTCGGTGTGTGGGGCGCAGTCGCCGCAGCGGGCGGCGCGGCCGGCGTCCTACTCGGCGGCATCATCACCGACAGCCTCGGCTGGGAGTGGGTGCTGTGGGTGAACGTGCCGATCGCGCTGGCCGTCGCCGTGCTGGCCCCGGGGTTGGTCGCCGACAGCCGCTCCGAATCGGCCGCACGCCACTTCGACACCGCCGGGGCGGTGAGCGTCACCGCCGGCCTCACGGCGTTCGTCTATGCGCTGCTCGACGTGACCGACGCCGGCTGGAGCTCGGTCCAGACGCTCGGGCTCCTGGCCCTGTCCGCGGCGCTGATCGCGGCATTTGTCGCGATCGAGCGCCGCTCGGATGCGCCGCTAGTGCCGTTTCGGATCTTCCGCCTGCGCACCCTGACCGGCGCCAACGCCGTCGGCCTCGTGGTCGGCGCGACGTTCTACTCGGCGTTCTTCTTCGTCACCCTCTACATGCAGCAGGTGCTCGGCTACAGCCCGATCGAGGCCGGCCTCTCGTACCTGCCGCTGGCGGCGTCGCTCATCGTCGGGTCGGTCGTCGCCTCCCAGCTCGTGACGCGCATCGGGTTCAAGCCGGTGCTCGGGGTCGGGATGGCGTTGGTCATCGTCGCGTTCGTCTGGTTCTCCCAGGTCTCCGTCGGTGGTGGATACGCGACCGACATCCTCGGCCCGTCGATCGTCGGGGGTGTGGGGATGACCTTCGCCTTCGTCACAACCACGATCGCCGCCGTCAGCGGCGTCCGGGAACAGGACTCGGGGCTGGCGAGCGGGCTGATCAACTCTTCGGTGGAGGGCGGCGGCGCGCTGGGGCTCGCGGTGCTGGCGACCGTCGCCATGTCTCGAACGAACGACTTTTCGGAGCGCTCAGGAGGCGACCCCTCCGGGCAGCTGAACGCCCTAACCGAGGGCTTCCAGTCCGCATTCCTCGGCGGCGCCGCCATCGCCGCGCTCGGCCTGGTCCTGACGCTCGTCCTGATCCGCAGCCGCGACAGCCGCGCCCACGTCGAACTCGGAGCTCGACCGGAACAGATGCCCGCATAGCCCGACCGACTCTAGGGAGGCACAACATCACAATCGCAACGCCAACCACCAACCAGCACCGCGGACGCGTCCGCACCGAGCGGGGCGCGACGCGCGTCCGCGCCTATCTCGGCGGCGACCTGGTCGTCGACACCATCCGCCCGTTGCTGGTCTGGGAGGTCCCGCATTACCCCGCCTATTACTTCGACCCCGACGACGACCAGCAGCAGCGCAGAGTGGGAGCTCTGCTTTTCGACGCAAGCGCATCGCACGAGACGCACTCCGCGGCCGAGATCGAGATCGCTCGTGCGTCAAGCGGAGAGCAGTCCGTCATCCCGAGCACCTGGGAGGTGCAGCAGGTGGCCGGGCCTCTGGTTGATCCCTAGGCGGTCGGCTCCGGCGCGGACGGATCGTTCTGCCAGATGCCGAAGTCGTTCCCCTGGGGGTCCCTGCAGATCGCGAACCAGCCCATCCCAGGCACCGGGCGCGGCTCGTCCGCCTCGCCGCCGAGCTCCCTCACGCGGGCCGCGCCCGCCCTGATCTCGTCCACGTCGAAGTAGACGCGCGGTCCCTTCTTGCCGGGCTCCATGTTGGTGATCGCCCCGCCCGTCTGCTCGCTGATCTGTGTCGTGTGGTACTCGAACGGGCCCGGGTAGGCCTCGAACTCCCAGCCGAAGAGCGAGCCCCAGAACTCGCGTCCCTTGGCGGTGTCGTCCGCCGGGATCTCGACCTGGACACCCAGTGGCTCCAGCGGGCAGTTCCGCTGTCACGCATTCGGAGCCCTGACTGTTCGAGGCCATGACAGGCTTGAGACGGAGGACAAATAGCACCGGCAGGGTGACAGCGCTGCTCATCGACGACTCCGGGATGCTGGCGTCGCTCTTTCTGGTCCACAGGGACTCTCTGGTCGTGGTCCCGGCGCGCGAGCTGGGGTCAGCCTGAACCGCGCTCGACCAGCCGGCTATACGAGGCGGGGACGGGATCTAGAGGCGGCTAAGGACCCTACGTGACATGGCGGGCGGGCACGTGGATCATTCGGGAGTCTTGCGCAGGAGCGTCGAGACGCGTTGCCGTGTGACACCGAAGCGCTCCGCGATCTGTTCCATCGTCAGGCCCTCGGCGTAGAGAGCGTGCGCCTCCGCTCGGCGTACGCTCGCTCCGCAGGTATCGAGCGCCGTTGAGCTCTCGGTCAGCAGCTGGACGATGAGTGGCCCGTCCCTGCTGGAGACGATCTCGGCGTACGGCGCCCCCCTCGAGCGCAAGCGGCGGAG
>Ga0081538_10006089_pt1 | contig 10718 bp, 9 predicted proteins | sample TabmetS5T2R1_FD_71022 | JGI IMG/M metagenome (GOLD analysis project Ga0081538, IMG submission 71022) | Tabebuia heterophylla rhizosphere microbial communities from the University of Puerto Rico - S5T2R1 | ecosystem: Host-associated > Plants > Roots > Rhizosphere ...
CGGCAGGGTGGGCTGGCGTCCATTCCGCTCGACGTCTCGGTTGAGCGTAGGACGACAGGCCGCTGGCCCGCGCCAATGGCGCTCGCTGGTCGGGACGGTGGGATTTGAACCCACGATCTCCTGCTCCCAAAGCAGGTGCGCTGACCAAGCTGCGCCACGTCCCGTTCGTACCGCCTCTGCTCCGGGCTCCGGGTCCGCGCCGTCGGAGCTGCAGGAGAGGCGATGCAGCGCCTAGCGTAGACGACCTCGCGCGCTCGTTCGAGCGGTACCTGCACGCGGGCAGCGGGCCGTGACGAAGAGCGATGCGGCATCTCCCTGGCCCCGCGTCGCGGAACTGCGGCCACCATCGGGTTCGGCTCCGGGTAGGCCACAATACGGTCGGGCCCATCGTCAGTAGGTCAAACCCGTCTTACCGGGAGAGGTGAGCGCCACATGCGGGTCGGCGGAGCCATCGCCGCCAGGCTGGTGGAACTGGGCGATGAGGCGCTGGTCGCTGGGCCGCTCGCATTCGGGGTGGTCAGGTGACCCAGGCCGGGCCGGCCATGACCGGGCGGACCTGCCTGGTCACCGGCGGCACCTCCGGGATCGGCAAGGCGATCGCCGCCGGGCTGGCCCGCCTGGGTGGGGAGGTGGTGCTGGTCGCCCGCGATCCGGCCAGGGGTGAGGCCGCCGTCGCCGAGCTCCGGGAGGCCACCGGCAACCCACGGGTGGAGCTGCTCCTGGTCGACCTGGCCTCACAGGCGTCGATCCGCCAGGGGGCCGAGGCGTACCGGCGCGGCCACGACCGGCTGGACGTGCTGGTCAACAACGCCGGCGGCTACTGGGCCACCCGCCATGTCACTCCCGACGGGCTGGAGTGGACCTTCGCGGTCAACCATCTGGCGTACTTCCTGCTCACCAGCCTGCTGCTGGACCTGCTACGGTCCAGCGCCCCGGCCCGGGTCGTCAACGTGACCTCGAGCGCCCAGGCCTTCGGCGACATCCGCCTCGACGACCTGCAGTTCGCGCGGCGCTACCGGGGCCAGGCTGCCTACAACCAGTCCAAGCTCGCCAACGTGCTGTTCACCTACGAGCTCGCCCGCCGGCTGGAGGGCAGTGGCGTGACCGTCAACTGCGGCGTCCCGGGCGTGACCCGCACCAACTTCGGCCGCGAGGATTCGGGGCCCGTCATGCGCCTGCTGACACCGCTGGGGCGGCCCTTCATGCGCAGCCCCGAGCAGGGCGCTGACACCTTCATCTACCTGGCCTCCTCCCCCGAGGTCGAGGGGGTCACCGGCGGCTATTTCGCCCGTCGGCGGCCGCGACGGTCCTCCAAGCGGTCGTACGACCAGGAGCTCGCCGGGCGCCTCTGGCGTGTCAGCGAGGAGCTGACCGGGCAGCGGTGACCACCGGGCCGCCCCTGAGCTCGGATCACCCCGTGCGGATGAGGACAAGGCAAGCCGCCGTCTGCACACTCGTCGGTGTCGACCCCTGGGAGGACGGAAGGAGTTCGGAGTGGCCAGAGCGATCGGCTCGGTGGCGCCTGGGCTGGGCATGCTGTCGTCCTATCGGCGTGGCTGGCTGTCCAAGGACCTGGTGGCTGGGCTGGTGTTGACCGCGCTGCTGGTCCCCCAGGGGATGGCCTATGCCGAGCTGGCCGGCCTGCCCCCGATCACCGGGCTGTACACCTCGATCCTGTGCCTGGTCGGCTACGCCGTCTTCGGCCCCTCCAGGATCCTGGTCCTGGGGCCGGACTCGTCGCTGGGGCCCATGATCGCGGCCACCATCGTCCCGATCGTCGGGGCCGGCGGGGACCCGGAGCGCGCGGTCGCCCTCGCCTCGATGCTGGCGCTGCTGGTCGGGGTGATGACCGTGCTGGCTGGCGTGGCCAAGCTGGGGTTCGTGGCCGATCTGTTGTCCAAGCCGACCCAGATCGGCTACATGAACGGGCTCGCGGTCACCATCCTGGTCGGTCAGCTGCCCAAGCTGTTCGGGTTCTCGGTCGATGCCGACGGGTTCATCCCCGAAGCGGTCGGCTTCGTCCAGGGGGTGGCCGACGGCGAGACGGTGGCGGCGGCGCTGGCGGTCGGGGTCCTCGGCCTGGTCATCATCTTTGGGCTCGGGCGGCTGGTCCCCAAGGTCCCGGCGGTGCTGGTGGCGGTGGTCGTCTCGATCCTGGTCGCCAACGCCTTCGACCTGGCCGAGCATGGGGTCTCGTTGGTCGGCCCCCTCCCCCAGGGGTTCCCGCCCTTGACCCTGCCGAGCGTGGCCTGGTCGGAGATGGCGCTGCTGGTGGCCGGGGCGGTCGGCATCGCGCTGGTCTCGCTGACCGACACGATCTCGACCTCCTCGGCGTTCGCGGCCCGGACCGGCCAGGAGGTCGACGGGAACCGGGAGATGATCGGGATCGGCGCCGCCAACATCGGCGCCGGCCTCTTCCAGGGGTTCCCGGTCAGCACCAGCGGGTCGCGCACCGCGGTGGCCGAGCAGGCCGGGGCCAGGACCCAGCTCACCGGGCTGGTCGGGGCGGCGGCGATCACCCTGATCCTGTTGCTGGTTCCGGGGCTGTTGCGCAACCTCCCCCAGCCGACCCTGGCCGCGGTCGTGATCGTGGCGTCGCTGTCGCTGGCCGACCTCCCGGGCACGGTGCGGCTGTGGCACCAGCGCCGCACCGAGTTCACCCTGTCGATGGCCGCCTTCGCCGGGGTCGCCCTGCTGGGGGTGCTGCCCGGCATCGCCATCGCCGTGGCCCTGTCGATCGGGAACGTGTTCCGGCGCGCCTGGTGGCCCTACCAGACGATGCTGGGACGGGTCGATGGCATGCCCGGCTACCACGATGTGCGCAGCTACCCCGATGCCGAGCAGCTGCCGGGATGTGTGCTGTACCGGTTCGACGCGCCGCTGTTCTTCGCCAACGCCCGGACCTTCCGCGACCAGGTCCGCCGGCTGGCCCGCTCCGAGCCCCGCCCGGTGTGGATCGTGGTCGCGGCCGAGCCCATCACCGACGTCGACACCACCGCCGCCGACATGCTCGAGGACCTGGATGAGGCCCTCAACGCCAAGGGCATCAGCCTGGTCTTCGCCGAGCTGAAGGACCCGGTCCGGGAGAAGATCGAGCGCTATGAGCTGACCCGCACCATCGACCCCGCCCACTTCTTCCCCACCGTGGGCGCGGCCGTGGCCGCCTACCGCCAGCAGACCGGGACCGACTGGGCCCCCACCGCCGAAAAGCAGGTCAGATGATCCCGGTCCAGATCAGCTGCCGAACCGGTCGACCAGCAGCCCGTGACGGAGGCCCCGGTCGCTGACGATCAGCGTCTGCTGGCCCAGCTTCTCCATGACCGTCCGGACGATGCAGGCGCCGGCGAGGATGACGTCCGCGCGCTTGGGCTGGAGGCCGACGATGGCCCGGCGCGCCTCGGCGTCGCGTGAGCGGTAGCGCTCGATCTGGCGGTCGATCTCGGCCCGGTCCAGGACCGCGCCCTGGACGGCGTCGGGATCGTAGGTGGCCAGGCCGAGCTCGACGGCCGTGATGTTGGTCACCGCGCCGCCCATCCCGACGAGGGCATCGGGTGGGGGGCGGCCGTCGATGCGGGCCAGGTCGGCGGCGATCGCCGCCAGGGCCTCGTCCAGCACCCCGGGGTCGACCGCGCCGGCCAGCCCGAAGCGCTCGGTGTAGCCGACCGCGCCCACCGCCAGGCTGAAGTGCTCCTCGACCTCCGGGCCCTGGCCGAAGGTGAACTCGGTGCTGCCGCCACCGGTGTCGAACACCACCAGCGAGCCCTCGGGCATGCCAAGCCCGGCCCGCGCCGCCAGGTAGGCGAGCCGGCTCTCCTCCTCGCCCGGGATCACCTCCACGACGAGGCCGGTGCGGGCGGCGATGACCGCGATGACCTCCTCGCGGTTGCGGGCGACCCGCAGGCCCGCCGTGCCGACCGCGCCGGTCGCCCGCACCTGGTGGCGGCGCGCCTCCTCGGCCATGCCGGCGATCGCGGTCGCGGTCCGCTCCAGCGCCTCGGCCGCGATCACCCCGCTCGCTTCGAGGTCCTGGCCGAGTCGGGTCAGCTCGGCCCGGTCGACCACCGCTCGCCAGCCCCCGCCGGGGTCCCGCTCACCGACGTGGAACTTGACCGAGTTGGTCCCCACGTCGATCACCGCGTAGCGCGCCGGGGCGGCGGCCACCAGGCCGGCCAGTCCCCGCGGATAGCTGGTGTTGCCCTGGCCGTCCAGGCCGACCTGGCGGACGGCGGCGAGGACGGCGGCCGGGTCCTCCGACTCGATCGCGACCGTCCGGGCCGGCTGGCCGCCCACCTCCAGGTCGGCGAGCTCGGCGATGCAGCCGCCCAGGCGGTAGCGGACGCGCCGTTTGTGGACCCGCACCGCCCGCGCCCGGCCGCTCGGCTCGACCAGCTCGGCCAGGAGCTGCCCGAGGGTATAGGCCTGCCGGGCCAGCCGTGGCGGGGGGATGCCGAGCGCGTCGAGCACCGCCGGCACCTGGGCCGCCAACAGCGGGAAGCCCTGCTTGAGCACCGGCTCCCACCGCTCCAGGCCGTCGGCGTCGACCTCCCGGAGCAGCTTGATATCCAGCAGGTCGTCGCGGACCTTGACGTTGTTGTCGGCCGCCGACAGCAGGTACAGCTCCTCGCTGTCCTGGACCGGCCCTGGGGTCAGCTCGGCGAGGGCATCCTCGGCGGCCCCCAGGCCCGGCCCGAAGACGCGCCACTCCCAGCGCGGGACGATCGCGGCCATGGCTTTTCAGGCGAGGGCCTTGGCCTTCAGGCGGTCGAACTCGGCCTGGTCGATGGTGCCGGCCTCCAGCAGCTGCTTGGCCTGGGCGATCTGGTCGGCCGGGGTCGCGCTGCCGTCACCAGTGGTGGCGACCGATCGGACGTAGCCCTCGAACTGATCCTGGGCCTGCTGCTGTCGCGCCGCCGACCGCTCGGCCATCCCCTTGCCCCTGGTGATGACATAGATCAGCACGGCCAGGAAGGGCAGGAACACCAGGAACACCACCCACAGGGTCTTCACCCCGCCCGACAGCGTGTGGTCGCGGAACAGGTCGGTGAGGACGTGGAACAGGATCACGATCCAGATGAACAGGAAGAAGAACCACAGCATCGACCAGAAGATGTCGATGAACGAGACCTCGGCGACTACCACGAGCTCCTCCTCGGTGTGACCGGCGAACCGGACCGTACAGGCCGGAGGCGGCGTGGGCCTCACCAGTTCCGGGTGATCTTGCCGCGGCTCCAACGACTCAGATGTTCACAACATCTGGATTCTTCGAGTATCCTGGCCCCAGGGCGCCGAGGGGAGGGAGTCGCGACGGTCCGGTTGACGCGGGCGCAGCGGCAGGCGCGGACCCGGGCCGCGGTCCTGGCCGCGGCCAGGGACGAGTTCGCCGAGCGCGGCTATGTCGAGGCGAGGGTGGACCGGATCGCCGACCGCGCCGAGCTGACCCGGGGGGCGGTGTACTCGAACTTCCCGAGCAAGCGGGCGGTGTACCTGGCGGTGCTGGTCGACATGGCCGAGGGCGCCGCCGTCGGCGAGGCTCCGTCGCCGCGGTCGCTGGAGGCGGCGCTGGGGGCGTTCGCCCGGGTCTGGCTGGAGCGGCTGCCGCTGGCCGGCGACCCGCCCGCGGGCGGTCGTCTGCAGCTGCGCTCGCTGGCCGGGGTGGTCGACGACGAGCCCGCCCGCGCGGCGCTCGCGCAGGTCACACGGCTGGAGGCGCTGCTGCTGGGCCTGGCCCTGGAGGCGCGGCTGCCGCGGCACGACCGGGACGGGGCGCGGCGGGTGCGGCTGGCCGAGCTGGTCTTGACGTTGCTGAGCGGCGCGGGGCACCTGGCCGAGACGGCGCCGGGGTTCGGGGACCCCTTCGACGTGGTGCGGGCGTGCGAGCAGCTGGGCGGGTTCGACCTCCAGGACTCCTGGGATCCGCCGCACCTGCCGTACGTTGCCCCGGCGCGACCCTGCCGGGAGGCGTGGGTCCCGCCGGCCGACCTGACCGACCTGCTCACCGGTCACCGGGTCAGCCTGGTCCAGGACGGCGTGGTCGCGCTGCTGGGCAGCGGCCGGCTGGGCGCGGCCGAGGAGGCGGTCCGCGCCGCCGGCCCGGGCGACCTGGTGACCGTGGTCGTCCTGACGGGCGATCCGGCGGAGATCGGGGGGCTCGTCCGGCTCAGGGTCGGCGACCTCGCCGGGTGCGCGCGGCGCGCGCTCGGGCCCGACCCGTGGCCTGGTCTTCGCATCGTCGTGGATGACCGCTCCCTGGTCACCGCGGCCGTCGGCCTGGCCGATCCCGGCGACGCGACCGAGGCGGCGGCGCGGGTCCGGGACGGTGAGATCGTCGCCCTGGCCGAGGGGCGAGGCGCCGGCCACGCCGCGGCGGCCGCCGGCGGCTCGGACGCGGCGCGGCGCCGTGGGGCCGGAGCATGACCCGGCCCGGCCCGGCCCATGTCACCGGCGCCGACCTGCTGGCCCTCCACACCCTTCGCTGCATCGGGTTCGCCAGCCTGGAGCGGGTGGCGGCGGCGGCCGGGCTGCCTGCGCCCGACGTGGAGTCGGAGCTGATCGACCTGGCCGTGGCCGGGCTGGTCACGCGGGTGGCGGGGGAGTTCGGCGGGTGGGGGCTGACCGAGGCCGGCCGGGCCGCCGACGCCGAGCGGATCGCCGGCGAGCTGGAGGCGGCCGGCACCCGGACCGTGGTGGCCGAGGCCTATGCCGGCTTCCTGGCGCTCAACCCGGAGCTGCTCGATCTCTGCGGGGCCTGGCAGACCCGGACCGTCGACGGGGTCGTGACCGCGAACGACCACGCCGACCCGGCCCACGACGCCCGGGTGCTGGACCGACTCGCCGACCTCGACCGGCGCGCCCAGGTCGCCTGCGCGGGGCTGTTCGCGGCCATGCTGCGGTTCCGGCGGTATCGCGCGCGGCTCGGCGACGCCCTGGCTCGGGCCAGGTCGGGCGCGTTGGACCAGGTGACCGACAGCACCGAGTCCTATCACGCCGTCTGGTTCCAGCTGCACGAGGACCTGCTGGCCACGCTGGGCATCCCGCGATGAGCTGGATCCACCCGCTCTCGCCAGCGACAGCGGAGCCGGCGGATGTCCTCGGCGGCAAGGCGCATGGCCTGGTCGCGCTGCGACGGCTGGGGCTGCCGGTGCCGCCGGGGTTCGTGATCGGCGTCGAGGCGTGCCGCGCCTTCCTCCGCCACGGGCGGCTGCCCGACGGCCTGGAGGACGAGCTGGCGGCGGCCGTGGCCGAGCTCGAGGCCACGACGCGCCGGACGTTCGGTGGACCCGAGCGGCCGCTGGCGGTGTCGGTCCGCTCCGGCGGGAGCGTGTCCATGCCCGGCATGATGGCCACGGTCCTCAACCTCGGCCTCACCGCCGAGGCCACCGCCGGGCTGGCGGCCGAGACCGGCGACCAGGCCTTCGCCGGCGACTCGCGGCGGCGGCTCCTGGCCAGCTGGGCCGCCGCGACCGCGGACGGCGGGCCGGTCCCGGACGACGCCATGGCGCAGCTGAGGCTGGCGGTCGCGGCCGTGTTCTCGTCCTGGGACACCCCGCGGGCCACCACCTACCGCGAGCTCCAGGGCATCCCGCATGCCCTCGGCACCGCCGTGACCGTGCAGGCGATGGTGTTCGGCAACCGCGACGACCACAGCGGCGCCGGGGTGGCGTTCAGCCGGAACCCCAACACGGGAGCGCGGGTCCCGTTCGGCGAGGTCCTGTTCGGTCGCCAGGGCGACGACGTCGTCTCGGGCGGGTCGCTGACCCGGCCCCTCCATGACCTGGCCGACCGGGAGCCGGCCGTGTGGGCCGGGCTCCTGGAGGCCTTGCGGCGAGTCGAGGAGCACGACCGCGACGCCTGCTACCTGGAGCTCACCTTCGAGGCCGGCGAGCTGTGGCTGCTGCAGGCGCGCCCGGGACGGTTCGTCGGCGCCGCCGCCGTCCGGGTCGCGGTCGACCTGGCCGACGAGGGCGTGATCGGGCGCGACGAGGCCCTGCTGCGAATCTCTCCCCGGCAGCTCCGGCTCGTCCGCATCCCCCGGGTCGTGGGCGTCGACCAGGCCGACGTGCTGGCCCGCGGGCTCGGCGCCTGTCCGGGCGTGGCCGTCGGCCGGGTCGCGACCAGCGCCGACCGGGCGGTCCGGATGGCCGCGGACGGCCCGGTGATCCTGGTGCGCCCGGCGACCTCCCCACTCGACCTGCGCGGTCTGGCCGCCGCCGCCGGGGTCGTGACCGCCCGCGGCGGGCCGGCCAGCCATGCCGCCGTGGTCGCCCGGGCGATGGGCAAGCCGGCCGTGGTGGGGGTCGCGGGGCTCACCGTCGCCGACGCCTCCGCGCGAGCCGGCGCGCGCGAGGTCCCCGAGGGCACGACCATCACCATCGACGGGACCGGCGGCGAGGTCGTCAAGGGCACCCCCCGCGTCGAGACGGCCGCGGCCGACCCCCGCCTGCGCCGGCTGCTCGAATGGGCCGACGAGGTGTCGGGCGACAACAGCACCGGCCGCGAGGACGCGGCGCGCCTCGGCGCCGCCCACGCCGCCCTCCGCCGAGGGGCATCTATCCCCTAAGCGGGTTGCGCGAACTTCGTCGCGAACTGGATGACAGGATCCCGGATCGGGGACGATGGCCCACTATGTTGCGGGATCGGGGGGCTTCGGAGCGGGGAAGTGTCGCCATCACGGTGGCGCTGTCCCTGACGCTGCTGCTCGCGTTCGCGGCGCTGGTGGTGGACATCGGGCTGAGCTGGGCGGCGCGGACCTCGGCGCAGACGGCGGCGGACTCGGCCGCCCTCGCGGGGGCGTCGACGCTGCTGGTGGACGGGCCGGCGGCGGCCTTCGACACCGTGGAGACCTTCCTCACCAACAATCAGGTCACCCTCCCCGCGGCCGCCGGGTGGGCGGACGACGGGGTGGTGGGCAACGGCGAGGTCGTCTGCTGGACCATGCCCAACGCCCCGCCCAACCCGCCGCCGGGGCCCGGGCTCAACTGTCCCGACGGGTCGAACGCGCTGCAGGTGATCACGCCGCCGATCAACGTGCAGTACGCCTTCGCGCCGATCCTGGGGCGCGCCTCCAACAGCATCAAGGCCACGGCCGCGGCCGGCGCCGGGCCGGCCGCGCCCAACAACTGCGTCCTCTGCCTGCTCGAGCCGTCGGCCCCGCGGGCGCTGGAGGCGCTGGGGACGGGCGGGGTCGACGTCATCGGGGGCGGGATCGTCGTCAACTCCAACGACCCCCTCGCCCTGGTGCTGACCGGCTCCGGCAACGTCAGCGCCGACCAGATCCGGGTGGTCGGGGGGTTCCAGGACCTCGGCCTGGGGAACTTCGTCCCGCCGGCCGAGCCGGGCGGCCCGCCGGTCCCCGACCCGCTGGCCAACCTGCCGACGCCCACCCCGCCGGTGCTGCAGAGCACCACGCCGATCGTCGTCACCGCCAGCCAGACCCTTCCGCCCGGCATCTACTCCACCATCACCGTGCAGAACGACGCCACCCTGACCCTGCAGACCGGGGTGTACGTCTTCCGGGACGACAACGGGCTGACCATCGAGGACAACGCCCAGGTCGTCAGCACCCCCGGCGGCGGCGTGACCATCTACCTGGCCTGCTCGGGCTACCCGACCCCGTGCTCGGGGCCGGGGGCGCGCTTCCGGGTGCAGGAGAACGGCCGCTTCCTGGCCGACCCGCCGACCACCGGCCAGTACGCCGGGCTGTCGATCTTCGCCGACCCCGGCAACACCACGCCCATGCAGCTGCAGAGCGATCAGGGCCTCGAACTGGACGGCGCCCTGTACGGGGTCAGCATGCCGGTGACGCTGGAGAACCCCACCGGGGACCTCACGGTCAACTCCCTGATGGTCGTCGACTCCCTGCGCGTGCCCTTCGGCACCGTCTCGGTCGACTACGACCCGAGCGTCCTCCTGCCCGGGGTCGGGGGGCCCGTCCTCATCCGCTGAGCGGCCGGACCGTGGCCGGTCCGTGAGCGGTTCGTGAGGGCCGGGTGGTTCGCTGGGCTCAACAAGCTTGCGCCAAGCGCTGAGGGGCCGGCACCCCGGCTGGAGAAGTTGGGCCGGCCCCTCACCCAAGCCCGGACCCGACCCGAGCCCTCGGGCCTCAGCGCCAGCCGGTCCGGCGCCGCAGCCAATCCAGGGCGACCAGGCCCTGGCCGAGCTGGAAGGACCGGAGGGTGGGCAGGCCGGGCGGGGCGGGCAGGCGGGACGCGCCGACCAGATAGCCGGCCAGGGCGGCCAGGATGGTGGTGGCCGCCTCCGGGTCGGCCTCGGCGGCCACCGGGTGGGCGGCGAAGGTCGGCTCCGGGTCGGGGCCGCCCTGCATGGCCACGCTGGGCAGCAGCAGGAGCAGGTCGACCCAGGCCGCCCCGACACACGCCCACGGCCAGTCGACGACGACCACCCGGGTCGGGGTCAGCAGCAGGTTGTCGGCCCGCAGGTCCGAGTGGAGCAGGGTCGGGCCCTGGGCGGCCTCCGGCCAGCCGGCCTCCAGGTCGGCCAGCCGCCGGAGGTGGCGGGCCGCCCACGGGTCCAGCCCGGCCAGGTCGTCGTCGCCGGCGGCGGAGGCCGCGGCCAGCCGCCGCCAGCCGACGAAGCTGTCCCGGAGGCGCTCGGCCACCGTGGGCAGGCCCGGCGGGGCCGGGGTGAGCGCGGCGGCCAGGTCGGCGACCATCGCCAGCACCCGGGCCAGCTCGTCGGGCCGCCAGGGCAGGGTCGGGTGG
>Ga0081538_10006090_pt1 | contig 10717 bp, 12 predicted proteins | sample TabmetS5T2R1_FD_71022 | JGI IMG/M metagenome (GOLD analysis project Ga0081538, IMG submission 71022) | Tabebuia heterophylla rhizosphere microbial communities from the University of Puerto Rico - S5T2R1 | ecosystem: Host-associated > Plants > Roots > Rhizosphere ...
GACCCGGCGGCACGGTCGTCTCGATCGCGACGGCGAGCGGCTGAAGCGATCAGGCTTCCCCGAAGGCCGTCACCACGACCCGCCGCGCTCCGCCCCGGTCACGGTGCTCGCACAGATAGATCCCCTGCCACGTGCCCAGCGCGAGGCGGCCGTCCGCCACCGGTAACACCAGCGAGCTGCCCGTCAACGACGCCTTGAGGTGGGCCGGCATGTCGTCCCGTCCTTCGAGCGTGTGCTCGAAATAGGGGGCGTCGTCCGGGACCGCTCGGTCGAACCACGCCGCGAAGTCGCGGCGCACGTCCGGGCTCGCGTTCTCGTTCAGCGTGAGCGAGGCGGAGGTGTGCTGCATGAAGACCGTCGCGATCCCCACTCGCAGCTCTCGAAGCTGCGGCACCGCCTCGACGATCTCGTCGGTGACGAGGTGGAACCCGCGCGGCCGCGACCGCAGCGTGATCTGGCGCTGGATCCACACGCCGGTGATTCTGGCGAACGACCTACCCCGCGAACTCCGGCGCGAGACCCGTGAGCCGCGGCCACCGGACGGCCCGGCGCAGCGCGGCTCGGCTTCGCGGGTGGGTCGAGAGCCGGAACTCCGGTTTGAGCGCGGCGGACTGGTAGTAGACCGCCATTCGCACCCGCGGGTGCGAGCGGAGGAACGAGAAGAACTGCCGCACGAAGGCGGGGTCGTCGTGGCCCCAGACGCCCCACTCGGCGAAGGCGAACGGCTTCCGGCGCCAGAGGCGGCCGCGATAGAAGGCGTCCATCGCCGCCGAGCGCTTGTAAGGCGAGTACCAGGTCGTTCCGACCCAGTCGACATACGCAGCGCCCGGCCAGAAATGGCGCGGGTGGTTCCTAGGGATCTCCGGGTTGCCGAACGAGAGCGGCACCCAGAGCAGCGCCACGGGCGGACTCGGGAGTTCCGAGGCGGAGGTCATGAGCGGCGGCATCCCCAGCGCGCTCAGGCTGCTGTTGATGGCCGCGACCGGCCCGCCTCGCACCACCACCGCGAGCCGCCGCCACGCGCGCTTGAACGAAGCGGCGCTGAATGCCGGTCCGCGGGGGCGACCGGAGAGATCGTTGGCGGAGTACGAGTTGTTGCCGTTGTTCATCTCGGACAGCGGCCGCAGGTAGGTCACCTGGCCCTGCTCGGCGAGCAGCCGGCACAGGGCGACGAGAAAGTCGTCCCCCGCCCCGCGGGCGAGCGCAGCCGGTGTGAGCCCCGTTCCGTCGGTGGACACGGAGAGGAGGGTCCGCGCGCCCATGCGCGTGGAGTCCGAGAGGCGAAAGGAGAGCCAGTGCATCGCGGGCCGGGTGGCCCGCCAGGAGATGAAGTAGTTGTAGACAGCGGGGCGCAGTCCCGACTGCCTGCCGAAGTCCGTGATGTGTCCGGCCGAGTAGCCGCCCTGCCCGCCCCAGAACACCTTCCCCGGCGGCGGCAGGTACGAGGCGCCGAAGGCGAGGGAAGGAAGCGCGAGCGCGCAGCAGATCGTGACGAGCGCCAGAGTCCGCACCGGCAGATTATGTCGTTCTTTCTTGGGCGACCCCCGGCGGATTCGTCACCTCCGGATGGGGGTATCAACGAGACGCCGGTGACCAGCTCCCAAGGGGGAGGACTCATGCGATCTTCACGTCACCCACGGCACGCACTCGCCGCCACCGCGTTGAACGGCCGGGCGCGCGCCTGGGACGCCGTCACCGGCGAGCTCGTGACCGCCGACTGGACCACCGGCGCGGACGGCATTTATCACGACGAGGCGGATTGGCCGGCGCCCGGCAGCCACCCGGCACGTCTCGAGCTCTCCGCGGCCACCGCGACCGCACCCGGCGAGCTCTCAACCCAGTCGGGGCGCGGCAGCTCCGACCAGCACTTCGTCGACCGCGGGCGCGAGCTCGACACGGACGACGTGCTGATCCAGAACCCGGACGAGGCCCATCCCAACCGGCTGGTCTACCGCTCTCCCGAGCTGGCAGGCGACGTACGGATGAGCGGCACGCCGCGCGTGACGCTCAAGATGTCGGTCGACAACCGGAACGCCGCCAACCTGACCGCGGTGCTCGTGGATTACGGCCCTACCGCACCGGTGATGGTCACGCGCGGCTGGCTCGACCCGCAGAACCGCACGAGCATCCGTCGAAGCCGGCCGATCGAGCGCGGCACGGAGTACCGGTTCCGCTTCGACCTGCAGCCCGACGACTACCTGTTCAAGGCGGGCCACCGGCTCGGGCTGGTGGTCGTCTCTACGGACCACGACTACACGATCCGCCCCTTCCCCGGCACGCGGCTCACGCTCGATCCGGACGGGAGCCGGTTGACGCTGCCGATCGTCGGTGGATTGCAGATGTAGAGCGGCCAGGCGGGCGGAGAGCCAACTGTCACAAAGTAGTCACAAAGTCCCCCTCTCCTGTACCGTTCGGGGCCCCCGGAGGCAGCAGCCGCGCACCGCCCGCCCCTCGCTCCGCCGGAGGCTCCCTTGACGGCGCACGCTCTGAAAGCATCCGACCCCATGCCGCTGCGGGTGCTGCGGTACCTGGACCTCGCGATCCTGGCGATCGCGCTCCCCATCTTCATCGCGGCGGACCTGCCGTTGCTCGGCTGGGCCGGGGTGACGGGCGCCTGGATCGTCCAACGCGCGCTCCAGGCCGTCGTCACCGCGCGGGCGCGGCAGGCGGACAATCCCGGGACCGTCGCCGGCCTGCTGACCGCCAGCATGATCGCCCGCAGCTGGCTCGTGGCGGGGACGATCTTCGTGCTCGGCTTGTCCGAACGCGAGGCGGGCCTCGCGGGCGCGATCCTCGCGATCACGGCCTTCACCCTCTACTTCATGGGGCAGATGCTCGCGCGCCCGTTCGAGAGCGAGGGTAGGTGACGACCTCCGAGACGAGCGAGCAGCCCCGCACGGAGCGCCGCGGCCTGAGCACCAAGGCCAAGCTCCTCATCGCCGGGGGCGTCTACCTCCTCGGCGCGATCCTCCTCTACGCAATCTTCGGCAACGACGGTCGCAACGAGGAGTTCCAGCCCCAGGACGAGTTCAAGCTAGATCCCTGGATCGAGCTCAAGATCGGCTCGCTCGACCTGAGCTTCAACAAGGCCGTCCTGTACCTCCTGATCACCTGCGCGCTGACGGTCGGAACGATGCTCTACATCGCGAATCGCATGAAGCAGCGCCCCAACCGAACCCAGACGATCATGGAGGGCGCCTACGACCTCACGTACTCGAACATCGCCAAGGGAAACATGCCCGAGGAGGCGGCGGCCAGGTGGTTCCCGTTCGTGGCCACGCTCTTCTTCTTCATCTGGTTCTCGAACATGCTCGGCTACATCCCGCTGCCGGTGAACGACCACGAGACGATCGACATCTTCGGCATCGCGTTCCCCGCGTTCGCCCTCTATGCGGCCACGGCGAACATCTCGATCCCGCTCGTACTCACCCTCACCGTCTTCTTCCTCTACCAGGCGGAGGGCATCCGCCGGCACGGGCTGGTCCGGTACCTCAAGGGCTGGCTCCCGGCCGGCGTGAGCGGTGGCGCCGCGGTGCCGATCTTCATCATCGAGGTGATCTCCCAGTTCGTCCGGATCATCTCGCTCTCGGTACGACTGTTCGCGAACCTGCTGGCCGGGCATCTTCTGATCCTCTTCATGGGCGGCGGGCTCGCGGTGCTGCTCGGCATCGCGGCGATCGGCTGGATCACCCTGCCCGCGGCCATCGCCTTCTTCATCTTCGAGGTCGGCCTGATCGCGACGCTGCAGGCCTTCATCTTCGCCACGCTCACGTCCATCTACTTCGGCGAGGCATCCGCCGGAGGCCATTGACCACTTAGGGAGGGACCACACACATGCTCGACATCCTGCTTCCGATCGCCCAGGTCTCAGACGACGGGCTCAAGGCGATCGCCCTCGGCATCGGCGCCGGCGTGGGCACGATCGGCCCCGGCATCGGCGTCGGCTTCATCTTCGGCAAGGTGATCGAGTCGGTCACGCGCCAGCCGGAGATGCGCGAGGAGATCACGAGCATCCAGTGGCTCGGCTTCGCGCTGACCGAGGCGATCATCTTCTATGCCTTCATCTTCGGGCTCATAGCGTTCTTCCTGTAGGGGTGGCGTCGCGCGGAGTGATTTAGATGGAAGTCCTAGGAGACATCGGCAGCTTCCTACTCATCGCCCAAGAGGGCGGCGGCGAGGAGGAGGGCGGCGGCAGCTTCCTCGTCAGCCCGAACGTCGGGCTGATGATCTGGACGCTGCTCGCGTTCGGGATCACGCTCTTCTTGCTCAGCAAGCTCGCGTTCCCGCGCATCGCGGAGGCGCTGGACCGGCGGCGCCGCGCGATCGAGGAGTCGATCGACCACGCCGAGCGGACGAAGCGGGAGGCGGACGAGCTGCTCGACGAGTACCGGGCCCGCCTACGCGAGGCGCGTGAGCAGTCGGAGGACATCGTGGTCCGCGCCCGGCGGGCGGCCGACTCCCTCGCGGACGAGTCGAAGGCCGCCGCGAACAGGCAGCGTGAGGAGCTGCTCGCCGCGACCCGGCGCGAGATCGAGGCCGAGACCCGCCGGGCGCTCGACGAGATCCGCAAGGAGGTCGCGAACCTCACGGTGATCGCGACCGAGAAGGTCACCCGGAAGTCGCTCACGCCCGACGACCACCGCCGCCTGATCGAGGAGGCCCTGAGCGAGGTGGACTTCTCGGCGCTGGCGGGTGAGGGCAATGGATCGGCCCGGGTGGCTGAGGCCGAGCGCGGGGCGTCCGAGGGACGCTCCGGCCCCGAGGAGACCGCCGGCGGCTCCGGGGAGAGCCCGCGCAGCTCCGCGGAGGACGAGAGGAGCTAATGGAAGAGATCGCCGAGGTGTACTCGCGCGCCCTCTTCGAGGTCGCCAAGGAGCACGACGCCCTCGACCGCGTCCACGACGAGCTGGGCCAGTTCGCCGACGCCCTCAGCGAGGACCGGAACCTCCAGGTCTTCCTGTTCTCGCCCTACTTCTCGAGCGAGGAGAAGAAGGACGGAGTGACCCGCATCGTCACCGACGCCGACGAGCGCCTCGTCAACTTCCTCGAGCTGCTCGCGGAGCGTCACCGAATGCCGGTGCTGTTCCGCATCCGGCGCTCTTTCGACGGTATGTGGGCCGAGGAGAACAGGCTCCTCCCCGTCACGGTGACCAGCGCCGTCGAGCTGGACCAGGGGCTCGTCGACGAGATCGGCAGTCGCATCCAAGAGCAGACCGGCCGGCGTGTGGAACTCTCCTCCGAGATCGATCCGCAAGTGATCGGCGGGCTGAGGCTCCAGGTCGGCAACATGGTGCTCGACGCCACCGTGCGCAACAGACTTGAACGGATACGCAAGCAGGTCGTCAAGGCCGCCGCCTAAGGAGAACATTCGAAGTGCAGATCAAGCCAGACGAGATCACCAGCATCCTCAAGCAGCGCATCGAGGGTCTAGAGGACGGCGGTGCCGACCTCTCCGAGGTCGGCACCGTGCTGTCGGTCGCCGACGGCATCTGCCGCGTCCACGGGATCGACCACGTGCAGTCGATGGAGCTGCTCGACCTGCCCCACGACGTGCGCGGGCTGGCGCTCAACCTCGAGTCCGACAACGTCGGCGCCGTGCTGTTCGGCGACTGGGACGAGATCGAGGAGGGAGATCAGGTCAAGCGCAGCGGGCGCCTGCTCGAGGTGCCGGTGGGGGATGAGCTGCTGGGCCGCGTGGTCGACCCGCTCGGGAACCCGCTCGACGGGAAGGGCGATGTAAGCGCCTCCGAGACCCGGCCGGCCGAGTTCAAGGCGCCCGGCGTGGTCTCCCGTCAGCCGGTGAAGGAGCCGATGCTCACCGGCATCAAGCCGATCGACGCGATGACGAACGTCGGCCGCGGCCAGCGCGAGCTGATCATCGGCGACCGTCAGACCGGCAAGACGTCGATCTGCATCGACACGATCATCAACAACAGGGACAAGGACCTGGTCTGCATCTACGTCGCGATCGGGCAGCGCATGTCCACGGTCGTCGACGTCGCCCAGCAGCTCGAGGAGGCGGGCGCGCTCGAGAACACGATCATCGTGGCCGCCCCCGCCGACGAGGCGGCGCCGATCAAGTTCCTCGCGCCGTACGCCGGCTGCGCGATGGGCGAGCACTTCCTCTACAGCGGCCGCCATGCGCTCGTGATCTACGACGATTTGACGAAGCACGCGTACGCCTACCGCCAGATGTCGCTGCTGCTCCGCCGGCCGCCCGGCCGCGAGGCGTACCCAGGCGACGTCTTCTACCTGCACTCACGTCTGCTCGAGCGCTCGGTGAAGCTGTCGGACGAGCTCGGCGGCGGCTCGCTGACCGCGCTGCCGATCATCGAGACCCAGGCCGGCGACGTGTCGGCCTACATCCCCACCAACGTCATCTCGATCACGGACGGTCAGATCTTCCTCGAGGCCGACCTGTTCCGCTCGGGCGTCCGCCCGGCGATCAACGTGGGCATCTCGGTGTCGCGCGTGGGGGGCTCCGCTCAGACCAAGCCGATGAAGCGGGTGGCGGGCAAGCTGCGGATCGAGCTCTCCCAGTACCGCGAGCTCGAGGCGTTCGCCCAGTTCGGCTCCGAGCTCGACGCCGACACCCAGGCGACGCTCGCGCGCGGCGCCCGGCTGGTCGAGTCGCTCAACCAGGACGAGCGCAGCCCATGGGCGATCGAGGACCAGGTCGCGGCGATCTACTCGGGAACGGGTGGCTACCTGGACCGCATCAAGGTCGAGCGCGTGGGCGAGTTCCACGAGGGGCTGCTGCAGCGCCTTCACTCCGAGAAGGCCGACCTGATGCAGCGGATCGCCGACGGCGAGTGGGACGACTCGATCGAGAACGAGCTCGGCGACGCGATCGCCGAGGCGATCGACGACTTCGGCCCCGACTTCGACGCCGAGGGCAACCCGATCGAGGAGGGCGAGTCGGACCGGATCGCCTCCGAGGAGCGGCGGCGCGCCGAGGAGCCGCGCGAGGCGGTCGAGGGCGAGGAGAAGGTGCAGGAGGCGCCCGAGCAGGAGGCGGCTCCGGCGTAAGGGACGATGGCGTCGCTGAAGGACATCCGCGGGCGGATCCAGTCGTTCAAGAACATGCGCAAGATCACGCGCGCGATGGAGATGGTCGCGGCGGCCCGGCTGCGCCGCGCCGAGCAGCGGATCGAGGCCCTGCGCCCGTACGCCGACGCCATCCGCCGCATGACGAGCCGCGCGTCGCAGGCCGCCGAGAACATCCCGAGCCTGCCGATCCTCGAGGAGAAGGACGAGGTCCGCCGCGTGGGGCTGCTGCTCGTGACGGGCGACCGCGGGCTCGCGGGGCCGTTCAACGCACAGATCATCCGGGCCGGCAACCGGCGTGCGGCCGAGTTGCGGGCGGACGGCGTGGACACCGTCTGGTACGTGTCCGGCCGTCGCGGCGAGTCGTCGCTCAAGTTCCGGAACATGGACATCGGGGGCGCATGGACCGGGTTCACGGACCGCCCCGCGTTCGCCGACGCCCGCGCGATCGCCGACGGCCTCGCGGCCGCTTACGTGGATGACAAGGTCGACCGGGTAGAGATCGCCTACAACGGCTACATCTCGGCCGTGCGCCAGGAGGTGCGCCACGAGACGCTCCTGCCGCTACAGCAGGCCGACGTGCTCGAGGCCGAGGCCGACGAGGAGCAGGGTGAGGAGGACATCCACCAGCGAGCGCTCTGGATCTACGAGCCCGACCCGGAGGAGATCCTCGCCCGGCTCGTTCCGGACTACGTGGAGATCTCGATCTTCCGGGCGCTGCTCGAATCGACCGCGTCCGAGCACGGCGCCCGCATGACCGCGATGCGCAACGCTTCCGACAACGCCGCCGAGCTCATCGACGACCTCACGCTCGAGGCGAACCGCCAGCGCCAGGCGGAGATCACGCAGGAGATCATGGAGGTCGTCGCCGGAGCCGAGGGACTTAGATAAGGAGACCGAAAGTGGAAGCCGGTACGCAAGCACAGCAGCAGGCGGAGCGCCGGGAGGCTCCCGAGGAGCGCCGCGACGCCGGCGTCGGCAGCGTCGAGGAGGTGCAGGGTGTGGTCGTCGAGGTCGTCTTCCCCGGCGACCTCCCCGAGATCAACCACGCGCTCGAGATCGAGATGGACTCCGATGACGGCGACGGGCGCCGTCTCGTGCTCGAGGTCCAGCAGCACCTTGGGGACGACCGCGTGCGCGCCGTCGCGATGGACTCGACCGACGGCCTGTCCCGCGGCACCCGCGTGCGCGACACCGGCGGCCCGATCACGGTCCCCGTGGGCAGGAGCACCCTCGGCCGCATCTTCAACCTCCTCGGCGAGCCGATCGATGAGGCCGGCGACGTCGAGGTCGAGGAGCGCTGGCCGATCCACCGGCCGGCGCCGGGCGTGGAGAACCTGACGCCCACGCGCGAGATCCTCGAGACCGGCATCAAGGTCATCGACCTGCTCGCCCCGTATCCCAAGGGCGGCAAGGTCGGGCTGTTCGGCGGCGCCGGCGTGGGCAAGACCGTTCTGATCCAGGAGCTCATCCGCGCGATCGCGGAGGAGCACGAGGGTCTGTCGGCGTTCTGCGGCGTCGGCGAGCGCTCCCGCGAGGGCAATGACCTCTGGCTCGAGATGACCGAATCGGGCGTGATCGACAAGACCATGCTGGTCTTCGGCCAGATGAACGAGCCGCCCGGGGCGCGCATGCGCGTGGGCCTGTCCGGCCTGACCATGGCGGAGTACTTCCGCGAGCAGGGCCAGGACGTGCTGCTCTTCATCGACAACATCTTCCGGTTCGTCCAGGCCGGCTCCGAGGTGTCGGCGCTGCTCGGCCGCATGCCGTCGCAGGTGGGCTATCAGCCCACGCTCGAGACCGAGATGGGTCAGCTCCAGGAGCGGATCACCTCGACCCGACAGGGCTCCGTCACGTCCGTCCAGGCGATCTACGTGCCGGCCGACGACCTTACGGACCCGGCGCCGGCGTCGGTGTTCGCCCACCTCAACGCGACCACCGTGCTCTCGCGGGCGATCGCGGAGAAGGGCATCTATCCGGCGGTGGACCCGCTCGACTCGACCTCCACGATCCTCAAGTCGGACATCGTCGGCGAGGAGCACTTCCAGGTCGCCAATCAGGTGCGCGAGATCCTGCAGCGCTACAAGGAGCTGCAGGACATCATCGCCATCCTCGGCATCGAGGAGCTATCGGACGAGGACCGGTTGACCGTGCAGCGGGCCCGTAAGGTCGAGCGCTTCCTGTCGCAGCCGTTCTTCGTGGCGGAGGAGTTCACCGGCACCCCCGGCGAGTTCGTGAGGATCGAGGACACCGTCCGTTCCTTCAAGGAGATCATCGACGGCAAGCACGACGACGTCCCGGAGCGCGCGTTCCTCTTGAAGGGCACGATCGAGCAGGTCGTGGAGGCCGCCGGCGGAGCCCGCGAGGCGGAGCGTGCCGAGTCCGCGGTTGCGCAGCCGGCCGGCGGCGGCTCCGAGGCGCCCGGGCAGCCGGCGGGCGAGGCGGCTGAGGCCGGGGAGGCCTCCGAGGCGACCGGGCAGCCGGCCGGTGGCGGCGAGGAGTCCGGGCGCGAGGAGCAGGGATAGGCGGTGCCCCGCTCGTCCTTCCCGGTCGAGGTCCTCACCCCGGAGGGCCAAGTGTTCGCCGATGAGGTCGAGATGGTCTCCACCCGCACCACCACCGGCTCGATCGGCATCCTGGCGCGCCACGCGCCGCTGATGGCGATCCTCGAGCCGACCGAGCTCCGCCTCTACAAGTCCGAGTCGGACGTGGTGCGCTTCGCCCAGGGCGAGGGCTACCTCCAGGTGGTCGACAACTCGGCGCTCGTCCTGGTCGAGGAGGCGATCGCCCCCGAGGAGATCGATCGTGGCGCGTTCGAGTCGCGGCTGAGGGAGGCGCGCGACGCGGTCGAGCGCGCAGAGGAGGACTCGGAGGAGCGCGCTCGCGCGGAGCGCGAAGTCCGTCGCTACGAGGCCTTCCTCGAGGTTGTCTCGAGCTAGCGGCCGGTCACGCGCCCTCGAGTTCGCGCTGACCCCTGGTCGCCGCCGCTCGCCGTTCGGACTTGGAGCGGCGGTGGTGCTCCGGCTAGGCTCGGCAGATCCGAGTCCTCTACGGCGTCAATGGTGAGGGAATGGGCCATGCGACGCGGTCGCAGGTCGTCATCGATGAGCTGCTGAGACGCCATGAGGTGCGCGTCGTCGCCTCGGGAGCAGCGTTTCGCTATCTCGAGGACAGGCTGCCGCGGGTCCGGGAAATCTTTGGGCCGAGCTTCGCGATGGAGCAGGGGGAGATCCGGCGCTGGGCGACCTTTCGCCAGAACATGCGCCGGGCGCGCGTCGAGCTTCCGAGCGAGGTGACGCGCTGGGTGGGGGTGGTCGACGAGTGGCGCCCCGAAGTCGTCATCACCGACTTCGAGCCGCTGGCCGGCATCTACGCCCGGCTCACCCGCACGCCGCTCGTCTGCGTCGACAACATCAACATGCTCGTCCGGTGCCGGCACGACCGCGAGATCATCGGGCAGCAGCGCGACGATTTTCTGCTTGCGCGGGCGATCACCCGGGCGATGGTCCCGACCGCCGGCGACTACATCATCACCACCTTCTTCCAGGCGCCGCTTGCGCGGGGGCGGACGGTCCTCGTGCCGCCCATCCTGCGCCCCGAGATCGTCGCGACAGCGGCGGCGCCGGGCGGCCACCTGCTCGTCTACTCGAGCGGTGACGAGGAGCTGCTC
>Ga0081538_10006091_pt1 | contig 10716 bp, 10 predicted proteins | sample TabmetS5T2R1_FD_71022 | JGI IMG/M metagenome (GOLD analysis project Ga0081538, IMG submission 71022) | Tabebuia heterophylla rhizosphere microbial communities from the University of Puerto Rico - S5T2R1 | ecosystem: Host-associated > Plants > Roots > Rhizosphere ...
CCGGCGAGTCTGCGCAGCAGGCGACCGCCGACGAATCCGCTGGCCCCGGTGATCAGCTCCATCTGGACATCCTTCCGGATGCGTGCCCCGGTAGTCCGCTTCAGGCGGCGGTCCGCCCGAGAAGTTCGCCCCCCTCGAAACCCGCTACGAGCGGATGGCCCCGCGAAGACCCTGCAAAGTGCGGCGAAAGGAAAAACGAGCGATTTGCGGGAACGGGTCTGGAAGGGGGGCGGCTCGTCGTGCAGGATCCGGGGCGTGCCGAAGCCGAAGCCCGTTCGCTGCGAGGACTGCTACTTCCGCCAGCGCGGCCTCTGCGCGCTCGACCTCGGCAAGCCCTGCACGACCTTCCGCCCCGCCGAACGCGGGCTGGCCCCGGAGCGCCAGCTCGCCTTCGTCTTCCGGACCGCGCGCACCACCTCGGCGTACGCCTTCCCGCAGCCTCACGCTTAGCCCGTCCGCGCCACTCGGCGGCCCGCGGTGCCGCCGGCCGCGCCGGGGCTGGGTGGGGTGGCCGGAGCGGCTGCTTCGGCTGGCGCGTGGGCGGGTCCCCCGGACGCGTTCGACCTTTGCGCGCTATGTCCCGCAGAAGGACGAACGCATGCGACTGGAGCGGCCCATCTCCCGACGCGTTCGACCTTCTGCCGCTTATAGCAGCAGAACGACGAACGCGTGGGAGCTGCGGCAACCCACTCCCCTACCCAGCCAATCGGACCCCGACGGCCCCACCGCCGACGCCCGAGCGGAGCGCAACAGCGCGCCCGGCCCGTCACACCCAGCCCTCCGCGGTTCGCCCGCAGATCGCCTGGATAGTCTGCATTTACATGCGGCTCACAATCCTCGGCAAGTCGCCGTCTTGGCAGGACGCCGGCGGCGCCTGCTCCGGCTACCTCGTCGAGGAGGACGGCACGGCCGTGCTCGTCGACTGTGGCAACGGGGTCTTCGCCAAGCTGCGCCAGCGGATCGACTACGTCGACCTCGACGCGGTGGTGATCTCGCATCTTCACGCCGACCACTTCCTGGACCTCGTTCCCTACTCCTACGCGCTCACCTACGCGCCGCGCCAGCAGCCGGTGCCAGTGGACCGCTGGCCCGGCACCGACAATCCCGCTCGTCCCTACCTTCACGCGCCGCCGGGGGCGCGTGCGACCTTCAGGCGGGTCGTCGGCGCGTGGGGCAACGAGGACCTGATCGAGAACGCCTTCCACCTGCAGGAGTACGACGGCGGGAGCAGGCTCGAGATCGGGCCGATGCGGGTGAAGTTCCAGCCGGTGCCGCACTTCACGGAGACCTACGCGATGTGCATCAGCTCCCGGAACGGCTCGGGACGGATCGTCTACGGCGCCGACTGCAGCCCCACCGATGCGCTCACGGAGTTCGGGAGCCAGGCCGAGCTCATGCTCGTGGAGGCCACCCTGCCCCGGCCCGAGCGGACCGGCATTCGCGGCCACCTCACGCCCGCCGAGGCCGGCGAGCAGGCCCGGGCCGCCGGCGCCAAGCGGCTGCTCCTGGTGCACATCTCGGACGAGCTCGACGCGGAGTGGGCTCGCGCCGAGGCGGCGACTACCTTCGGCGGGCAGGTCGACGTGGCGCGCGAGGGAGACGTCTACGACGTGTAGCCGAGTGACTTGGCCACCTGCGCGCGGCCTCGGTGCAGGCGGCTCATGATCGTTCCCTCGCGGGTCTCGAGAGCCCGTGCCGCCTCCCGGTAGCTGAGCCCGGCCAGATCCACTGCCGCAACCGCCTCGCGGTACGGCTCGGGAAGCGCGGCCACGGCGGCCAGCACCTCGCGCGAGGCGACCATGACCTCGGGCGCCGTGCCCGGGCGCGGTTCGGGCAGCTCCGCGTGCTCCCCGAGGTCGGTAGCGCGGGGCCGGCGGCTCTCCGCCCGATAGCGGGAGTAGAACGTGTTGCGGAGCACCCGGAGGAGGTAGCCGACGTCGTCGTCGGACCGAAGCAGGCGCGGCCTGCGGAGCACGGCCACGAAGGTCTCCTGCACGAGGTCCTCGGCGTCGGCGTGCGATCCGCAAAGCCCCACGGCGGCTCGGTAGAGGCGGTCGAGATGGTCGCCGAGGCTCGTCGGATCGAGCTCTCGGCCGGGAGAGGGAGTGTTGACGACTGCTAGTGCGCTCACGACGATGAGCATCTGGCACGGCGACCTATGGCGGTATGGGGGGAATCCCTAAACTGCGTCACACCCGCGTTTTCCGCTTGCGGGCGGGGTTTCTGGGGCCTCAGAACGGGAGCTTGCCCTGGGCCCTCCAGCCGGCGAGGTCGAGCAGGACGCCGGGCGGCGCATCGCGGCCCGAGAGAACGCAGGTGAAGCCCTCGCGCTCCCAGGTGACGATCACGCGGCCCCGATCGTCGATGTAGCGCAGTGAGGTGCCCTCGCGCGCTGCCGAGGCGGCGCCGTCGGGCGGGTCGAGCGGGTCGCCCGAGATGACCGTGTAGGCGATTCGCCGACCTTCCTTCTCGTAGAAGACGGTGACCGCGTCGCGGCCGTCGATCTCGTCGCGACGCAGACCCGTGGCCTCCCAACCGAACTTCTCGGCCCAGTCGGGCATGGGCAGGCCGAGGGCGCGCACGGCGAGCAGGCCGGGGCGGCCCGAACGGGGCGGCGGTTCGGTCGACGGCCGCCCGGCGAGCTCGGAGGCCTCCACGACGGTCGGCGCGCCGGCGCCGCCCGGGAGGATGAGCAGGAGGGCAAGCACGGCGGCCGCCGCCGCGCCGGCGAGCGCGCCGCCAACGGCCAGGCGCCGCCGCCGCGCGGGAGCTCGGGCTCGTTCGCGCTCCACCTCGATGCGCTCACGCAGACTCGCCGGGGCGGCCAGGTCAGTCGAGCGGAGCGCAGCGACGGCGAGACGCTGACGCTCGAGCTCCGCCCGCAGCTCGGGCTCGCTTACGAGGCGCTCCTCGAGCCGCCGTCGACGTCGGCCGGAAAGCGTGCCGTCGGCCATGGCTGTGAGCTCCGAGTGTTCGGGGACGGGACGAGTCATCGCAACTGCTCCTCACAGGGGAAGACGTGCGATATGCGCCTGCTATTCCAGCCGGGAATTGGAGCAGGCTCGATCGCGTCTCATGAACAAGGGATAGTGCGCACATGAGTCACACGCCAGCAGTCAGCCGCCGTGCCCGCGTCGCGCTGGATGCGATCTGCGACACCTTCGCCCCGGGCGGGGACGGCCTTCCGTCGGCGACCGACCTGCGAGTGCCCGACGCGCTGCTCGAGCTCGTGGCGCGCAACCCGCGCGCCGCCGAGCGCCGCCAGGTTGGTCAGCTGCTCGGCCTCTGGGACACCCGCCTGCTCTGCGCCGTTGCGGGTGGAGGGTTGCGGCACTTCTCGAGTCTCTCTCAGGGCGGCCGGGAGAGGGTGTTGCTTTCCTGGGCCGACAGCCGGGCGCCCCAGCGACGGGCCGCCTTCCAGGCCCTGCGCAAGGGGACGCTGCTCGCGTATTACGGGATCGACAGCGGCGACGGAAATCCGGTGCTGGAGGCGATGGGCTACCCCGGGCCGCTCGGGCCGCCCGCGGATCCGCCACCGCCGGGGATCGAGCCGCTCCGTGTGGAGGGCGACACGGTGCTCGACTGCGACGTGGCGGTCGTCGGCTCGGGAGCCGGCGGCGGGACCGCGGCAGCCGTGCTCGCGGAGGCGGGTCTCGACGTCGTGGTGATCGAGGCCGGCGCCTACTACACGGAGAAGGACTTCGACGGCGCCGAGCTGTCCGGGTTTTCGCGTCTGTACCTGAACGGCGGCGGCATGGCGAGCGCCGACGGCAGCATCGGCCTGCTCGCGGGCTCCTGCCTGGGGGGCGGCACGGTCGTCAACTACACCTTCTCGTTCCGAACCCCCGAGCACGTCCGCAGGGAGTGGGCGGCCATGGGCCTGCCGGCCTTTGCGGAGGCCGTGTTCGACCAGAGCCTCGACGCGGTCTGGCAGCGCATCTCCGTGAACGAGGAGCACAGCGTGCCGAGCCTGCGCGACGAGGTGGTCCGGCGCGGGCTCGACAAGCTCGGCTGGGACTCGCAGGTGATGAAGCGGAACGTTCGCGGCTGCCGCGCCGAGGTCTGCCGCCTCTGCCACTACGGCTGCCAGCTCGGCGCGAAGCAGTCGACGATGAAGACCTGGCTCCAGGACGCCCACGACGGCGGCACCCGCATCCTCGTGCGGACACGGGCCGATCGGGTGATCCTCGAGGGCGGGACCGCCCGCGGGGTCGAGGCCCACACCGCCGAGGGGCACCGCGTGACCGTGCGCAGCCGCGCCGTGGTGAGCGCGGCGGGCGCGCTGGGCACTCCCGCTCTGCTCGCCCGGTCCGGCCTGAAGTCCAAGACCCTGGGCAAACACCTGCGGCTGCACCCGGCGATGGTCGTGTGGGGACAGATGGACGAGGAGGTGCGGCCGTGGGAGGGGATGCTGTCCGCCACGTTCTCCGACGAGCACGCGGATCTTCACGACGGGTACGGCGTCAAGTACGAGCACGTGGCGATCCCGCCGAGCATCCTCCTCAGCTTCTCGCCGTGGCGCGGCGGCCGCGCTCACCAGGAGCTGATGCAGGCGCTCCCGTACACGGCCGGGATCGGCATCCTGCTGCGCGACCACGGGGTCGGGGACGTGCGTGTCGGCCGGGACGGCGAGCCGATCGTCCGCTACCGGCTCACGCCCGAGGACGTCGACCATCTGCGGACCGGTATTGCCGGCGGCGCCGAGCTGGTCGAGGCGATGGGCGCCCGCCGGATCTACTCGTCGCACGCGAAGTGGGTGTCCTACGACCCGGGGCGTCGCGGCGACCGCGCCGGCTTCATGCGCGACGCCGATGCGTGCGGCTGGGGCCCCGGCCAGGCGCAGCCCGTCTCGTTTCACATCATGGGCGGCGCGCGCATGGGCGGTTCGGAGCGGGACTCGGTCTGTGACCCCGGTGGCCAAACCTGGGCCGCGCGGGACCTCTACGTCTGCGACGGCTCCGCGTTCCCGACCGCCACCGGAGTCAACCCCATGGTCACGATCGAGGCGCTTGCGCACATGAACGCGCGCGGCATCGCGGCCAGGCTCGGCTGATCCCGGACGGGCCGCGCCGTTATCCTCGGCCCGTGGCCTCTCAGCGCGACCTCTTCGCGAACTTCGAGCGCATGCGGCGTGAGATCGACGAGCTGTTCGGCGACGTCTTCGAGCGCCAGACGGGTCTTCGCGGCCGGGGCTTCTCGCCCTCGGTCGACGTCTACTACACGGACAACCCTCCGCGAGCGGTGGTGAAGGCCGATCTGGCCGGAGTGGACATCCAGGACGTTGCCCTCGAGATCCGCGGCCGCCAGCTCCTGATCGCCGGCGAGCGCCGGCCCGCGGAGGCGGCCGGCCGCCTCTACCAGCAGATCGAGATCGAGCACGGCCCGTTCCGCAGACTGGTGGAGCTCGGCGCCGAGGTGGTCCCGGACGCCGCGCGCGCTTCCTACGAGGACGGCATCCTCGAGGTGGAGATCCCGCTCGCGCGGCCCGAGGATTCGGTACGCCGGGTCCCCATCCAAGAATGAGCATCCACATCCCATCGGCGAACGGCGAGCCCACCGAGGCAGCCGTGCGCACGAGCCTTCCGGGGGCGCTCCCGATCCTTCCGCTCCGCGACAGCGTGCCCTTCCCGGAGACGCTCACGCCGCTCGCCATCGGCCAAGAGCGCTCGGTCAGGCTCGTGAACGACGTTCTGGCCGGCAATCGGATGCTGGTGATGGCCGCCTCCAAGGATCCGGACAACGAGACCCCGGCGCCCGAGGACCTCTACCGCATCGGTGTGGCGGGCGTGGTCGCTCGCATGATCAAGGTGCCCGACGGCACCCTGCGCATCCTGGTCCACGGCGCCCAGCGAGTCCGGATTCTCGATTTCATCGCCACCGAGCCCTACTTCACCGCCCGCATCGAGGAGGCGCCCGACGAGCTCGTGCCCTCACCCGAGCTGGAGGCCATGCACCGGAACGTCCAGGCAACGTTCTCGCGAATCATCGAGGAGGTCCCCTACCTGCCCGAGGAGCTCCAGCTCGCTGTGGCCAACCTCGACGATCCCTCGGAGCTCGCGAGCATGATCGGCGGCGCTCTCCGGATCAAGACGGAGGAGAAGCAGCAGCTGCTCGAGGAGGTCAACGTCACCCGGCGCCTGCGGCTCCTGTCGGAGATCCTGGCTCGCGAGCTGGAGCTCGTCGAGATCGGCTCGAAGATCCAGACGCAGGTCCAGTCCGAGATGGACAGGGGCCAGCGCGAGTACTTCCTGCGCCAGCAGCTCAAGGCGATCCAGGACGAGCTCGGGGAGGTCGACGAGACCCAGGCGGAGGCGCAGGAGCTGCGCCAGGAGCTCGAGCAGGCAAACCTGCCCGAGCACGCCTGGAAGCAGGCGGAGCGCGAGCTCGGGCGCTTCGAGCGGCTGCCGCCGCAGGCGGCGGAGCATGGCGTGATCCGCTCATACCTCGAGTGGATCGCGTCGCTCCCCTGGTCGAAGTCGACCGACGACAACCTCGACCTGAAGCATGCGCGCGAGACGCTCGACCGCGACCACTACGACATCGAGAAGGTGAAGGACCGCATCCTCGAGTTCCTGGCGGTGCGCAAGCTGAAGCCCGACGCGCGCAGCTCGATTCTGTGCTTCGTCGGCCCGCCGGGAGTCGGCAAGACGTCGCTGGGCCGATCGATTGCCGACGCGATGGGCCGCTCGTTCGAGCGCATCTCGGTGGGCGGTGTCCGCGACGAGTCGGAGATCCGCGGACATCGGCGCACGTACATCGGCGCGCTGCCCGGGACGATCATCCGCGCGCTGCGGGACGCCGGCTCGAACAACCCGGTGCTGATGATCGACGAGATCGACAAGATGGGCGCGGACTTCCGCGGCGACCCGGCGAGCGCGATGCTCGAGGTGCTCGACCCGGAGCAGAACTCGAACTTCCGCGACCACTACCTCGATCTGTCGTTCGACCTGTCGCACGTCTTCTTCATCTGCACGGCGAACCAGCTCGACACCGTGCCGCCCGCCCTGCGCGACCGCATGGAGATCATCGAGCTGTCCGGCTACACGCACGAGGAGAAGCGCGAGATCGCGAAGCGCTATCTCGTGCCGCGCCAGATGGAGCGCAACGGGGTGGGGCGGTCCAAGATCGAGTTCACCGACGAGGCGCTCGACGAGATCATCGACGGCTACACGCGCGAGGCGGGCGTGCGCAGCCTCGAGCGCGAGATCGGCTCGGTCTGCCGCAAGGTGGCGCGGGAGTTCGCCGAGGGCACGCGGCGCTCGAAGCGGACGATTCGCCCGCGTGCGGTCACCGAGCTGCTCGGCAAGCGCCGCGTCCAACCGGAGGTGCAGCGGCGCACCGGCGAGCCGGGTGTCGCAACCGGCCTCGCCTGGACGCCGGTCGGAGGCGATGTGCTGTTCGTCGAGGCCACCGCCTTCCCGGGCGACGGCAAGCTCCAGATCACGGGACAGCTCGGCGACGTTATGAGGGAGTCCGCCGCGGCGGCGCTCTCCTACGTGAAGAACGCCGCCTCGTCGCTCGACGGCAAGTTCCCCGACGACTGGTTTCGCACGCACGACGTGCACGTGCACGTGCCGGCCGGTGCGATCCCCAAGGACGGCCCCAGCGCCGGCATCACGATGGCCGCGGCGCTCGCCTCGCGGCTCACCGGCCGCCCGGCGCGAGCCGACACCGCCATGACCGGCGAGATCACCCTCACCGGCCAGGTGCTTCCCATCGGCGGACTGAAGGAGAAGGCGCTGGCCGCCCAGCGGGCGGGGATCAACCGCTTGATCATCCCGCGACGCAACGAGCCGGACATCGACGATATCCCCCAGCACCTGCGGAAGCGGATGAAGTTCGTGCTCGTGGACAATGTGGACGAGGTGCTGGACGCCGCGCTCGAAAAGCCGGCTCGTCGCGGTCCGGCCCGAGCGCGCCGACCCGGGTAGAGTGTCCGCAGCCGACAGCGGATCGAGGAGAGCAATGGCAGACAAGAACAAGGCCGCGCAAGCCAAGGCCCGAGCGTTCGCCGCAGGCGATGCGGTCCGCTCGAACCCGTACGTACAGCGGGTGATGGAGGATCCGGAGCTGCGCGACAACCTCCGCAACGCCTTCGATTCGGCACGTAAGGCGTACACGCGGATGTCGAACGGCAAGTCGCCGGTCAAGGCCGTGACCGAGGACAAGAAGGTGCAGCGCAACCTCAAGGAGGCGGTGAACTCGCTTCAGGAGGCCGCCGAGCAGCTGCGTGGAAAGAAGAAGAAGCGCCGCCTCGGCCGCCTGCTCCTCCTCGCGATCGTGGGAGCCGGCTTGGCGCTCGCACTCAGCGAGGACCTGCGCAAGAAGGTCCTCGACACCCTCTTCGGCGCCGAGGAGGAGTTCGAATACACCGCGAGCACGACGCCGGAGCCGCCCGCGAGCTCGAGTTCCAGCGAGAGCGAAAACGAGCCGGTCGGCACGAGCTAGCCGCTCTTCCGCCCGCAAGTGACCTGAAGGGGCGCCCCATGGGCGCCCTTTCGTTTGAGCGCGTTTTCACCGGGAAGGCGCGTAGGAATGCGACGTTGGTACCTGCTTCTTGCGCTGCCCTTCCTGGGCCTGCTGTATCCGCCGCTCTACGCGACCGAGGACCCGGAGCTATTCGGCTTCCCTTTCTTCTACTGGTACCAGTTCGCCTGGGTCCCGCTCACCGCAGCGCTGACCTACTTCGTCTACCGGAAGACGCGCCCGCCTGAGCGTCCCGCGAGGCCTGACACGGGGAGGTTCCGCCGGACATGACCTTCGAGGTCGACGGCGTCGCCATCGCCGTCTTCTGCGCGCTGTTCCTGCTCGTGACGGTGCTCGGCTTCGTCGCCGCGCGCTGGAAGCGCGGGGATCTCGGCCTGCTGGACGAGTGGGGACTCGGCGGCCGGCGCTTCGGCACGGTGATCACCTGGTTCCTCTTGGGCGGCGACCTGTTCACCGCCTACACGTTCATCGCCGTTCCGGCTCTCGTGTGGGCCGTCGGGGCCGGTGGCTTCTTTGCGCTGCCCTACACCGTCCTCGTCTTCCCGTTCGTCTTCCTCGTGATGCCCCGGCTCTGGTCGGTGGCGTCCAAGCACCGGTACGTCACGGCCGCCGACTTCGTGAAGGGACGCTTCTCGAGCCGCGGGCTCGCCACCGCGATCGCCTTCACCGGGCTGCTCGCCACGATGCCCTACATCGCCCTTCAGCTCGTGGGCATCCAGGTGGTGCTCGAGGGACTGGGGATCGAGGGAGAGTGGCCGCTCATCCTCGCCTTCGCGGTCCTGGCCGCCTACACGTACACCAGCGGACTGCGCGCGCCGGCGATGATCGCGCTCGTGAAGGACACGCTGATCTACGCCACCGTCATCGTGGCGATCGTCTACATCCCGTCGAAGCTCGGCGGCTGGGACAACATCTTCAGCTCCGCCTCGCAAGCCCTGCCCGAGCGCGACGAGCCGGGCGCGCTCCTTCCAGGCACGCCCGACGCGCACGTCGCGTACGCGACCCTCGCACTGGGCTCGGCGATGGCGCTGTTCCTATACCCGCACGCGCTTACCGCGGTGCTCAGCTCCCGCTCCCAGGACGTGGTGCGCCGGAACATGTCGCTGCTGCCCGCTTGGACCTTCCTGCTCGGGCTCATGGCGCTGCTCGGCTACATGGCGATCGCCGCGGGCCTGAACGTGACCGACCCGAACCACGCCGTGCCCGCGCTGTTTGCCGACATGTTCCCGTCCTGGTTCCTTGGCGTGGCCTTCGCCGCGATCGCGATCGGCGCGCTCGTGCCGGCCGCCGTCATGTCGATCGCCGCCGCGAACCTGTTCACGCGCAACGTGTGGAAGGAGTTCGTGAACTCCGACATCTCGGATCGCCAGGAGTCGCAGATCGCCAAGATCGTGTCGCTGCTGGTCAAGGTCGGCGCGCTCGCCTTCGTGATCCTCCTGCCGACCCAGTTCGCGATCGACCTGCAGCTCCTCGGCGGAGTCTGGATGCTCCAGACCCTGCCCGCGGTGATGATCGCGCTCTACACACGCTGGTTCCACCGCTGGGCCCTGCTGGCAGGCTGGCTCGTCGGGATGGTCGCCGGCACCTGGATCGCCGCATCGCAGGACTTCGCCCCGGTGTGGGAGGTTCCGGTACTCGGCGTGACCGCCTATACGGCGCTTGTGGCGCTCGGGCTAAACCTCGTCGTCGCGACGCTGATCACGCTCGTCCTCGGCGGGCGCGGACGTGCCGACGATCGTGACGAGACTCGTCTCGAGGAGTACGACGAGCTGGTCGAGACGCGCGAGCCCGCACCGACCGTCGGTGCCGGAGTCACCTAGCGGGCTTTCTCCGTTCCGCGCCCGGCGGTAGTCTGCCCGTCTGCGAGCCGAGCTGCGTCTGGCTGGCCGGCCAGCTAGACTCGCGCCCGCGATGGAAGCCTCGATCGCAGCACCCAGGAAGCTCGACGGGGACAAGGCCCAGCGCATCATCGCCGCAATGCGGGCGAGCGTGGCCACCCGCGGCGCCGCCGGCTCCACCTTCGACCACGTCGCGCGTGAGGCCGGGGTATCCCGCGGCCTCCTGCACTACTACTTCGGCTCGAAGGAACGGCTGCTCGTCGAGGTCGTGCGCCAGGACGCCAACGACCGGATCCGAGTGATGGACGAGCGGCTTTCGGGCGCCCGCAGCGCCGACCAGGGCATGCAAGCCCCCCCCATCGTGCTTCCGGACTTCCTCCGTGAGCCGCGC
>Ga0081538_10006092_pt1 | contig 10715 bp, 10 predicted proteins | sample TabmetS5T2R1_FD_71022 | JGI IMG/M metagenome (GOLD analysis project Ga0081538, IMG submission 71022) | Tabebuia heterophylla rhizosphere microbial communities from the University of Puerto Rico - S5T2R1 | ecosystem: Host-associated > Plants > Roots > Rhizosphere ...
CGCCCAGTACGACTTCCTCGCCTTCCCCGGCGAGGAGCCGCCGAGCATCGAGTGCAACGAGGACGCAGGCGAGGAGTTCATCGACAACTGAGCCGGCGGGCCGCCGGTAGCCTGCCGGGGGTGGGCAGCGGACCCGAGATTGCGCTCGTCCTGCACCCGCATCGCGACCCGGGTCCGGTGCTCGACGAGATCGGCAAGTGGGCGACCTCACACGGCAGCCGGCTGCTGGTGCGCGAACGGGACTCCGCACGCTGGGACGGCGAGGCGACGGCGGTCTCCGACGCGGAGCTGACCGAGCGAGCGGACGCCGTCGTCAGCATCGGCGGCGATGGCACCATGCTCGGCGCGCTGCGGCTTGTGGCGCGCCGGCCGGTGCCGGTGCTCGGCGTCAACCTGGGCAGGCTCGGGTTCCTGGTGGAGGTCCAGCCCGAGGAGCTGATGGATGCGCTCGACCGCCTGGAGCGGTCCGACTTCACGATCGAGGAGCACAACGCGCTGTGGCTCGGCGCAGACGCCGACGAGGCGGTCGCGTTCAACGACCTCGCGCTCGTACGGGTGCCGGGCGAGGGTGTCGTGGAGGCCACGCTCGCCGTCGGCGGGCAGCGCATGGGCCGCTACCGCTGCGACGGCCTGGTGATCTCGACGTCGATCGGATCGACCGCGTACGCGTACTCGGCGGGCGGGCCGGTCGTCTCCCCGGCGCTCGACGCCGTGGTCGTCGCCGCGCTGGCGCCCCTGGGCGGCATCAGCCGGCCGATGGTCACAGCGGCCGACGAGCCGATCCGACTCGCGCTCCAGGACGGCAGCGGGACCCCTGCGATCGAGGTTGACGGCACGATCCTGCGCCAAACCGAGCCGGGCGAAGTGCTCGACGTGCGACTCAAGCTGGGCTGCGGACAGGTCGTTCGGCTGGACAGCGACCGCCACCAGCGCCGCAACCAGGTCAAACTCAGCCTGCTCGACCTGCCGTTCCTTCCCGATGAGCTGCGCGAGCTCGCCCCCCACGGCTCCCTACCCGGCGCGCCGGCCCCGCCTCGGGCGCTCGAGCCCTGACTCGCAGCGGCAATGGATGATCGGGGCTTGCGACTGGGCATCGCGGATCATCTCGGCTGGGCCGTGGCGGTGACGGCCTCGGCGGACCACGAGGTGGTGGACCGCCGACGGATCGAGCTGATCGAGCCCGGAATATCCCCCGCGCCGATTCATTACGAGAGCCGGCGTCTCGATGTCGCCGCCACCGCCGCGCTGGTAGCGAAGGCGCGAGCGTCCGTCGTTCGGGCCGCGTCAGCTGCGTTCGACGAGCTCGCAACTGCGCTGCCCGCGCCGGTCCTCTCGATCTCGCTCCGCGCCTGGCCGATCGACTTCCCCGACGACATCGAGGCCCAGCGTCGCGCGCCCTATGAGGCCCGGGCCGACGCCATCATGTACCGCCAGGAGCTGTCCGAGCTCGCACATGCTCGTGGCTGGGAAGTCCACCTCTACGACGCGAAGGCGGTCGTGGGCGAGGCGGTCAGGGTGTTGAACGAGCGGGCCGAGACGGTCCTGGACGGACCTCGGGCAACCATGGGCCCACCCTGGACGAAGGACCATCGGACGGCGCTCGCCGCGACGGTGGTGGCCGGCTGAGTCGAAGCGCTCACGCACCAGCGCTATCCGGGGGAACCAGGATGTCCGCCAAGCCGAAGGAACCGGGACGCCGGGATGGCAGCGTCGGCATCCAGTCGGGGTCGACCGACCGGAACGACTCCGGGTCGGCGTCGATGATCCCCACCAACACCTCACCGACGATGCGGCCGCCGACGGGTCCCAAGCGGTCGCCGTCGTGCAGGACGTCCGCCTCCTTGAGGATGTAGAACCACAGCGGCGTCTCCGCGGCCCATCCGCGCTCGGTGAGACCCACCTGCTCGGCGCTCAGGGCCGGCACGTCGAGGCGCCGGGCGATGGCCTCGCCCGAGGCAAGGCCGACTGCATGGCCTCGCTGCAAATCGCGGTTGGCCAGCGACGCATAGTCGGTGCCTGGCTGCGATCCGGAGACCTCGGTGGGCAGCGCGATCAGCGGGCCAGGTAAGCGTGAGTCGATGCGCTTGGCTCGCTGCGCCGGCGCATGGCCCTCCACGTCGATCTGGAGGGTCCAGTCGACCGTGCGCTCGGGCGACACCGGGCCGAAGCCCATGAGATCAGGGAATACAGGGCACGGGCCGAACTGCTCGTTGACCTGGTAGCGGTCGCGGATCTGGGAGTGGCCATAGCGGTAGGCGGCGTCGGCGAACTCGAACGGGATGTAGGCGTCGCGCGTCACGCGATATAGCTGCGGGCCGCTGTCAAGCAGCTCGGCGGTCAGCTCCGCGCCGACGAGACTGGGGAGGAACTCACGCAGGATCACGTGCTGGTAGTGCCTGCTGGCAGCCCGTCGGGCCTCCTCGAAGATGTCCTGCTCAGCGACCCCGTCGGCGCGAAGACGATCAACCAGCCGGTTGTGCAACTCGATGAAGGCGACCACCATCTGGCTCGTGAACAGGTGCACGTCGTTGCGCGGGTCGCCGATGAGGGCGATGCCCTCGTGGTTGCGCGGGACGTCGTGGCCCGAGGCAGCGAGCAGGAGCTTGGCCGGATCGTCCTTGCTGAACAGGTAGGGCGAGCCCACCGGCCCCGCGCCGTAGACGCCCTCCAGATTCGCCTTTGGGACGCGGAAGTTGCGGACCTGGGCCGGGTCGGCGCGATGTCCCAGCGGCGAGCGATCGGCGGTGATGTCGTGGGCGATGAACTGGCCGAAGAACGGCCATACCGCCGAGACATGGGAGTCGGGATCATCGACGAAGTCGACGCCAAGGTCGCACGGGCCCCCCGGACGGCCGAGCTCGTGGAGCGGTTCCTCGTCAACCTCCAGCGGGGGCAGGTCCTCGAATAGCGAGCGGTAGCGCCCGCCGTAGATGGGTGCGTCAACCCGTTCGGGCGCCAGGCAATGGTCGCGCGCGATACGAACGGCGTGCTGGCTCATAGACCAGCATGCTCCCTGATCGTCGCTTCCTCAGCCGACCTGCGGCCCGTCCTCCGTGACGTCCTGGATGAACTTCAGACGATCGAAATCGGGGTCAAAGCCGGCCAGCTCGTCAGCGAACAGGTGAGCGACCTGGAGGATCGTGCGCGCATCGTTTGGCGACTCGAGCGCCTCCGTCGTGCGGTGAGCCCGAGCCAGCACGCGAGCGATCAGATCGACTGTCTCGGAGTCGTTCTCCACCAGGGCGGGTGACGTCAGCATGCTCACGGCGATCTCCTTGGTGTTGGTTGGGCTAGTGGTTGGTGGCGGTTGCGGTTTGCGAGATAGCCGTGGCTATCGGCACCGAACCGTCCGTTGACTCGTGCCGCTCGGACCGGCGCCGGCGCACGGTGCGCACGAGGAGGTACGGGGTCGCGAGAATCGCCCCGGCGAGCGCGACGAGGGCCGCAACCGCGGCCAGCGCCACGACCACGAGCGCAATCAGGGCGAAACCCGGTACGAGCAGAACGAGGAGCAGCGCCCCAATAACGGCGGGCCCGGCAGTCCATTCGAACGAATAGCTCATTGATCCACCACCCGTCCTGCGGCGTTTGGATAGTTGATCGACTGCGGTGTGTGTGCCATGCCGGGAGCGTCCCGGAGTCGGGGCGCTCTCGCATCGGCCAGTACGCCAGCCTGACTGGCTAGTCGCTAGGCGGGGTTCAGCTGGCTGGCCGGGACGCGGCTGAGCTGATTGCGCGAGTTGATGTCGAGCTTCTGGAAGACCTTGCGCAGGTGGTACTGCACAGTGCGAGGGCTGATGAACAGTTGCGCGCCGATCTCAGGGTTGGAAAGACCATCCCTGGCGAGCCGAGCGATGTGCGCCTCCTGTGGTGTGAGCATGGCGCGCGCGTCGTCGCTGCGACTTCGCGCCGTCTCACCCGTGGCCAGCAGCTCGCCACGGGCGCGCTCGGCAAAGCCCTCGGCCCCGATCCCGCTGAAGGTCTCGTGAGCGGCGCGGAGCTGCCCGCGCGCGTCGACGCGGCGGTTCTCGCGGCGCAGCCATTCGCCGTATAGGAGCCGGGCACGGGCGAGGTGAAGCACGCCGCGGCTGCGCTCGAGCCGCTCAACCGCCTCGCGGTAGAGGGGCTCCGCATCCCGTGCGTCGCTCAGCAGCGCGCGAGAGCCGGCCTCGATGCCGAGCGCCCAATCCGTGCCGCTCGCCCGCGCGCGCCCGCTGAGGCGATCAAGCGCATCGACGGCGGCGTCGGTCGCGCCGCTGCGGACGCCCGCTTCGATCAGCTCCACGAGAGCGGACTTGAAGACCCCGACATCCTCGTATTCGCAGCCTCGCTGGGCGGCCACGAGTGCCTCGCCATAGCGGCCGCACCCGTTGTAGAGCAGTGCCTCCACCCACCCGACGACGCCCAGCGCCCTGCCCTCGCCCCTCGCGGTCGCCTTGGGCGTCCCAGTGTCGATCATCTCGCGGGCGTCGGCCTCGTTGCCGCGCCACGCGGCCAGCATCAGCGACGCGTACTTCAGCGGCGCCATGCCCGTCGCGGCCGTGATCGCGTCGGCCTCCGCAATCAGCGACGACGCGGCGCCGAAGTCTCCCGCGTGAATGTGCAGGGACGCCCGATAGGTGGCCGCGACCGGGAGCACGCCGAGCGCTCCCGTCTCGCGCGCTGCGCGCAACCCGCGCGTCGCGAGCACCTCCCAGAGCTCGTCATCCCAGAGATCCTGGGCCACGCGACACGCCAACAACAGCCACCGCAGGTCGTCCGGAGTCAATCCCTCGACGTCGCGGAACGCGTCGAGCGCCCTCCGCAGCGGCGGCACCCCGGCTGCGTAGCCCTCGGTGAACCTCGTCGCGAGGCCGTCGAGCAGCAGGTCGACCGCGCGCGGCGGCTGCGGCGGCGCGGGCGCAGCCTGAGCGGCCTCGGCAGCCTCGCGGACACCCGGGTTGCCGCCCAGGCGACCCGCGTACATCGCTGCCGCCAGTGCCTCCAGATGCGTCTCGCGAGCCATTCCGGCGTCGAGAGGTTCGAGGCGCCGAGCGGCATCGAGCAACAGCGCCGGAGAGTCGCCGCCGCGGGTGCGCGCATAGACGATCTCCGCGCGTAGACGCTCGAGCCGCGCGCGCTGAAGCTCGTCCAGCGGGGCGAGCTCGGCGGTCGCCAGCAGCTCGAGCGCCGCGTCCCACGCCGCAGCATCGAACTTCGCCTGAGCGGCAGCCAGGGCCCGCCTGCCCCTCTCCGCCGGATCGGGAGTCAGGTCCGTTGCGTGCGCCAGGAACGCCGCAGCGGCCGCCGCGCCGCCGCGCGCCTGAGCCCGGTCGGCCGAGCGCTCCAACTCCGCGGCCACCGACTCGTCAACACCCACCGCCGCGTGAGCACGATGCCACGCGCGGCGATCGGGGTCGGCATCCGAATCGGTCGCCTCCGCCAGCGCTCGATGAGCCGCTCGCCGCTCAGAAAGGACGGCCGCCCGGTACACGGCGGATCGCACCAGTGGATGCCGGAAGCGGACGCGGGCCCCGACCTCGACCAGCTGCGTGTCTTCTGCCGGAGCGAGCGCGCTCCGGTCGATGCCGAGGCCCTCGGCCGCGCGCCAGACGAGCGTCGCGTCACCCAACGGCTCGGCCGCGGCCAACAGCAGGAGTCGCTGCGTTGCCTCAGGCAGTTCACCGGCGCGCTTGAGATAGCGATCCTCGAGGTGGCGTGGGAGCTCGGTCGCAACGTGCAGCTCGAAGCCGCCAGCCAGCTCCGCTGCGCTCATGCTCCCTGGCAGGTCGATCAGCGCGAGCGGGTTGCCGCGGGTCTCGGCGATGATGCGGTCGCGGACGCGGTCGTCGAGCCCACCCGGGACGGCTCTCATGAGCAGTGTGCGCGCATCCTCCTCGGCCAGCCCGCCCAGCAGCAGCTCGGGCAGGCCGTCGAAGTCGTGCCTGGTGCTCGGCTCGCGGACAGTGACCACGATCGCCACCGATTCCGCCAGCAGCCGTCTCGCGACGAAGCCGAGGATCAGTCCTGATGCGTCGTCCAGCCATTGAGCGTCCTCCACGAGGCAGAGGACTGGCCGCGTCTCGGCCGCGGCAGACAGTAGGCCGAGCACGGCGAGCCCAACCAGGAACCGGTCCGGCACGTCACCGGCTGCGAGGCCCAAGGCGACGTTCAGCGCGTCCTGCTGCGCCTGCGGGAGCGCATCGACGTGGTCGAGCAACGGCGCGCAGAACTGGTGAATCCCGGCGAACGGCAGCTCCATCTCCGCCTCCACCCCCGTGACCTGCGCCACACGGAATCCGGACGCCTGACGAGCGGAGTAGCGCAGCAGCGCCGTCTTTCCGATGCCCGCCTCGCCTCGGATGACCAGCACGGCGCTCTGACCCTCACGCGCGGTTGCCAGAAGCCGGTCGAGCACTTCGCGCTCGCTGGTCCGGTCAAGAAACCCGGACGCAAGGGTGGGGGCCATTGCGGCAAACGCTAACCGACCCGGGCTCGTCGAACCCGTTACAAATCCCGCCATGCGCCTGCTGGTCACCGGGGCGTAGATTCCTGGCATGGCCCTCTCACAGACAACGGACGTCCAGAGCCGGTGCGAAATGCTGCGCTCGCTGCAACGCCCGGGCGACCCCCTCCTGCTTCCGAACGCCTGGGACGTGGCCACGGCGAGAGCCGTGGTCGCCGCTGGCTTTCCCGTGGTCGCGACAACCAGCGGCGGCGTGGCCGCCAGCCTCGGCTATGAGGACCACGAGGGTGCGCCTGCCGACGAGATGCTCGCCGCGGCCACGCGGATCGCGAGGGGCGTCGACGTGCCCGTGACGGTCGACGCCGAGGCAGGCTACGGCATGGAGCCAGCCGAGCTGGTGGCGGCGCTGCGGAGCGCGGGCGCCGCCGGCTGCAACCTCGAGGACAGCGACCACGCCGCCGGCAGCCTCCGCGATCCCGGCCAGCACGCGGAGTGGCTCAGCGCCGTTCGCCAGGTCGCGTCGGAGGACGGCTACCCGCTCGTGATCAATGCCCGAATCGACGTCTTCCTGGGCCCGTTCCTCGCCGGTGCCGGGCCCGGAAGTCAGGGGGCGCTAGTTCCCGACGCGCTGCAGCGCGCGAACGCCTACCTCGAGGCCGGCGTCGACTGCGTGTACCCGATCACGCTCTGGGAGACCGACGCTCTGCGCCGCTTCATGTCGGAGGTTCACGGCCCGGTGAACGTCGTACGCATGCCGCAGGCGCCGTCGCTCGCCGAGCTGGCCGAGCTGGGCGTGGCCCGGGTGAGCTGGGGCGTCCTGCTGTACGGCGCCGCGATGGGTCGCTTCGAGAAGCAGCTCCGCACGCTTGAGGAGTGAGCTGAGTACCTAGCGACTAGCGAGTCAGGCTGGCCACCTGGCTGATGCGAGAACGACCGGCCTCCGGGACCCTCGCTGCATGACAAACGCACTGCCGTCGCTAGCGAAAGGCATGAGATGAAGATCGTTGTAATCGGTGGCACCGGCCTCATTGGATCGAAGCTCGTCGAGAAGCTACGGGCGGACGGCCACGACCCACTCGCGGCCGCGCCTAACACGGGCGTCAACACGCTGACGGGCGAGGGGCTCAGCGAAGCACTCAAGGGCGCCCAGGTCGTCGTTGATGTGGCGAACGCCCCCGCCTGGGGCGACGCGGAGGTACTCGACTTCTTCCAGACCTCCTCTCGCAACCTGCTCGCCGCGGAGGCGGCTGCCGGCGTCGGGCACCACGTAGCGCTATCCGTGGTCGGCGCGGAGCGGCTGACGGAGAGCGGCTACATGCGCGCGAAGGTCGCGCAGGAGGATCTGGTGAAGGCCGGGCCGATCCCCTACACGATCGTTCGCGCGACGCAGTTCTTCGAGTTCATCGGCCGCATCGCCGATTCGGGCGCGGAGGGCGACACCATCCGGCTGTCGCCTGCCCTCATTCAGCCCGAGTCGGCCGATGACGTCGCCAGCACTCTGGCCGATGTCGCCGTCGGCGCACCGCTGAACGACACCGTCGAGCTTGCCGGTCCGGAGGCGTTCCGCCTCGATGAGCTCGCCCAGCGCGTCCTGAACGCAAGCGGCGACCCGCGACAGGTCACGGCCGATGTTCACGCCCGCTACTTCGGCGCCGAGCTCGACGACCAGTCGCTCACCCCCGGCGACGACGCACGCATCGCCCCGACCCACCTCGAGGACTGGCTCAGCCAGTCAGCCAAGTAAACCCACCCCCAACCGAAGGGAGCTTCTCGTGAAGCCCACAATCGTTCTCGTCCACGGCGCCTTCGCCGAGTCCGCGAGCTGGGACGGCGTCATCGATCCGCTGATGGATGCCGGACACCCGGTGATCGCCGCCGCCAACCCGCTGCGCGGCCTCGCATCCGACGCCGCGGCGCTCGGCGACCTGGTCCGCACGATCGACGGCCCGGTCGTGCTCGCCGCTCACTCCTACGGCGGTTCGGTGATCTCCAACGTCCCGGCCGACGCCGGCAAGGTTGTGGGGCTGGTGTACATCAACGCTTTCGCCCCGGAGCCCGGTGAGCACTGCTTCCAGCTCGCGGCCAAGTTCCCGGGCAGCATGCTCGGCCCGGAGACCTCGCGGCCGGTGCCGCGCAGCGACGGAACGACCGACCTCTACGTCGCTTCGGACAGCTTCAACGAGGTGTTTTGCCAGGACGTCCCGGCCCCGCAGGCCGCCCGGATGGCCGTCACCCAGCGGCCGGCCACGCAGGAGGCACTCACCGAGCCGTCGGGCGGGCAGCCGCTCTGGCGCGAGGTACCCTCGTGGTTCCTGATCGGCGAAGAGGACCACGTCATCCCCGCCCAGCTCCACCGCTACATGGCCGAGCGCGCCGGCGCTCGCCGCACCATCGAGATCCCGGGCGCATCGCACGCGATCACCGTATCGCGCCCCGAGGAGACCGCACAGCTCATCGTCGAGGCCGCGACGGTGGCTGTGCCTGCCTGAATGGCCGGAACGATGCACGGGGGTGCGCCGAACGGCGCACCCCCGATCGTTCCGCAGCTGCCGATCATCCGCACCCTCACCGACCGGGAACAGCGCGCGACGTTCTTCGAGCTGTTCTTCGACCTCGTCTACGTCTTCGCGGTCACGCAGCTGTCGCACCACCTGCTCGCGGACATCACCTGGGCGCGCGCGGCCGAGACCTCCTTCATGCTCGTCGCGCTCTACTGGGCGTGGACCTACACCACCTGGATGACGAACTGGTTCGATCCGGACACCGTTCCGGTGCGGCTCGTGCTGGTGTTCGTGATGGCGGCCAGCCTGCTGATGGCGGTCGCGATCCCACAGGGATTCAGCGAGTACGCGTTGCTGTTCGCGTGCGCGTACTCGGGGCTACAGATCGGACGGAACAGCTTTGTGGTCGCGGTCACTCCCCGTGGAGAGTTCAACCAGAACTTTCGCCAGATCCTGACCTGGAGCCTTCTCTCAGCGCCACTCTGGGTGGCGGGCGGCATCGTCGATAGTGAGGCGTTGCGCTGGGTGCTGTGGTTGTGTGCTCTTGGTCTCGATCTGGCAGCGCCGTTGGTGACCTACTGGGTCCCGGGGGCTGGAGGTACGCCGATGAGCCAGTGGCAGATCGAGGGTGCCCATTTCGGCGAGCGCTTTCAGCTGTTCGTGATCATCGCGCTCGGCGAGAGCATCGTGCTCGCGGCCGCGACGGCCTCGGACACCGGGCTGAGCGTCGAGGTCGTGGCCGCCCTCCTACTTGCCTTCCTCTCATCGACGGCGCTCTGGTGGCTGTACTTCGGCCAGGTGGCCGGCACGGTCCTGGAGCGGATCCGCATGGCCACGATCGAAGAACGAGGCCAGATCGGCCGCGACATCTACACCTACCTGCACCTCCCGATCATCGCCGGGATCGTCCTAGTCGCGGTCGGCGACGAGCTCGTCATCGCGCATCCGATGGACGACCTGCACGAGGCGGGTGCACTCGTCGCTCTCGGCGGCCCAGCGCTGTTCCTAGCCGGCCTGATGGCGTGCGCCGCCAGGCTCGGCGATAGGCAGAGCCGCCCGCGGCTCATCGCTCTGGTCGTACTGCTGGCCGCCGTGCCCTTTGCGGGCGGCGCCGACGGGCTGGTCATTTCGGCGCTGATCACCGTACTCCTGGCCCTTCTCGTGGTCGCCGAGCAGTACGCGGCGAGCACGCCGTGAGCGTGGCCGGCGATCACGTCGTGATCGGAGCCGGTGGCGGCACGGGCTCGGCCGTTGTCCGCGAGCTCGTGGGCCGGGACCTGCGGGTGCGCGCCGTCACACGCTCCGGCACGGGGGACGTGCCGGAGGGTGTCGAGCAGGTGGCGGCCGACGTCGGCACTACGGAAGGCGCTCGGCAGGCGTGCCAGGGCGCGGCGGTCGTCTATCACTGCGCACAACCTCCCTACACGAAGTGGGCCGAGCTGTTCCGCCCGATGACCGACGCGATCATCGCCGGCGCGGCCGCGGCGGGCGCGAAGCTCGTGTTCGCGGACAACCTGTACGTCTACGGGCCGCCCGACGGACCGATGACCGAGGCCACACCGCAGCGGGCGCAGGGAAAGAAGGGCCGCGTGCGTATCGAGATGGCAGTCGCACTCCTCCGCGCGCACGCCGACGGGAGGCTGCGGGTCACGATCGGCCGGGCCTCCGACTACTACGGCCCCCGTGGCACCACCTCGACCGTCGGCGAGAACATCATGAAGCCGCTGCTGAGCGACAAGCGGGGGCGCTGGCTCGGCTCGCTCGACCCC
>Ga0081538_10006093_pt1 | contig 10714 bp, 10 predicted proteins | sample TabmetS5T2R1_FD_71022 | JGI IMG/M metagenome (GOLD analysis project Ga0081538, IMG submission 71022) | Tabebuia heterophylla rhizosphere microbial communities from the University of Puerto Rico - S5T2R1 | ecosystem: Host-associated > Plants > Roots > Rhizosphere ...
GACCCGATCCCGACGGCGACGACGAGCGCCGCCGGCACGGCTAGCTGAAGTGAAGGCGGGAGGTAACGCCTCATACGCGCTCCCCCGCGGGCCTGCCCCACGCGAACAGGCCCGCGGGACGCAGAAGCAGGACGAGGATCACGAGGCCGAAGACCGCCGACGGCAGGAAGACCGTCTGCTCGGTCGGCAGTGCGCCGTTGATGACCCCCGTGGCGAAGCCGATCGCGAAGCCGCCGAGCGTCGCCGTCCACAGCCGGTCGATCCCGCCGACGACGACGCCGACGAGAACGACGATCGTCTCCCGGAGCGCAAAGTCGGGGCCGACGAACGGAAACTGGACGGTGAGCAGCACGGAGACGGTCGCCGCGAGCAGCCCCGAGAGCAGGACGGCGAAGGCGATCACGCGGTTCGCGCGCACGCCGAGGAGGCGCGCCGTCGGGAAGTCCGTGGCGGCTGCGCGCATATGCAGCCCGATCGTCGTCCGTAGGAGAAGCAAGGCGAGCAGGCCGAGCGCGACGGCCGCGACGACGACCGCGACGATTGTGATCTTGCGGACGTCGACGCCGCCGACCGTGATCGGCTGGTTCAGCGGGGCGAGGGACGTGGCGATCTCGCCGATCGTGTTGTCGCGGATGTCGACCAGCAGCGCGACCGCCTGGAGCATGAATGCGATCGCGAAGGTCGTCACGAGCATCACCGCGGGCGAGGCGCCGCGCAGCGGGCGGAAGACCGCTCGCTCCATGACGAGCGAGAGCGCGACCACGACCACGACGCACGCCGCGATGCTCCAGGCCACACGCCAGTGCGCCGTGAAAGCGAGCGTGTAGGCGCCGGCCATGATCAGCTGGCCGTAGGCGAAGTTGACGAGCCGCAGGACACCGAAGACGAGGCCGATCCCGACCGCCATCAGCGCGTAGATCGCTCCGAGCCCGACCGAGTCGGCGAGCGTCTGCGCGTCGAGGACCGCGAGAACCGTCATCCGGCCAGGTAGGCGGAGACCATCTTCTCGGTGTCGTCCGCGTCGGCGGGGCCTAGTGTCAGCCGGAGCTCGCCGTTGGCGAGCACGTGCGTCCGGTCGGCGAGCGCGACCGTCCGTTGCGCGCGCTGCTCGACGAGTAGGACGGCGAAGCCCCCGTCGCGGATGTCGGCGAGCGCCGCGAAGACGTCGTCCACGAGCGACGGGGCAAGCCCGAGCGACGGCTCGTCGAGCAGCAGCACGTCGGGCTGCGCGACCAGCGCCCGGGCGATCGCGAGCTGCTGCTGCTGGCCGCCGGAGAGCAGGCCCGCCTGGCGCCGCCTGAACTCGCGGAGGACGGGGAAGAGCTCGTAGGCGCCGGCGAGTGCCCGCCTGCCGCGCGAACCGCGCCGCGCCGCGAGCCCGAGTCGCAGGTTCTCCTCGACGGTGAAATCGGCGAAGATCCTCCGCCCCTCCGGCACAAGCCCCATCCCGGCCTGAGCGATCGCCTCCGGGGACCGGCCGAGAACCGGGGCGCCCGCGAGCTTGACCGACCCGCCTCGCGCCGGAACGAGCCCCATGATCGCGTGGAGCGTGGTCGACTTTCCGGCCCCGTTCGGGCCGATCAAGCCGACGATCTCGCCCTTCGCCACCTTGAACGAGACGTCGCGGACAGCCGTGACCGCGCCGTAGCGCACCTCCAGCCCGTCGACGGCCAGCGCCGGCTCAGCCATCCTCAACGACCGCAGTCTCGCCGAGGTAGGCCGCGGCGACGTCGAGGTTGCCGCGGATCTCGGCCGGTGTGCCTTCGGCAAGCGTCCGGCCCTGGTCGAGCACCTGGATCCGGTCGCAGACGCTCATGACGAGCGCCATGTTGTGGTCGATCAGCAGCACGCCCGCGTCGTGCGTGTCGCGGATCGACCGGACGACGGTCGCGAACTCGGGCACCTCGGCCTCGGGCAAGCCGGCTGCCGGCTCGTCCATCAGCACGAACCGCGGCCGGGTCGCAAGCGCCCTGGCGACCCCGAGCCGCCGCTCGTCTCCGTGGGCGAGCACACCGGCGGGGGCCAAAGCCTGCTCCTCCAGGCCAAGCAGCTCGAGCAGCTCGGCGGCGCGGCGGCGCGCCCGGCCCGGGGCGGCGCCGACGCCGAGCGCCGCGACCTCGACGTTCTCGCGAACGGTCAGCTCTCGGAACGAGCGGCTGTGCTGGAAAGTCCGCGCCAACCCGGCGCGAGCCCGGCGATGCGCACTCCAGCGCGTGATCGACCGGCCTTCGAGCTCGACCGTGCCCTGGGTGGGCCGGTCGAAGCCGGTGAGGACGTTCACCAGCGTCGATTTCCCTGCGCCGTTCGGCCCGATCAGCCCGACGACCTCATGGCGCTGGAGGTCGAGCGTCACGTCCTGCAGCGCGCGGACGCCCTCGAAGGCGCGGGAGACAGAGGAGGCCCGGAGGTTGTCCCCGGGCCTCCTAGGCTCGTTCATCTAGATCTTCGGAACGACCTTGGCCGTCACCATTCCGACGCGGCGGCCGCGGTTGTTTTGCACCTGGATGACGCGGTACTGACGGCCGAACACCGTGTGCAGGGAGCGCGAGAAGCTCACTCGTCCCGAGATCGTCTGCACTTTCTTGAAGCGCTCGAGCTGGGTGGCGAGCGCCGAGCCGGCGGTCGATCCGCGCGCCCGCCTGATCGCGGTGACGACCCCGTCGATGGCCGCGGGGCCTGCGACGAAGCCGCCCGTCGCAGCCTTGACCTGCACGGCCAGGCGGCGGACGGCCGGGTTCGGATCGTCCCCGAACACAGAGGCGTAGGTGACCGCGTAGTAGTTCGTGATCCGCGGGTTCTGCGTCACCCAGTACGTCCCGTCGCCGGCCCACGAGTTGAGCACCGGCGTCTGGTTGCCGAGCGACCGGAACCCGGAGACGAACGCCGGCAGCTCACCGAACGCAGTCGAGGTGACGTAGACCGACGCACGCCGCTGGTTCAGCCGCGTGACCGCTGTCTGAACGTTGTTCGCGCCCGTCGCATAGCTCTCGCGAGCGACGATCCGCCCGCCCAGCTGCGTGTAGCGCTTCTCGAACGCCTGGACGACGTTCTTGAAGTAGACGAGCAGCGTGTTCGTCCCGAGGCCGGCTGTGCGCCAGCCGCGCCTGATCGCGTACTCGGCCATCGCCGAGCCCTCGTCCTGCGCGACGTTGCCGAAGCTGAAGGCGAGACGTCCCTTCTGCCTGCCGAAACGCTTCGGCCCCATCTGGTCGGTCCCGATGCAGGGCGCGATCGTGAGCTTGCCGAGGTTGATCGCTTCCTGGACTACCGGCGTCGCGAAGTCGACGTCGCAGGTCACGAACATGACGTGAGCGCCGCGTCCGAGCAGCTGCCGGGCGCACGTCTTCGCCCGCGCCGGGTTGTTGTTGTTCGTGTCGCAGGTCCGAATCTGGAGCCGGCGGCCGTTGACGCCGCCGCGGGCGTTGATCTGCCGGATGTGGATCCGGGCAGCCGCGAGCGCAGGCCCGTCGAAGGGCGCCATGTTCCCCTTGCTGTCGTACGCCCAGCCGATCACGATCGCCGGCTGGGTCGCAGCGGACGTGTTCGCGCTCGCGCCCGCGAGTGCGGCGACCGTCCCCGCCGCGATCAGGAGCGCCGCAGCGGCACCCCACCTTTTCCCCACTCTTGGCTGCATGCTCACTCCTCCCGCGTCAGGTTTGGACCGGTTTCGAGAGATCGGGGCAGATATTGAACGTACGACCTCTGCCGGTCAATTGGATGCCCACGACGCCTCGCGCGCCTTGACGAGCCGGTACATCGCCGTCTGGAGCGGCACGTCGACCCCGAGCCGCTCGGCCTCGCGGACGAGCGCGCCGGTGATCTGGTCGACCTCGGTCGGGCGATGCGCCTCGACGTCCTCGAGCATCGACGGGTAGTGCCGGCTGCCGCGCTGCGTCGCGAGCACGTTCATCTCCCAGGGGTCCTCGTGCAGCTCGATCCCGGCCGCCTCGGCCACGCGCTTCCCCTCCTCCATCAGGTCGTAGACGAGGTGGCCGAGCTGCTCGAGGCGCTCCCGCTCGGCGAAGTGCGGGTCGTGCGGCAGTCCGGTGAGCGCGGCGACCGAGTTCACGGTCGAGTTGAAGATCAGCTTCGACCATTGCGCCGGGCGCAGGTCCTCGAACGCTCTCGCTTTCAGCCCCGACTCGACGAGCAGCGCGGCGATCGAGTCGACGAGCTCCTGCTGGGTCTCGCCGAAGGGACCGAGCCACGTCTCCGTGTCGAGGATGTACTCGACATGGGTGTCCGAGTGGCGGGTGCCGCTCATGAACGTCACCGCGGAGGCGAGGTTCCAGCCGCCGTGCCGCCGGGCGATCTCCTCCGCGCCGAGGCCGTTCTGGACGGTCATGACGGCGGCGTCCGCCCAGTAGCCCTCGAGGCGGGCGAGCGCAGCATCGAGCTCCGTCGTCTTCGTCGCGACGATGACGAGCTCGGCCTCAGGGAGCGCGCCCGGGTCGATCGCAGCCCGGAGCTTGGCAGTGAAGTCGTGCCGGCCCGAGACCCGCAGGCCCTGCTCGTTCAGCGCCCGCGCGTGCTCCTCGCGGCGGCAGAGCACGGCGACGTCCGCGCCGCGCGCGAGGTGGGCGGCGTAGAGGCTGCCGATGACGCCTCCGCCGACTACGCACACACGCTGGATAGCGCCTCCACCCCGCGCCGTGCGAGGTCGCGCGGGTTCTCGCGCCAGAGCGAATCCGGCAGCTCAGGGTCGGAGAAGATCTCGAGGTCGTAGAGCTCGTCCCAGCGAAGGGCCTCGAGGATCGGCTCGTAGTCCACGACGCCGTCGCCCGGCAGCACACGGTCGTTCGTGTTCCGAGTCGGCTGCCGCCAGTCCGAGAGGTGCACCGCGGCGATGCGGTCCCGGTGGCGCTCGATCTGCTCGAGCGGCTGGTTCCAGAGATGCCAGACGTCGTAGATGAGGCCGACCTCGGGGCGTTCCGCCTCGTCGAGCAGCTCGGCGGCCTCGTCCAGCGAGGTCGGGATCGACCAGAAGTGCGCGTACTCGCGCTGGATCGGCTCGAGCGCGACGCGGACGCCGGCCTCGGCGCCCCCGTCGGCGATCGCCCGGATCCCGTCCAGCACCGTCGCGCGGTCGTCGCCGGGGCCGGTGAGGAAGAGGACACAGGATGGGCCGAATGGCGCGAGCCGCCTGATGCCGCCGCGGATGGCCTCGACGCGCTCTTGCGGATCATCCGGGCCCTCCATCAGCGGCAGCGGCAGGATCGAGGGGACGGCGGGGACCGCGGCCGCGGCCTCCAGCCCGCTGGCCCGGAACCTGTCGAGCGAGTCCTCGCCGAGCTTCATTTCCCAGATGCCGATCCCCGCGGCGCCGGCCGCGCGGTACGCATCGAGGTCGTCGGCGAACGGCTGGCCGACCGTCGTGATCTGGGAGATCGAGAAGCGCGTCATCGACGGACGAGGCCGCGGGCGCGTGCAAGGGCACGGGCCGGGAGCGGCGGCTCGAGCAGCTGATTGGCGACAATCGTCCCCGACCCGGCGCCGAGGCCGGGGCCCGGGTGCGTGCTCGCACCGATGTGCCAGAGCTTCTTGACCGGGGTCGCATGGCCCGGGCTGGCGGCGAACGGCCGCCAGAGGAAGTTCTGGTCGAGCGCGAGCGAGCCTGAGTACGGATCGCCCTCCTGGAGGTTGATGTTCGCCGTCTGGAGGTCAGCCGGGGAGAGGACGACCCGCTTGCGGATCGCGGAATCGAGGTTCGGTATTTGCGCGGCGATCCGCGCCTGGATCCGGTCGGCGTAGCGCTCTCGCAGTTCCTCCGTCCAAGTACCGTCGCCGACGTCGAGCTCACCCGCCGCGTCCCCCTTGACCCGCCACGGGAGCTCCTGGATCTGGATCCAGAGCAAGCCTGCGCCCTTCGGCGCTCGGCTCTGATCCATCGTGAGCGGCTGGCCCACCACGATCGTGGCCGTGCCGGGTAGCAGGCCGCGGTCGGCTTCGTTGACCGCGCGCGAAACGCCGTCGAGCCCTGGAGTCAGGTGCACGATCGCCGTGCGCTCGAGCCGCTCGTCGCCCTCCCAGCGCGGCGGCTCTGAGAGCGCAAAGTGGATCTGCATATCCGCGCGCCCGTAGCGGAAACGGCGACCGCGCTCGCTGACGTCCGTCGGCGCCGCGCCGTCGGGAAGCAGCCGGCCGTAGAGCTGTGTCGGAGTGACATTCGCGACGACCGCCCGCTCGGCGCGAACCGTATCGCCGTCGGCGAGCCGAACTCCTGCGGCCGTGCCGTCTTCGACGAGAACTCGCTCGACGTCGCGTCCGGGCTCGACGACGCCGCCGTGCGCGCGGATCAGCGCGACCAGTGCGTCGACCAGCTTCGCGCCGCCGCCGCGGGGAATCGGCATCCCGCCCTCCTGGATGGCGACGGCGATCACCTGCGTCATGAAGCCGGAGGCAGCCGCGTCCGGGCCGAGCCCGGTGTGCAGCACCCAGGGCGCGAGCAGGCCGTGAGCGCGCTTGGACCGGAAGGTCTCCGTCAGCCAGTCGCGGCTCGAGACGAGGAGCTCGCCGACGAACCCGACGGCGCCGCGCCGGCCGAGTCGGCGGTACGCCTTCGCGCCGAGCCCGAGGCCTGAACGCGACCAGAGCTCGGTGCCGAGCACGCCGAACGCGAGGTCAGCGTTCGGGAAGAACGACTCGAGCGTCCGTCCCCAAGCCTCGCCGTCGCCCTTGGCATGACGGTCGAGCTCCTCGGCGTTCGCCTCGGCCGTCCGGAGGAGAAAGGCCGCCTCGCCATCGGGGAAGGCGGTCGCGGTCGGCAGGTCTGTGTTCAGGTACTCGAGCCCGTACGCGGCCAGCTCATCACCAAGCTCGGCGTGCGCGGGCCCACCGACCCAGAGCGGGTGCCAGGCGCTGAAGAGGTCGTGGACGTACCCGGGCTCGGTCAGCTCGGCCGTGCGAATCGCGCCGCCCAGCTCGTCCTCGCGCTCGAGCACTGCCACGCCCCAGCCCGCACGGGCGAGGAACGCGGCGCACACGAGCGAGTTGACGCCGCTCCCGACGATGACCGCGTCGTAGGTCTGGCTCAGGAGACCACCGCCGTGCACTCGATCTCGATCAGGCAGCCGGGCACGGCGAGGCCCGTGATGCCGACGATCGTCTGCGCCGGGTGCTCTGCGCCGCCGGTGACCTCGTCGATCGCGTTGGTGATGGTCTCGTATTGGGTCGGATCGAGCGTGTAGATCGTCCGACGCACGATGTCGTCCCAGCCGACGCCGGCGGCGTCCATCGCCACCTTGAGGTTCCGCATCGCTGCGACGGTCTGGCCGTGGAGATCCTCGGCGGCGAGCGAGAAGTCTTGGCCGATGCCGAGCTGCCCGGCAAAGTGGACGACCTTCGTTCCCTCGGCGACGGCGGCATGGCTGAACCCGGGCGCGGGATGCAGCTCCGGCGGGTTGAGCAGCTCGCGGTGGCTCATGGCGCTCCTCCTTCCCTGACGAGCTGACGGAACTCGTCGTCCGTGACCAGCCCTCGTTTGTCGGTTCCGAGCCTCTTGACCTCTTCGAGCAGCTCCCGCTGCCGCTCCTCGGGGACGTCGAGGCCAAGCTCCTCTGCCTTGATCCGGATCGAATCGATGCCGCTCTTCTTGCCGAGGACGATGCCCCGCTCGGCGGCGACGAGCTCCGACGAATACGGCTCGATCGACGGCGGGTCGTGGAACTGGCTCGCGACGGCGCCGCTCTCGCGGCGGAAGAGGTTCTCGCCGACCAGCGGCTTCCACGGCTCGAGCTCGTAGCCGGAGAGCTCGCGGACGCGGTCGGCGAGAGCGCGGGCCCGCGTCAGGTCGAGCGCGGTCTCGACGCCGTAAACGGCGCGGAGCGCGAGCGCGACCTCGGCGAGGTTCGCATTGCCGGCGCGCTCGCCCATCCCGTTGAGCGTCCCGTGGATCCACCGCGCGCCTGCACGGACGGCGGCGACCGCGTTCGCGGTAGCCAAGCCGAAGTCGTTGTGCCCGTGGAAGTGGATTGGGATTTGGGCGCCGAGCAGCTCCCGCGTCCGGCCGACGAGCTCGGCGACCGCCTCGGGCCCGGCCACGCCGATCGTGTCGACGACGACGACCTCCGAGGCTCCGGCCTCCACTGCGGCCGCGTAGGCCGCGTCGTAGAAGTCCGGTTCCGCGCGCGTCGAGTCGACCCCGAAGTAGGCAACTCGAATCCCGCTTCCGGCGGCATAGGCAACTGCCTCCCTGATCCGGCCGAGCATGTCGTCGCGCGAGACGCCGAGCGCCCGAAGCTTGAGCTCGGAGATGGGCGATTCGACGACGCTCGCACCGACGCCCAGCTCGACGAGCGCCTCCACGTCGGCTCGAACCGCGCGCGAGAAACCCCAGACCTCGGCGGCGAGCCCGGTCTCGGAGATCAGGCGGACGGCCTCCCAGTCGTCGGCGGAAACGCGTGGGAACCCTGCCTCGATGCGCTCGACGCCGGCGTCCGACAGGCCGCGTGCGATCTCCAGCTTGTCGTCCGGCGCGAGCACGACGCCGACGGTCTGCTCCCCGTCCCGCAGCGTCGTGTCGTAGAACCCGACCTCGGCGTCGAGGCGGTGTGGGGTGTTGAGCTCGCCGGTCCAGATCACTGAACGACCCCGTCCGGAAACGGTGACAGCTTCTCGGCGCCGCTTGCCGTGATCAGGAAGTTGTCCTCCAGGCGCAGCCCGCCGCCGCCGTCCCAGTACGCGCCCGGTTCGATCGCCAGCACCATGCCCTCCTCGATCGTCGCACGTGCCGCCTGATGCGCGTACGGAGGCTCGTGCGCCCGCGCGCCGACGCCGTGTGCCACCGGATGCGACGGCTGGCCGGGGTAGCCGACTGCGGCGATCCCTTCGCGAATGAGGCGATCGAGCTCGTCCAGGCCCGCGCCTGGGCGGCAGTGCGCGATCGCCTGCTCGTAGACGTGCGTCAGGCCGTCGAGCAGTTCCTGGTACTCGGAAGTGAGCTCACCCGGGCAGACGTTCTTCGTGTGGTCGCACCAGTACCCGTCGGCGCAGACCCAGATCTCGAAGAGGGTCGGCTCGTCCGGTTGGACCGGGCGGTCGGCGGTTGCCGTGAACGTCCGGATCCCCGGCCCTGACCAGACGAGCGAGAAACCGTAGGCGAGCTCGACCTTGTCCTCCCAGCCCGTGCCGTGGGCGTGGACGAAGCCGTTCCAGATCGCCGCCGCCTCGCTCTCTTTCATCCCCGAACGGAGCTCGGCGCGGGCGTGCTCCATCGCGGCCGCGGCGATCTCGTTGGCGAGCCGCATGCGCTCGACCTCCTGCGGCGTCTTGATGGCTCGAGCCCTGGCGAGGAGCGGCGTCGCGTCGGCCGGGTTCGGCCAGGCCGTAAACCACGCCTGGGTGTAGGTCGTGGGCTCACCGACCATCCGGTCGGACGCCTGCGTTCCGAGCGAGAGCTCGACGGCGACGCGGTCGAACGGCTTGGAGGCTTCGACGGCCAGCTCGAGCGCGCGCGCCTGGGGCGGGCGCGGGTCGCCTGCGTCGTAGCCGCGGAAGAACCGGACGTCCTTCGTCCAGGCCGTGCGCGCGGCGTCGTCGGCGGAGGCCTCGAGGCAAATCAGCGTGGGGTCGCCCTCACGCGGGAAGACGACGGCGTCGTAGCCCTTCATGCCCCAGAAGTTGCTCAGGTAGAGGACGTTGTCCGGGGCGCGGACGACGAGCGCGTCGAAGTCCTGCTCCGCCATCAGGCCGCGGACGCGGTCGAGCTTGGCGTCGTCCCGCGGCCAGGTCATCTCGGGTCATGACGCCGGCGGAGAGCCCGGCCCACTTTTGGCGCGGTTCGGGCACAGACCCGCGCGCTTTTCATCCGTACCCTTTCGGTGGGCGGGAGCGGTGGGCACCCGGTTCCGGTGAGGCCCCTACCACCGCACCCGCGGCGGCGCTGGCTCGCCGTGCGCCTCCTCCCACGAGATCACCGGGTTCCGCAGGACGCCGATCCGCTCGATCTCCGCCTCCATCACGTCGCCCGGCTCCAGGTAGAGCTCGGCCGCGTCCTCGCTGAAGCCCGCGACCCCGCTGACCGTCCCCGTCGAGACGACATCGCCCGCGCTGTAGCCGAGCGGCGAGTAGTGCGCGAGGATCTCGGGGATCGTCACCGACATCCGGCCGGAGTGCGACGTCTGCCGCACCTCGCCGTTGACTCGCAGCTCCATCGCGAGGTCGTGCGGGTCGGGGATCTCGTCGGGAGTCACGATCCACGGCCCCAGCGGGCAGAAAGTGTCGATCGCCTTGCAGAACGAGAAGACGCCTGACTCCATCTCCCGCCGCTGGATGTCGCGCGCGGTGATGTCGTTGAAGATCACGTAGCCGGCGACGTAGTCCATCGCCTCGTCCGCCGAGAACCACTTTCCCGACTTCCCGATCACGACCGCCAGCTCGAGCTCGTAGTCCAGCTCCTCGGTCAGGTGCTCGGGGTAGACGACGGGCTCGTCCGGTCCGATGATCGCGTCGACGTTCTGGAAGAAGACGATCCAGGGCGCAATCGCGTGTGACCACCCGACCCGCTTCGACTCCGCTTCGTGCTCGCGGAAGTTTCCGGCCGTATGGAAGAACTTCTTCGGGATGATCGGAGCGAGGAGACGCACGTCCGAGAGTTGGTGTACCTGACCGGTCTCAGGCGGTGCCGGCTGCCATGAGAAGAAGTCGCGCATCTCACGGAGCTCGTACTCGACAATGACGTCGCCTTCGAGCCTGCCGGCTCGAGGTCTCGTGAAGT
>Ga0081538_10006094_pt1 | contig 10714 bp, 11 predicted proteins | sample TabmetS5T2R1_FD_71022 | JGI IMG/M metagenome (GOLD analysis project Ga0081538, IMG submission 71022) | Tabebuia heterophylla rhizosphere microbial communities from the University of Puerto Rico - S5T2R1 | ecosystem: Host-associated > Plants > Roots > Rhizosphere ...
CCCCCAGCCAGGGGCAGAGGCAGGACTTATCGGCGCGACGGCCCGCGATCTGTAGCAACCCGCTCGATCAGGCTGCGCGCACAGCGAGGCCCGGATAATCGAGCACGAGCCCGTGCTCGTCGTACACGAGTCGGTCGGCGTAGTCAAAGCGCGCCGCGGAGTAGTCGTAGCGCTGGCGCGGGCCGTCGTCGTCGATGCGCGCGTAGCGCTGCTCGAGCCGCTCGACGCGCAGGTCGAGCGCCCGCACGTAGACGGCCGGCGCATCGGCGGCCTGGCCGATCTCGAGCCCCAGGCGGTGGACCGGGAGCGCGTTCGTGAACGCCGACGACTCGAGGTCGACGTCGAGCAGCCCGTCGAGCCGGCCGGCGGGGGCGCCGTCGATCAGCCAGCGGCCGGCGCCGTCGCCCTCGAGCGACAGCGCTTGCTCGCCCGAAGCGGAGCGCGCGACGACGTGCGCGCTCCGCGTCGTCCAGTCGGGCGCCAGCTCGATCGCGTAGCGGACCGCCCACGCCTCGCCCTCCTCGACGGCGGCCGTGTGACCCTCGACGCGCCGGCCGGAGAAGAACACGACCTCGAACCCGTCGCGCGCCTCCCGGTGCCGCCAGGCGACGACCGGCGGGAAGTCGAGGAAGGCCATGCGCAGAGCTTGTCAGCCCTGCACGGTCGGCAGCACGATCAGCTCCGCGACGTTGACGTTCGCGGGCACGGCTACCGCGTAGGCGATCGCGTCGGCGATGTCCTCCGGCGCAATCGACTCGATCGTCGCGCGCATGTCGGCGAGGACCGCTCGGCCCGCCGCGTCGGTCATGTCGTCGCCCAGCTCGGTGGCGACGAGCCCGGGCTCGACGTTCTTTACGCGCACGCCGCGCGGCCCGAGCTCGGCGCGCAGGTTGCGCGTGAGGTGCGCGACGGCGGCCTTGGTGGCGGTGTAGACCCCGTAGTTGGGGAAGACCAGGTGGGATCCGATCGAGCCGATGAGGATGAGGTCGGCGGGGCGGCCGGCCGCGGCGGTCGCGAGCAGGTCGTCCACGAACGTCCGTCCCGTGCGCAGCAGTCCACGCAGGTTGACGTCGAGCATTCGGTCCCACTCGGCGACGTCGGCGGTCTCGAACGGTGCCGCGAGCATCGCGCCGGCGTTGGCGACGACGAGGTCGACCGGGCCGAGCTCGCTCCGGATCGTCTCGGCGGCCGCCGCGAACGCGCCCGGATCGGAGACGTCGGCGGCGACCGGCACGACGCCGTCGGATCCGAGCTCGTCCGCGAGGTCGCCGAGCCGGCGCTCGCGGCGGCCCACGATCGCAACGGCCGCGCCATCGGCGGCGAGCCTGCGCGCGGTAGCCGCGCCGATGCCGCTCGTGGCGCCCGTGACGACCGCGGTGCGGCCGGTCAGCGGGGCGGAGCTGGCGAGGCTGGCCTGTGTCTCTGTGGTGATCATGGCGACACCGTGACGGCGACGCGCCGCTGTAGCCAGTGCCGCCGCGTAGCCGGGAGCGGCGATCCTGGGAGCGACAGGGCCACCTTCGCGCGCGGCGCTTGGCGTACCGTGTTCTCAATGGAAGGCGAGAACCGCATCGGCCGCTTCCTGCGGGCGCGGCGCGAGCTCGTCCGCCCCGAGGACGTCGGGCTTCCCGACCTCGGCCGCCGGCGCGTGCCGGGACTGCGGCGCGAGGAGCTCGCCCTGCTGGCGGGCGTGTCGGCCGACTACTACGTACGGCTGGAGCAGGGCCGCGACCAGCATCCGTCCGAGCAGGTGCTCGACGCGCTGGCGCGGGCGCTGCGGCTCGACGACGACGCGACCGCGCATCTCCACGAGCTCGCGCGCCCGGCGCCGCGCCGGCGGCGCCGCTCGCCGGTCCGCCACGAGCGCGTCCGTCCGAGCCTGGTCGCGCTGCTCGACGCGTGGCCCGGGACGCCGGCGCTCGTCCTCGGCCGGTGCATGGACGTGCTCGCCTCGAACGCCCTGGCGGCGGCGCTGCATCCGGCGTGCGCCACCGGCGGCAACATGGTGCGGATGGTCTTCCTCGATCCGAGCTCACGCGACGTCTACCCGGACCTCGAGGCGATCGCCGCCGACACTGTCGCGGCGCTGCGCGCGGCCGTGGGACCGGATCTCGACGACCCCGCGCTGACCGACCTCGTCGGCGAGCTGTCGCTCAAGAGTGCGGAGTTCCGGCGGCTGTGGGCCCGCCACGACGTGCGCGACAAGACGCACGGGACCAAGCGGATCCTGCACCCGCAGGTCGGCGAGCTCGAGCTCTACTACGAGAGCCTCGCGGTCAACGGAAGCGACGGCCAGATGCTGGTCGCATACCACGCGGAGCCGGAGAGCCGCAGCGCCCGGGCGCTCGCGCTGCTGTCGTCGATCGTCGCCGGCGAGGCGGCGGCGGAGGAGCGGTCGGCCGTCGACCCGTAATCCTCGTCGTAGCCTTGAGCGGGTGGACCTCGCCGAGCTGATCCGCTCCCGCCGCACGCACAAGGCCTACGCGCCCGCGCCGGTCGAGCGCGCCACGCTCGACGAGCTGTTCGAGCTCGCCAGGTGGGCGCCGAACCACAACCTGACCAACCCGTGGCGGTTCCGTGTTCTCGGCCCCGAGGCGCTCGCGCGGCTCAAGCAGGCGGCCGGACCGGAGGCGGCGGTGAAGCTGGAGCGCGCGCCGACGCTCGTCGCCGCCTCGGTAGTGCAGAACGGCGATCCGGTCGCCGACGCCGAGGACCGCGACGCCGCCGCGTGCGCCTGCTACATCGTGCTGCTCGCCGCGCACGAGCGTGGCCTGGGCGGCTACTGGCGCACGCCCGAGGTGCTGCGCACTCCGGAGGGGCGCGCGGCCTGCGGCATCCCCGACGACGAGGCCACGCTCGGCCTGCTGCACCTCGGCGAGGCGCGCGGCTCCAAGCCCGCGCCGGAGCGCGCGCCGCTCGACGCGGTCGTCACCCATCTGGCCTGATGCTCGCGCGCGGCGACGCCCTCTCCGCCCTGGCAGCCGACGAGTTCGACGTGCTCGTGATCGGCGGTGGCATCACGGGCGCCGGCGTCGCGCTCGACGCCGCCAGCCGCGGCTACTCGGTGGCGCTGGTCGAGAAGGGCGACTACGCGCGCGGGACGTCATCGCGGTCGAGCAAGCTGATCCACGGCGGCCTGCGCTACCTGCAGAGCTTCGACCTCGGCCTCGTGCGCGAAGCGCTGCTGGAGCGCCAGCTCTTGGCGGCGCTGGCCCCGCACCTCGTGCGCCCGCTGCCGATGGTCGTGCCGGCGTTCGAGGGCGCGCGGCCGGACCGGCTCCTCGGCATCGGGCTCAACATGTACGACGTCATGGCGGTCAGGCGCCGCCGGTCGCGCGACGCCGACCGCGACGGGCGCGAGGACTGGAGCCCGGCGCGCCACCGGATCGTCGACGGCGACGAGGTCACCGAGCTGATCCCGGCGCTCGCACCGCGCGAGCCGACCGGCGGATACCTGTTCTACGACTGCCAGACCGACGACGTGCGACTCGTCCTGACCGTGCTGGCGGAGGCCGAGCGGTTCGGGGCAGTGCCGGTCAACCGGGCCGAGGCGGTCGCGCTGACGGCGCGCGGAGCGCTCGTGCGCGACGCCGAGGACGGCCGCGAGGTCGAGGTGCGCGCCGCCAACGTCGTCAACGCGACCGGCGTCTGGGCCGACCGGCTGCGCCCGGAGGAGCTGCATGACGAGGCCGAGGTGCCGTTGATCCGTCCGAGCCGTGGGACCCATGTCGTGCTCCCGGCGGAGCTGCTGCCGGTGCGCGCGGGCGCGATCGCGCCCGCCGCGGGCGGCGGCAGGATCTTCGTGCTGCCGTGGCTCGCGCGCACGCTCGTCGGCACGACCGACAACGACTACGACGGCGACATCGAGCGCGTGCGGCCGGCGGAGGAGGATGTCGCGTACCTGCTCGAGGCGGTCAACGCGTTCTTCGCGACGGAGCTGGGGCCGGACGACGTCGCCGGTGCGTACGCCGGAGTGCGGCCGCTGATCTCGACCGGCGATCCGAAGAAGTCGGTCGACATCTCGCGCAAGGCCGAGCTGTACGAGACGTCGAGCGGGATGATCACGATCACCGGCGGCAAGCTGACGACGTGGCGCCGGATGGCGAAGCTCGCAGTCGACCGGATCGTCGAGCGCGAGGGCCGCGATGCGCCGTGCCGCACGCACGAGATCCCGCTCGGGATGGCGGTCGAGGAAGCGGCGCTGCCGCGCGTCGAGGGAGTGCCGGAGGAGTCCTACGCACAGCTTGCCGGCCGCTACGGGTACGCCGCGCGCGACGTGCTGATGCTGGCAGCCGAGCGCGGCGAGCTGGCGCAGCCGATCCTCCCAGGGCATCCCGACCTGCTGGCCGAGGCGCTACACGCGGCGCGGCGCGAGCAGGCGCGCACGGTCGGCGACGTGCTGCTGCGCCGCACGCGGCTCGGGCTGACCGGCGCGCGGGCGCTATGCGCGTCCGGCGAGCGAGCGGCTGAGCGGGTCGCCGACGCGATCGGGGCGGAGCTCGGCTGGGACGCCGCGCGGCGGGCGGCGGAGGTCGCGGCGTTCCGGGCGGAGGCCGAAGCCGAGGGCCTCGTGGTGGCCGCCGCGTGAATGCCCCGGCGCGCGCGTTCCGGGCCGGCGGGCGGCGGCTCGAGCTCGGCGGCCCGCCGCTGCTGATGGGCATCGTCAACGCGACGCCCGACTCGTTCTCGGACGCGGGCGAACTGCCCGACGCCGCCGCGCGGGCCGCGCGCGCACACGAGCTCGTCGCGGCGGGCGCTGCGATCGTCGACGTCGGCGGCGAGTCGGCGTTCGGCGGGCGGCCGCCGGTCCGGCCCGACGAGGAGATCGCGCGCGTCGTGCCGGTGATCGAGCGGCTCGCGCGCGAGCTCGACGCGCTGATCTCCGTCGACACGTACAAACCGGCGGTCGCCGAGGCGGCGATCGCCGCGGGCGCGCAGATCGTCAACGACGTCTCCGGCCTGCGCGATCCGGAGCTGGCCGAGATCTGCGCCGGGACGGGCGCCGGACTGATTCTCGTGCACACGCGCGTGGCGCCGAAGGGCACGCTGCTGGATCCCGGCTTCTACGACGACGTCGTCGCGGACGTGCGCGAGTTCCTGGAGGAGCGGATCGCGGTCGCCGAGGCGGCGGGGATGCATCCCGAGCAGCTGCTGCTCGACCCGGGACCGGACTTCGCGAAGACGCCGGCGCAGACGGTGGCGGTGCTGCGGCGGCTGGAGCTGCTGCACGAGCTCGGCCGCCCGCTGCTGTTGGCGGTCTCGCGCAAGGACTTCCTCGGCGCGATCACCGGCCGCGCGGTGCGCGACCGCGGGCCGGCGACGCTGGCGGCGGTCGGCTGGGCCGCCGACGCGGGCGCGCACGCGATACGGGTGCACGACGTGGGCGCCGCGGCCGACTTCCTCGCCGTCCGCGCGGTGCTGCGCGGGGAGCGCGTGCTCGCGCCGGGCGAGGGCCTCACGCCTGACCGCTACCCCGGCTGAGCCGCATACCCGATTCGCGCGGCGCCTCAACGATGACCATCGGATCCGGCTAACCTGAGGGGCGCACTGGTTGCCGGCCGCTGCGCGCAACGCGGCCGGATCGCCGACCGACCAACACCGATTGCGAGGAGCAGCACATGCCTTCCGTCCTTGACCGCGACGCGCTCGAGCAGAGCCCGCTGGCGGACCTTCACCTGATCGCCAACGAGCTGGGCGTCGACGGCTTCCGCCGGCTCCGCAAGCCCGACCTGATCGACGCGATCATCGCTCGCCAGTCTGGCGTCGAGGCGCCGGAGTCCGAGGAAGAGGAGGCGCCGAAGCCGCGCCGCCGCTCTGACGCGCGGGCGGCCGTCGCCGAGGCCGACCGCGAGGAAGAGGCCGAGGAGGAGGGCGCCACGGACGAGGACGCGCCGGCGCGGTCGCGCCGCGGGCGTCGCGGTGGCCGCGGGCGCGGGCGCCGCGAGGAGTCCGGCGAGCTGCCCGCCGCCGGCGAGGAGCGCACGGTCGAGGGCGTCGTCGAGCTGCTCGGCAACGGCTCGGCGTTCATCCGGCTCGGCGACGACGGCGACACGACCGACGACGACGTCTACGTCTCCGCCGCGCAGGTCAAGCGCTGCGAGCTCGTCAGCGGCGACCGGATCGCCGGTCCGGTGCGGGCGCCGCGGCGCTCGGAGCGCTTCCCGTCGCTGGTGCGCGTGGACACGATCAACGGGCGGCCGGCCGACGAGGTCGCCGAGGGCACGAAGTTCGAGGACCTGCCCGCGTCGTGGCCGGCGGAGCGGCTGGCGCTCGGCTCCGATGACGTGACGCTCAAGGCGGTCGAGTGGCTGACCCCGTTCGGCAAAGGCTCGCGCGTGCTGATCTGCGGCGGTCCGCGGGCGGGGAAGAGCGTGCTCGCCCGCGACATCGTCAAGGCGCTCGCAAGCCGCGACGGGCTGGAGCTGCTCGTCGCGCTTGCGGGCGTGCGGCCGGAGGAGGCGGGCGACTGGACGGAGCCCGCGCCGGTCGCGACGGTGACGTTCGCCGCTTCGCCCGATGCGCAGGCTCAGGCCGTCGACCAGGCGGTCGAGCAGGGCCGCCGCGTGGCGGCGCGCGGCGGCGACGCCGTCGTCGTGCTCGACACGCTCGAGTACGTCCCGCCGGCGGTCGCGCGGCGCGCGCTGGCGGCGGCGCGCAACATCGACGGCGGCGGCTCGCTGACCGTGATCGCGACGGCGCCGGCGCCGTTCGGCGGCGAGAGCACGGTGGTCGCGCTCGACGCGCAGCTCACAGCGCTGCGGCGCTTCCCGGCGCTCGATCTCGCCGGAAGCGGCACGCTGCGCGCGGACGCGCTGGTCGGGGAGGCGGGCGCCGAGGCGATCGCCAAGGCGCGCGCCGAGTCCGCGAGCTCGTAGCTACAGCGACGGCTCGGGTGACGGCGTCGGCGTGGCCTCTGGCGTAGCCGTCGGCTGCGGCGTGGGATCCAGCGTTGCTGTGGCGTCGGCGCTCGGCTCCGGAGCCGGCGGCGTGTCCGTGCCCGGGCGCTGGCGGCGCTGGCGCGCGGGCTTGTCCGACAGCTCGGCCGCGTCGTTGTTGATGACCGCGTTGCTCTCGTCCTGAGCTGCCCGGCGTCGCAGACGCGGCGGTGCGGGCCGATCGTCTTCCACGGCGGCGGCGTCATCCTCATGCCGCATAGCGACGCGTCGAAGTCGCCGCGGTGCAGGGCCGTCGAGTGCCGCGGCTACAGCGAGGCGTCGAACTCGCCTTGGTGGAGTGCCGTCGATTGCGCCCGCAGCCGCCAGGCGTCGCAGCCGTCGCAGCCGCGTCGTGTCAAGTCCGCGTGCAGCCGCGCGGCGCCGCAGTCGAACCGCGTCACGACCGCCCAGAGCTGCAAGGCGCGGCCGCGCGCCTCGGCCGCCTGAACCCGCGAGCAGCCGCCGGCTCAGCGCCGCCCGACGCGGGTCGACAACCGGCCCTTCGTCCTGCAACGCGACCTCCAGCCGGCCGGCGGCCGGACCGCGCTCCGTTTGCGCAGCGTTGCTCGACGTTTTGACTTCGGGAGGCACGCTGGCGACCGTCTGGGCGGTTCTCGGTGGCGCGGACGCTTCGGGAGGGACGCTGGCGACCGTCTCGGCGGTTCTCGGTGGCGCGGACACTGTCGCAGTTGCGCCGCCGCTCCGCGCGGGCTCGCCCTCCAGCGCGCCGTCGACCGCCACGCCGCCGGTCGCCGCGCCGCCGGCCACCGCCGCCGTGACCGCGAGCTTTGCCACAACCCCCTTCGCCGCCAGCCCGCCGCCGGCCATCGCCGTGACGGCGGCCGCCGTCCCGCCGCCGCCCGATCCTCCGATCGCGCCCAGCACCGCAGCCTTGAGGCCGGCGCTGGGAGCGACCGGCAACAGGAGCGCAAGCCGGCTGCGCTGGCCGGCGACGGCGACCTCGAACGCGCGGCACGGCTCGCAGTCGCGCAGGTGGCGGCGCAGCGGCCCGCGCCGCAGCACGCCGCCGCGGGCGATCTCGAGCTGCCCGCGGATCTGCTCGCACGGGATCGCGCGCGCGTCGCGGTCCGCGATCAGCGTGCTGCGCGCCTGGAAGACGAGCGCCTTGACCTTCGCCGGCGGACAGCCGATCGCGGCTGCGATATCCCCGTGACGCAGGTCGGCGAGCTCGGACAGCACGAGCGCCTCGCGCTGATCGGTGGGCAGGCGGGCGAGGTCGGCGACGAGCTCGCGCAGCTCGTCCCGGCGCCGGACCTCGTCGGCGAGCCCGTCGAAGCTCGGCTCGGCGTCCTCGACCGGGACCTCGGCGTCACGGCGCGCGGCCAGCAGCGTGCGACAGCGGTTGCGGGCGATCGCGAACAACCACGGCCGCACCGCGTCCGGCACACGGCCCGCGGCAAGCGCACGATGGGCGCGAAGGAACGCCTGCTGCAGTGCGTCCTCGCCGTCCTCGCGGTTGCCGACCGTGTGCCGGCAGAACGCGAGCAGCGCAGCGTGATGGCGGTCGTAGAGCGCCTCGAAGGCGGCCGTGTCGCCCCTGGCGACGAGCGACGCGAGGCGCTCGTCGGACAACCGGCGATGGCGGGGCGAGCCGCCGCGTAGGGCGCGCGTGGGCTGCACGTCGCCATGGACGCGCGCGCCGCACGCGCCATTCCCGCGCACCGAAGCCTGAATCCGGGCTACGGGCGCGTGTACGCGACCCGGCCCCAGTTGGGCTCGGGCGAGAGCTCGATCGGCTCGCGGTCGCGCTCGGGCTGGACGTAGCCGAACGAATTGCTCGCCTCGTCGAACACGACGTCGAGCTCGCCTTCCTTCACGCGCTGGTCGAGCCACGCGGAGCGGAACACGAGTCGGCGCAGCCAGTGGACGAGCGAGCGCTCGGACGGCCCGACCAGCTCCGGCCAGCAGTCGTTGACATGCTCGCCAAGCCCGGAAGCGGGGTCCTGCACCTCGCCGTTGACGGTGAGGTTGACGAGGTCCTCGAGCTCGACGCTCTCGAGCCGGCCGGCGACGAACCCGAGCTTGCGCGCCGCCTGCTCGACCCGCTCGGAGAAGTCGCGCTCGTTGAAGGTGAAGCGGAGGTCTCCGTACTCCAGGACGTAGTCCTGGCCGGAGTCGTAGTTTCCTCGACGGGTCGGGTGGTCCATCGTCAGGGGGGATCCGCCGCCGGGCCTGCCCGCGGCGTCTGCATCTTAGGCCCGGATCCTGCTTCCGCGCTCGTCGTGAACTGGATCTTTCAATCCGCGAGCCGTTCGCGCAGGTCGAACGCCCGCACCGCGTCGCTGCCGGTGTCCGGATAGTCGAAGAAACGGCGGTTCACGCAGCTCTCGGTCGGCTCCCAAGCGCGCTCGACGTGGAACTCGCAGCGGCGGAGCGGCGCGCGCGCGAGCTTGACTGCGCCGAAGCCGCCGCGGCTGCGCTCGGCCCGCTCGAACAGCGCGACGTCGATCTCCGTCGCGAACACCTTGTGGACGCAGCCCATGTAGCGGCGGCCGGTCAGCGGGTCGTCGTACTGGTAGAGGCCGGGGCAGGCGGCGGCGACGCAGGTCGCCGGCCGGATCACGCGGTCGCAGAACGTCGAGCACTGCCGGCATTCCGTGACGTCGGTGTGGCGGATCGCCCGCGCCATCGCGGCAATATACCGGCGGGTCGGGGGCGAGACCGAGACGCGATCCGCCTACGCGTTTGCATGACCGAGCCCGCATCGATCCTGATCGTCGAGGACGACGTCCCGACGCGGACGTTCCTGGCCGACAACCTGACGGCCGACGGCTACGACCTCCTCGTGGCGGGGACCCTGCGGGACGCGCTGCGCGCGCTCGAGTACCACCACGTCGACCTCGCCGTCGTGGACGTCGGCCTGCCCGACGGCTCGGGGCTGGAGCTGCTGCGCAAGGTGCGCGAGGCGGGCGGCTCGGGCGCGCGGGTCGACCCGCGGCTGCCGCTGATCGTGCTGTCGGGTCGCGCGGGGGAGACCGACCGCGTTCGCGGGTTCGAGCGCGGCTGCGACGACTTCCTCGCGAAGCCGTTCTCCTACGGCGAGCTGCGGCTGCGGGTGGCGGCGCTGTTGCGGCGGTCCCAGGAGCGGCCCTCCGAGGGGCGGCTGCGCGTCGGCGAGCTCGAGCTCGACCCCGTCGCGCGCGAGGTGCGCGTCCGTGGCGTGCGTGTGACGCTGTCGCAGAAGGAGTTCGCGCTGCTGCGCCGGCTTGCGGCGGAGCCGACGCGTGTGTTCACGAAGTTCGAGCTGCTGCGGGACGTCTGGGGCTTCAGGGCGCACGGCGCGACGCGGACGCTCGACAGCCACGCCTGTCGCCTGCGCCAGAAGCTCTCCGCGCGCGGCGACAGGTTCGTCGTGAACGTGTGGGGAGTGGGGTACCGCCTGATCGACGGCGCGGTAGACGAGTCCGCGGCCGCGGCGACCGCCGCGGCGCTTGAGGAGGCGTCGTGACGGCGCTGCTCGCCGCGCTCGGCTGGGCCGCTGCGGCCTGCGCGCTCGGCTCGCTCGCGTTCGTGCGCGCGTCCACCGGGCGCCGACTTGCGCTCGTCGCCGAGGCGGCGCACGAGCTGCGCGCGCCGCTCAGCGCCGCGCTGCTCGGGCTGCATGGAGTCGTGGGCGACGCCGCCGGCGTGCGCCGCCTTGCCGCCGTCGAGCTGGAGCTGCGCCGTGCGGGGCTGGCGCTCGCCGACCTCGATGCGGCGCCGCGCGGCCGGCGCGCGCCTGAGCTGGCCGAGCCGCTCGAGCTGCGCGCGCTGCTCGC
>Ga0081538_10006095_pt1 | contig 10714 bp, 9 predicted proteins | sample TabmetS5T2R1_FD_71022 | JGI IMG/M metagenome (GOLD analysis project Ga0081538, IMG submission 71022) | Tabebuia heterophylla rhizosphere microbial communities from the University of Puerto Rico - S5T2R1 | ecosystem: Host-associated > Plants > Roots > Rhizosphere ...
GAAGGTGGCCAGGCCGCCCCGGATCTCACGCTCGATGGTGGAGCCGCGCTCCGAGATGTGGAAGTAGGCGTCCAGCCCGGACCGGGGCGGCGTGCCTCGAGGGTCGGACCGAACGTTCGACTCGGTGGTCATCGCTGATCCTTTACCCGGAGGGGATGCGGGCGGGGAAAGTTGAGCGCAGCCTCTCCCCGGGTGTCAACGCGCCCACCTCTGGCATTTGGGCCATCAATCCCCCAGGATTGGACGAGAGCACCGTTCCGGTCAGGTGGTGAGGAGTTGGACGCACACATGGCCGCCTCGCTGCTGGGTAGGGTCGAGCCCTTCCAGGGGCTCGACGAGCGGGCGCGCCTGGCCATGGTGGAGCACGGCACTCGCCGGGTGGTCGACAAGGGTCAGATGGTGTTCTGGCAGGACGACCCTGGCGAGGCGATGTTCGTGCTCCTCGAGGGCTCGGTGAAGCTGCTGGTCTGCTCCCGGGACGGCGAGCTGATCGAGCTGCACCGGCACAGCGCCCCGGCCGTCTTCGGCGAGCTCGCCCTGCTGGACGGGGGGCCCCGGTCGGCATCGGCCGAGGCCGTCGAGCGCTCGCTGCTCCTGGTCCTGACCCGCCCGGAGGTGCTGCGCCTGCTGCGCAGCGACGACCAGTTGGCCGAGGCGCTGCTGCGCATCCTGGGAGCGATGGTCCGCCGCACCACGCGCCAGATCAGCGACCTCGCCTTCCTCAGCCTCCAGGGACGAGTGGCGGCCAAGCTGCTCGACCTGAGTGAGCCAGGCCAGGCTCGGACCCGGCGGATCACGCAGGTGGAGCTGGCCACCATGGTGGGCGGGGCCAGGCAGACGGTGAACCAGGCGCTCCGCTCCCTCGAGACCCGCGGCTTCATCCGCTCGGACGGCCGGACGTTCGAGATCCTCGACCGTGACCAGCTCCGCCGCCTGGCCGGCGGCTAGCAAGAAAGCCCGCCGGGGGACCTGCCCCCGGCGGGCGCCTCCCCCCGTCTTCAGATCCAGTCGGTGCGCTGGTAGGAGCGGCTATGGACGTGGACCCGGTGAACGGGCGGAAGGACGGCCAGCAGTACGAGGCCGGCGAAGACCAGCACGATGGCGGGAGTCGGGGAGCCGTCGGAGGCCCGCCTGGCCGGCTCCTTGACGGCTTGCTGGACGGCGGTGACGTGGTCCTGGTCGACGAGCGGGGCGGCGCCGGCCCGTCTGGCCGAGGAGAGGAGGGCCATCAGCGCGACGATCAGGGCGGTAGCCAGGACAAGGACGCTCAGGAGCCGGACCAGGCGGAATGCGGCGCGGAGGATCATCTACCTCACTCTCCCCCCGAGACGAAACGCGACGCGAGCCATGAGTCTGCGGTCCGGCCGCGGCTCCCGCAGTCCATGTCGAGACAGCCGCACTGTCAGCTTGCTGACACTCCCGCGCATCGGGCCGCTCCGGACCTGGCCCGGGTGGCATCCCGACGCCGGCCACCGTGAACGTCCAGCGCAGAGCTTCCGTTCTGGCCCGGGTCGAGCTCTTCCGGGTGGTCGACGAGGTGACACGCGTCCGGATCGCCGAGCGGGCCGTCGCTCGGGTCTACGAGCGGGGCCAGCTCCTGTACCTCCAGGGAGCGCCGAGGGACAAGTTGTTCGTCCTCGCCAAGGGGGCGGTGAGGGTCTATGCGGCGTCCCGTCGCGGCGACATCGTGGAGCTGTTCCGTCACCACGCGCCCACGGTGATCGGGGTCGTCGGCCTGCTGGCCGGCCACCCGCATTCGGCCACGGCGGAGGCCTTGGAGCGCTCGACGCTGCTCGTCATCCCTAGGGACGACGAGCTGCTGCGACTGATCCGCTCCGAGCCGCCGCTCGTCGAAGCCCTGGCGCGAGCGGTCGAGATCATCGCCCGCCGCACCTTCCAACAGGTCATCGACCTGGTGCTGCTCGACCTGGAGGGCCGGGTGGCGAGGCAACTGCTCAACCTGGCCGCCAGCGGCGACGCCCGCACCCGCCGGGTGACCCAGGGCGAGCTGGCGACGATGGTCAACGGGGCCAGGCAGACGGTCAACCAGGTGCTCCGCTCGCTCGAGACCCGCGGGTACATCCGCGCCGCCGGGCAGGTGTTCGAGATCCTCGACCGTCAGCGGCTCGAGGATCTGGCCGAGCAGTGAATCTCCCCCTTGTCTGTCAGCTAGGTGACAGCGCCGCGACGCCCGATTGCTCTTGGATGGCGGGCCAATGCGTGGTAGGGCGCGGGAGGTCGACGCAGTGACGTTCGAGCACGGTCACGACGATGCTGCTGGTTACGACAATCGTTCATTGGATGTGTCCCCTCGGACGCTCGGTCTGCTCGACGACCTCCGGGGTCGCCGCGCGGTCGTGACCGGAGCCGCCCGGGGCATCGGCGAGGCGATCGCCAAGTGGCTGATCATGGCGGGGGCGGACGTCACCGTGATCGACAAGGACAGCCGGGTCAAGAACGTGTTCCGGACCGAGTCGTGCCAGGTCATGGAGGCCGACCTCTACGCCGAGGACGGCGCCGACCTCGCCGACGAGCTGACCGGGAGCGGGCCCGTCGAGGTGGTGGTCAACAACGTCGGCATCACCACGCCCCACCGGCTCCTGCAGATAGACGCAGCTGAACTTGACCTGGTGCTCGGCACAAATCTCAGAGGGCCATGGCTGTTCACCAACCGGCTGGTGAAGGCGCTGATCGAGGACCAGGCGCGCGCGCCGGACCGCGCGCCGCGGCCGCGTGGGTCGATCCTGTTCATCTCCTCCCTGCACGACCGCTTCGTCGCCCGCGAGCCGCACTACAGCGTCAGCAAGGCCGGCGTGACCATGCTGGTGAAGGCGATGGCCAAGGAGCTGGGCCGGCACCGGATCAGGGTGAACGCGATCTCGCCCGGGTGGATCCGGACCGCCGAGGACACCAGCACTCCAGAGCAGGTGGCCAAGTATGCTCGCCTGCGCCCGCGGATCCCGGCCGGCCAGGCCGGGGTGCCCGCCGACGTCGCCCGAGTCGCCCTGTTCCTGCTCAGCGACGCCTGGGCGGGCTATGTCACGGGCCAGAACATCGTCGTGGACGGCGGGCTGTCCCTGCACAACTGGCTGGACGAGTAGCGGCGCATCGGCAGCTTCCCTTCGGCGGTCGCATCCAACGGGCGCCGAGAAGCATCTTCCCCCAGGGCCAGACGAACCGTCGCCGACTCGACGGTCCTGCTGTCAGGCTCCTGACACCCGGCCCATCCGTCGGCTGACAGCGCCCGCCGCCAGGCGGGCGCACGATGGAGCGATCAACGCTCGGTCGGTTACTGTCCACCAACCCGAGCCGCGAAGCGACGGTGAAGGCGGCCCCCATGGAACCTCACCATCAAGTCGTCGATGTGCTTGCCCGGGCGCCACTGTTCAGGGCACTGGACGAGCGAGTCCTGCGCCAGCTCGCCGGACGCCTTCCCCAGCGGGTGGTGGCCAAAGGAGCGGCCATCTTCGTCCAGGAGGAGCTCGGGGACCGGATGTTCGTGCTGGCCGATGGGGTGGTGAAGCTGGTCCTGCGCTCCGCCCGAGGTCAGGTGATCGAGCTGGTGCGACACCGCCCTCCCGCGGTCTTCGGTGAGGTGTCCGTCCTGGACGGGGGCCCCCGGTCGGCCACCGCCGAGGCGGTCCAGGAGTCGAGGCTGCTCGTCGTCGCCCGTGAGGAGTTTCTCCGCCTGATGCGGTCGGACATGCAGGTGGCCGACGCGCTGCTCCGCTCGCTGGGAGAGATGGTGCGGCGGACCACCCGGCAGATGAGCGCGCTCGTCTTTCTCGACATGCGGGCAAGGGTGGCGCGCCAACTGCTGCAGCTGGCCGGCGATGGCACCGCCACGCCCCCAGTCACCCAGAGTGAGCTCGCCGAGATGGTGGGAGCCACCCGCCAGACGGTGAACCGCGCCCTCCGCGGCCTCGAGCAGGACGGTCACATCCGCATGGGCCGGCGCATCCGCATCCTCGACGAGGAGAGGCTTCGACAGCGCACCTTCGACTGGTGAAGGACCTGACGTCCGGTCACTGGGAATGCCAGTGCCTGTGCGAATGGTACCCAGCCGACGGCACGAGCAGGGCGAGGAACAGAAGGGCGGCCAGCACCAGCGGCAGCACGCTGCTGGAGGATTCACTGCTGGGCTGCGGGGAAGGCCGGCTCGTCGACGTGGTCGTCCGCGCCGACGTGGCGCCGAGCGCGGCGTCGGCGCTGGAGCCGATCGAAGCCGGTCGGGGCGCCGGCGTGTCGCGCGCGTCAATGGCGGCCGGAGCCGAGATCAGCAGCAGGAGCGCGGTCACGACGATCGCCGGCAGCCGCCAGCGCGGCCGGAGACCGGCAGCCAGGTCGGACGGCATGGTCAACCTCCTTGACATCTCGAGCCCACGATCGCGGGGAAGGGCTCCATGACGCAGTCGGCGGTTGCCGCCAGGGCTGTCGGGTTGCTGACAAGCAGTGCTCTGAGGGGCTGTGGACGCCTCGTTTCGGCTGGAAGGGGACGTCGGATTAAGATCCGTCGACGTTTCCCGCCGAGCCAGCGAGGCCAGCGCTCATGCAGAATCGGCAGAAGGCGGCGCTTCTGGCGGAGACGAAGCTGTTCGACGAGCTCGACGAGGCATGGCTCGCCAAGCTGGCCGACCGGGCCGGTTACCAGGTCTGCGAGGCCGGCCAGACGATCTTCGTACAGGACGAGCTCGGTGATCGCCTGTTCATCATCGTCGAGGGCGTCGTCAAGTTGCTGGTCCGATCCCGCTCGGGCGACTCCATCGAACTGGTCCGCCACACCCGTCCGGCCGTCCTGGGCGAACTTGCCGTGCTCGACGGTGGGCGTCGCTCGGCATCGGCGGAGACAGTGGAGCCGACCACGCTGCTGTACCTGACCGACGCCGCGCTGTTCGAGGTCATGGAAGCGCAGCCGCAGGTCGCCAAGGCGCTGCTGCGACGGCTGGCCGGGGTCGTTCGGCGGACCACCGAGGACCTCACGGCGCTGGCCTTCCTCGACCTGGAGGGGCGCGTCGCCCGGAGGATCCTGTCCCTGTCGGAAAGCCCCACCGGCGGGCAGGGCGAGCGGACGGCCCCCAAGGGCCGCCGGGTCACCCAGCTGGAGATCGGGCAGATGGTGAGCGGCTCTCGACAGCGGGTCAACGTGGCCTTACGGTCGCTGGAACGGCGCGGGTACGTCGCGTTGACCGAGAGCGGCATCGAGATCAAGGACTGTGACGGGCTCCGGCGACGAGCCGATCAATGACCGCTCCCCGCGACGTCGCGCCCAGGGGGGGTAGTCACCCAGATGACACAGGGCATGTCGCATCCGTGACTTCGCCCCTGGCCAACTCTGCATACCATGTCGGCCGCCGGGTCGCCGCCACGGGTCGGACTCCGGTCTCAGCCGCGGCGGCCCCGCTCATCCTGGATGGAGCCCGCCTGTGCATGAGTCGTCTTCGTCGGGATCGCTTCACTCAGGAGGCAGAGCACATGGTGGGGACGACATGGATGGAGTCGGCGGGAGCCCGAACCGCGGTCACCGGGTGACGCCGCGGTGTCGACGGCGCTGACGCTGACCCACATCCTGCTGTTCGGCTTCTACGCCTTCATGGTCCTGGCGCATACCTGGTTGCAGGAGCGCGTTCGCGGACGTAACACCCCGGTCGGGGTCGAGCATGACGAAGAGCGGCTTCCGCACATCTGGGAACGACCACCGCTCGTCGACGTCGTCATCCCCACCTACAACGAGCAACCCGACGTCCTCGAAGCTTGCTTGGCGTCCCTCGACCGACAGGACTACAAGGGTGACATCCGGTTTCTGGTCGTGGACGACGGATCGTCGAACCTCGAGTCGCTGCTGCCCATCTACAACCACTACGCGCGGAAGCCCAACTGGAGCATCCTGCAGTGGCGCGACTCCGCCAACAGGGGCAAGCGCCTGGCGCAACAGGCTGCCATCTACGGCAGTCGAGACGATGGGGCCCTGCTGAGGATCGACGACGGCCTCACGCGATCGGTGGCCTGGGAGAAGAGCAAGGCCGACCTCATCGTCATGGTGGACTCCGACACCGTCGTGAAGCCCGATGGTGTCAGCTGGATCGTGACACCGTTCCTCGACCATCGGGTGGCTGCCGTAACCGGGGACGTGGCCGTCCTGAACCATGCCGTCAATCGGCTCACGAGGCTGATCAGCGACCGCTATGTTCTCCTCTTTCGGCACGAGCGCGCCGCGCAGAGCCACCATGGCCTGGTCTACTGCTGCGCCGGACCGTTCTCCGCATACCGGCTACAGGATCTTGACAGGGACTGGAGCGCCTACGTCGGGCAGCGGTTCGTGGGGAAGGACTGCACCTACGGTGACGACCTCCAACTCACGCACCTGGTGCTCAAGCGGGCTCGTCGATCCATCTACCAGCCGAGAGCCCGGGCATCCACGATCGTCCCGAGCACGCTGAAGGGCTATGCCCGGCAGCAGTGGCGCTGGAACCGGAGCTTCTACCGACAGCTCTTCTGGATCGTCCCTGTCCTCCGCGCCAACCGCAACGCGTACCAGATGTTCGACCTGGTCGCCAGGACAGCGCCTTCGCTGTTGCTCGCGACCGCCTTCGCGATGGCCGTGTTCGACGTGGTCCGGCTCGGCGTCGGTGAGCTCCCCGTCGCCCTGGCGACCGTCGGCGGCATGCTCCTGACCGCGTTCTCATCGGTCCTGGTGCAGACCCGCAAGCCCAGCTTCACGCTGCTCTACGGAATGGTGTATGTCGCGCTGCTCATCCCGATCAGGCTCTGGGCGCTCTGCACCCTGCTCGACGACCGCTGGGGTACCCGGACCCTGGTCGAGCGGGCCTTTTCCCGCCGCCGGAGCCCGGCTGTGGGCAGGGAGCTGCCGGCGACCCTTCTCGGACTAGGAGGCCCGAGCGAGCAGCCGGGCGGCTCTCCGGTGCCCGACTTCGTTGCCCTTCTCCTTGAACAGCGCGGCCGCTCGGTCCAGTTCGTCGATGGCTTCGCGACCGCGGCCACTGAGCAGCAACACCTCGGCTAGGTCCGCGTGGGCTTCCGCCCGCGACTCGAGCTGGTCGGTCTTGCCGGCCAGGTAGACGGCCTCCCTGGCCAGCCGCTCCGCCTCGCCGGGGTCGCCGCGGCGGGCGATGGCGATGGCCCGGATTGACCGCAGCTTGATCTGGGCGTCCGCCTGGTCGGGGGCGGCCAGCCGCTCGCAGGTCCGGGTGAGCTCCTCGGCGTCATCGGTGAACCCCTGCAAGAGCCGGACCCTGGCGAGCATGGCGGCCACGTTGACCAGGGGGAGGTTGCCGCCCATCTCCTCCAGCATCCGGTAGCCGGCGCGGAGGGTCCTCTCGGCGGCGGGCAGGTCGTCGCCCAGCAGCTCGATCAGCCCGCGGGAGAGGTAGTCGGTGCCCTGGATAAGTGACTCGCTCTGTCCTCCCTTCTCCTTGGTGGCCCGGTCGAGGTACTCCATGGCCGCCTCCAGGTCGCCGCGCTGGGCCGCCACCCTGGCCAGGACCCGGTAGGCGGTCACGGCCAGGCTGCGCACGCCGCTCTGCTCCGCCTCGTCGAGCGCCTTCAGGCAACGCTCCTCCACGTTGCCCAGTGGCAGGGGACCCCAGTAGAGGATCAGGCACTGCAGGCCGAGGGCATTGGCCTCCCAGTACAGATCCTTGGCCTCCCGGGCGAAGCCTCTGGAGAGCTCGGTCGCGGCCTCGGCCTGGACCAGCCGGCCCCTGGTCCAGTCCAGGTGAGCGAGCAGGTGCCAGGCCTTGGCCAACCCCACTCGGTCGCCAAGGCGCTGGAACGCCGCGATGGCCAGCTCGATCTCGTCACGGCCCGCGCTCAGGAACTCCCGTGGAGCGTGCAGGGCGGTGATGCCCAGCCGGCCGACGGTGGCATGCAGGGCGAGCCTGCTGTTGCCGACCGCGGTGGCCGAGCGGGTCAGCTCCTGGTAGGCGCCCCTGGCCTCGCTGAGCCTTCCGGTGGCCTGCTGGACCTCGGCCAGCGGGGGCAGAGCAGCCAGCCGGTCCGGGTGGTCGGCCGGCAGCAGGCGGGTGGCCCGGCCCAACCAGGCCTGGACCAGGCGGGTGTCGCCGCGGACGGCGGCCCGCTGCCCGGCCGCCGCGTAGCGCTCGCCAGCCCGCCGAGCCAGCTCACGGGTCTGGTCGCTGCCAGGGTCAAGTTTGCTGGCATACCGGTAGGCGTCATGGAAATGATGGCCGACGATCTCGTCGAACTGGCTGCGCCGGTCCACGGTCCGGCGCTCCAGCCAGTCGGCGTACCGCTCGTGCAACTCCGAGCGGCGGTCGTCGGGAAGCCGCTCGTAGGCCACGGTCTTGATGGTGGCGTGCCGGAAGCGGTAGCCGGGGCCGCTGTCGGGCGGCAGCGGCCCCGCGGTCGGCCCGTGGTCGGGACGGATCAGGTCCAAACGGATCAGCTCCTGCAAGGCCTCAGCGAGCTCGCCCGACGAGACCATGGGGAGCAGTGCCTGGATGTCGCCGAGATGGAACTGCTGGCCGACCACGCACGCCTGCTCGATCACCTCCCGGCTTCGGGCGCCGAGCCGGTCGAGCCGGGCCAGCAGCAGAGCCTGGATCGACGTCGGCACCGTTCTGGCCTGGCGCTCGGCCGCTTCCTCGGACTGCACCTGCAGCGTCCAGCGGCCATCCGCCGGCTGCAGCCGTCCCTCGTCCCTGAGGTTGGCCACCAGCTCCTCGACCAGCAGCGGGAAGCCCTGAGCCCACTCGTTGATATGCGCCTGCACCTTGGAGTCGACCGCGCCGCCGAGCAGGTGCACGACCATCTGCTCGCCTTCCCGCTCGGGCAGGGGGGAGAGCCGGAACGACAAGCTGTTCACCATGCCGCCGGGCCAATGCCCACGGCGCGAGAACAGCTCGTCCGGGCGGGCCATGCACAGCAGGACCAGCGGCGCGTCGGCGAACTCGGCGATGTGCTCGAGCGCGTCCAGCAGGATGGGATCGGCCCACTGGAGGTCGTCAACGACCAGCACCAGCGGCCGGCGGCTGGCCAGGATCTCCAGGAGCCGCTGCAGCGCCCAGAACGTGTCCTCCGGAAGCCCGGTGTCCTGGCCGAAGCCGAGCAGCTGGGCCAGCCGCTCGATGACCAGGTTGCCCCGCTCCTCGCCGCCGAGCAGCTCGGCCAGCCGCGCCCTGGCCTGCTCGGACGAGTCGTCGGGGGCGATCTCGGCCGCCTGCCGGACGACCTCGACCATCGGCCACATGGTCACGCTGTCGCCGAAGGCCGGGCAGTGGCCGCGCAGGACCTGGGCATGATCACCGAGGCCGGCCACGAACTCGTCGATCAGGCGCGACTTGCCGACCCCGGCCGAGCCCAGCACGCTCACCAGGTGCGCGCTGCGCTCGGCGACCGCCCGCTGGAACAGGTGGAGCAGCAGCTCCTGCTCGCGGTCCCGCCCGATCATGGGGGCGATCGCCCGGCGGGTCCGCCCTGACCGTCCGGCCTGGACCTCCAGCAGGCGCCAGACGTCCTGCGGTTCGGCGCTGCCCTTCAGGGTGCGCGACCCGGCCGACTCGGCCGTGACGGCGTCGGCCACCAGCCGGTGGGTCTCCTCCCCGAGCAGGATCTCGCCCGCTCCGGCCGCCTCCTCGAGCCGCTTGGCGAGGTTGACGGCGGTACCCGTGAGCTCCTCCTCGAGGGTGCCGGCGTCGCGGACGAGCACGTTGCCGGTGTTGACGCCGATGCGGACGTTGAACTCAAGGCCGCGCTGCCGGCGCACCTCCTTGGCCAGCTCGTCGAGGACGCCGCGCAGCTCGGCGGCCGCCAGCACGGCCCGCAGGGCGTCGTCCTCGTGCAGCTCGGGGACGCCGAAGGCGGCCATGAAGCCGTCTCCCTGCCGTTTGCTGACGCTCGCCCCCCTGGCGCCCAGGATCCGGCGGACGGCCTCGCCGTAGCGGTCCTTGAGCCGCTGCATGGGCACCGGCCCGAGCTCGCGCTCGAGGTCGGTCGACTGGACCACATCGCAGAAGATCACGGTGACGATCCGGAACTCGTGGGTCGGGAACCGGGCGTCGAGCGCCTTGCCACAGTTCGGACAGAACCTGGGCCGGTCCGCCAGGTTGTTACCGCAATTCGGGCACGTCGCCATGCTCAGGAGTATAAGGACGATCGGGCCAGGGAACCGTCGGGTCGGCGACATTTGCGGCGCTCAGGTCGTGAGGAAACCGGGTACTGCACTCGCCGCCGGCTGGCTACCCTGTCGCAGAGCAGAGGAGCCGAGCCGAGGAGACGGTGGTGGCGCCGGAGCGCAAGCGGAGTGCGCGGGACTACGAGCAGGCGCTGCGGCGCCAGGAGCTGGCCGCCGGGCGGGCGCTGGTCCAGGCGCTGCCGGCGGAGGGGGCGCCGGGGGGGCGGGAGCTGGCCGCGGCCAAGCGGGTGCTCACCCAGGCGCTGTTCGAGCTGCGGCGCCTGGGGCGCGACCTCGACCAGGAGATCGAGAGCCTGCGGGCCCGCCAGGGGCGGCCGGCTCCCCGGGCATCGCAGGGATCAGGGCCGGGGGAGCTGGACCGGTTCGAGGCCGTCCGCAACGCCATCGAGGAGGTGGCCGAGCGCTGGGAGGGCCGCCGCGACCAGCTCGGCGCCGAGCTCGACCGCCGCCAGGCCCGGCAGGGCCGGCGCCCCGGGTCGCCCCGGTCGGGTCGCGAGGAGAAGCAGGACCGGACGGGCGGAGCCAGGGAGGGTCGGGACGTCA
>Ga0081538_10006096_pt1 | contig 10713 bp, 5 predicted proteins | sample TabmetS5T2R1_FD_71022 | JGI IMG/M metagenome (GOLD analysis project Ga0081538, IMG submission 71022) | Tabebuia heterophylla rhizosphere microbial communities from the University of Puerto Rico - S5T2R1 | ecosystem: Host-associated > Plants > Roots > Rhizosphere ...
GTCACCGGTCAAGAGCGCTGAGGATCTCGCGAAGATCCGTCTCGAGGACGTCGGGGGCCGCAACCTCAGCCTCGGTGACGTGGCGACGGTGGTCGAAGATCACCAGCCGCTCATCGGCGACGCCGTCGTCGACGACGGGCGCGGGCTGATGCTCGTGGTCGAGAAGTTCCCCAATGCGAGCGCTCTCGACGTCACGCATGGCATCGAGTCGGCGATCGCGGCGATGGAGCCGGGGCTGGCGGGCGTCGAGTTCGACACGGAGGTCTACCGGCCCGCGACATACATCGAGTCGTCTATCGACAACCTGAGCGTCGCGCTGATCGCCGGCTTCCTGCTGATCGCACTGGTACTCGGCCTGCTCTTCCGCTGGCGCACCGCGCTCGTCGGCCTGATCGTGATCCCCGTGTCGTTGCTGATCGGCGCGCTCACGCTGAAGTTCATGGGCGCGACGATGAACGCGATCGTGCTCGCCGGGCTCGCCGCAGCGCTGATCCTGCTCGTCGACGACGCGGTCGTGGACGTCGACAACATCACACGCAAGCTGCGTGAGCACCGCCGGGCGGGCGGAACCGACTCGACGGCTTCGGTCGTCATGCGGGCCCTGCTGGGGAGCCGCAGAGCGGCCCTCTACGGGCTGCTCGTGCTCGGCGCTGCGATCGCACCGGTGTTCTTCCTCGAGCGGCTCTCGGGGGCGTTCTTCCCCGATATGGCCGCCGCCTACCTCGTCGCGCTCGTCGTCTCGATGGTGCTGGCGCTCACCCTGACGCCGGCGCTTGCCGTCCTCCTCTTCTCGAAGGGGCGGCTCGACCGCGACGACCTTCCGCTCGCACGCTGGGCCGGAGGTGCCTACCAGGCCGGCCTGAAGCGGATCGTCGGGACCCCGCGCATCGCCTATGCGGCGGTCGGAATCGTGGTCGTCGGCGCGGCGATCGCCGTTCCGGCCTCGATGAGCAACTCGCTGCTGCCGACGTTCAAGGAGAGCGAGCTGCTGATCCGCTGGGACGCCAAGCCCGGCACGTCGCTGCCGGAGATGAATCGGATCACCGGCCTCGTGAGCAACGAGCTTCGCGAGATCGACGGCGTGCGCGAAGTCGGCGCCCACGTCGGCCGCGCAGTGACGGGCGACAAGTCGCTCAACGTCAACTCGGCGGACGTCTGGGTCGGGATCGAGGAGGAAGCCGACTACGGCGCCACCGTGGCCGCGATCAATCGTACGGTGGCCGCGTATCCCGGCCTCGCCGGCGAGGTGAAGACCTACTCCAACGACAAGGTCAGCCAGGCGCTTTCGGGACGCGGAGAGCGCGACGACGTCGTCGTTCGCGTCTTCGGTGAAGACCTGAATGTCCTCGAGACGCAGGCGAACAAGGTCCGGCAGTCGATGTCCGGAATCGAAGGGATCCGGGATGCACGCTTCACGGTGCCCGTCCATGAGCCTTCGCTGGAGATCGAGACCAACCTCGCCAAGGCCCGTGAGTTCGGAATCAAGCCGGGCGACATCCGTCGGTCCGCATCCTCGCTGCTCGCCGGAATCAACGTCGGCAGCCTCTTCGAGGAGCAAAAGGTGTTCGACATCATCGTCTGGGGCACGCCGAACGTACGGCAGAGCGTAACCAGTGTGCGCAACCTGCTGATCGACACGCCTGACGGCGGACATGTCCGGCTCGGGCAAGTCGCAGACGTCCGCATCAAGCCGAACCTGACGGTGATCAACCGCGAGTCCGTCTCCCGGTACATCGACGTCGTCGCCGGCGTCAACGGCCGGTCGCGCGACGCCGTCGTGGGGGACGTCGACAGCGCCCTGAAGGGAATGGCCTTCCCGCTCGAGTACCACGCCGAGGTGCTGTCGGCCGACACGCAGCCGACCGCCAAGCTGGTCGCAATCGGCGTCACGGCTGCGCTCGTCGCGTTCCTGCTCTTCCAGGCGTTCTTCGGGAGCTGGCGCCTCGCGGCGCTTGCGTTCCTGACCTTCCCGATCCCCGTGGCGGGCGCCCTGCTGGCCACCGTGCCGGGAGGCGGGGACCTCTCCTTCGGCTCCTACATCGCGCTGTTCTCGGTGTTCGGGCTCTCGGTCCGAAGCGGCTTGATGCTCTTCGACCGCTTCCGCGAGCTCGAGCGTGAGGAGGCGATGCCGTTCGGAACGGAGCTCATCCTGCGCGGCGCGCGGGACCGGCTCCTGCCGATGCTCGCGACAATGCTCGCAGGCGGGCTCGTGTTCGTTCCGGTGCTGCTGATGGGAAGCAAGGCCGGCTACGAACTTGTCCATCCGATGGCCGCGCCGATCATCGGCGGGGTCGTCACGACCGCATTGCTCAGCCTCTTCGTCCTGCCCGTCCTCTACCTGCGCTTCGCCTCCGCCCCCGCAGCCGAGGCTGCGGCGGAAGAGGAGGAAGCCCCCGAGGTCGCGGCCGTTCCGGAGCTCGGGTGATCACGGTGAGAGGAAGTCACAACCAACTGTTGGGAGGAAGCACGATGAGAAGGCACAGCTGGGCTCTCGTGGCACTGCTCGTCGTCCCGCTGCTCCTGACGGCGTGCGGCGGTGGTGCGGCGGAGCACGAGGCCGCGACCCCGGCGGTCGTCGAGGAGATCAAGGGGACGGACTTGCACAGCGTCACGCTGACGCCGGAAGCCGCGAAGCGGCTCGACATCAAGACGTCGTCCGTGATCGAAAACGGCGCCAAGCGGGTCATCCCGTACGCCGCCGTCCTCTACTCACCGACCGGTGAGACCTGGGCCTACACCAATCCCGAGGGCCTGAAGTTCGTGCGTGAGGCGATCGTCGTCGACCGCATCCAGGGCAACCGGGCATGGCTCACGAAAGGCCCGGCCCCCGGCATGAAGGTCGCCACGGCGGCCGTCGCCGAGCTCTACGGAGCTGAGTCCGGAATCGACGACAGCGGCCACTGAGCCCGACCTAGGAGGAGCACGCGACCATGATGCGCTGGATCGTCGGATCGAGTCTGAAGTTCCGCTACCTGATCGTCGTCGGCGGTTTGGCGCTGATGGTCTTCGGTCTCGGAATGCTGCGCGACACGCCGGTGGACGTCTTCCCGGAGTTTGCACAGCCGAAGGTCGAGATCCAGACCATGACCTTCGGGCTCAGCGCGGAGGAGACGGAGGAGCTCGTCACAGTGCCCATGGAGCAGTCGCTCCAGGGGATCCCGAACCTGGAAACGATCCGATCGAAGTCCGTCCCGGGCCTCTCGCAGATCGTGCTCCTTTTCGACCGTGGGACGGATCTCCTGCACGCTCGGCAGGTGGTCGACGAACGCGTCGGCACGATTACCCCGCAGCTCCCGACCTGGGCGGCCCCTCCGGTCATGATCCAGCCGCTCTCGTCGACGAGCCGGGTGATGAAGATCGGGTTGACGTCAGACAGCGTCAACCTCATGGACATGTCGATCATCGCCTACTGGAAGATCCGGGCTCGCCTCCTGCGGGTGCCCGGCGTGGCAAACGCGCCGATCTGGGGCGAGCGCCTGAAGATCCAGATGCTCCACGTCAACCCGCAGAAGCTGAAGGAGCATGGCGTGTCGCTCGAGCGGGTCATGGACGACACGGGCCAGTCGCTCGACTCGGGCCTGCTCCAGTTCTCCGAGGGATCGTTCATCGGGACAGGCGGGTTCCTGGAGACGCCGAACCAGCGCCTCAATATCCGGCACGTTGCGCCCGTCATCGCGGCGAAGGACCTGTCGCAGATCCCGATCGAACGGGTCAACGGCAAACGCCTCACGCTCGCTGACGTCGGCAATCTCGTCATCGACCACCAGCCGCTTGCCGGCGATGCCGTCATCAACGACGGGCCGGGCCTGATGATGATCGTCGAGAAGCTGCCGTGGGCGAACACGCTCGAGGTCACGCGCGGCGTCGAACAGGCGATGAAGGAGATGGAGCCCGGTCTGCCGGGAATCGAGGTCGACACGACGATCTTCCGGCCGGCGACCTTCATCGAAGAGTCGATGACCAACCTGACGGAGGCGCTGCTGATCGGCGCGCTGCTCGTCATCCTCATCCTCGGCTTCTTCCTCTTCGAGTGGCGAAGCGCGATCATCTGCCTCACCGCGATCCCGCTGTCGCTCATCGCCGCCGGCCTGGTGCTCCACCTGCGCGGCACGACGATCAACGTGATGGTGCTGGCGGGGTTGGTGATCGCCCTCGGGGTGGTCGTCGACGACGCCATCGTCGGCATCGAGAACACCGTGCGGCGCCTGCGTCAGCATCGGAAGGAAGGCGGCAACGGCCGCTCGACGACGCGCGTGATCCTGGAGGCATCGCTCGAAGTCCGGGGTCCGATCGTCTACGCGACGCTGATCATCGTCGCCGCGATGGTGCCGATCTTCTTCCTCACGGGGCTTACCGGCGCGTTCTTCTCACCGCTCGCGACGTCGTACGTCCTTGCCGTCGCCGTGTCGCTGGTGGTCGCCCTGACCGTGACACCGGCGATGAGCCTCATCCTGCTCGCGAACGCACCGCTCGAGAAGCGGGAGTCGCCGTTCACGAAGTGGCTCCAGCACGGCTACGAGCGTTCGCTCCGACCGATCATCGCCAAGCCATGGCGCGCGTACGCCGTCGTCGGCGTGACAGTCGTAGCGGGTATCGCGGTCGTGCCGTTCCTCGGCCAGGACCTGCTGCCGAGCTTCAAGGAACGGGACTTCCTCATGCACTGGCTGACCGCTCCCGACACATCGGGCCCTGAGGAGACGCGGGTCTCGGTCCGCGCCTGCAAGGAGCTGCGGACGATCCCGGGCGTTCGGAACTGCGGATCGCACATCGGGCAGGCGTTCATGTCCGACGAGCCGTACGGCATCTACTTCGGCGAGAACTGGATCAGCGTCGACCCGAAGGTCGACTACGACAAGACGCTTGCAAGTGTGCAGGAGGTCGTCGAGGGCTATCCCGGCATCCGCCGCGACGTCCAGACATACCTCAAGGAGCGCATCCGAGAGGTCTTGACCGGGTCCAGCGATGCGCTCGTCGTCCGCGTGTTCGGCGATGACCTGCAGACCCTTCACGACCAAGCCGAGAAGGTCATGACCTCGATGGAGGACATCGACGGCCTCGTCGAGCCGAAGATCGAGCTCCACTCGGACATCCCGCAGGTGGAGGTACAGGTGAACCTCGCCGCGGCGCAGCGCGTGGGCGTCAAGCCCGGCGACGTCCGTCGTCAGTCGGGCGTCTGGCTGGCCGGCGAGGAGGTCGGCGACCTCTTCCACGGCGGCCGCGCCTACGACGTGAACGTGTGGAGCATCCCGGCGGCCCGGAACAGCCTCAGTGACATCAAGGCAATCCCGATCGACACCGCGGAGGCCGGAAAGGTTCGCCTCGACTCGATCGCGAGCGTTCAGATCAAGCCGACCCCGAACACGATCGAGCGTGAGAACCTCTCACGCCGGCTCGAGGTCAGCGCGAACGTCAGCGGACGAGACCTCGGATCGGTGGCGGGCGATCTCCAGGAGTCACTCGACGAGATCAGCTTCCCGCTCGGGTATCGAGCCGAGCTGCTGGGCGAGTTCAAGGAGCGGCAGGATGCGCAGAGCCGGATGCTGCTCTTCGGCATCGGAGCGGCGGCGATCATCTTCCTCCTGCTGCAGGCCTCGTTCAGGAGCTGGCGCCTCGCGACGCTGTCCTTCCTGACCCTGCCGATGGCACTTGTCGGCGGAGCCCTCGCGGCGTACATCGGCGGCGGGATCCTCTCGCTCGGTTCGCTCGTCGGCTTCTTCACTGTCTTCGGGATCGCCGCGCGCAACGGGATCCTGATGATCAACCACTTCCAGCACCTGGAGGAGGAAGAGGGCGAGGTCTTCGGTCCGAAGCTCGTGCTGCGCGGAGCTCGAGAACGCTTGGCGCCGATCCTGATGACGACGCTGGCCTGCGGCCTCGCGCTCGTACCGCTCGTCGTCGCCGGCAGCGTTCCCGGCAACGAGATCGAGCATCCGCTCGCGGTCGTCGTCGTCGGTGGGCTCTTCACCTCGACGCTGCTGAACCTGTTCGTCGTCCCGGCCCTCTACCTCCGGTTCGCCAAGGGGAAGAGGAGGGCCGCCCCGGCGCCGGCACTCGTCGGTGCTGCCAAGTAGCCCTAGAGACTGCGGACCGTCCCGGCCCCCTGACTCCGGCTCGCCCGGAGCAGGGGGCCGTCCTGTTGTTCGGGGGCGATTTGCGCCAAATTAAGCCAAAAACCCGGCAAAGACAGGCCGAACGGGGGGTGCCGTTCTGGCCCCGGTATTTCACTATTGCTTCATCTCCGCGATTCAGCATGAAACGGAGATACATGTCAGAGGGGAGGAGCGTTCTAAGTGTTCGCTGAGGCGATTGTGAGAGGCCGACAGGCGCTGCGGCTGACGCGCCGGCGTCAGACCTTGATCCTGGTGATGATCCCGGTGGTCTTCGCCTTTGCGGTGTGGGGAAGCCAGGGCGAGACCGCGGCCGGAGAACCGGCTGCCGGCAGGGTCGTCCGCGACGACCTCGTTCGCTCCGTCCGCGGTGTCGGACGCATCGTGCAGGCCCGGGCTCCAGGGCTGATCGCACGCCCCTCGTCAGGCTCGGGCGGCAGCACGTCGATCTCGTCGGGGTCCGCCGGAGCGGCTACGGCCGACACCTCGGCAGACGCGGTCTTCCCGCGCTCGAGCGGTCGCATCAAGCGCTACGTCGTCAGGCGCGGACAGCGCATTCGTGCGGGCCAGACCCTCGCGGTCCTCGACGACGGCGGCACGGCCGCGGCGGCAGTGCGACAGGCGGCCAACGCACTTCACACGGCAAGGATCGAGCTCCGGCAGAAGCGCACGAGCGATCCGCTCAAGGGAATTCCGGCCACGGGCGCTGAGCTCGCCGCGGGCCAGGTTGCGATCACGGCGGCAGAGGAGAAGCTCAAGCGGCTGCTCGGCAAGGCGCGTCGCGCCGACGTCTCGGCAGCGTGGCTCGAGGTCCGGCGCGCCGAAGCGGATCTTGAGACGCTGCGCGGAGGCACCGCGGCAGCTCGGGGCGATGCTGTTCGCATCGCGCGACGGAACCTCGAGGCCGCCCAGGACCGCCTCCAGCGCGCATTGACCCCGGATGCAGCGGACGTGGCGCAGGCCACATCGGACCTCAGGAAGGCCGAGGCCGACCTGGCCGAGCTCATCCGCGCTCCGGATGGACCGACGGATGAGGAGATCGCAGCAGCGCGGACGGCGGTCGCGAACGCCGAGGCGACGCTCGCCGAGCGCAAGGCAGCGGTTCCGCCGAACCCGTCGCAGATTCGGGCGGCGCAGCTCGAGCTCGACCGGGCGAAGGCTGACCTCGCGATCCTCTTGAAGAAGCCTCGCGGCCCGACCGACCAGGCGATCGCTGCCGCGAAGCAGGCGGTGGAGACGGCCCGTGAGAAGCTCGCCAAGATTCTCCGTCCGGGCGGTTCCCCCGACGCGAAGCTCGCGCGGGCCGAGGTGGAGAAGGCTCGCGCCGAGCTGCGAAAGCTCCAGGCCGGCCCAAGCCGGGCCGCGCTCGCCAACGCCCGCGCAGCTGTCGAGGCCGCCGAAGCGAAGTTGAATCAGCTGCTGGGACCGCCGCTTCGCGCCGACGTCGCGGTTGCGCGGCTCGAGGTGCGCAAGGCTCAGGCCGACCTCAGCCTGCTGAAGACGCGGGGCGCACCCGGAACGCCTGACGACATCGGGCTCGCGCAGCTTCGTGTCGATGCGGCAGAGATCCAGCTCGAGACGGCGCAGATGGCCCTCCGCTTGCTGAAGGTGCGGGCGCCCTCTGGCGGAACCGTGACGGCGCTGCACAGCGTCCCCGGGGCGCCGGTCGACACGACCACGCCGATCGCGTCAGTTTCCGACCTCGCCCGCCTCGCGGTGAGCATCAACCTGAGCGAGTTCGACGTCGCGCAGGTGCGTCGCGGCCTCAAGGCCAAGGTCAGCGTCGACGCGCTCGGCGGCGAGGAGTACGCGGGCCGCGTGCTCTACGCGGCGGCGACGGGAGTCGAGTCCAACGGCATCGTCAACTTCCCCGTCCAGGTCGCGCTCGACGAGACCGAGAAGCTGAAGCCCGGTATGAACGTCAGCGTGACGATCGTCGTCGCGAAGAAGAGCGACGTGCTCCAGGTTCCGCTCGAGGCGGTCAACCAGGACGGCGAGGAGCCGACGGTGACGGTCTTCGACAGTGCCGGAGAGCCGACGACGCGCACGGTGCAGCTCGGGCTCGCCAACAACAAGAGCGTGGAGATCCTCAAGGGGCTCCGCGAGGGCGAGCGCGTCGAGCTGCTCACGGTCGAAGCGGCGGAGGAGGAGTAAGTGAGCCGTAACGGCGGCGCCGTCGTCATCGAGGTCGCCGACGTCACGAAGACCCACCGCGGCGGCGAGGTCTCGGTCCAGGCGCTGCGCGGAGTCAGCCTCGTCGTCAACGAGGGTGAGTTCGTGGCGATCATGGGCCCTTCCGGCTCCGGCAAGACGACCCTCCTCGGGATCCTCGGCTGCCTCGACCGGCCGTCGGAAGGCTCGTACAAGCTCGACGGCGAGGAAGTCGGAGGGCTCAGCGAGACGAAGCGGGCCCACGTCCGCGGCCAGCGAATTGGGTTCGTGTTCCAGGCGTTCAACCTTCTCCCGCGATCGACGGCACTCAAGAACGTCGAGCTGCCGCTCGTGTACGCGGGCGTCTCATCGCATCAGCGTCGTGGTCGCTCCCTCCAGGCTCTCGCCGAGGTCGGGCTGGCGGAACGCGCGAACCACCGCCCCAATCAGCTGTCGGGCGGTGAGCAGCAGCGAGTGGCGATCGCGCGAGCGCTCGTCATCGACCCGAGCGTCGTTCTCCTCGACGAGCCCACCGGCAACCTGGACTCGAGGAACGCCGAGGAGGTTCTGGCGATCGTCGAGCGGGTGCACCTGAGCGGGGCGACGATCGTGATGGTCACGCACTCGAACGAGGTCGCAGAGCGCGCGACGCGCATCGTGCGGCTGGCCGACGGGCTCGTCGTCGCCGACGAGCCGGTCGAGCGCTCGATGGTGCTCGGAGCGGCTAGTTGACCGCCGCGATCGAGAACTGGCGGATCGCGCTCGGCGCGCTCCGCGTCAACTGGTTTCGCGCGGTCCTCACCGCGCTCGGGGTCGTGATCGGCGTTGCTTCGCTCGTGGCGGTCGCCGCGGTCAGCGCAGGTGCCCAGCGGGAGGTCCAGGACAGCATCCGGCGGCTGGGCGCGAACGTCGTGCTCGTCGACGGTGAGTTCATCAGCATCGGCACGGGCCAGTCGGCGACCGAGCGCACGCTCACGCCGGCCGACGCCACGGCGATCGCGAACCTGCCGACCGTGACCGCGGTCGCACCGCACCAGGACATGGAGAGCCTGACGATCGCGGCAGGCCGCTACCGGACGACGACGCGCCTGTTCGGGGTCACCGCGAGCTACTCGGACATCTACAACCAGACGGTGCAGCAGGGCCGCCTGATCTCGAAGACAGACTTGAACTTCGGCCGCAGCGTGATGGTGATGGGCGTGGATGCCGCCGCGAGCCTGTTCCCGGGTGGGCGCGCCCTCGGCAAGGCGGTCCGCGTCGGCAGCCAGGAGTTCGAGGTGGTCGGGATCCAGACCCGCAAGGGCAAGCTCGCCGACGAGAATCTCGACAACCGCGTCTTCGTCCCACTGCCGATCGTCACGCGCGTCCTGCTCGGCGGCGAGAACACGAAGAGCATCGGCGTCAAGGTTCGGACCGAAGCCGACATCGAGCCGACCCAGGGCGCGATCGAGGACCTGCTTCGCGAGCAGCACGCGCTGCCGGAGACCTACGCGGACGACTTCTCGACCGAGGATCAGGCCGCGCTCGTCAAGGAGGCACAGCGCGCGACGACGACCTTCCGCGTCCTCACCTACGCGCTCGGCGGGATCGCGCTCCTCGTCGGCGGCATCGGGATCATGAACATGATGCTCGTCTCCGTCCGCGAGCGGACTCGCGAGATCGGCATCCGCAAGTCGGTCGGCGCCGACCCCTGGAAGGTGCAGGCGCAGTTCCTGATCGAGGCGGTCGTTCTCGGCATCCTCGGCGGCATCGCCGGCGTACTCGCCGGGATCGGGTCGACGAAGGCGATCAGCAGCGTAGTCGGCTGGCAGACGCTCGTCAGCCCCTCGTCCCTGCTCGTGGCCGTCTCGGTCGCACTCGTCGTCGGCCTGTTCTTCGGGTTCTACCCGGCGCGCCGCGCCGCTCGGCTCGACCCGATCGCGGCACTGCGCTACGAGTAGTCGCGCGCGTTTTTGGCGCAATCGGGCTGATTGGCCACAATAGGAGCTGATGTCGCAGGTCCTCGACTCACTGGAGAGCGCACGCGGCGCAGCCGACCGCCAGCTCTGGCGTGAGGCCTATGACGCGTACTCGAGCGTCGAGCGACAGAAGCTGACGGCGGAGGACCTCGAGCGGTTCGCCGAGTCCGCCTGGTGGCGCGGCAAGCTCGACGAGGCGATCAACCTGCGGGAGCGCTCGCATGCGCGCTACTCGGCCGACGGTGAAACCTTGGCCGCCGCCCGGCTCGCGCTGACTCTCTCGTGGGACCAGTCCGGCCGCGGCGCGTTCGCGGTCTCGCACGGCTGGTTCGCGAAGGCCGAGCGGCTGCTGGACGGCGCGCCCGAATCGCCCGTGCATGCGCGGCTCGCGCTGACCCGGGGGATCAACACACTGTTCGGGGGAAACCCCGCAGACGCGATCGCAGATTTCAAGCTCGCCTTCGAGCTCGCGCAGAGGTTCGGGGACAAGGACACGG